>ERZ1032895.142-NODE-142-length-17403-cov-8.873876_pt1 | contig 17403 bp, 13 predicted proteins | sample MGYA00516687_ERZ1032895 | MGnify/ENA primary metagenome ERZ1032895 (study PRJEB33719, sample SAMN04261600) | wastewater metagenome | biome: rural village; feature: latrine urine exit; material: soil | place: El Salvador | collected 2013-01-14 ... | reverse complement strand
AGAGGGTGGACCCATTGAAGGACAGCTCGCGGAGTTTCTGAAAACAACCATCAGCGAGCATGCGATTGATCTGGTCCTGCTTGATACCGATCTTGCTAGACAGCCGGAGTTGGAGACACACTCCAGCTACAAGGCTGCTCTACGTGATCTTGGAATGCCCGTTTGTCGATATCAGAAGGGTGGTAGGCCTGTCCGGCTGGCGATGCTGCCTCAATTGAAACGCACCATTCGCGATGGCGCATCTGCTATTTGGATCCCAAGGACACTGGTCAGTGGTGATGATGGCCGCCTTACGCTGGTGCCAAGACTGATTGCGATAAGTCGGGCGTTTAAAGTAATTGAGGCTGCATTGGAGGCGAACCCCGAGCTTTTGAGTCCTAAGAACAGCCCTTCGGAAGTTCTTGCCGCAGTGCTAGGCGATAAGAACCAATCATTCGAGTTTCTCGGATACGCGGCTCAGAACTTGGTCTATTTCGCGACGCCTGAAGAAGACGTTGCGGATTATTGGATTTCTCAGACCAAGCGGTATGCGACCCAACTAGGCTATTGGTTGTTCAACTACATTCTTATGTTCCCAGGTCCAATCCTTACTCTTAGGGGAGCGGCCGCCTTCTTGAATGTTATGCCTAGCAATGCTGGTCTGTGCGACAGGTTTATCCAAGTGTTGGAGTGTGCCCGATACAGCGGACCGTTCTCTGGTGTAGAGCCTTACTACTGGCGTACTAAGCTGGTGGACCTAGTAGATGGGGTCGGTGGAGATATTGCGAAGCATGAACGTCTGCAAGACGTCGTATTGCCTCGAGTGGACCAAAATGCGCACGCGGTGCAGGCGTTTGTTTGTATGATTTCCGGGGAAGCCATTACCCAGGATCAGGCAGCTCCGACCCCGGACTGGGTTCCATCCGGAGCTAGTGAGGCAAAAATAAAGGAAGAGGTACTCGACGAGCTTGGTCCACTGGCAGGCATTTGAGATGACTGATTTCGCAAAGTTCAGGCGGCATTTGGACTCCGTGCATAAAGCTGCAGACGTTGTCATAAAGAAACGGAATGCAAAGGCGCGTTGGCCAAATTTGACAGAAGAAGATCAGGGTGAACAGGGGAAGTGCATTGCCTTTGACAAGCCCGCCGTTCTTTGGGACGCGCCGCTGCGAAAGACAGATTTGGATAGCCGTATTCGCCGTGCCATCGTTATTCATGGTCGTTTTCAATTCAATGGAAACGCATTTATTAGCGGTGGGGTGCACTTGGAGGTTTATTCAACCACCAAGAAGGCGGAAGGGCGCCTGGAGATGAAGCTCTTGGATACTATGCACTTTGACTTCGAGTCCCAAGTGACTCAGACAGCTTTTCATCCGATGTTTCATGTCCAATTTGGGAAGTCTAAAAATATTGAAGCAGAAGTTATTGGTGAAATTGTTTGCGAGCTGGGCAATATTCAACGTGACAAGCTAGTATTAGATCGAGAGTTGGAGACGCCTATGCGTGATGTTCGAGTTCCGACGCCACAGATGGACTATATGTCCGTATTGGCAATGGTTGTCGCTGACCACTTTTGCAGTGAACGATGGTCCTCTGACGTCCATAAAGGCTTTATCCTGCTGCTCCGCCGAGTGATGCACGCTAGCAACCCGGCTAGGTCTAGCAAGCAGTCCCAAGAGCTGGAAAAGCGCTGGAATCCGGAGTTGAAGGGGCCATTCTGCGCTTCGCACTGGTACGCTGAAAGCCACGTATAGCCGCAGTTTGGATTGTGCGACGGTACGAAGCCAGTACTCCCGTGGTAGCGAGTAAAGGGCTGGCGCCTGCTAGGTTAGATCGACAGATAAATGGGGCGGCTTCGTCTCGGCCTCTCGTTCTCTGGCGCCATGATCCGGGTGTCAGTGCGAAGACATCTAATAGGTATGGACTTGACCAGTTGTTCTTGCCGTCTGACGGTGTGTGCTGAGACGGAGACAGCAGGAATATGCAAAATCTGCCTTGGGATACGATTGTTTTTTGGTTAATGCTTGGGCGAATGCTAGGTTTAGGATAGAACTTTCGGTTGACTTTGTGACTCGACCCAACGATCAATCAGAGACTTATCGTGGTTTGGGGGTGGGACTATATTTCGCGGCTACATCCATGTCGGAAAGCTTCTCCAAAGCCTGCCGCACCCAAGCGAAGCCGATCAGTTCCTGCTCAAGCCGGATGTTGCGCTGGCCCAGCCTCTGGTCACGCAGCGCGTCGTAGAACGCGCGTTCATCGTCGTCCAGGTGCTCAAGGTCGTGGGCGACCGGAGCATCCTCCACACCCCACAGGTCGCGGTGGGCCTGCAGCGTTGCCTGGTCCATCAGCAGCGAGCGTACGTGGCCGAAGCGCCGCCGCAGCTGGTCGAGGATCGCGAAGCCATGGGTGTCGATATCGCCCCAGTAATACAGCTCGCAGTGCCGCAGCCAGTCGCATCCTTCGAGTCGCTGGAAGCCGTACCCGGCGCCGAACAGGACCATCGCATTCCGGACCGGGGGGAAAGCGAGGAAATTGATCTCGTTTTCGGTGATGAAGACGCGCGTGACCGGGCAGCGCAGCATGCGGAAGCTGTCCGCATCCAGCGTGATGTCGCCGCCGCGCACCCCCGGCAGTAGCGAAAGCCCGGGATCGAGCAGGCGGAAACGAAGCTGCATCGGCTTGGCGTGGAAGCCATAGCGCTGGATGAAGCCGTTCGCGCCTCGCATCGTGGGGTCGATGGCCGATGCCGGCAGGGCGAGGTCCAGCAGGTCCGACAGCACGGCCCGGTGGCGCTCGATGAACTTGCTGTCCACGCCCGGGATGTCCACCTGGCGCAGGTACAGACCGGGGCGCGGATTGCGCTGCAGCCATTCGATCACATCCAGCAGCCGTGGCCAGCGGTCCCGCAGCTCCAGCGCCCGCAGCGGATGGCGCTGCAGCCACAGCGTGAGCGCGGGCTGCCGCTGCCGTGCGCCGTCGAACAGATCCTGGAACGCGGCGGCCTGGCCGCCGCGCTGGATCAGGGCCAGCGCGTCCTCCAGGCTGTCCACCCAGGCCTGCTCGGGAAGCGCGCTGGCGCCGCGGATCCGGTGGCGAAACTCGCGCATCTGCAGGCGCACATGCTTCATCTCCCTGAGCTCCGCCACCCAGGCGCGGACATCCTCGAAATGTTCGGTCAGGTCGGTCGAGGTCGGTGCCCGGAGTCTCAGCCGCAGCGGGAAGGCCGGCTCATCCGACACCATCGCCGACAGCAGTTCACCCCTGTCCCAGCGCTTGCGAACCTGCGCGACGAGATCCGGCGGACGGGTCCAGCGGGCTGCCGCACTCACCCGCTCAGCCTCGCCTTTTCATCGCGGTACTCCTGGATAGAAAGATTGCGCAGGCGCGAATCGCTGCCACTCTCGTTGTGGACGAATCCCACCGACGCCACGAACGGCTCGATCACGTGGATCTTCTGCAGCGGGGTGACGATGAGAAGCTGCAGGTTGAGCTGCGCGAACAGTTTCAACCCGTACTGTGCGGACTCGTCCGAACCGCGGCCGAAGGCCTCGTCGATGACCACGAAGCGGAAGCTGCGCGAGCGCACCTCGCCCCACTCCAGTCCGAACTGGTAGGCCAGACTGGCGGCGAGGATGGTGTAGGCCAGCTTTTCCTTCTGCCCGCCGGATTTGCCGCCCGAGTCGGAGTAGTGCTCGTACTCGGCGTCATCCTCGCGCCAGCGCTCGCTGGCGCCGAACAGGAACCAGTTGCGCACGTCGGTGACCTTTGCCGTCCAGCGCCGGTCCAGTTCGGACATGCCTTCGCGCCCGCGGAACCGGTCGATGATGGCCTTGACCTGAAGGAACTTCTGTTCTGGATACTGGTCATCGTCGCCGCCCAGGACATCGTCGGTGCACGCCCGCAGCTCGGCCTGGAAGTCGCGGATCTCCGCGTCCGGGCTGGCCTGCGGTTCCAGCCGGATGTAGCGCCCGGGGTTGTAGTCGATCTGGGTCAACGACTGGTTGATGCGCCCGATCCGCTCGCTGATTTCAGCGCGCTCGCGGGCGAGCTGCGACTGGAAGTTGGCGACCTCTCGGATGGTATTTTCGTTCAGCAGCTCCTTGAACCGGGCCTCGAAGCGCGGCAGGTCGTCGGCCTCCAGCGCCTGCAGCATCTGCCGGTAGTCGTCGAGCGCACCGATGCCCGCATCCACCTCGGCGGTGTCCAGCGGCCAGGCGTGGCGGTAGTCACCCATTGCAGTGATGATCTTCTCGCGCAGGCGCTCGCTGCGCTTGTCTTCGGCATCGATCCGGTCCTGCAGCCACCTGCGGAACTCGCTGGCGCGATTGTCTGCCGACTCGACGCTGAGCTGGTGCTCGCCCAGCGCGCTGCCGCGCATGGCGTCGAGCGCCGGGAAGCGGGCGGTGTGCACGGCATTGGCGGGATCGTCAAGGATCTCGCGGCATTGACGCTGCAGGTCCTGTGCGTCGCTCTGCTTCTGCTCCACCTTCGATCGCTCGTTTTCCTGGCCGCGGCGCTCCGCATCATCCTCATCAATCTGCCGGGTCAGGCGATCAAGCTGTTCGCCCAGCTCGCGCAACTTGTCGGAAGACTGCTGCAGGGCATCGTGCTCGGCCTGCAGCGTGGCCAGCCCGTTCGCCACGGACGGCCAGTCGAGGTCGCGCCAGTCGTTGTACTCCTCCAGCTTGGCAAGCACCGCCAACCGCGCGTTCAATGCCTCGTGGCGCTGCTGCAGCCCCGCCATCGTGTTGGCCGTCGTGGCCACCGAATCCTCCAGTACCTCGCGTTCGCGCTCCAGCGCCTGCAGCTTGTCGGTGTTACTCCAGCCCAGCACGTAGCGGCTGCGGTCGTCGATGCGGTGGCGGTCGTCCTTCTCGTGGCGCTCGCCGGGGTGCTTGACCTGCCCGGCGCGGGTTACCGCATGTCTTTCACGGCGGAACTGCTCGGGCGTGTCGCAGCAGGCGATGTCGAACCGGCGCTGCAGCTCATGCTCCAGCCAGCCATGGAACTGTGTTTGCGGGTGGATCTGCAGCTTGCGCAGCAGCGAGTCCGGATGCGGCGATGCCGGCTCCGCGCCGGCACGCTGGCGGACCCGGTAATAGACGATTCGCCCGCGCAGATGGGTGCGATCCACCCACTCCGAAACCCGGGGATAGTGCTCATCGGGCACCAGCAGCGACAGGCCGAAGTTGTGTAGCAGCCGCTCCGCCGCTCCCTCCCAGTCGCGCTCGTCCTCGCGTACCTGCAGCAGTTCGCCAACAAAGGGCAGGGCATCCTCGTCCAGCGACAGGGCCTGGCACAGCGAGCGGCGCAGCGCGACCTGCGCGGCGGGAATGTTGCTGCGGCGGGCGCGCAGGCTGTCGATCTCTTCGCTCAGCCGAGCGTGGGCCTGGCGGCCGTCGCGCAGCTCCACCGCTTTCTCGGTGCGCTCGTTCTCAAGCGCGGCCTGTTCGTCGCGCGTTTCCGCGACCCGGCCGGCAAGACGCTGTTGCTGCGCCTGGAAGCGTCCGGCATCGTCCGGTGGCGCCTCGTCGATCTTCTGCAGCAGTCCGGCGTGGTGGTCGGCGCGCTGGCGCCTGCGTTCCAGCTCGCTCTTGAGGCCGGTGATTTCCGCGGCCAGCCGCTGCAGGCGATCGCCGCCGTTGTCGGCGATCGCCTGGCGCAGCTCGATTTCATCCTTGCGCTGCATGCGCAGGCGTTCGTCCAGCTGCTTCACCTGCGCGTCATGGCGGGCATGGTCCTGGGCGAGGATCTCCAGCCGACGCGCGAGCAGCTGGCTCTTGAGCCCGGCGAAGTAGCAGTGCAGGGCGTCGCGATTGGCGCGCAATTCATCGACTTCGGCCAGCAGCCGGGCATGGCGCTCGCCATCGGCGACCAGCGGTTTGAGCTGGGCCACCTGGCGCTTGGCCTTGAGCACCGCCTCGTGGGCGCGGTTGAGATCGTCGAAGTGGCCGATCAGCGCGTCGATGCGCTGGCGCGCGTCGGCCGGCTCCAGCATGTGGTCGCGCACGAAATCGGTCAGGTTGCCGACCGATTTCATTGAAACCGTCTGGTGGAACAGCTCCAGCGCCTGCTCGTTGCTGATCCCGAAGCGGCGCTTGAACCAGGCCGCGTAGGGCGGAAAGCTGTCCTCGATGCTGGCGCCCAGGTCGCGCAGCTTGCGGCGCAGCATCCTGATCTCGCTGCCGAAGCCGGAGAAATCGCGGGTGATGGACAGGTCTCTTTCGGCGCCGACGAACAGGCGCGCCGGCTGGCCGCCCGCATCCTTCATCCAGAACACCTGCGCCAGGGTCACGGTCTGGTCGTAGCCGGCGTTGTGGAACACGCCCAGGATCACCGAATAGCCCTTGCCATCGCGCAGCGCGACCGGACGGGCGACGCCGGTGGTGTCGCTGCGCTCGGACTTGTAGTGCCCGAGTACGTAGGAGCGCAGCGAGCGCTCCTTGTAGTCGGCGCCGGCGGCCTTGTTGTAGGCCACGCGCTGGGCCGGCACCAGCAGGGTGGTCACCGCGTCCACCAGGGTCGATTTGCCCGAACCGATGTCGCCGGTCAGCAAGGTGTTGCGCCCCTCCAGCGCCAGGGTCCAGACGCGGCTGTCGAAGGTGCCCCAATTGAACACTTCCAGCCGCTGCAGACGGAAGCCGGCGAGGGTGTCGTCGGCCAGGAAATCCAGGCCCATGGGCTGGAGCTCATTCATCGCCGTTCCCCGCATCGCCGGCCAGCTGCGCCTGGTAGGCGGCCAGCCGATCGTCAAAATCCGCCAACCACTGGGCGTCGATGAACGCCTTGAGGATGCGCCGCACCTCGTAGCTGGGCGCCTGTGCCGCTGCCGGCTTGAGCCGGCGCAGGAATCCCAGGTCGACCACCCTGTTGATGTGGGTCTCGATCTGGTCGATCAGCCTTGCCTCGTTGCTGGAGTCGGGCAGGAACACCCGGACCAGCTCCACGATCTCCTCGCGGCTGAGCACCAGCCGGGTGTCGCCGCCGCCAGCGTCGGATTCGGCCAGCTTGCGGCGCAGCAGTGCCAGCAGCAGGCTGACCGGGAACGACAGCGGGCGGCGAGCGATCAGCCGCGGGATGGCGGGCGTTTCGTCATCGGCCTGGCCGTCGCCGGGGCGCGAGCGCAGGAATGCGTACCCTTCGGCCTCGTCCAGCACCAGTTCCAGCCCCAGGACCGCGAAATAGTCGCGTACCCGGGCCTGCAGGCCCAGCAGGTCGTTCCAGACGCGCGGCGAGGCATCCTGGTACAGCACGCCCTTCAGCAATCCAACCGCCAGCGCAGGCAGTGCGTCGTCGGTTGTGGAAGGAGCGTTGGAGGCCTGGGACATGTTCATCTCACGAAAATTACCCGCGGCAGCCGGGCCTGGCGCCGTATGGCCTGGCCATTCTCCCCGCTGGCCTGCCAGGTCACGAGCTCCGGGCGGCTTTCGTCCACGGTGGCGTTGAACCCTTCGTCGGCAAGCTGCAGGTAGGTCACCAGTTCCGCCAGCCCGTGCTGCAGCGGATGCTGCTGGACCAGATCGGACAGGGTGACCTGCGACGCCAGTTCCAAGGCCCGGCGCACGTGGCCGCCCAGGCGGGACTTGTCCACCACGATCTGTGCATACAACGCCGCGGCATCGACATCCTCATCGCCTGGGGCCAGCGTGGTTTCGGTGATCCGGGCGTGGCTGGTCCCGGCATGCAGCGGCCGCTCCATCGGCAGCTGGATATCGGCGGCGATGTCGTCCAGAAACGTCACTGGCCGCGATGGCGGCGTGTCGCGCACGGCCAGGGCGCGGGCTTCCAGTGAATGCAGGATATCCATGATCCGCCGGTTTTCCAGCCACGCCTGGTCGTCCAGGAAGCGGCGCAACTGACGGCTCAGCTCGGCCACGGTGCGCTGGGTGTGCTCGCCGGCTTCCAGCCAGTCATAGTGCACTCGCCGCAGCCGGGGTTCGGGTTGCAGCGCTTCGACCGCCGGCAGGGCGAGCACCTGTCCCAGCAGTTCGTCCAGCTCTTCCTGGCGGCTCCGGGACATGAGGAAATCCCAGAACGCGCGGAAGCTGCGTCCCTGGTCGGAGTCGGTGATCGCGTCGCGCTCGCCCATGATCTCCTCGAGCAGCGCGCCCTTGCCGCCCTGCCACAGCGCGATGCGCTCGCGCACGTGGCGATCGAGCTGGCGGAAGTTGTGCTCCACTTCGCGGAAGTCGGACAGCAGCTCGCGCGCCAGCTGCAGGAACTGCTGGAACCTGTCGCGCACAGCGGTGTCTTCGAGCAGCGGCGGGTCGCCGGCAACTACCTGCGCGATCTCGGCGTCAATCTCGTCGCGGCGGCGGTGCAGTTCGTCCAGTCGCGACTGCGGATCGGTCTGCGTGCCCGCGCTGATCTGGCGCAGCAGTTCGAACAGGGTCAGCAGCCGCGATTCGGTGCCGACGAAGCTCCGCGCCTCCAGCGTACCCAGCCAGACCAGGGCCTTCTCGGTGGCGGGGGTGAGGTCGAACTGCGGTTCGTCCGAACCGGCGCCGTAGAACTTGCGCAGCCAGCCCTTGTCGGGCGCGGCCCAGTCATCCAGATAGGCCCGGGCGGGCTTGGGGAATGCGCTCTCCCCCAGCCGTCCGCGCAGCGCGAACAGCTCGTCTTCCAGGCGTTCGACCAGATCGGCCTGGCCGATGCTGCGCACGTTGGGGGCCACGAACGCACGATGCAGGAAACCCGCCGCCAGCGCCGCGTGATCGGCGCGCAGCAGCCGCCAGGCTGGATGGTTCTGGCGCAGCAGTTCCAGGTCGTCGTAGTCGAAGCGCATGCGGACTCGGCGAAAGGATCAGGCGAGGCTGACCATATGGTGTCGCATCGGCCGCGATCGTGCTGGCCGTGGAACCAAAATGCCGACAGTGTTGTAATGACGATGTCGTTACGATAGTATCTGCCAGATCATATGGAGACGGCAGTCATGTCCACCACCGATACCACCAAACCCCGCCGGGAGCCGTTGAACCTCCGGATTCCGGTGGCAGAGCGCAACCTGATCGATCGCGCGGCGGAGTCGGCGGGCAAGACGCGTACGGACTTCATCCTGGAAGCCGCGCGCCGGGCGGCCGAGGAGCAGCTGCTGGATCGGACGTTGATTGCGGTCGGCCCGAAGGCCTATGCGGAGTTCGTGAAACGGCTTGATGCCCCGGCGCGGCCAAATGAGCGGCTGCGCCGGACGATGCGTACCAGGGCGCCCTGGGCGGACTGAACTGGATGCTTCGCGCACCGGAACCGTTGTGCCCTGACCATGTGACGGCGCAATTCGACTGCGGGAACCCGACCCTCGATGCATGGCTCCAGAGGCGCGCCGCCGCCAATCAGGTGAGTGGCGCTTCCCGGACCTTCGTCGCATGCGACGGCAAACGGGTCGTGGGGTATTACGCCCTGGCTTCCAGCGCTGTCGCCCAGGTGGCTGCGCCGGGCCGCTTCCGGCGCAACATGCCCGAGCCGATTCCGGTCGTCGTGCTGGCCCGGCTTGCCGTGGACAGGTCCAGCCAGGGGCAGGGGCTTGGACGGGCGTTGTTCCAGGATGCAGTCTGGCGGGTGATCCAGGCAGCCGACGTGATCGGCATCCGCGGCATGATCGTGCACGCCATCTCCGACGAGGCCAGGGCATTTTATCTGGGCCTGGGCCTGGATGAGTCGCCGCTGGAACCGATGACGCTGATGGCAACGCTTGCCGACCTGCAGACGGCTACTGGACCCTGGCGGTAACCCGCGAACAGGCGGGACCGAAGCTCCTACAATGGCCGCATCCCGAACCGGATGAACCACGTGATGCGTGCGATAAGCGTGGCCCTGGCGGGCGTGATGTTGGCGGCCTGCGGCGGCGCGCCGACGGACGCGGACACAGCGGATGTGGCCCCGGCACAGCAGGCGCAGGTGGGCGAAATCAGCGCCGACAACCTCGCGACGCACCTTCGCATCCTGGCCTCGGACGAGTTCGAGGGTCGCGCGCCGGCCACTCCCGGCGAAGAGAAGACCGTCGCCTACATCAGCGAGCAGTTCGCTGCCGCCGGGCTGGAGCCGGCGGGCGAGGAGGGCAGCTGGACCCAGGCGGTGACGCTGGAGCGCACGGAGATCGCCGGCCCGGTCGCGGCCTCGTTCACGGTGGGCGGGGAGGCGTGGGAGCTGGCCAACTCCGAGGACATCGCGCTGGAGACCCTGCATCCGGACGGCGCAGTGGACCTCAAGGACGCGCCGCTGGTGTTCGCCGGCTACGGCATCACCGCGCCGGAGCTGGAGTGGGACGACTACGCCGGCATGGACGTGGCCGGCAAGGTGGTCGTGGTGCTGGTCAACGACCCGGACTTCGAGACCGAGCCGGGCCGCTTCGGCGGCCGCGCCATGACCTGGTACGGGCGCTGGGTCTACAAGTACCTGGAGGCGGCCCAGCGCGGCGCGGCGGGCGTGCTGATCGTGCACGAGACCGAGCCGGCGGCGTACCCGTGGGCCACCGTGCGCAACGGGCGCCTGGCGCCGCAGTTCGACATCGTCCGCGAGGACGCCGCCGACCACCACCTGCGGGTGCGCGGCTGGATCCAGCGCGCCACCGCCGAGCGCTTGTTCGCCGACGCCGGGCTGGATTTCGAAGAGGCCAAGCGCGCCGCGCAGCAGGAAGGCTTCCGCGCCCACGCGCTGGGCGACGCCACCTTCTCCACCGCGTTCGACGTCGAGCGCAGCCGCATCACCACCCGCAACGTGCTGGGCGTGCTGCCGGGCGCCGAGAGGCCTGACGAGACCGTGATCGTGTCCGGGCACTGGGACAGCTTCGGCATCGGCGAGCCGGACGACACCGGCGACGCCATCGTCAACGGCGCCGTCGACAACGCCACCGCGATCGCCTCGATGATCGAGATCGCCCGGGTCATGGCCGAAGGCCCGGCGCCCGGGCGCAGCGTGCTGTTCATCGCCCTGGCCGCCGAGGAAAGCGGCCTGCTGGGCGCGACGTACTACGCCGCCAACCCGCTGCGCCCGCTGGCCACCACCGCCGCGGTGGTCAACATGGAGATGTGGAGCCCGGACGGCCCGACACATGACATCTCCAGCTGGGGCCTGGGCAAGGTCTCGCTGGAGCGCGACCTGGCGGCCGCCGCCAACGCGTTGGGCCGCGACTATTCCACTGATCCGAACCTGGAGGCCGGCCTGTTCTACCGTGCCGACCACTTCGCCTTCGCCCAGGCCGGGGTGCCGGCGATCACCGTCGGCCCCGGCATGGACCAGCTCGACGGCGGGGTGGACGGCGGCATGGCCGCGCGCGCCGAGTACTTCGCCAGGCACTACCACCAGCCCGGCGACGAGTTCGGCGACTGGTGGGACATGCGCGGGCCGACCGAGGACACCGAAGTGGTGCTGGAACTGGTGCGCAACGTGGCCAACGCCGACGCCTGGCCGGCGTGGGATGCGGACAGCGAGTTCCGCGCCGCGCGCGAGGCCAGCGCCGCTGAGCGCGGCAACCGCTGAAACACATTCGAGGAGAACGAGATGCAAGTAGAAGCATGGGGCGCCCACGCCGGCGACCGGCCGCTGGAGCCGATCCGGATCACCCGCCGCCCGACCGGGCCCGAAGACGTTCGCATCGAGATCGCCTACTGCGGCGTCTGCCACTCGGACCTGCACCAGGTGCGCGCCGAATGGGCCGGCACCCTGTTCCCCTGCGTGCCCGGGCACGAGATCGTCGGCAAGGTGGCGGAGGTCGGCGCGAAGGTCGCCGGCTTCAAGCCGGGCGACCTGGTTGGCGTGGGCTGCATCGTCGACAGCTGCCGCACCTGCGAGGAGTGCGAGGACGGGCTGGAGAACTACTGCGACGCCATGGTCGGCACCTACAACGGGGCGACCGGGGACGAGCCCGGCCACACCCTGGGCGGCTACTCGGAGCAGATCGTGGTCGACCAGCGCTACGTGCTGCGCGTGCGCCACCCGGAGGAACAGCTGGCCGCGGTGGCGCCGCTGCTGTGCGCCGGCATCACCACCTGGTCGCCGCTGCGGCACTGGAAGGTCGGCCCGGGCAGCCGCGTGGGCGTGGTCGGCATCGGCGGCCTCGGCCACATGGGCATCAAGCTGGCGAACGCGCTCGGCGCGCACGTGGTGGCCTTCACCACCTCCGACTCCAAGCGCGAGGCCGCCCGCGCGCTGGGCGCGCACGAGGTGGTGGTCTCGCGCAACAAGGAGGAGATGGCTGCGCACCGTAAAGGCCTGGACTTCATCCTCAACACCGTCGCCGCCCCGCACGACCTCGACGCCTTCCTCGCCCTGCTCAGGCGCGACGGCACCATGGCCCTGGTCGGCGCCCCGGCCACGCCGCACCCCTCGCCCAACGTCTTCAGCCTGATTGTCGAGCGTCGCTCGCTGGCCGGCTCGCTGATCGGCGGCATCCCCGAGACCCAGGAGCTGCTGGATTTCTGCGCCGAGCACGGCATCGTCGCCGACATCGAGATGATCCGCATGGACGCCATCAACGAGGCCTACGAGCGCATGCTCAAGGGCGACGTGAAGTACCGGTTCGTGATTGACAGTGCGAGCCTGGCGGGCGCGCCCGCAGGCAGTTAGCCTCGCCGTGGCCGCCAAGCCCCACGCCCCCGCCTGCGACCGCAACCGCGATCCCATCCTCGCCGTCCTGCGCGCACACTTCGCCGAGCGCCGCCGGGTGCTGGAGATCGGCAGCGGCACCGGCCAGCACGCGGTGTACTTCGCCGGGGCGATGCCGTGGCTGGAATGGCAGGCCAGCGATGTGGAAGGGAACCTGCCGGGGATCCGCGCCTGGCTGGACGATGCCGGCCTGGCAAACACCCCGGCGCCCCTGGCGCTGGACGTACTGGAGCCGTGGCCGCCGGTTGAGGCGGACGCGGTGTTCACCGCCAACACCCTGCACATCATGGGCTGGGCCGGGGTGGAGGCGTTCTTCGACGGGGTGGGGCGGGTGCTGTCCGGGGTGCCCGGCGGCACGCTGGTGGCCTACGGACCGTTCAACTACGGCGGCGCGTACACCAGCGACAGCAACCGCGAGTTCGACGGCTGGCTGAAGGCGCGTGATCCGCAGTCGGGCATCCGCGACTTCGAAGCGGTCGATTCCCTGGCCACCGCGGCCGGCCTGCGGCTGGTGGCGGACGTTGCCATGCCGGCCAACAACCGCTGCCTGGTCTGGCGCGCGGCCGGCTGAGGCTGTCCGGATCGGCGGGGGCGCGTCGTATATGGGGGTTCATCCCGGAAAGGACGCCCCTTCCATGCGCATGCAGTCCAAGTTCCTGGCCGCCCTGATGGCCGCAGGCATGATCACCACCTCCGGCGCGGCGTGTGCTGCCGATGCCGCCGACTCGTGGGTCTCGGCGCCCGGCTTCGAGGCGGTCGATGTCGACGCGGTCGAAAGCCGCGAGTACTACGCCCCGGAACGGTTCCCGGATTCGGGAAGCTCGGTCTTCTATCCCGATGCCGACCTGGCCGCGCCGGTGCGCGCGCTGCTGCTGGTCGAGCATCTGGAAGGCCTGCTGCCGCACGCCCGCTACCGGGTGGGCTGGCACGTGGTCGAGGACGCACAGGTGCCGGACCGCATGGTCCACCAGGTCCAGGTCCACCGGTTCAATCTCGGCTCCGCGCGCCGCGAAGACCTGCGCGCGTATGTGTCCGAAGAGCACCTGGCGCCGCTGGAGAGCTTTGGCGAAGGGCCGGACGTGGCCTGGCGCTTCACCATGGCGCCGCGACAGGGCATGCAGGCCGGCGTTGAGGCGGCGTCGCGGAAGGTCCTGGACGAAGCGCAGGCCGCCGCGGCCGACTGCCTGGGCACGCCCTGCCTGGAGCTGCAGTCGGCGGCCGGGCCGGAGTCAACGGACTGGCACCCGCGCGAAGTGACCGCGCCGTCGCCGGGCTACCAGGCGCAGGCCGGGTCCGGGCCGCACCCGGCGCGGGTCATGGAGGACCTGGTGGCCGCCATCGGGGGCGAAGCCGAAATGCCGGTGGCGCCGCGTGAGGAGCCGCGCTTCGTGTTCGTGGTGTCTTCGAACGTCGAAGGCCAGGATCTGATGACCACGGCCCTGGGGCGGGATTCGGTGGTGCTCGACGACGCCATCGGCACGGTCTGGGTGCGCTGGCTGCAGTTCGGCGATGGCCAGCCCGAATCCACGCTCCTGCTTGAGCCGCGCCGCCGCTGACGGCACGCGGCCGCCCGGCGCGGTGTGGTAAAACCCGGGGCTGACCTGGAGAGGGAGGCCCCACCGTGATCACCCGACGCGAATACCTCAAGCTGTCCGCGCTGGCGGGCGTGGCGCTGGCGATCAATCCGAAGCTGCTGCTGGCCGACGACGGCCCGGGCCAGCTCATCACCCGCGCGATCCCCGGCACCAGCGAGCAGCTGCCGGTGGTGGGGCTGGGCAGTTCGGCCTCGTTCTCGCGCATGGCTGGCGACGGCAACGTCGACCGCCTGCGCGAGGTGCTGCAGACCCTGGTGGAGCAGGGCGGCCGGGTGTTCGACACCGCGCCCAGCTACGGCGCCGCCGAGCAGGTCGCCGGCAATATCGCCCGCGATACCGGCCTGGCGGAAAAGATCTTCTGGGCCACCAAGCTCAACGTGGTCCCGCGCGGCAGCGACGCCGGCGCCGACCCGGACGCCGCGCGCGCGCAGGTGGAGCAGTCCTTCGCCCACGTGGGCAAGGACCCGATCGACCTGATCCAGGTGCACAACATGGCCGACGTGGCCACCCAGCTGCCGATCCTGCGTGAGTACAAGGAGCAGGGCCGGGTCCGCTACGTGGGCGTGACCACCACCTCCGAGCGGACCTACGGCGCGCTGGAGGCGCTGATGCGCGCCGAGCCGCTGGACTTCATCGGGGTCGACTACGCGGTCGACAACCGGACGATGGAGGAAACCATCTTCCCGCTGGCCCAGGAGCGGGGGATCGCGGTGCTAGTGTACGCGCCGTTCGGCCGCACCCGGCTGTGGCAGCAGGTGGAGGGCAGGGAAGTCCCGGACTGGGCGGCCGAGTACGGCATCGCCACCTGGGGCCAGTTCTTCCTCAAGTTCGTGGTCTCGCACCCGGCGGTGACGGCCGCGACCCCGGCCACCAGCAACCCGAAGCACCTGATCGACAACATGGGCGCGGCGATGGGCCCGCTGCCGGACGCGGCCGCGCGCCAGCGCATGATCGGGCACATCGAATCGCTCGGCTGACGTTTGCTTGACCCAGGTCATGGGGAGCCGGCCCGCGGGCCGGTAACTTGGCCGCCAATGGCCGGGGAGCGCTGCTCCGCGGCCCGCGGCTTTCGATAAATCCCCTGAGGACCTGAAAAAATGAGGAAGTTGGTACTGGCACTCGCGCTGGCTGCCGCCGGCGGTTTTGTCCATCATGATGCCCTTGCACAGGGCTCGGAATCGGTCACGCCGATCGCCGACGTCACGTTCAGCCTGCGCACCGAAATCACCGGCGGGCAGATGGTGTTCATCGGCAATGCCGGGCCGATCAAGGACGTGGTCAACCCGGACCTGCGGGTGGAAGAAGGCGCGGTGGTGGCGATCACCATCACCAACAACGATGGCGCCCTGCATGACATCGCGGTGCCGGAGTTCGGCGCCCAGTCCGACCAGCTGGTCGGCGTCGGTTCGGCGACCACCATCGTGTTCCGCGCCACCAAGAGCGGCACCTTCGAGTACGTCTGCACCATCCCCGGCCACCGGGCTGCGGGCATGCTCGGCAACCTGATCGTCGGCGACGTGGTGGAAGTGGAGAGCACCGCGCTGGACGTGGCCAAGAACCCGGCCGAAGTCGGCACGCCGGTCGGTGACCGCGGCCCCGAGCACATCACCTACGACCTGCTGACCACCGAGGTCGAGGGCCGCCTGTCCGACGGCAGCACCTACCGCTACTGGACCTTCAACGACACGGTGCCGGGCCCGCTCCTGCGCATCCGCGAGGGCGACACGGTCACCATCAACCTGAAGAACGCCGAGGACAGCATCAACATCCACTCGGTCGACTTCCACTCCGTGACCGGCCCCGGCGGCGGCGCCGCGGTGACCCAGGTGCGCCCGGGCGAGACCAAGAGCTTCACCTTCAAGGCGCTGCACCCGGGCCTGTTCGTGTACCACTGCGCGACGCCGATGATCGCCCACCACATCACCAACGGCATGTACGGCATGATCCTGGTGGAGCCGGAGGGCGGCCTGTCCGAGGTCGACCAGGAGTACTACGTGATGCAGGGCGAGCTCTACACCGCCCAGAAGCACGGCTCGCGCGGGCTGCAGGAGTTCTCGCTGGAGAAACTGCTGGACGAGAACCCCGAGCACCTGATGTTCAACGGCTCGATGGATGCGCTGACCAAGACCTACGACATGACCGCCAACGTCGGCGACGAGGTCCGTATCTTCTTCGGCGTCGGCGGCCCGAACCTCACCTCGAGCGTGCACCTGATCGGCGAGGTGTTCGACAGGGTCTACAACCTGGCCTCGTTCACCAGCCCGCCGCTGACGGACGTGCAGACCACGCTGGTGCCGCCGGGCGGCGCGACCATGGTCGAGTTCAAGGTCGACTACCCGGGCAAGTACATCCTGGTCGACCACGCGCTGTCCCGCGCCGAGAAGGGCCTGACCGGCATCCTCACCGTGCACGGCGACGCCGACCCGACGATCTTCGACAGCGACGAGCCGATCGATCACGAGTCGGGCCACTGATCCACGAAAGGTCCTGAGTTGCAACACACGGCCCCGCCCTGGCGGGGCCGTTTTGCGTTGCGGCGTGAAGATCGTGTTCCCCGGGGCCATCACGTGCGCTTGCCGACGCCCGTTGTGGAATGACACTGGACCTCCCGCTGGCCCGGGTGTCGACAGCTGGGCGGCAGGCAGGCAACAGTAAACCTGAACAGGGATGCTGCGTTGCAATAATCGTTTTGACAAAAAAAGAATGATCGTTCATTCTATCGCCTGCCGCCGGGGCGCTCCCCCGGCGGTTTCCTTTTCCCGATCGAGCCTTCCCCATGCGCAATCCCGCCCTCCGCCTGGCCATTCCCCTGTTCATGTTGCTCGCCCTGGTGGCCTGTGGCGGAAGCGAGGAGCCGGCGCAGCCGCCGCCGCCGGAGGTCTCGGTGGTCACGCTGGCACCGGAGACGGTCACCCTGACCCGCGAGCTGCCCGGCCGCACCAACGCCTTCCTGGTGGCCGAAGTGCGCCCGCAGGTGAACGGGATCATCGAGGAACGGCTGTTCACCGAGGGCACGGTAGTGAAGGAGGGCGAGCCGCTGTACCGGATCGACGCCGCCGACTACCAGGCCGCCGCCGCCAGCGCCCGCGCCCAGCTCGCCCGCGCCGAGACCGCGCTGGTCAACGCCCGCTCACTGGAAAGCCGCATGCAGGAGCTGGCGGGCACCCGCTACATCTCCGAACAGGAACACGAGAACGCGATCGCCGCCGCCGCCGTCGCCATCGGC
>ERZ1032895.141-NODE-141-length-17436-cov-5.306024_pt1 | contig 17436 bp, 18 predicted proteins | sample MGYA00516687_ERZ1032895 | MGnify/ENA primary metagenome ERZ1032895 (study PRJEB33719, sample SAMN04261600) | wastewater metagenome | biome: rural village; feature: latrine urine exit; material: soil | place: El Salvador | collected 2013-01-14 ... | reverse complement strand
AACTTCCAAGGAATGGGATATCTGTAATGGCCAATTACACAGTCAAAGACATCCAGGCACTGCGTGAACGTACCGGCGCGGGCATGATGGACGTAAAAAAGGCCCTCGACGAAGCTGAAGGCGACGCCGACAAAGCCCTAGAGATCATCCGTGTAAAAGGACTTCAGGGCGCTTCGAAGCGTGAAGGCCGCGCTGCCGCCGAAGGTCTCATCGCTGCAACCGTCAAAGACGGCGTCGGCGTGATGATCGAGATTAACTGCGAAACCGACTTCGTGGCAAAGTCCGATAAATTCATCGAACTGGGTAACACCGTTCTGGACGTTGCTGTCGCTTCTAGCGCAGATAATGTCGATGACCTGCTGGCAGCCGATCACAACGGCAACCCGCTGGGCGACTTCGTCAAAGAAGAAGGCGCGCTGTTGGGCGAAAAAGTTGAAGTACGCCGCATCGCACGCCTCGAAGGCGCATACGTGGACCCATACCTCCACAAAACCTCGGCAGACCTGCCAGCCCAGGTTGGCGTCCTTGTCGCCGTGGATTCTGACAACGAAGCAGCCCAGACCGCTGCTCACGATGTTGCTGTTCACGTCGCGGCTATGAGCCCGACCTACCTGAGCCGCGAAGAGGTCCCAGAAGACATCGTTGCAAACGAACGTCGTATCGCTGAGGAAACCGCACGCGCCGAAGGCAAACCAGAACGCGCAATGCAGAACATCATCGAAGGCCGCCTGACCGGTTACTTCAAAGAAGTTGCTCTCCTGGACCAGCCTTTTGCCAAAGACACCAAGACCACCGTGGGTAAGGTCCTGGAGGAAGCCGGCACCAAGGCTCTAGCCTTTGCTCGCTTCCGTGTTGGCGCCTAATACCTTCTCCGACACGCCAGTGTTTGGAATGTCTAGGTAAAATCAGCATCGTCTATACCTAAATAAGGGGGTGATCACCACAAACGGTGATCACCCCTTCTTTATGCCCATCGACCCAACTGCACTTACAGGAGTCTTACCGTGTCAGACACTCCCGCCATCAACGTTCCTGGCGGCCTTCAAGATGGTCCACGCAGCGCGCAAGCTGACCACGTGGCTCGGCGTCGAGTCCTACTGAAACTCTCCGGAGAAGTCTTCGGCGGGGGATCGATAGGTGTCGACCCGGACACAGTCCGGTCCGTGGCCGAACAAATTGCAGCAGCCGCAGGACGAGTAGAAATTGCCATCGTGGTGGGCGGGGGCAACTTCTTCCGCGGGGCCGAACTGTCGCATAACGGCATGGATCGACGACGCGCAGACTACATGGGTATGCTCGGCACGGTCATGAACGCGCTGGCACTCCAAGACTTCCTGACACAAGCCGGTGTTGATACCCGAGTGCAATCTGCGATCAATATGCATCAAGTCGCTGAACCGTATATTCCGCAACGCGCGATTCGGCACATGGAAAAGGACCGGGTCGTCATTTTTGGTGCAGGAACCGGCCTTCCGTACTTCTCCACGGATACCGTCGCTGCCCAGCGTGCATTAGAAATAGGTGCCGACCAAGTCCTCATGGCAAAATCCGGGGTCGATGGCGTCTATACTTCCGACCCAAAGGTCGATGTAGGTGCAAAGAAGTTCGATCATCTCACTTATGATGAAGCCATTGTCAAAAATATTCGCGTCATGGATCTGACAGCGATGACCATGTGCAAAGATAACAACTTAGATATGTTGGTCTTCGGTATGGAAGGTGACGGTAATGTGACCCGGGCACTGCTCGGGGAATCCCTCGGAACCGTTGTCACACCGTGAGCTGACAAGCTGCTATTTGATTTAGACTTAGTGCATATCAAGAATTAATTTAAGGAGACCCCGTGACCGCATCTGCATTATCAGACGCCAAGAAGGCGATGGAGCGCACACTTGAAGCAACCCGAGAGGACTTCGCAGCTGTCCGCACTGGACGCGCCAACCCAGGACTGTATGCCAAAGTTCTGGTCGATTATTACGGTAACCCGACTCCGCTGCAGCAACTAGCCTCTTTTGCTGTTCAGGATGCGCGCACGATCTTGATTTCCCCATTCGACGTCAGCGCGCTGCGCGAAATTGAAATTGCATTGTCGTCGTCGGAAGTCGGCGCGAACCCTTCCAACGATGGCAAAGTCATTCGCATCGTCATGCCGGAACTGACCCAAGAACGTCGCCAAGAGTATGTAAAACTCATCAAGTCCAAGGCTGAAGATCACCGGGTATCGGTCCGCAACGCCCGCCGAGGAGCCAAAGAAATCATCGACAAGATGGTCGACGACGGTGAAATTGGTGAGGATGACGGCCGCCGCGCCGAAAAGGACCTCGACGAGCTGACTCGACGCTATGTCGATCAAATTGACGAGATGGCGAAGAATAAAGAAGAAGAACTGCTGGAGGTATAGGCTTTTCAGCCTTCGCTTGCATGTCCACACCAGACCCAAAATCCAAAAAGCCGTCACCGGTCATTACCCATCTGGAAGGGTTTCCCGACCCTGTTCGTGATCCCGATACCGGGATGATCGTGCCGCAAACCCGGCGTGAACGCCGGGCGCTGGAAGCTGCCCAAGCATCCATGGTTGCCAGAAAGGCAGCCCGCCACCAAGCTGCGCTTGATGAAGCCGAAGCGATCGAACGGCTGGGCGACGATTTCGGCTCCGATGATTTGGGTTTTGGGTCTGATCCTTCCACCGACGTCGATCCTGAAGAGTCAACGGTACTCACGGTAAAACAAGTCCAGGCTGAAGAGATCCCGCCACCGAAGCCCCTGCCGGCAGAAGCAGCAGCACCGAAAGAGTCACGTGCCGGACGAAACTTGCCCGCCGCGATCGGTGTCGGGCTAGTCCTTCTGGGCATCGCTGCGGTCGGGATCGTCTGGTTCCCAATTGTCCTCGCGATTTTCATCGCGGTCCTCGTGCCACTTGGTATTTGGGAGCTGGCACAAGTAGCCAAGACTCGCAACATTCATTTGGCGTTGACCCCGAGCTGGGTCGCTGGGCTGGGCATCCCGGCTGCAGCCTGGTTTGGTGGCGTCGATGCCATGGTCTTTGCACTATTTGGCAGTATCCTGCTCACAGTCTTTTGGACGGCCGTTGGAGAACCCGATAGGCCGGCTGCATCGATGGCCACAACTCTGCTGGCCATCCTCTGGCTGCCATTTTGTTTATCGTTTGGCATCACGCTGCTGCAAGAACCCGATGGCAGCGCGCTGCTGATTATCACCGTGCTTGCAATCGTTGCCAGTGATACTTTCGGGTATCTCATCGGTGCGACCCTGGGGAAGCACCGCATGGCGCCCAAAATCTCACCCAAGAAGTCTTGGGAAGGGTTCTTTGGCTCCCTCATCGGTGCCATTTTGATTTCGGTGCTCCTGACCCACTTCCTCCTCGAATACGACTGGTGGGTCGGTATCAGCATCGGTACCGTACTGATGTTGGCGGCTACCGCTGGAGACTTCGCGGCGTCTATGGTGAAACGTGATTTCGGTGTCAAAGATATGGGCACCACGCTGCCCGGCCACGGGGGCGTCATGGACCGTCTCGATTCTGTAAGTTTTGCGATCCCCGTTGGTTACACCCTGTTCGTGGTCGTGCTGCCACTGATCCTGGGCTAGCGTCAGTCAAAGGAAATACCGTGTCTGCTAAAACTCAAAACACCTCACCCTTCGAAGCCATGCCAAAACGAAAATTTGGCTACCACACCAAACAAGTTGATGAATTTATCAACGACGCCCGGCAAGCATACGAATCCGATTCCGGCATCACAGCTGATACTGTACAAACGAAAACCTTCGATCTTGTGCGTGGGGGCTACCGGCCAGATCAAGTCGATCAAGTACTAGAACGCTTAGAAGATGCGCTACGACGAGCAGAACGCGATGAATACATCGCAAACCATGGGCAACAAGCCTGGGATTTGAAACTCATCGAACTCTTGGAGGAACTGATGGGCCGACTCCAACGCCCTCAGGGTGAAAAGTTCCGCCGAGCCGAACCGAATATTCAAGGCTATGACATTGCTGAAGTCGACGAATGCATGGCACGCATTACCAGCCACCTGCAAGACGAAAAACACATTCGACTGACCGATGTTCGGAATGCCAGCTTCAGCGCCCAAAAAGGTCAGCGCGCCTATGACGAAGCACAAGTCGACGCCTTCCTCTTAGCTGTCGTCGAACTGCTTGTCGTGCTCGACTAGGACCTCAATGACCCTCCTCCTTGTTCTCGCCGGCATACTCATCATGGTCGTCGGTATCGCAGTATCCATTGCGCTCCACGAAATCGGTCACCTAGTGCCCGCAAAACTGTTCAATGTCCGGGTTACCCAATACATGATTGGCTTCGGCAAGACCCTCTGGTCGAAGACCAAAGGTGAGACCGAATACGGCATCAAAGCCATCCCCCTGGGTGGCTACGTGTCGATGATTGGCATGCTGCCGCCTAATAAACCCGGCGAGACAGCGTCCAAAGCGCGCAACCAGTATTTTCAAACCATGGCCCGCCAGGCTCGCGAGGACGCAGCGGCAGAACTCACTGCACAAGACACCGGTCGCACCTTCATTTCCCTGCCCGTGTGGAAACGTATGATCATCATGTTGGGCGGCCCCTTCATGAACCTGATCATTGCCGTCGTCATTCTGGCCATCCTGGTCACCACCGTAGGGGTAGCCACTCCGACAACGAAAGTGCACGACGTCTTCGAGTGCATGACCGAAACCACTGACACCGAAGCGTTTAACGCCGAATGCGGCCCAGAGGACCCAGCGTCACCGGCCTGGGAAGCTGGACTTCGTCCCGGTGATCACATCACCCACTTCAATAACCAGCCCGTCGAGGATTGGGATGATCTCTCCGGGGCCATCCGCCAACGCGCCGACACCGAAACCGCCATCACTTACGAGCGCGACGGTCAAGTCATTGAACAAACTATTACCCCGGTATTGACGCAGCGTCCCGTGCTGGATCGATTCGACCAACCGGTAACCGATGCCTCCGGGAATGTCGAAACGCACCCCGTCGGGTTTATCGGCATGTCGTCCCTGGTCGAAAATCAACAACGACCGCCAACCGCCGCGTTGTCTCTAGTAGGCGAGCAAATCGCTGGAACGTTCTCTGTGATCACGGTGCTACCGGTCAAACTCTGGGACACCGCTAAAGTCTTAGTGACCGATGGCGAGCGTGACCCCACCGGACCGGTCTCGGTGGTAGGGGTTGGTCGCATCGCAGGTGAAGCTGCGGCCCAGCACGACATCCCCATCACCGACCGGGCTGCGATGCTACTGTCCTTGCTTGCCGGTCTGAACGTCGCTTTGATGGTCTTCAACCTCATCCCGCTGCTTCCCCTCGACGGCGGCCACGTCGCAGGCGCTCTATGGGAGTCGTTGCGTCGCGGCTGGGCCAAATTACGTGGCAAGCCCGATCCCGGCCCGTTTGACATCGCCAAGATGTTCCCGCTGACCGTCATCGTCTTCGGCCTATTATTAACTATGGGAATCTTGCTGATCGTTGCAGACATCCTCAAACCCGTGACACTGTTTTAACTGAAAGGGTGACCGTGCGGCACTTGACCCGTACACTTCGTTGGTTGCTCGACGCCGAAGAGGCCGTCGCGCATGCAACCGGTGACACCGTGCGCATTCTTGCCAATTCGGACACCACAGCGCTTCGCGACCTGGTCGCCCGCAACCCGGTCACCAACGCCTATGTGCAATCCATCCTGGACACCGGCCGTCGTGCTGGTCCGATCGGTGGATTTGCTCGCGGAATCTTCCTTGGAATATTTGACACACACCAGCCAGACCGGCTGGTCGCCGCATGCTGGGCCGGGGCAAATATCGTCCCCGTCACCACCAGCGAAGAATCCGGGGCCTATTTTGGTCAGGCACTCTTGGCGCTTGAAGAACACTTCGGCTCGATCTTCGGTCCGCAACCCGCGGTCGAAGGGATCTGGGACGTATTGCGCGCCGGACGGCAAGCAGCCCGAGATCTGCGCAAAAATCAACCGTTTATGACCATCACCAACCCGGCCCAGATTCCCGCGAACCCGCACGTCCGACTGGCCAAGGAAATTGATTACGACGCCGTACTACCGGCCTCGGTGGCTATGTTCACCGAAGAACTCGGGTACTCGCCCTTGGCCGATGGTTCAAATGGTTACCGCCTGCGCGTACGCCAGTTGATCTCCAAGGGTCACACCATGATCGAAACCGACGATCACGAAGTGCGGTTCAAGGCCGACTTTGGCATCGTTACCGACCAGGCCATTCAAATCCAAGGGGTCTGGGTTGCCCCAGAAGCACGCGGTCAGGGTCGGGCCGCACCCGCGATGGCGGCGGTGGTCAACCGCGCCCTAGAATTAGCACCGGTAGTGTGTCTCTACGTCAACGACTACAACACGGCGGCCATCCGAACCTATCAACGAGTCGGATTTGCTACCGTTGATCGATTCGCTACCGTATTGTTCTAACCAAGTGGCTCGGAGGGAAGGACCCATGCGCAAACACCTGGCATTAATGGCCATCGGCGCCCTAGCCGTGACCGGTTGCGCGCAATCTCGGGAAGAAAGCTCGGTTGAGGTAACCCCGCCTCCCAAAGTTGAGATTCCCACCCAAACGATTTTCCACCAGGCCATCAAGTCCGTGATGGACGAAGACGCCACCATCTCGGTTGGCGTTCCGGCATTGGAATCGTTGAATAATGCCGCGGCAGAAATCGGACAATACTCCCCGAAGCCCGCTGAATGCGCCGGTACCGTCGATCCAAAATTTTATACGACCAATGATGTTGCGGTGGGCTTTCATTCTCGAACGGGTGACAACACGCATACGGCAGAAACCATCGTCGCCGTTGGATTTGAAAACGCCGACGACGCGAGCGCTTACTTTACCGCGCGAACTCAACCCTGGGTTGAATGTTCCACGGTCGATCTGACCATCGATGAAACCAACGTGCTGACGTTGCACTATGAGGCCACCGGCTTAGCTAATGCCGAAGACCTGTCGGTACCTGAGGTCTTAGCGGAAGCTGATCAAAATATGCTGATGAGCTCACGAGGGGAACTTTCGGGGGCTTTTGAAACCTCAGATGCGCCCGTCCCTGATGCCGGTGCCCTACCGAACTATGTGATATCGCCTGACGACGTGCCGCAATCTGAATCCGAAGCTGAGAATATTTCAGTCACCAACGCTACCGTGGTGGCTCGGTTTGATACTGAGGTCTTTTGGACGACGGTCGAACCCGGCCAGCAGGCTGACGAAGCTGTGCAAACGCTTGCCGAGGTCGTAGAAGCGGTGCACGCCCAACAATGAAACGTACCCTGAGTCTGCTCGTGGTCGCTCTGCTGGGCCTGACCGCTTGTACCGATCAGCCCGCACCGGTAGAACCCGAAGCAACAGCCACCGTGACGGAGACTGTTACTGCACAACCCACCAATAGTCTGGCCTCGTCGGATCGTGCAGCCAGAATCATTGCACGTATCTTGGAATCTCCAACACCAGCCGAAATTACCACCGGTGAACAGGCAATCAGCGGATTGGAAGATGCGGTGACGCTTTCTGCTGACGATCACCACTGTCCTCTTGTTGATGACGTGGCCCCTGAAGTCGCGACCCTTGGCTTAATCAGTGCAGACGAAGACAACCCCGAAGCCGCCAGGGGACTTGCAGCATTTGGTTTTAACACCGTGGCTGATGCCACAGCATTCACCGAACACCTCCAAACGGTTCTCCAAGAATGTGAGGCCGCGACCTACGAGATCGCCCCGTTGACGCATCACACGGACGAAGCCATCGAAATCCAAATCCAATCATCCAACGAGCCCGCAGCATCTCTGGTGGTGCTGCGCAACGAATTCTGGGTATTGATGGCCGTCTCCACGCCTCCGGCTGATCTTGCCCTGAGCCTCACGCAAGTCGATCAGCTCGATGAAATGCTGCGGTAGAATACTTGCCAGATAACCACCTCATCCTTGACGAATGGAGCCCTTGAAGTGCCCTTGCGCATGTCCACCCTATTTCTTCGCACGTTGCGTGACGATCCGGCAGATGCCGAAGTTGCCAGCCACAAACTGCTTATTCGCGCTGGATACATTCGTCGTGCGGCACCGGGTGGCTACACGTGGCTTCCCCTGGGACTGCGGGTCAAGAATAAGGTCGAAAATATCGTTCGTGAAGAAATGAACGCGATCGGCGGCCAGGAAGTCCACTTCCCGGCGTTACTACCCAAAGAACCCTACGAGGCGACGGGTCGTTGGGAAGACTATGGAGATGGGATCTTCCGGCTGCAAGATCGCTCTGGAGCTGATTTTCTGCTGGCTCCTACCCACGAGGAAATGTTCACTCTGCTGGTCAAAGACCACTACTCCTCGTATAAAGACCTGCCGGTCTACCTCTATCAGATTCAAACCAAATATCGTGACGAAGCCCGCCCCCGGGCCGGGCTGTTGCGAGTGCGAGAATTCATTATGAAAGACTCCTACTCGTTTACGGTCAACGATGAGGGGCTCAACGAAGCCTATGACAAACACCGTGCAGCCTACATCAAGATTTTTGAACGACTCGGCCTCAACGTCGTCGCCGTTGAAGCCACGGCGGGAGCAATGGGCGGGTCACGCTCCGAAGAATTCCTCCACCCCTCGGACGCCGGCGAGGATACGTTTGTCGAGTCACCCGGTGGCTACCGAGCTAACGTGGAAGCGGTCACGACCATTGCGCCAGAACCTATCGATTACACCGATGCTCCTGCCCCCGAAGTCAAAGATACTCCTGTCTCAACGACGATCGCCGCTCTAGTTGATGTCGCCAATGAGCTGGCACCAAAAGCATCCCGGTCCTGGGAAGCCGCAGACACACTCAAATGCGTGGTCCTCACGGCCGTGCTTGACGGTGAACAACGCCAAGTGTTTGTAGTCGCAGTCCCCGGCGACCGCGATGTCGATATTAAACGATTAGAAGCCTCGATCGCCGAGGCGCTGGACGTCAACGGTGAACCATCTATTGAGCCGGCCACCAACGAAGACATTGCGAAGCACGCTCAGCTGGTACCCGGCTATATCGGCCCGACCCTGCTTCAGGACGGTCAAGCCGTCCAGATGCTTGGCACGAATTCTGAAACCGGGATTCCGTTCTTCGTCGATCCTCGCATTGTCGCCGGCTCAAGCTGGGTGACTGGCGCCAACGAGGACCAAAAACATGTCTTTGGACTTGTTGCCGAACGCGATTTCAACTGGGACGGCGTGTTAGAAGCGACCGTGGTTCGTGATGGTGACCCCGCACCAGATGGCTCCGGACCGCTGGTTACCCGTCGCGGGATGGAAATGGGACACATTTTCCAGCTGGGCCGAAAATATGCCGAAGCACTAGACCTGAAAGTGCTCGACGAGAACGGCAAGCAAGTAGTTGTGACCATGGGCTCCTACGGAATTGGTATCTCTCGTGCCGTCGCTGCCCTGGCCGAGGCACACCACGATGAGAAGGGGCTGATCTGGCCGATCAACGTTGCTCCGGCACACGTGCATATCGTGGCCACCGGCAAAGACGACGAGATCTTCGCCACTGCACAAGAGTTCGCCAATAAGCTCGAAGCCGCCGGTATCGAGGTACTCTACGATGATCGCCGCAAGGCACACGCCGGAGAGAAATTTGCCGATGCGGAGCTGATCGGCGTTCCACTGCATCTCATCATCGGCCGGGGTCTTGCTAAGGGCACCTTAGAACTCAAAGACCGCCTGGCGGGAACCCGCGAAGATATTCCAGTGGATGAGGCCTTCGATCACGTTGTTGACCTTGTGCGCAGCTATCAGCAGCGAGATCGCTAGGTAGCCAACACAGCAATCGCAGGCAGCTGCCATATCAGGTGGCTGCCTGCGTCATCATCTCGGCTCTGTACAGAGAGGTTGAGTGAGTGTCAGAATTCAAAAACAAACGGTGAGCCACCGGGTTGCCAGGTGGATTCCCACTGCATCACCTGCCATAAACCAGCGAGCGCAATCTTTCGCTGCTGAGGCGTCTCAGCTAGCAGGTATAACTGAGACCATTGGTCAATGAGCTCATCGGACATCTTCAACATGTGTCGAATCCCAATAGCATCAGCAAAGCGCAGTTCATCGTCGACTTCAAAAGTCACCGGTACTTCTGGTTGGCACTCCGGCGGAAAAAGTCGGTTCAACGCTTGAGCATTATCTTGGGCCTGGGTTTGTAGCGTCCGCCAAGTCTGACTATCGACGAGCCGCGCGCCTGCGATAGTGGCGAGATAATCCACACCGTAGAGCTGCACCACCGCATCGTCGATCGCGTTGGCGAAACGGGAACCACACTGAAACGGCTCGGCACCTGCTACGGCATCGGGAATAGAATCGATGTTGGGCAGTGTTATATTCGATGCTGCAGAAATGCGCATCGTGCGTTTTAATTCCTGCGTGTGCTGTACCGGAGTTAGCTCACTGGATTGTTGAGTCACACTGTCAGTGGTTTTGACGAAACCGGCTCCCAGCCAGATGCCCAGTCCAACAAGTGCTGCCAGGGCGAGCGTCAGGATGACAGCACGCAACAGGCTGAGTTTTGATGGAGTGGTTGAGCCGGTCAATACTTTGGACATCACAACTTGGTATTGTGTCACAGTTCTGCTCAACGACACCAAACATCCCCGCGATTGGTACAAATGGTCTACCGCTACTTCTAGGAGCACATCCCCGCATTATGGTTAACCGTCGAAGTTTTGCAAAGAAGTTCCATGACTCACAGCCGGCTGTTTCAGAGATGGACCCAATGGAGCGTTCCGAGCTCCAAAGCGTCATCGGCGCTGTAGTTGAGGGGCACGGATTATGGTGCGAAGAGGTGGTTGTTGGAGGATCCCCGGGGGACCGGGTGCTCTCCGTGGTGATCGATCGCATTGACGAAGAAAACGGTGTGAGTCTCGATGCTATCGCCACCATTACTCATGAAGTATCTGGCGCCTTGGATGCCCAAGGCGATTCGATACCTGAACTGCGTGCCGAGCCTTATACCCTGGAAGTCTCCACTCCTGGAACCGACCGCCCCTTGGTTCGGAAACATCATTGGGAGAAGAATCTCGGACGGATTGTCAGTGTCAGTATCGATGATGCCGAACCAACAGAAGCGAAAATCCATGGCGTGGACGCCGAAGGCGTGGAGTTAGTGATCATCACCCCGGGCGCGAAGAAAGGCATGCCTGCCAAATATGCCCCGCCGGAACACTATGACTATGCACGCCTGACCAACGCTGTGGTGCAAGTTCAGCTAAAGTAGCTAAGACACGCTGACCAGAAGTCAGCCATAATTACACCCCACAATAGAATCACAATTGAATGGAACCCCTGGAGGAACCTGGTGGACATCGATATTTCCCTGCTTCGCACGCTTGAAACAGAGCATGAAATCCCCCTAGATCAGCTCATTGAGACCATCGAGCAAGCGTTGTTGTTGGCCTACCATAGATCGCCGGGCGCTATCCAACAGGCCCGTGCGGAGATCGACAAAAAAACTGGGAAGGTGACGATCTGGGCTGTCGAATATGGAGATGACGACGAGCCCATTGGCGAGTTTGACGATACGCCGTCAGGTTTTGACCGTATTGCCGCCTCGACTGCTCGTCAGGTCATTGTCCAGCGCCTTCGCGATGCCGAGGATAATCAAGTTCTTGGCGAGTTCCGAGACAAGCAAGATCAAATCATCTCCGGGGTCATCCAACAGGGCACGAACCCCCATATGGTGCAGGTCGATCTCGGCAGCGTTGAAGGTGTTCTTCCACCGGCGGAACAGGTTCCTGGTGAAGACTACTCACACGGCACACGTCTACGTTCTTATGTAGTTTCGGTAGGGCGCGGCAACAAGGGTCCATCCATCACCCTGTCACGTTCGCACCCGGGCCTGGTTCGTAAACTCTTCGAATTCGAAGTCCCAGAGATCGCGAATGGTTCTGTGGAAATCGCGGCCATTGCCCGCGAAGCCGGTCACCGTACCAAGATCGCCGTCAAGGCCAATGAGCCGGGCATTAACGCCAAAGGGGCCTGTATCGGTGAGATGGGTGCCCGGGTTCGCGCGGTCATGACGGAACTCAACGATGAAAAGATTGACATCGTCGACTACTCAGATGAGCCAGCAAATTTCATCGCTGCAGCATTATCACCCTCGAAAGTAACCAAAGTGTTCGGGGTGGATGAAGCAACGCGGTCTGCATCAGTGGTTGTGCCGGATTATCAGTTGTCTTTAGCTATTGGCAAAGAAGGGCAGAATGCTCGACTTGCTGCAAAATTGACCGGTTGGCGGATCGATATCATGGGCGAAACCGTCTATGAGCAACAGATTGCCGGTCAGTCAACCACCGAAGCTTAGCTCCTTTGGCGTCAACGCGACGTATTGCGTTAGACTATTAAAGGTTGACGATTGTGCGACAGATATGGAGGCTCATGGCCAGCCATGAACCGATGCGTTTATGCATCGGATGTCGCACACGAGAAAACACCACCAACTTGGTACGTGTCGCGCTCGACACCGCCAGTGATACCCGATCTCTGGTGCTTGATGAGCGTCGCGTACTTCCGGGGCGGGGTGCTTGGTTGCATCCCAATCCGAAGTGTTTCTCCATCGCGCTACAAAAACGAGCATTTGCCCGAGCTTTTCGTCGTCAAGTCGACACCGAGAAGATCGCACAAACACTCGACCAGTGGCCGACCAGGAACACCAACACACCGAACAATGATGAAAGCGGGTCAGAGATCTGATGGATACCCGGTGAGCACACGATGAGTGCCCAACGATGAATATCAATGTCAGCTCACGACGTACGACGAAGCCTTGGCGCCCAGTCGTGCGTATGACAACAGAGCATATAATTCGACCGGCCAGAATCGCGGTAGTGTACTAATCTCAGTGCAGACCACGATTCAGCCAGAACAGGAGAATCGTGGCGAAACTGCGCGTCCACGAAGTTGCAAAGCAACTTGGGATTACATCCCGCGAGGCGCTGAAGAAACTCGAAGAAATTGGCGAGTTTGTATCTTCAGCATCCTCAACTATTGAACCACCGGTGGTAAAGCGTCTGAAAGCAGAATTTGCTGATGCTGCCCCGGCAGAAAAACCAAAACCAGCCGCGAAGAAACCTGCTCCAAAACCGCAGGCGAAAAAACCAGCGGCACCCAAGGCTGACACAGCCGAGCCAAAACCTGCGCAGCCGGAGCCAGTTGCAAAGCCTGCACCTGCTGCTCAAGAAGTACCGGCACCAGCACCCGCTGCAGCGCCGAAACCGGCACCAAAGCCTGCCGCTCAGCCAACAGCGTCAACTCCGACTGCAAAACCTGCGCCCAAACCTGGCGCTGGCAAGCCTGCTCCGAAGCCCGGACCAAAGCCGCCAGCTCCACGCCCCGGCAATAATCCGTTCCAGTCCAAAGAAGACACCGCTGCGCCACGTCCTGGCCCACGCGGGGGCACACCTCGACCAGGCAATAACCCATTTGCGCCGCAACAGGGTATGCGTCAAGAACAGCGCGGGGGAGGACCACGTCCAGCCCCCGGTCGTGGCGGTCCAAAGCCTGGTCCACGGAGCAAGGGTGCTCCGAAACCAGGGGTTAAACCAGCAGGCAAACCAGCTCCACAGCAGCCACGCCCATCTGGTCCACGCCCGTCACCGGCCATGATGCCCGGTCAGATCACCCCACCCACCCCGGCTGATGCCGGTCGTGGATCCGGTCCACGCCGTGGCGGCGCTGCCGGTGGCGGCGGTCCTCGCCGTGGCCCCGGTCGCGGTTCTGCCCAGGGTGCATTCGGTCGCGGTCCCCAGACCGGCCGTCGGCGTTCCAAGAAGCGTGCCCGTCGTGAAGAGCAGCAACAACAAGCTCCGGTAATCGGTGGCGTGAAGGTGCCTAAAGGTGATGGTGATACTGTCATCCGCCTGCGTCGGGGTTCCTCGATTGCTGATCTTGCCGAACGCATCAAGGCCGATCCAGCGGCACTGGTGACTGTGTTATTCCACCTCGGTGAGATGGCAACTGCCAACCAGTCCCTGGATGAAGACACCTTCCAAATTCTGGGCGAGGAAATCGGCTATAAAGTCGAAATTGTCTCGCCAGAAGAAGAAGACCGCGAAATTCTTGGTGCCTTTGATATCGATCTCGATGAAAAAGACGCCGAAGAAGACATGGAAGCCCGACCTGCTGTTGTTACCGTCATGGGTCACGTCGACCACGGTAAGACCCGAACCCTGGATGCGATTCGTTCCGCACGGGTGCGCGAATCAGAAGCCGGCGGTATTACCCAGCACATTGGCGCCTACCAGGTTGAAGTGCCACACGATGGCAAACAACGCGTCCTCACGTTCATTGACACCCCGGGTCACGAAGCGTTCACCGCGATGCGTGCCCGTGGTGCCAAAGTCACTGACATCGCGGTGCTCGTAGTAGCAGCCGATGACGGCGTTATGCCGCAGACCGTCGAAGCACTCAACCACGCCAAAGCGGCTGACGTGCCCATCGTGGTCGCGATCAACAAGGTCGATAAAGAAGGCGCCAACCCGGATCGCATCCGCGGAGAGCTTTCCGAATACGGTCTCGTGCCCGAAGAGTACGGTGGCGACACCATCTTCGTGGAAATCTCAGCACTGCAGAAGCAAAACATTGACGGCCTGCTGGAATCCATCCTGCTGACCGCTGATGCGGCACTGGAACTGGAAGCTAACCCAGAACGTGGGGCTCGGGGTGTAGCGATCGAAGCCAACCTCGACCGCGGTCGAGGCCCCGTGGCAACAGTGCTGGTTCAAACCGGTACGTTGCGCGTGGGTGACAACATGGTCGTCGGCGATGCCCACGGCCGTGTCCGTGCAATGTTCGATGAATACGGCGACGCCGTCGACAAAGCCCTCCCATCACGTCCGGTACAGGTCCTTGGCCTGTCCAGCGTGCCACGGGCAGGCGATGTCTTCCTGGTGACCGAAGACGAACGGACCGCACGTCAAATTGCTGAACGCCGCGAGACCGCCAAGCGTAACGCCACCCTGGCACGTCGTCGCAAGCGCATCACTTTAGAAGAATTCGACCAGGCTGTTGCCGAAGGCAAACTGGATACGCTCAACCTCATCATCAAAGGTGACGCTTCCGGTCCCGTCGAAGCCCTGGAAGATTCGCTTATGCAAATCGATGTGGGCGGCAAAGACGAAGTTCAACTGCGTGTTATCCACCGAGGTGTCGGTGCGATCACTCAGAACGACGTCAACCTGGCCACCGTCGACGATGCGATCATCATCGGCTTCAACGTCCGCCCGGCAGAACGTGTTACAGAGATGGCCGACGAAGAAGGCGTCGACATGCGCTTCTACACGGTCATCTACGACGTCATTGATGACGTTGAGCAGGCACTGAAGGGCATGCTGAAACCGGAATACGAAGAAGTGGTTATCGGCCGTGCCGAAGTCCGCGAAATCTTCCGCTCCTCCAAGGCCGGTACCATTGCCGGTTCTATGGTCGCGTCCGGTCTTATTCGTCGTAACGCCAAGGCCCGCCTGATACGCGATGGCAAAGTCGTGGGCGAGGACCTCAGCATCGGTTCGCTACGTCGCTTCACCGACGATGTCACCGAAGTCCGCGAAGGCTTCGAGTGCGGTATTGGACTGGGCAAGTTCAACGACATCCGCGAAGGCGACATCATCGAAAACTACGAAATGCAAGAAAAACCACGCGTTTAGCTTGCACCACCGTGGCGCCCCACACCGGAGCGCCACGGTGCAACCCATTTGAGGAGTCCTTCAATGGCAGATCACAACCGTGCTGCACGCCTGGCACAACGGATCAAAGTTATTCTGGCCGAAGCCTTGCAAAAGACTGTCAAGGATGACCGGGTCGATAATGTGACCATCACCGAAGTCCGCGTCACCAATGACCTCCAACAAGCCACCGTGTACTACACCGTCTTCGGAGACGATGAGACAGTAGCGGCCGCACACCAGGCGATGGAAGAAAATCGTGGGCTACTGCGCCGCGAAATGGGCCGCGGACTCAATATCCGCTTGGTTCCGACCCTGGAATTAATCCGTGACACCGTCCCGGAACAAGCCGCGCAACTGGAAGAGGCACTCCGTGCCGCTAAAGCACGCGACGCGGAACTGGCCGCGCAACGCGAAAACGCCAAATATGCCGGCGACGAAGATCCATATAAGGAATAACACATGGCGCAACCTGCCTCGGGGCTCATACTGGTAGATAAACCCGCGGGCTGGACCTCCCACGACGTGGTGTCCCGCACCCGCAAGATTGCCGGTACCCGAAAAGTGGGTCACGCAGGCACCTTGGACCCGATGGCCACCGGAATGCTGGTCATCGGGTTCAACAAAGCCACCAGGTTGCTGACATACATCGTCGATACGACCAAAATTTACCGGGCCACGATCCGATTGGGCCATAACACCACCACCGACGATGCCGATGGCGAGATTACGCAAACCCGGTTCGCCAACGCGGTGACTCGAGATGACATCGCAGCGGCCATCACAGAACTCACCGGTACAATTGCGCAAGTGCCGTCAGCTGTCTCGGCTATCAAAATAGACGGCAAGCGGGCCTATCAACGTGTCCGCGAAGGCGAGACCGTTGATATCCCGGCACGTGAAGTCACCGTCCACCGGTTCGACATCGAAGACATTCGGCGCGCCGATGACGGTAAGACCATCGATATTGATGTCGAAGTGGAATGCACCGCCGGAACCTATATTCGGGCGCTGGCACGCGATCTTGGCGAAGCGCTCAACACCGGGGGATACCTCACGGCGCTGCGTCGCACCGCCGTTGGACCGTATCGTATCGAAGATGCCGTGACCATGGACGAATTGGCCGACAATTTCATCTACACCGACCTGTCCACCGCCATGACCAGGCTCTTTCCAGTCCGCGTCGTCAGCTACGACCAAGCACAAGACCTCGTCCACGGGCGCCGCATCGCGGCCTCCGAACGCGACGAGCTACTTGCCGCAACACTAGAAAATGGGCAAGCGATCGCGTTGATTAAGGACGCCGAACGGGCGGGTAAGATCGAAGCGAAACCCGAAATCGTTTTTGCCACCTTAGAACACATCACCGGAGCACCTTCATGATCCTCGACGGCTGGTTTTATACCGGAGCGACCATCGGGCTATTGTCAGCGATCATCTGCATCCTTGCGACCATCTTCCGCAACCACCCGGCTGACTCCTCCATCCTGTCGCTGGCAGCCGTTGAACTCTACCTGTTTGTTTATGCGATCTATGCCCTGATCTCCCCGGTACCGCTCAATGGTCCCGCTTGGGAATTCTGGGGCTATATCATCACCGCACTGATCTTGCCCCCAATTGCGTTCTTTTGGGGGATAACCGATAAAACTCGATGGTCCAACTTGGTCATGGCCGCCATCGGCCCCACCATCTTGGTCATGATTCACAGATTGCAGGTGATCTGGCATGGCTGA
>ERZ1032895.140-NODE-140-length-17458-cov-11.540999_pt1 | contig 17458 bp, 15 predicted proteins | sample MGYA00516687_ERZ1032895 | MGnify/ENA primary metagenome ERZ1032895 (study PRJEB33719, sample SAMN04261600) | wastewater metagenome | biome: rural village; feature: latrine urine exit; material: soil | place: El Salvador | collected 2013-01-14 ... | reverse complement strand
TAAGCCGTAAGCCGTAAGCCGTAAGCCGTAAGCCGTAAGCCGTAAGCCGTAAGCCAGCAAATTGCCTTCCCCTTATCGATTGCAACGGTTTTTTCTTACCGCTTATAGCTTAAGCCCGTGAAACGGGCGTTCTTACAGCTCCCCGAAGGGGTCACTCTTCTTCATCACTTGCGTCGTCCTCAAGGCGCAGAAAAGTCTGCCGGTAGTGCGCAAGCTCGGCGATGGATTCCTTGATGTCATCCATGGCGAGGTGCACGTTGCGCTTGCTGAAGCCGGCCAGCGCGCCTGGATTCCAGCGTTTGGCCAGCTCCTTCAGCGTCGAGACATCAAGGTTGCGGTAATGAAAGAACTCCAGCAGCTCCGGCATCTCGCGCTCGAGAAAGCGCCGGTCCTGATGCACGCTGTTGCCGCATACCGGTGAGGTGCCGGGCGTCACGTGCTCGCGCAAGAATTCCAGCGTGCGCCGTTCGGCCTCGGCGGTATCGACCGTGCTTTTCTTGACGCGCTCCACCAGCCCCGATTCGCCGTGAGTGCGCTGATTCCACTCGTCCATGCCCGCAAGCAGCGTGTCGGGCTGATGCACCGCCAATACTGGCCCTTCAGCAATCACATTCAGGTGGGCGTCGGTCACGACAGTCGCCACCTCGATGATGCGCTCGCGATTCGGATCGAGTCCGGTCATCTCGAGATCAATCCACACCAGGCGCTGGCTCTTGGCATCAGTGCCTGGATCTGTGTTGGAGGAAGTCGCCGTCATGTTGTGTTCCTTGTCGTCAAATCTATCGTCGAACGCGCGGCACGACAGCCGCGGCCGTTGATGAGTACAATACCTTGATTGTACCGAGTTTCAGGGCCTGATGAGCAAACGCAATCTAAGCCGCCAGCAGCGCTGGCGTATCGAGAAAGTCCAGGCTGAACGCGAAAGGCGCGCCGAGAAGCGCGATGATCGCGATGCCGAGAAGCTGGCCGCCGGCGAATACGGTCCCGAGCAGCCAGGCCGGGTGGTGGCCCACTTTGGCCGCACCCTGGACGTGATAGCCGACGGCTTTGAGCCCGTGCGCTGTCACCTGCGTGCCAATCTCGACGGCCTGGTTACCGGCGACCGCGTCATCTGGCGCCACGGCCAGGAAGGCAGCGGCGTGGTGGTGGCTCGCACCGAGCGCGACAACGTGCTGGAGCGCCCCGACGCGCGCGGCCAGCTCAGGCCGGTGGCGGCCAACATCGACCAGATCCTGATCGTGTTCGCCGTGGAACCGGAGCCCCACGCCAACCTGATCGACCGCTACCTGGTGGCCGCCGAAGCCACCGGCATTGAACCGGTGCTGGTGCTCAACAAGATGGACCTGCTGCCTGAACAGGGCGGCGCGCTGCGCGAACTGCTGGACCGCTACGAAGCGCTGGGCTATCCGGTGGTGACCACCAGCATCAACACGGAAAACGGCCTGAACGCCCTGCACCATCGCCTGGCTGAGCGCACCTCGGTGTTTGTCGGCCAGAGCGGTGTCGGCAAATCCTCGCTGATCGGCTGCCTGCTGCCCCACGAAACCCTGCGCGTCGGCGAGCTGTCAGAAGACACACGCAAGGGGCGACACACGACGACTACCGCGCGCCTCTATCACTTTACCGGCCTCGGCCCTGACTGCCGCCTTGAGGGCGAGCTGATCGACTCCCCGGGCATCCGCGAATTCGGCCTGATTCATCTCGACGAGCAGCAGGTGGCCAACGGCTTTATCGAGTTTCGCGAACATCTCGGCTGCTGCCGTTTCCGCGACTGCCGCCACCGTCAGGAGCCGGGCTGCGCGCTGCTTGCCGCCGTGAAGGCAGGCAACATCCATGAGCAGCGTTTTGCCAGCTACCGCCGTATCGTCGATAGTCTTGAAGACACGGACAAGTACTGAAAACACTGCCGAACCCCATGAGCCAGGAGAGCACCATGAGTTCTGAAGCCAATCTGCTGCCGCTGATCGTCGAGCCTGAACATCTCGCCGAACATCTGGATGCCCCGGACCTACTGATCATCGACGTCTCGATAAACGTCGAAAGCTACGAGCAGAACCATGTACCCGGTGCCGTGTTTCTCGACCGTCACCGCCTGCTGCGCGGCGAAGGCGACGTCCCCAACGAGGTGCCGGAGGTCGATGCGCTGTCAGCGCTGTTTTCATCGCTGGGCCTGACCCGCGACACCCACGTGGTTGCCTACGACGACGAGGGCGGCGGCTGGGCTGGCCGGCTGCTATGGACCCTGGAGCTGATCGGCCATCGCCGCTACTCCTACCTCAACGGCGGCATCCACGCCTGGCGCGCAGATAACCTGCCGCTCTCCACCGAGTCATGCGCACCAGCGCCCAGCGACTACCAGGCCGACATCCTCAACCCGGAAGTCGCCATCGACCGTGTCGAGCTTCAGGACCGCCTCTGCGACCCGGGCTTTGCGGTATGGGACTCACGCTCTCAGGCCGAGTTCGACGGCCAGAAAGGCAACAGCAAGCACCTTGGCCATATCCCCGGCGCGGTCAACATGGACTGGACCGATGTCATGGACAAGGAAAACCATTTGCGTATCCGCGGCTACGCCGAACTGATCAACGAGCTGGAAGCCATGGGCCTGACGCCAGATCTGGAAGTGGTGACCTACTGTCAAAGCCACCACCGCAGCGGTTTCACCTGGCTGGTCGGTCGTGCCCTGGGCTTCAAGAAGATGCGTGGCTATGCGGGCTCGTGGAACGAATGGGGCAACCGCGACGACACACCGATCGAAACCTAGCTGCATCACAGCATGGCTTGTGCTCAATACCCCCGAGCGGCCACCCTTAGACCCTGATGGATCGACCACCTTGTCATTTTCTCGTCTGTTTTCCCTGGTTCAGTACCCCCTCCCCCATCATCTGCTCTCGCGGCTGGTGGGACGCTTCGCCGAGTGCCGCCAGCCGTGGCTGAAAAACCGGCTCATCCGGGCCTTCATCAAGCGCTTCAGTGTCGACATGAGCGAGGCCCTCGAGCCCGAGCCGACGGCCTACGCCACCTTCAACGACTTTTTCACCCGCGCGCTGAAGGCCGACGCACGCCCCATCGACAGCGGCCTGGTCAGCCCCGCCGACGGCACGCTGTCAGAGTTTGGCGCCATCGAAGCCGGCCAACTGATACAGGCCAAAGGGCACAGCTTCTCGGCCATGCAGCTGTTCGGCGGCGATGCTGAAGCTGCCAAGCGCTACCTGGGCGGCAGCTTCGCTACCGTCTATCTGTCACCGCGCGACTACCACCGCGTGCACATGCCGCTGGCCGGCACCCTGACCGAGATGGTCTACGTGCCGGGCCGGCTGTTCTCGGTCAACGCCGCCACCACCCAGCACGTACCCAACCTGTTCGCCCGCAACGAGCGCCTGGTGTGCCACTTCGACACCGAACACGGCCCCATGGCGCTGGTGCTGGTGGGCGCGATGATCGTCGCCGCCATCGAGACCGTCTGGGCCGGCCAGGTCACCCCGCTTTCGGGCGAGGTGCAGCGCGTGCGTTTCGATCAGCCGGTAAGACTCGAGAAAGGCGAAGAGATGGGCCGCTTCAAGCTCGGCTCCACCGTGGTGATGGCCTTCGCCAACCCGGTGGCATTCAGCAACAGCGAGCACCACCGCACGGTGCGCATGGGGGAGGGCCTGGGTAAGTGTGCAAGCGTAGGTATTTGAGTGCAAATGCTTATGAGGAACAGCCTGATTGAACCTCTTTCGCCAATACATTGCACGATACTTGGCAGCGCGCCGAAGCAGGAACCTGTTTCGTCGTCAGCCCGTTCTCGATTCGCTGCCGCGCGACCGGCGAGCCGTGCGTCATTCGGACACCCTTAACCACCGCCTGGTCGATCAGGCCCGTGCTGACCTCAACAAAGTACTGACGCAGCTGGAGACCTCGGCGCGGGGCCTGGGCGAGGCGCAGGCCGAGGCGCTGCTGCAGACACACGGCCCCAACGAGGTCGAGCACGACCGCCCGATACCCTGGTGGCGGCATCTCTGGCTGAGCTACAACAACCCGTTCAATCTGCTGCTGACCGTGCTCGCCGCAGTGTCGCTCTTCACCGGCGACCTGCAGGGCACGGTAGTGATCGGCGTCATGGTGGTGCTGGCTACGCTGATCCGCTTTTTTCAGGAACGACGCTCCAACCTGGCCGCGCAGGCGCTCAGGGCACAGGTCAGCAACACCGCCACGGTGCGCAGGCGCGCCCCCAAAGATGCCGATGCCGATACCAAAGCGGATGTGCGTCCTGCCGGCCCACGCGAGATTCCGATCGGGGAATTGGTGCCGGGCGACATCGTGCTGCTGTCCGCCGGCGACATGGTGCCAGCCGACTGCCGCGTGATGACCGCCACCGACCTATTCCTTGGCCAGTCGGCGATGACCGGCGAATCGCTGCCGGTAGAGAAATTCCCAAGCGCCGGCCGGGACGACAGCTCCGCGCTGGAAATGAACAACCTGGTGTTCATGGGCACCAACGTCATTTCCGGCACCGCCACCGCAGTGGTGCTGGCTACCGGCAACGACACCTATTTCGGCACGCTGGCCACCCGCGTCACGCGGGTGGCCGCTGCGAGTGAGGAAAACGCCTTTCAGCTCGGCGTCAACAGGGTCAGCTGGCTGCTGATCCGCTTCGCACTGGTGATGGTCCCGCTGGTGCTGTTCATCAACGGCTTTACCAAGGGCGACTGGCCGGAGGCCTTCCTGTTCGCGCTGTCGGTGGCGGTCGGGCTGACGCCGGAAATGCTGCCGATGATTGTCACCACCACCATGGCGCGCGGCGCGGTGGTGCTGTCGCGTCAGAAAGTGATCGTCAAGCGGCTGGATGCGATTCAGAGCTTTGGCGCCATGGACGTGCTGTGCACCGACAAGACCGGCACGCTGACCCAGGACAAGATCGCACTGGCCCGTCATACCGACGTGGCCGGCAATGACTCGGACGAGGTGCTGAAGTTTGCCTACCTCAACAGCTATTTCCAGACCGGCCTGAAGAACCTGCTGGACCGTGCCGTGCTCGACCATGTCGAGCTCAAGACCGAGCTGAATGTGGCCCGCAACTACAGGAAGGTCGACGAGATCCCGTTCGACTTCGATCGCCGCCGCATGTCGGTGGTGGTATCCGAGCGCGAAGAACACCACGAGCTGATCTGCAAGGGCGCGGCGGAGGAAATGTTCGACATCTGCACGCAGGTGCAGTACGACGGCCGCATCTGGCCGCTGGACGCACAGCGGTGGGAGCGTTTTCTTGGCGTACTTCGCGACCTGAACCAGAGCGGCCTGCGCGTGGTAGCGGTGGCAATGAAAGAAATCCCGACCAACCAGGTGATGTATTCCACGGCTGACGAGTCGGCGCTGACGCTGGTTGGCTACATCGCCTTTCTTGACCCGCCCAAGGAGTCCACCGCGCCGGCGCTGAAAGCACTGGCGCAACACGGCGTGACCGTCAAGGTCATCACCGGCGACAACGAGCTGGTGGCAGGCGAGGTCTGCCGCCAAGTCGGGCTAACAGTGGACGGCTTCCTGCTCGGCGCGCAAATCGATGCCATGGACGACGACACGCTGGCGGGAGCGGTTCAGGCCAACACCATCTTTGCCCGCGTCTCGCCGCTCAACAAGGAGCGCATCGTGCGCAGTCTGCGCGACCAGGGTCACGTGGTCGGCTTCATGGGTGATGGCATCAACGACGCGCCGGGGCTGCGCGCCGCCGACATCGGCATCTCCGTCGATGGCGCGGTGGACATCGCCAAGGAAGCAGCCGACATCATCCTGCTGGAACGCAGCCTGATGGTGCTGGAGCGCGGCGTGATCGAAGGCCGCAAGACCTTCGCCAACATGCTCAAGTACATCCGCATGACCGCCAGCTCCAACTTCGGCAACGTGTTCTCGGTGCTGATCGCTAGCATCTTCCTGCCGTTTTTGCCGATGCTACCCCTGCACCTGCTGGTGCAAAACCTGCTCTATGACATCTCCCAGGTGGCCATCCCGCTGGACAACGTGGACGAGGAGCAGGTGCGCCGTCCGCTGCAGTGGAATCCCGCCGGCATCGGCCGCTTCATGCTGTTCTTTGGGCCGCTCAGCTCAATCTTCGACGTCATCACTTTTGCCGTGATGTGGTACGTGTTCCTGGCTAATACCGTCGCGGATCAAGCGCTGTTCCAGTCAGGCTGGTTTGTGGTCGGCCTGCTCACGCAGACCTTCATCGTGCATGTCATCCGCACGCCAAAGATCGCTTTCCTCCAAAGCCGCGCGTCCTGGCAATTGATGGGCATGACGCTGCTGATCATGGCCATCGGTGTCTACCTGCCGATGGGACCACTGGCCGATTATTTCAAACTGCAGCCCCTGCCCCTGTCCTACTTCGGCTGGCTGGCGGGAATCATCTTCGCCTACGTCCTGCTCACCGCGGCGATGAAGCGCTACTACATTCGCCGCTTCGGCTGGGATTGACGGCGCCGTCGCGGAGGCCATGGCCTCCGCGACGCTTTTTTTATTCAGCGCCAGCTGAATCAACTGGTCGAGCCCAAGCGCTACGCCGCTGCCTTCCGGCAGGCAGCGTTAGTGCAACGACCAGACGCAGCATAAACGTGCTGCGTCTGGTATCACTCGCAGGAGAGTTACTCCAGCGACTCGTAGGGCAGACCCACGTAGTTTTCAGCGATAGTAGTCAATCCAGCCTCTGAGCTGGTGACATAATCTAGCTCGGCCTGTTGCATGCGGGTCATAAAGTCGTCCTCCTCGGAGAACCTGTGCAGCATGCTAGTCATCCACCAAGAGAAGCGCTCGGCTTTCCAGATACGCTTCAGACAGGTCTGTGAATAACGTGAAATCAGGTCGGTGCGACCTTCCTGATAGACCTTGACCATCAGCCGATAGAGGGTGTTGACGTCGCTAGCCGCCAGGTTGAGTCCTTTAGCGCCGGTGGGTGGCACGATATGAGCAGCGTCACCAACCAGGAAGAGGCGGCCGTACTGCATCGGCTCGACCACGAAGCTGCGCAGCGGTGCGATGCTCTTCTCGATAGAAGGCCCGGTAACTAGCTTTTCCGCCACATCCCCGGGTATACGGCGCTTGAGTTCCTCCCAGAAGCGCTCATCGGACCAGTCCTCGACCTTCTCGTCCAGGCCCACCTGGATGTAGTAGCGGCTGCGAGTCTGGGAGCGCATGCTGCACAGGGCGAAACCACGCTCGTGACTAGCGTAGATCAGCTCCTCAGACACCGGCGGGGTATCGGAGAGCAGGCCCAGCCAGCCGAAAGGATAGACCTTCTCGAACCCCTTGATACGATCCTGCGGAATCGACTTGCGCGCGATGCCGTGGAAGCCATCACACCCCGCCACATAGTCACACTCCAGGCGGTGGGTTTCTCCATCCTTCTCGTAGGTGATGTAGGGGCTATCGGTTTCGAGATCGTGAGGCTGGACATTGTCTGCCTCGTAGATGGTCGTACCGCCGATCACTTCCCGGGCCTCCATCAGATCGCGGGTCACCTCGGTTTGACCATAGACCATCACGGTCTTGCCACCGGTCAGCTTGGCAAGGTCGATGCGCACCCGGCGATTATCAAATGCCAGCTCTACACCGTCATGGATTTCACCCTCTGCATCCATACGCTTGTCGACACCCGCCTCGCGCAGCAGGTCAACCATGCCCTGCTCCAACACACCGGCACGGATACGGCCAAGCACATATTCGCCGGACTTACGCTCGAGAATGACGTTGTCGATGCCTTGGCGCTGCAGCAGCTGTCCAAGCAGCAGACCCGATGGGCCTGCACCGATAATGGCAACCTGTGTTTTCATGGGGGATTACTCCGTTGTTGTTTATCTAAGCGTACAAATGTTCGATAAGTGTATTGTATTTTTCACTGAATCCTTCCCGTATATAAGGCAATATTGGCAGCATTACTTGGACAATCCCAACATATGCGCCAGACTTTAGTCTCACCCCTTGTACTCGGAGGCCAAATGTCTACCGACGTCGTGCCCGTATTCAAGCTCTATGGCGAAACCCACCACTGGCCCACACCGGATCTGCTCCACTGCGAGTCGATTGCCGAACGCAGCCGTCTACACAACTGGCGAATCCGCCCCCATCGCCATGCCGACTTGGTGCACCTGCTGCATCTCTCTGCCGGCAAGGTGACCTTGGAATTAGAGGGCAGCCGCCGATCCCATGAGGCCCCGCTGCTGATCGTAGTACCCACCATGAGTATCCATGGCTTCCACTTCTCGCCGGATACTCAAGGACACATTCTCACTCTAGCCAAGCCCTTGACCGAACGACTGGAGGAACGGTTAGTTGGTCAGGCCAGCGTACTCTTCCGGACCAAGGCATACTCCCTCCAGGAACATCGTCTAGCTCGGCGTATCGCCCAGCTGGTCGGTCAGATCGACGAGGAGTACCGCCATCCAGCTCCGGGACGTGAGCACTACCTGGAAGCTCTAGTAGAAACCCTGACCATCGAAGCCTCCCGACTCACCACGGCGCTGCCGACAGACGCTCGAACCCGCGCTCGCCAGAGTGATCACGCACACCACCATCTACAGAATTACCTTGCGCTGATCGAGGCGCAGTTTCGCCAGCAGCCCAGCGTCGAACGGCTTGCCGACCAGCTAGGCATGACCAGCGCCCATCTCAACCTACTGTGCCGACGCTTGGCAGAGCGCAGTGCGCTGCAGCTGCTTCACGAACGCCTGCTGTTGGAAGCCAAGCGTCAGCTCACCTACACCAGCATGACTATCGGTCAAGTGGCCGACAACTTGGGGTTCTCGGAGCCTGCCTATTTCACTCGTTTCTTCAAACGGCTGACCGGCCTCTCCCCGAGAGATTTCCGCAGACGCCAGCCTGCGGCACAATCCTGAAACAATAGCGCCCCCGGAAGCGATGGCCTCCGGGGGCGCTATTAACTCAAGATATTTACTCAGCTAGCGGCTTCCAAAGACTTGCCGTCAAAAGCCAGAGCATTCGGGCAGAACCCGCGACAGGTCTCCCGGGACTCACCGGCACGCATCGCTTTCCAGCAGCGACCAACCACCGGGCAGCGATTGCAGACCGTCTGCAACTCGCCGAAATGCACCGCCTCGTCGGGGCCGAAGTCGTCTCGGCCGAGGCCGAAGCGCTGCATCATCTCGGGCATCAGAGTTACAGAGGGAATTAGATCGCGCTGGCCAACGCGATCGAGAGTGCGAGCCACTTCGCGCTCGAAAGCCGGATCCATAGGGGTATCCAGGTCACGCACCAGCTCCCGAAAGTCGACGTTGGCCCCGTGGCGCATGCTCTGCACCACCTGTGGCATGGAGGCCGTGAAGATGCGCTCCTGGAGTTCGGTCAGCCAGCCCTGGCGATCATTCTGCTGAGTATTCATGCTGCACCTCCGGTCTGTCGTGCTGGTGTATCAGCGATCATTTCAATAACGATATCTGCAGCATGACCTGTAACTCGCTGGCAGCCTATTGAGATTTCGGCGGCAACTCATAACCCAACAGTTATACCAGAGTGGTTTAGCATCTTCCCCATAGCAAGAAAGGGAAGGATGTCGAAAACCTTAATTACAGCGTCAACAGGTAGGTACTCAGCACCGGAAACGCTAACAGCAGCGCCAGACGCAAGAAGTCCGAGACGATAAAGGGCATTACACCTTTGAAGATCTCGCCCAACCCCACGTGGGGCGCCATGGCCTTGATCACGAAGACGTTCATCCCAACCGGCGGCGTGATCAGCCCCAGCTCTACGGTGAGCACAGTTATGATGCCAAACCAAACCGGATCGATACCCAACGATACGATGATAGGAAAGACTACCGGCACCGTAATCACCAGCATGGCGATGGCGTCCATGAACATCCCCAGCACGAAATAGAGTGCCAGAATGCACAGCACCACCACAAAGGGTGTCAAATCCATGCTGTATAGCAAATCACTGATGGAGAAAGAAATCCGCGACACCGAGATGAAGTACCCTAGGGTCTCGGCACCCACCAACATGAAAAACACCACGGTGGAGAGTGCCAGTGTTTCCTGGACGCTGTGCCACAACTCGGCACCGCGCATGCCCTTGGCCAAGGCATAGAGCAAAGTAGCAAAAGCGCCGACGCTGGCTCCCTCGGTGGGCGTGAAGGCGCCGAAGTAGATACCCAGAATCATCACCAGGAAGACCGCGAAGAAGGGAATCAAGCCGGAAAGCGAGGCCAGCTTTTCCTTCCAGGATGTGGGTTCGCCGGCCACCGCCATGGAAGGCTTAAGGCGCACTACTACAGTCACGGTCAGCGCATACATCACTAGGCCCATTAGCCCCGGCACCAGCCCCGCCATGAACATGTCGCCCACGGACTGTTCAGTAAGAATGGCGTAAATCAGCAAGGCGATGCTGGGAGGAATCATGATACCTAGAGTGCCGCCGGCGGCCAGGGCCCCGGTAGCCAAACCACGGTTGTAGCCGTAGCGTTCCATCTCTGGCAGAGCCACACGGGTCATTGTGCTGGCGGTGGCCAGCGAGGAGCCCGAGATCGCCGAGAAGATGCCGCAGGAGCCCACGGCGGCGATGGCCAAACCACCCTTCCAACCACCGCAGATCGTGCGCGCCGATAGGAATAGCTTGCCGGCCATGCCGGAGTGCGCTGCCAATACACCCATCAAGATGAACATTGGCACGGCGCTGAAACTATAGTTAGTGAGCACCTCCACCGGAACAGTCTTGAGCTGGGCAATGGCCGCATCCCAACTGATCACTTGGGCAAAGCCCACCACGCCGACGATCAACATGGTAAGCGCCACGGGTACCCGCAGCACCATTAGCACCAGTAGCAGGCCGAGCCCGATGGCACCAATCACTTCACTCGCCATCAGATATTTCTCCTTCGGCACCAAAAACTGCGCAGAGCAGCGCATGAATCAAACTGCGCAGCCCCATAAGCAGGCTGAGCACGGCAGCCACGTAATAGATGGGCCCCATGGGAATGCGTAGGTCTTGAGTTACCCCGCCATGCTGAGCGGCCGAGCTTGCGGAGTCTAGCAAGCCGATGAACAACACCAGCCCCAGAGCAGTGAAGCCCAACAGGTAGATACCGTGCAGACGATTCTTTAGGCTAGGCGAAAGACCATGAGAGAAGGCTTCTACCACTACTTGGCTTCTCTCCACATTGGCCGCCATGGCAGAGAGTAAAGAGAAAAGCATCAAATAGCTGACCAGCTCGACGCTACCAACCACTCTCAGGGCGATAACACCCTCGGTCAGACGATAGAGGTAACGCGTGACGACATCGGCAATGGTGACACCCAGTAGCGCCACCAGGGAAACACCAGCAACCACGCGACAAAACAGGGCCAGCCAATGACTGGCCCGTTCTAGGAAATACTGCATGATCCCTTACTCCTGAGCGACAGCACAGGATTCGCTGGCGATAAGTGCGGCATCGTAAACCTCGCGGCCCGGAAGGCCACGCTTTTCAAGTTCAGCAAGGTAGTCATCAATGCCATCCTGAAGCGGCTTCTGCCAATCTGGATCCTCTAATGGGTTCTTGATTTCGCGGATGGTGTGGCCCGCATCTTTGGCCTCTTGCTTCCCTTCTACGTCCAACTGGTCGAAGACCGCACCTGCCTTCTCCGCCCAGAGCATGCCCGAGTTATCATCAATCACACTCTGCAACTCAGGGCTCAGCCGGTCATAGGCGCGCTGATTCATGGTGGCTACGAAGATCAAAGTGTAAAACGGCACCTCGGTGTGGTACTCGACCAGCTCATTGATACGGAAGCCCTTGAGCCCTTCCCAGGGGAAGCTCAGACCATCAATCACACCGCGCTGCATGGAGGTGTAGATGTCCGGCGCGGGCATGCCCACAGGACTGGCGCCCATATTCTCGAGCATCTCGCCGGCTACCGCGGTGGGGCGACGGATGCGTAGTCCCTCAAGGTCGGAAGGCACCTGAACGTCGGTATCGATGGTGTGAATGCCCCCCGGCCCGGTGGTGAACATGAACAGCGGACGGGTGTCGGCATACTCCTCGTCCAAGTAACCCTCGTCGTAGAGAGTCTGCAGCACACAGGCGCCCTGGGTTGCGGTGGTGGCCACGCCCGGTAGCTCGACGATCTGCGACAGCGGGAAGCGCCCAGCGGTATATCCCTGGGCGGTGGCGCCGATGTCGGCGATGCCGTTGGCCGCCGCTGCATAGATGGAGTCGGGTTTGGCCAGAGTGCCTGAAGGGAACATCTGTACACGTAGCTCGCCGCCGGACGCCTTCTCAAGGGTAGCCGCCCACTCCTCAAAAACTTCCTGATTGACACCCGAGGTACCAGGCCAGAAATGAGCCATGCGAAGGGTGGTGGCAGCCGAGGCAGAAGTGGCGGCCAAACCGGCAATGGACGCGGCCAGCAGACAGGCGGTGAACTTGGCTTTCATGGTGAAGCTCCTCCGGAGATCGTTATTATGTCTTACGCTTCTACCGTTCGCATGGCGAACTACAGTTCGTGCATTTACTCAAAATAAACTATTGTCGCCCGAAGCGAAAGCGACCTTAGTCTCATCCGAATGCACCGATAGGCGGTAGCCCGCTTTCTTCCTCGCCTGTGGAGGCTATCGCGAAAGGGTAAAAACATTTTCTTGCCCTTGAAAGACTCATGATACGGGGAGTGGACTCTCCCGTTTCAGGGCTTTTGTGTCAGCCTCTCTGGACGAGGAGGGTTCGCGCAGTTTTTTGTGGAATAGCAATCTAGGCGGACATTTATGCTCCTGCAGCTCCTGGATAGCATAGCCCAATCAGAGTGCGCTCTCGCATCAGCACTTCGGCCTTGTCCCCTTCGCCCTTTCTCAAAATCTGGAACACAAGTCCATTCACCCAGGCTCTTGAGATCATTGTGATGACTAGACCGAACAACGCTCTCGAATCGAAAGTGCCTTTTCATAGATAGACTCGGCATTGTCGAGACCGCGCTCCTCAAGGCGCTCGAGATAATTTTTAGTCCCCTGCCTCAGAGGTGGTCCCCACTCAGGGTCATCGAGAGGGTTTTCCACTGTATGGATGACATCCCCTTGATCAAGGGCTTCCTGCCGTCCTTCGCGGTCCAACTGATCGAAAACTTCACCGGCGACCTGCGACCAGGCCATGCCACTATTTTGATCGATCACAGCCTGCATGTCCGGCGAAAGCCGCTCATAGGCTGACTGGCTCATCGTGGCTACGATCGCACCGGTGTAGTAAGGCACCTGCAAGTGATAGTCCACTAGCTCATTGATACGAAAAACTTTCATGGCTTCCCAAGGAAAGCTCAACCCATCCATGACACCGCGTTGCAGGGAAGTGTAGATATCTGGTGCCGGCATCCCTATCGGCTCAGCGCCCATGCTGGACAACATTTCACCCGCCACTTCGCTGGGTCGACGAATACGTAATCCCGCCAGATCCTCAGGCGTCTGGATTTCTGTTTCCTTGGTATGCAGATAGGCAGGCCCGGTTGTAAAAAGGAAGAGGACATGGCTATCGTCATACTCCGTAGCAATATCACCCTCATCGTATAATGTCTGCAGAATGCAGGCCCCTTGAGAAGCGCTATTTGCCACTCCGGGAAGCTGTACGATTTCGGTCAAGGGGAAACGTCCTGCGCTGTATCCCTGCAAGGTGATCGCTATATCGGCGATTCCATTCACTGCGGCATCGTAGGCTTGATCGGCCTTGCTCAATGTTTGGGAGGGGAAGATTTCTACCTTGAGCTGCCCATCGGAGTCCTCTTCCACCTGATCCGCCCAGGCCTGATAAATCTTCTGGTTGACGTCAGACCCTGATGGCCAAAGATGTGCCATGCGAAGCGTCTCGGCTTTGGCCTGGACCGAGGCACAAAGCCCAATCATGGAAGCAGCGACTAGCAAAGACGTAACTGCACGTTTCATGTTCTATTCCTCTTATCATTATATGTGCGACTAAGGCAGAATTCCTGAAGAACACGTCTAGGTTCAAGGCTCGATGGTGGTAGTCGGTACTTCGATCAGCAGCGGTCCCTCAGCAGCAAGCCCCTGTGTCAGAGCCTCTTCGAATGCATTGCGAGTCTCGGCTAGTACAGCTTCAACGCCATAGCCACGCGCCAGAGCACAAAAGTCCAGACCTGGGACATCGAGACCAGGTGCGTCATCAACTTTCAGCATCCTCGAAAACCAGCGCAAGGCACCATAGGTATCGTTTCTGAGGATAATGAAGATCACCGGCACCTGGTAATGAGCGGCGCTCCAGAGTGCACTGATAGCGTAATTCGCAGAACCGTCCCCAATAACAGCGATCACAGGCCTATCAGGCTCGGCGAGCTTGACACCTACCGCTGCTGGCAGACCGAACCCAAGCCCTCCAGAGGCTGGAAAGTAGTAGCTTCCAGGATGTCGCATCTCCACTCGCTCCCAGAACGCCGTCACAGTCGAGGTCGACTCTTTAACATAGATGGCATCCTCAGGCGCAAGGGCATTCATCATGTCAAACACGATCTCAGGCGCGAGCCGTCCCGGAGCGTCCGGCATCGCTTGCGGTATGGGTAGCGCCACGGGCAACTTGCGATCGCTCTGCCCCAGCAGCGGAAGTAATGCTTGTAGAGTGGCGTGTATGTCCCCTACCAATGCATCACCCATCGGGGCTCGCGCCGCTTCTTGCGCGTCACTGGTCAGGTGCAGGAGCTGAGCGCCGTCCGGCAAGTAGCGACCGGGCGCATTCTGGTGATAGCGGAAGACCGGAGCGCCGATGACCAGGATAAGATCGTGGCCTTCAAGTTTAGCCGATATGCCGGACACAGCGGCCGGCAGCACGCCACGGAAACATGGGTGGCGCGTGGGGAACGGGCAGCGCGATGCAGAAGGCGCAACCCACGCGGGCATACTCAACCGCTCGGCAAGGGATACCGCCAAGAGGTTAGCCCGGCAGGCATCAACCTCCGGCCCAAGCACTACAACAGGGTTTTTCGCCTGGGCGAGGCACTCCTTCAGCCACTCGAGTTGTGAGTCCGACGGAACGCCAGCCGACTGCACATCACGCTGTACCAAGAGCTCAGTGTCGGCATCAACGTCATGCCCCCAGTCATCATAGGGAATAGACACATAGACAGGACCGCGAGCCGGCAGACTAGCTATATGAATCGCCTGGCTGAGAGCCCGTGGCACATCTTCAGGACAGGCCGGCTCATAGCTCCACTTGACTAGGGGCTTAGGTAGCTGTGGCGCATCGACATTGGCCAGCATCGATTCGACACCGATCATCGAACGCGCCTGCTGACCAGCAGTAAGCACCAATGGTGAATGCGAGTACCAGGCGTTAGTCAATGCCCCCATGGCATTTCCCGTACCGGCAGCGGCATGCAGGTTGACAAGTACGGGGGCACCGCTGGCGAGCGCATAGCCATCGGCCATCCCAACAACTACCCCCTCATGGAGACCGAGGATATAGCGGAAATCTTCCGGAAAATCTCTGAGGAAAGGCAGTTCATTGGACCCGGGATTGCCGAACATAGTGGTCATGCCTCGGTGACGAAGCAGCGCATAGGACGTGGAATGGACGGTAGGCATGGGGCGACTCCGTGATCGATTAACACCTTCACCATAGTCAGCCTACAATGAATCGATCAAATCAATAGTTTTTCTATACAAAATAGATGTTGTCTATGTCTTTTCCTGATCTCAACCTAATTCGTGTCTTCGTCCTGCTCTACGAGACGGCCAGCGTCACCTCAACCGCTGAGCGCCTCTGTGTGACGCAGCCCTCCATCAGCTACGCCCTGGCTCGTTTGCGACAGCAGTTCGATGACCGGCTCTTCATGCGTGCTCGAGACGGGATGGTTCCTACTATGGCTGCAAGGCAACTCTATCCGCCACTACGCCAGGCGCTGAGCCAGATGGAAGCGACTGTTGAAAGCATGCAGGGTTTTGATCCGGCCAGTTGCACACATCGTTTCCGACTAGCACTGACCGATCTTGGCGAGATGGCCTTGCTCCCGACCATTTATCAGCGTCTTCAGGAACAAGCACCGGGTGTAGAGCTAGAGGTAGTGCCTCTGGAGGTCGACCGAGTGGAAGAGTGGCTACCCAGCAGCAGGGTTAATGCGGTTATCTGCAGCCGCCCCATCACGGCCGAGAACCTGGAGCAGCGTGTGATCCTGCGCGACCGCTATGTGTGCCTGGGACGGGCCGAGCTTCTGGGACCCCCGCCTATCTCACTAGAGGATTTCTTGGCCATACGCCATGCCCTGGTCGCCAGCGCTTCGGGGCACGGTCTGGCCGAAGAGGTGATGCGCCGAAACGGCTATCAGCGCAAGGTCAGCCTGGAGGTTCCTCACTTTTCGATCCTGCCGCGCCTGCTACTCGCCAGCGACCTGCTGGCCATCGTCCCGGTACAAATTGCGAAGGAGTTCGTCCGTGATAGCGCCCTGGCGTATCGCGAGCTGCCCTTCTCGGTTCCCGAGTTCAACGTAACCCTCTACTGGCACGCCAGTTCCGGCCACTCATCCGCCCAGCGCTGGTTCTGCAACTGCGTGGTGGATGCCATTCAAAAACAGTAGGGTCCACTTCACCACCGGCGGTCCGTCAGGAGATGCCGTTTGGGCCCTGATCTGTCGGGCTCGGTCCGATGACCAGCATGGCGAACAGCACCAATCTCGAGGCGCTGCCCTGGTCGGGTAGACCGGGCGATTGCTCGACCCGGCCCCCTCAGTTCCCAGCGTGCGCGATTGACGCACTCGGCTCCTCAACCATCAGATTCGCTAGCAGGATGCTCGGTGAATAATTCGCGCCCTTGGTATCGGGAGTATTGAGAGCAGCTGTCTTGCCTTCTCCCACGAAGACCAGCCTTTCTGCGATCGTCTCCTGAGACATTTGACCCAAATACGCTGGACCCAGTACTCGAAGCTCTGCAGTGACTCGATGTTATTCGTGATCCCATAGTACGCGTAATGCCCGTTGACTTTTCGACTGAGCTGGCGGTGCTGTTCTCGCAACGGCAGGTGGCGGCTGGCTCGGCACCACGATGACCGGGGACGGTATTTTCTGCTGCGCGCCGCGGTGCCCTTCGCCGGGCGGTCGCTATCGATCCTCGAGAAGACTCACCACAAGCACGGCTGTTCCCGCTGCGAAGCGTACCTGCTGGCGGCCCTCATCGAGATCCTGCTACTGATCGCCATGCTGGCCAATGTGGCCGTGATGGTGGCCGGCCTGGATGTCCGAGCCCCCGAGCAACCCTTCGAGCGCGCCTTCGCGAGGAGATCAGGGATCAGACCTTATGCGATGAATAGCAAAAAACTCGTGGGGGATCCCGTCAGTGGTTATCCCTGGTCGGAGGTGCAGGCGTCGCGGGCGGCCAGCGCGGCCTGGTAGACCTCGCGACCGGGCAAACCACGCTCATCGAGGTCGGCCAGATACTGCTCGATGCCATCCTTCAGCGGCTGCTGCCAGTCCGGATGCTCCAGCGGATTGTCGATCTCGATAATGTTATGGCCGGCCT
>ERZ1032895.139-NODE-139-length-17723-cov-5.105671_pt1 | contig 17723 bp, 14 predicted proteins | sample MGYA00516687_ERZ1032895 | MGnify/ENA primary metagenome ERZ1032895 (study PRJEB33719, sample SAMN04261600) | wastewater metagenome | biome: rural village; feature: latrine urine exit; material: soil | place: El Salvador | collected 2013-01-14 ... | reverse complement strand
TCAACGTTTTTGGTCTGGCCGTGGTCAAACTCAATAACCTTCCCCCCATTCGGGGTGGCGGTTAGAATCCATTCGTTAGTCTTCTCAGGCGCACCGTAACTAGTCTCAAACTTCTTCATGAGAGTCAATTTGGTATCCGGCACGGGTTTGTTCGTAAATTCACAGGAAATCGTTTGGCCTAATTTGGTAACAGCAACGTCGAACTCAGTGCCGTGTCCACTGTTCTGCCAACCGTCATTGTCGGTACATGTCCATGTAGTGTCATAGTCTGCCGGCATTGAGGACGCCGATCCCGGAGCCATGGATTCACGCACAGTGTACGTTTCCCCGAATAACGCCGGTACTGGGCCGATCTGTTCATTCTGCAGACCATTGGCGGCCCCCTGAGTGTTGGCGGTAGCGACGATTTCGCTATCGCTTGCCAAGGTCAACCGGAATTGGTCGGTGCTTATTTTTCGGTCGACGATATTCTTCGTGATTTCAATAGATGATGGCGAATTACAGCCTGCGAGGTCAGTGCTGTTATTCAGCACATTTCGCGCTTCACCAATTTCCTCCCATGTCGTCGGATTATATTTATATAGGTAGCTGGAGGTTCCAAGATAAATTGATCCATCAGCGTCGAAGGCAATACCATTCGCGTTTCCACCGCTGCTGCCACCACCAAGGGTCTTAATTTCGGTTGACGAGGACCGCAATTCCCCACCAGTTGGACCGGTGAGCTCCTCGGCGGCAACGGTTCCGATGGCAGCTTGGGTACCACCACTGACCAAGAAAAAGAGATCACCTTTGGCATTGAACGCCATGTCACCATTTGCTGCTGAAATTTGGTTGGTCCGGATGCCCGTATTGACGTATCCGACGTATCGTACGTTATTTGCGGCCGGCTCATAGCGCCATATACGGAACCGATACTGGTTGGACACTGTTTCGTATCCACCAAAGTAATAGTCTCCGCTACTAAGGTTGACTGCGCCGGCGACGAGATCACCATTCAAATTATGCGGATAATCAGTGACCTGCACTGGCTCCGTGCCGGGGCCTTTCCAACGAAGAATCCGAGCGTAATGCCGCGGAAAGATCCAGCCAGAAGAGGTGCGTTGATAGCCATAGGTAGGCGAGCCCTCAGCCCCGATACCAAGACCGTTATAGTTGCTACCGTTGCCTAGCGTGGTGAGTCGGGTACGGTCCCCGTTAGGTGCGATCTGAAAGACCTCTCCACTGTTGCCAAGGCTGTAGACGTAGCCCGATTCGCAGGTCAGCGGTTGACCTGCATTAGCAAGTGCGTTCCGCGACACTTTCGGCGCAGACTCTTTAGTCTCGCCGTCGATGACGATCCCCTTGGATTCAGATTGCTCAACGACCTGGGACGTAGCCGACCGAGATGGTTCCACGGCAGGAGTCTGCATTTCCGTGGGCTCAGGAGCCTCTGTAGCGTCATCCTCCACTGATTCTTCTGTCGCTGCAGACTCGGACGGTAGAGTGGTCTGAGTCTCAACCTCGGTAGGGCGGGGTGTAGGTTGCTCATCAGCAAAAGCGGCACCACTAGGGATGATTAACAATGCCGATACGAGGGCTGCGAGAGCAGCGGTAATTCCTCGTCGTGGCGATGCAAAGATCATGCGGGGTTCCTCTTCTTGCTTTTGGCATCAACAAGTAACACCCCAGGATGTGCTGGGGTGTTTACCAGGAGATGGATGTTGATGACGCTTCGGCGTCGGTGACGTTCAGGTGATTCTGTGGCGTTAAATCCTCGATTAACTTTAGGGGTCAAAACGGTGAATTCCCTAGCCGATCTGGCGCTTTGGACCAAAACCAACCGCGCCCTCACCCGCAGGAAGTAACCCCTTACCCCTGGCCGTCACTCGTCTGGCGATAGGGCTTAACCCTCGGTATCACCCATCCAGGAATACCTGAGACCCTCGCTATCACCCATTTGAGGGATACGGCTCACCCTGAGGTCACCCGGGCGCCGAATTTTCTTGAAGCTTCAAGCCCAAAAGCTACTCGTCGGTAACATTGAAAGCTCGTTTTTGCACCCTTCACGTTCATCGCAGCTAAGGATGTGGATACGTCGCGACGAGAACTTCTGGGCACATTTCGGTCAACAGGCGAAACGTGCATTCTTGAGCCTGATTGTGGACCATTCACAGGCGAAGAGGGCCTGATTTCATTTGGGGTGTCACAAGAGGTACAGAACATCTGGGGAGTTAACGTCGATAACCCCCTGTTTTCTTTTAGCTACAGAGTTGAGACGATGAAATAGCTAGGAAATCTAGTGTTGTCAACCAACCGAAGGAGCGTCTCTATGACAATGCGAGCAGCTCGTTATTACGACCAAAAAGATATCCGAATCGAAGATATTGAACGCCCAACCCCTGGAGCCGATGATGTGCTGATCGATATCGCCTGGTGCGGTATCTGTGGCTCGGACCTCCACGAATATCTCGAAGGCCCGATTTTCGTGCCAGGTAAAGGCAACCCGCATCCGATTTCCGGTGAAGAGGTCCCTATCACCCTGGGCCATGAATTCTCTGGGACCGTTGCTGAAGTAGGCGCTAATGTCAGTGACCTTGAAGTCGGGCAGCACGTGGTCGTTGAGCCCTACATTATCCATGAAGAGTACTGGGGCAAGGAGAACTACCATCTGACACCGGATCAGAACTTTATCGGGCTGGCCGGCATGGGCGGCGGGCTTGCCGAGCAAATCTCTGTTAACCGCCACTGGGTGCACCCGATCCCAGACAATATCCCACTCGACGAAGCTGCCTTGATCGAACCTTTGGCCGTGGCCTATCACGCCTTTGAGCGCTCAGGCGCCACAGAGGGTGACGTCGCATTAATCGGTGGTGCCGGACCGATTGGCTTATTGACTGCTGCGGTGGCCAAAGCCCACGGCGTCACGACCATCATGTCCGAGCTGTCCAAAAAGCGCATTGAGACAGCCAAGGACACCGGGGTCGCTGACCATGTGGTGAATCCAGCCGAACAGGACGTCGTCGAAGAGATTATGCGGATTACCGATAACAAGGGTGCCGATGTCGGCTTTGAAGCCACTTCTGTCGACGTCGTACTGAATACCTTGTTTACCGCCGTCAAGAAGGCCGGCGTGATCGTCAACGAATCAATCTGGGGCCATAAGCCGCAGGCAGATCTGGTGCAGCTGGTCACCAAAGAACAGGATCTGCGCGGAACCATTGGGTATCACTTTAGCCATGAGCCATCTATCAAACTGGTTAGTGAGGGCAAGGTGAACCTCAAACCATTCATCACCCACAAAATCGGCCTGGATGACTTGGTAGATAAAGGGTTTGATACGCTGATCAATCATAATGACACTGCGGTGAAGATTCTTGTCTCCCCTACTGGTAAGGGACTCGAAGATTAGTCTGCATTAGCCAGATGGCCCACCACACCGAATCCCGACTGGATCCTCGACTGCATGGTACCTTCGCAGCACGGCGGTGAAACCTCGCACGGTACTAACTGTGCTGCGCGACTGTCGTTCCCGCATTGGCAGTGAACACCTGCGGTTTGAGGATCTCGTCCGGGATTTGGGTGGTTCGTAACACCCGCGGGTCAACCGATAGCAACGTCCCGCTTCACCACCTATCCTTTCGAGACAATCTCAGTCTCGCTACACTGAAAGTAGCGCTTAGGGTTCGCATACCTCAACGATGAAAGAATCAACCGAATTCGGAGGCGAAGATGATGACAACATATTCCGCTGAAGCAGTTGATACAAGAAATCGCACGAGCATCGTAAAGACACAGCACTCACCCAACGCGATCAAACACCCGCTGGTCCCGGAAGCTATTGTCGGCAAAAGACGAGCTTGGACTGGCTGGCAAGATTGGGCCAATATTGGGCTCGGTGCCCTGCTAGCGTTGAGCACACTTTGGCTGACCGGTGCCCCCGCCGGCTTGTTCATCACCTTGGGGGTTCTTGCAGTTGTCATCGCCCTGTGGGCAGGCGGCACTGGATCCTCGACTGTCGCGGAAGCGGTCCAGATACTGGTCGGCGCTGCGACATTAATCTCACCGTGGTTTGCCGGTGGCACGGCTGTGTTAGGAGTAACTTGGATGGCTTGGATCGTCGGTGGGGGTCTCATAGCGAACGCCGCCATGGCGATGCACCAAAACCGTTAGGGTCGTTCCGCGACCAACGAGCACGATGTGGCACAGAATCGCCCGGCCAACTACACGTCCCGAACATATTCATGAGTCTGGTGTGAGAACCTCGCGCTAACCTCCGAGAGGCGCTCTGACTGCGGAGATTGCTAGCTTCGACGCTATATTTCCCCCAGTCCAGAGCGCTTCTCTATGCATGGGTCCGAATTAGGCCGCTCGGTGAATTCGGCCGATGGGCCTGAACTCAGGGTTAAAGGGTAAGCACACAACCATCACGCTGTATCGAGAAGTTATTTTGGTACCAACTTTCACCGCTCGTGGCACGTAGCCAGTTCACAGTCAGAATCCCTACACTTGACGCATGGACGAACAGAACAGCCTCCCTTCGAAAGCTGCACTCGTTGCAGGACCACCAAGCTCTCTGCCCACCGACTTCGGAACGTTCACCCTGCGTTCCTATACGTTCAACGGGATCACGCATGTGGCGATGACCCTGGGTGATCTGGGCACCGCGGATGCCCCGCTGGTGCGCATGCACAGTGAATGTTTAACCGGGGATGTGCTGGGCTCGCATCGTTGCGATTGCGGAGACCAGCTGACCGCCTCACTTGAGGCGATCTCTACGGCAGGCACTGGGATCCTGCTGTATTTACGCGGCCAAGAAGGCCGCGGGATTGGGTTAGAGAATAAGCTGCGCGCCTACGCGCTACAAGATACTGAGGGTTTGGATACCGTTGAGGCCAATCGGGCCCTCGGCTTGCCCGATGATGCCCGCGACTATCAAGCCGCAGCGCAGATGCTCATCCATCTGGGGTGCACGCGCATCCGGTTGCTGTCCTCGAATCCTGCCAAATCCGATGCCCTGACCGCACTGGGCATCGAAGTCGTTGGTCGGCTGAATCTGCAGCTGCCCGACCGTCCAGAAAACAGTGCGTATCTGCAGTCCAAGCGCCAGCGTATGAACCACGATGTGCCCACCGGGCACCCGGATTTAGATCAGTCGTTGGAACTGGATGTCTACCGAACCATCGCCACCAATGACGAGGTGTTAGCCCAACTGGCGCAAAGCGAAGATGGGTTCATTGCCACCCGCAGCGGTGATGCGATGTTCGTTTCCGGAGCACTAGATCGTCGCCACCTGCACTGCGTCCGTGCAGCCGTCGGGGCGGTCCTGGTAGGTGCCAGTACGGTTATTGCCGACAACCCGCAGTTGACCGTCCGTGCGGTAGAGGGCGAAAACCCGACGCGGGTCATTCTGGACCCGCAGGCGCGTATTCCACGCGACTCACGGGTGTTACAGTCTGGCGATGCCCCGACCATTTGGCTCATCGGGGCCGACACTGAAGTGGAGGGTCCGCTGGCGCCGCACGTAAAAATTGTGCGCCTACCCAGCACCTCGGCGCAACGCGTGGATCCGCACGCGGTCATTGCCGTGCTGCGTGAACACATCGAAGGTTCGATCCTAGTGGAAGGCGGTGGGCAGACAGTCTCGGAATTCCTCGCCGCCGGTGCCCTGGACCGGCTGTTCCTCACGACCGCTCCGGTGTTGATCGGTGACGGCGTCCCCGGCATTCGCTTCGAAGGTTCCGACGAAATGTCCAAGGCGCTGCGCTACCCATTCCGGCGCTACGTGTTCGGCCAGGATGTGTGCACCGAGTACGTGCTGAGTCCTGCTGCACGGAAACACTCGGCCCAGACCCCGGCTCAGTTGCGCGAGGTGCAGGAACAAGAGCCTTCAATGGGCTGAGACTGAGCGTAGGACATCCAAGATGATTTCTGCCGTGGCGTGCCAACCGAAAGACAAGTGTTTTCTGGCGGTGCGCGCCACGGCTTTTACATGTCGTCGATAGTGCGCGTCAGTGAGCCACTGGTGGAGTTTCTCGGCCCAGACGTTTTGGTCCAGCCGCAGCGCTTCTCCCCCGCCGAGTGCTTCTTCTGCCCCGGTTCCCGCTGTGACAAACGCGGGAACGCCTGCTGCTAGTGCTTCGCGCACGACCAAGCCAAAAGTCTCAGCTTGCGAAGGTAGCAGCAACAAGTCTGCGTGATGATAGAGGGCCGCGAGTTGCGTCGCATCCAGTTCTCCCGCAACAGTGGTCGTGCCTGCGGGCAGAGTAGCGAGGGTTTGTTGGAGTTGCTGCGCGTAGTCGGCATCGGTGAGTGGTCCGGCAAAGGTGCAGTGCCAACCGGTGATATTGCGTGCGGTCAGCTGTTCTAGGACCTCGGCAATGAACACTTGGTTCTTATTCGGTTCTACCGCGCCGACACTGATCAGGCTCCCGCCGACGTCACCTACGGCCATCGGGCGCTCTTCCACCCCGGGCGCTGCGACAACTGCTTGGATACCATGGCGCTTGTGCAACTGGTCTGCGGTAAATTGGCTCGTGGCGACCACCGCATCAGCTGCTTGTAAATTGTGTTGCTCGCGTCGTGTGGCCTCGGGCGTCTCGGCCAGGGCGTGGACGAGCTGAACGATTGGCGTGTGTACCGCCAAGGGGTCGGGCAATGAACAGCCAATGAGACCATCTAGCAACACCGGCCCGTTAAGTGAATCCAGCAGGTCGGTGAGTACCGCGATACCTTGTTCGCTGGGGTTGGGCCACCCGCCGGTTATTGCATGTCGTTGGAGTTGGGCATCTGCGGCGTCCACCACTGCCCAGTTATAGCGCAGTCCCCCGCTGATGCGACCCAGGTCGGGTTCGACCAGGTGGAACATTAGCCCCGCTCGGCGACCGTGTAGCTCACCCGCGCGCGGGGGTTCTCGTGGATCGTGACGCTGATGCCAATATCAGGTTGTTCCGCGAGGCTTGCAGCAAGCTTGTCGCCGATGTATTGGGCGATGACTTCGCTCGTGGACAGCCGCCCTTCAAAATCGGGGTGGGAGTCCAGATCCGCGTAGCGCAGAGGTGCCAGCGCGTCATCGAGCAGTTGGGTGGCGTGGCCAATGTCGAGTACCACCGAATGTTCGTCAAGTTCGGGTCGAGTGAAGGTCGCCTCAACGGTCAGGGTCGCGCCGTGGAGTTGCTGGGCGGGACCAAAGAACTCATTGGGCAGGCTGTGGGCGATCATCACGTAATCGTTGACGGTCAGACTAAACATCCGGTGATCCTTTCTCAGATTTTGGGGTATTCAAAAACGTGGCAAAGTGTGGCGTCAGCAAATTCGCCCGGAGTGGTCGCCTGATCCATGACCTGGGGCAGGTCGGTCCAATCGGATACCCCGGTGATCAGGTCCTCGAAGCGGTCGTCGGTTAGGGCGGCCAGTCCGGCTGCTTTGCGTTGTTGCGTGGTGCGACGATGCCGGTGTCCGGGTGGCACTTGGCCGACCTGGCTTGCAATAATGCTCAGCCGCCGGGCGTGGAAATCAGCGCCCAGGGGGACGGCGGGTGCGTTTTCGCCATACCAGGACGCCTCGATGACCACGCCGTCGTCGCCAACAATCTCCAGTGCCCGGGCAAGCCCGGCTTGGCTACCGGAGACGTGGATGACGATGTCGCAGTCATCCGTGGCATCCTCGGGAGCAACTGCGGTGATACCCCAGTCGGTCAGCAGTTGGCGCCGGGCCGGGTTGAGGTCCACAACTTCGAGGCGTTCCAACGGCATGCGCGATGCGAGCAGGGCGGTGGCCGCGCCGATCATCCCGGCGCCGATGATGGTCACTCGGTCGCCGAAGCGGGGCGGGTGTTGCCATAAGATATTGATTCCGGTTTCGGCGGCCCCGGTGAGCAGGGCGCGATGATCCGAAATGCCCTCGGGAATGGGCAGGACGTCGTCGGGGGTGACAAGATGGTGACTGTGGTGTGGCAGCAGCCCAAAGACGCGTTGGTCGAGCCAATCGTCAGGACCCTGGTCGATGACACCAACCGCAAGATAACCGTAAGACACCGGATACGAGAAGTCGCCAAGTTGAGCAGGGGCGCGCATTTGTTCGGCGATGCTGGGTGGGATGTGGCCGTTATGGACGAGGGTTTCGGTGCCCTTGGAGATGGCCGTAGCGGTAGTTCGGATACGCAGCGGATGGGCTGCATCGACGTTCGGGGTGGGCACTTCGCGCCAGCTACTTTTGCGCGGTGCGGTGGTCCAGTACTGCCAAGCCATAAATGCAGCCTATCGCCTGACCAGCGGTGACGCCATGGTTGGTCGGTGAGAGATCTCAGTAAGGAAGTGGCTAGTTCGCGAACTGCTCATAGGCGTAGGTAGACAGGCCGACGCTACCGAATTTTGCTGAAACCTGTTGAGTACCCGCCGGGGCATGCGAGACCATACCCACTGGACCTTTACCCCGGGGGCATTGCAAGATCAGCACAGAGGTGCGCCCTTCATCCGGGTAGAGACTCTCCAGGCCGGACCAGTCGGATACCGTCCAGTGCTCCACGGTGTGGGGCCCGTAACCGGGCAGCGCAGAAGCTAGACCGGCAGGTTCAAAAGTAGCCGACATCCACTCCAACACTGTCCCGTTAGCATCGATAATTTCCCGCAGCAGCGCGCGCACGTCGGCTCCGGTCGTTGTCCCGGTCAGGCCGTCACCTGCTGAGCGGTTTTCTAACCCGGTGATTGTGGTCGATTCCAGATGCGCGAAGCTCTGGCGAGCACTTTCCAGGATGTCGATGCCTGCTGCTTCAAGGTGATCCAGAATGGCCCGGGTGGCGGCACCATCCCCGCTGCCGATCATGAGGCGCACGGCGTCATCAAGACTGACCTGCACATCACCGGTGAGGTGGCGAAGCGTTCCGGTGTCGGCCAGTGCGCGATGCTGTGCCGTAATCTGCAGCATCTCGCGGAGTAATTCAGGGCGCTGGTGCCCTAGCTCGTTGAGGGTATAGGCCAGAAACAATTTTCCGATGCCCGAGAATGTGAAGACCATGCTTTCGTTCACGGCACGGCCGTCCTCGACGTCGCATAGCAGTTCACCGCATTCTTGTTCCCAGTAATCCGGTGGTACTGCCTCGGGCCGAGCTACTGGCTCAAAGGATCCGCCGAGATAGAACGCTTCGAGAAGTTGACCGACGTCCATGAACATTTCTCGGGCTGAGTTGCGCCCGGGGGTGCGATCCAGCAGTTGCACCGGAATGGATTCTGCAAAAATCGCCACCGAAGCGACCGGGACATCATCCTCATCCAACAACAGCCCCACCTGGGATAGCCCTCGGATGCCGCGCCCATTCTTTTCGACGAAACGGCCTTTCGTCAGGTGTGCCCCCAGTAACGGGGTGTAAATATGTCCCATCAGTTCGATGACAAACTTGCACAGTTCTTGGGTGAGCCCAAGTTCGATAGCGGCCGCCTCGTCGCAGTATCCGCGTGCAAGCCGTTCTAATAACAGCGCCTGATCGTGGGCCGAAGTGACGGTCATACCTTCGATGGAGTGATGCCATTCCAGATCGCCTGAACGCGGAAAGACTTCGCGGTGCAGGGTGTCAAACATGCCCACTTGCGCACAGTAGTCATTAACCCATTGCAGCGCATTCCCGGTGGCGTCTTCGATGGCCTGGAAGACCAGCTGGGTGCAGATATTATCGGAGGTGATCATCATCTGTGCCAGATGATCGTGAAGACTCAGCGCAATACCGGCAGACAGGTTGCGCATAATCCCGGCTTGTACACCGTCTTTAAGTTCTTCGGTGATAACGAAGGAGTCCTCTAACGAGAGTTTGTCCTCACGCACCAGCGCCAGACAGGCCAGTAAGATACTGACTTTCCGGGTGCTAAAAGAACCCAGAACCTGCCGGTCTTCGTGGCCGATGTGTTGACCGGTGGCAATGTCTCGTACTTGCCAATGCACGGCAAACGGACACTGTTGGGTAACTTGGCGGATACGTTGGTCAAGTTCGGTGAGGTTCCGTGTCATGTGCTCCACGCCGGTCTTTGCAGAGATGGACGGTGGTCGTACAGCGTGACCACTCCCTACAGGATAGTAGTTGAAGCTGACTTTATTCTGTGTTGCCGCCACGTTTCGTCACCTGAACCAAAGAACCGTAGCCCCAAGTACTGGGACTACGGTTCTTCATGGTGGAGGTGTTAGTTCAGGAACAGCTCTTCTTCAGTTGGAGCTTCGTCGATGAAGTTGTACTTGTCAGCAAGTTCAACCATGAACATCAGCTGTTCACGATTGACTTCGCCATCAAGACGTTCCATGACGAGTTCTTGTGCTGCCTCTTCAGGGATCTCTAGGAACTCGACTAGGAGTTCACGCGAGCCTTCTTGATCCTCCTGTGAAGCAGCCAGCGCGGCCTTCATGGCCTCACCGAAGTCGGCAACCAGCTCTGGGTCTTCTTCGGCAAGCTGTCCGGAGGTGAAGGTGACCATCGTGGCCATGCCCGGGTCGGTTTCTTGGAACGAGTATCCGACGAGTTTATTCTCTTCGTCATCGAGCATCTGGGACAAAAATGGTTCTGGAATCCAGACGGCATCGGCATTGCCGCGCTCCAGCTGGGCCGGCATGTCGGGGAAGCCCATTTCGGAGAAGTTCACGGCGTCAGGGTTTGCACCGTCTTCTTCTGCAAGATATGTGACGGTCAGGTCACCCAGGGTGTTCAGCGCGTTGACGGCGGTGGTTTTGCCCTCGAGGTCGGCCCAGGTTTCAATGCCCGAGTCGGCGCGCGTGACCACACCGGCCACGTCATTGCCTTCTTCCAACGAGTTGGAGTAACCGGCCACGATCCTCATGTCCAGGCCCTGGTCAACCGCAGTGGTGACCGACAGTGGGTTGCCAACCCCGAAGTCCAGCTGGCCCGCAGACACCGCAGGGAGCATGGCAGCGCCGGCACTGGAGATTTCGTAGTTCACGTCAAAGCCGTGTTCTTCGAAAATGCCGTTTTCGATACCGTAGGCTACGCCCACGCTCGGTGCGATGCTCAGGACACCGATGGTGACTTCACGCAGTTCTTCGGTTTCGCCGCCGGCTTCGCTACCACCTTCGCCCCCATTGCCGCCACCGCACGCGGTGAGCATCAGGGCTGCGGCCGCAGCTGTTGCAAAACCAGATAGGAATTTCTTCTTCATATATTCTCCCGGTGAGAGTGGGTCCAGCGCGCATCATTGTGGTCGCTGGAAGAAAGGAAATGAATAACTGATGGGAATATAAAGCCCAGAAAGTATTAATCTATTTGTTCATCAATTGAACTTAACAATAGACGAACTCTCCCACGAATGGAAGAGTTTTTGACCCCTATTTGTGACACGCATTACAGAATTGTGATCGTACTACAAACACCGCTCGAAGGGACCTTTTGACGGCGGGAGTCCCGTAAACGCAACGGCCTGCGGAAAGGATTACCTTCCGCAGGCCGACTCACAACGTCGCGTAGGTCTTACGCGTAAAAGCGTGACAGGAATGTTGCCACGACAGCTGGGCGTTCTTCGCCTTCAATTTCGATGACGCCGTTGGTCACCAGGTGCAGGCCGTTGCCTTTGACTTCCTGAACCTCGGTGATTTCGGCTTTCATGCGGATGCGCGCACCGGCTTTGACCGGGTTGGTGAAGCGGACTTTATCCAGGCCGTAGTTGACCTTGGTGGTCACGCCAGTGACGTCGAAGAGTTCTGACCAGAATGGGATGATCAGCGACAGGGTGAGGAATCCGTGGGCGATCGGGGCGCCGAATGGGCCTTCTTTGGCGCGTTCCACGTCGGTGTGGATCCACTGGTGGTCGCTGGTGGCATCAGCGAAGGTGTTGATCATGTCTTGGGTGACGGTCATCCATTCGGTGGCCCCCAGGTCGGTGCCGGCCATGTTGGCGACGTCTTCGAATGCAACAACGGTGCGTGCAGTGGTTTCAGTCATGGGGATCAAGTTCCTTTAGGTAGGTAGCGGTCGAGTTAGACGAATGCGCTGACGCCGGTGATCGAACGACCGACGATCAGCGCGTTAATTTCGTGGGTGCCTTCATAGGAGTAGACGGCTTCGGCGTCGGCATGGAAGCGCGCGACGTCGGTGTCCAGGGTGATGCCATTGCCGCCGCAGACTTCGCGGGCCAGGGCCACGGTTTCGCGCAGTTTGGTCGCGGTGAACATTTTGGCCATCGCCGAGTTCTCATCTTTGTAGATGCCGGCTGCTTGCTGGTCGATCAGTTGCAGTGCCATGGCGACCGAGGCGGTCACGTTGGCGAGCATTGTGGCAAGTTTTTCCTGAATCAGCTGGAACCCGGCGATCGGTTTGCCGAATTGTTCGCGCTGGGTCGTGTAGCGGACGGCGGCCTCGTAGGCTCCGGCCATTGCACCAGCGGCGATCATCGAGGCGTCCGAGCGCATCAGGCGCAAGCACGCGGCCACATCTTTGAACGAGTTGATGTTCTTCAGGCGAGCGTCGTCGTCGACCTGAACGTTCTCGTAGGTGATGTGGGCGTTTTGCATGATGCGCAGCGAGGCTTTGCGTTCGATTTTTTCCAGTGTCATGCCGGCGGCTTCGCGTGGCACCAGGAATGCTTTGACCTGGTTGTCTGCGGTGTCGCGGGCAAATGTACAGATGACGTCGGCGCGGAACGCACCGCCGATCCAGCGTTTTTCCCCGCTGATGGTCCAGGTGCCGTCGGGATTCTGGGTCGCGGTGGTCTGCAGGCCGCGGGCCACATCCGAACCGTTGTCGGGCTCGGTCAGCGCGAATACGCCCAGCAGGTCGTAGTTAGTGACCTTCGTGTCCAGCTCTGCGACCTGTTCGGCGTCGCCACCTTGGTTGACGACGGTGCGGAACAGTCCGGCCTGTGCGTTGAAGAACGTGACGACGTTGATGTCGCAGCGGGCCAGTTCAAACGTTCGCATGGCTTCAAAAATGCCCCGAACCGGCTCACCGGCTGCGTTCAGCGCCGGTGGGTCCATCAGACGCAGCGATTCCAATGGCTCGATGATCTCTTCGGGGAATCGATCCTCGCTCCAGGCATCGTTGAGATACGGGTGAACTTTTTCATCCAGCGTGGTGCGCAGTTCGGCCAGCACGGTTTTTTCGGTATCGGTGAGTCGATCCGAAAAACCATAGACATCCCAGATAGGTTCGCGAGTCATGCCACAGCCTCCTGGTCGAGGCCCAACAGCTTGACCGCGTTGTCCTTGAGGATCAGCGGGCGAACCTCGTCTTTGATCGGCAGGTCTTCGAATGCTGCCAACCACTTGGTGGGTGGGATCAGCGGGTAGTCGGTGCCGAAGAGCACCTTGTGCTTCAGCACGTTATTCGACTGACGCACCAGCGATTCTGGGAAATATTTCGGCGACCAGCCCGACAAGTCAATGTAGACATTGGCCTTGTGGGTGGCAATCGAGTTCGCTTCGTCCTGCCACGGCACCGACGGGTGAGCCATGATGATCGGCAAGTGCGGGAAGTCCGCAGCAACCTCATCCAATAACAGTGGGTTCGAATACCCCAGCTTGATGCCGGCCCCGCCGGGCAGTCCGGCGCCCATGCCGTTTTGGCCGGTGTGCGACAGGATCGGCAGACCGATTTCCTCTAGCGCTTCCCACAGCGGGTAGAACTGGCGATCGGATGGGTCAAAGCCCTGGACCGACGGGTGGAATTTGAAACCTCGTACACCGAGCTCGGAGGCTTGACGCTTGGCTTCTTCAATCGCGGCGTCACCATTGCGCGGATCAACCGAGCCGAATGGCAGCAGCACGTCGTTATTGCGTAAGGCACCGGCCACCAGGTCGTCAATCGAGTTGGGCAGGTGCCCGTCGAACTGAGTGCGTGCATCCAGCGTGAAGACGACGGCGGCCATGTTCAGCTCGCGGTAGGTTTCGGCGATCTTATCGATCGACGGGGTGCGATCCTCGGACTTGAAGTACTTGGCCGAGGCTTCGTAGAACACCTCCGGCATGGGCTTGTGCCCGTCGTCGTCCATTTCGATGTGGACGTGCACGTCGACCGCTGAGATCGCGGAGACGTCAATGTTGGATTCGTATTTTGCCACAAATATCACTTAGGCCTTTGGCTGCAGTTCGGCTGGCAGTTCTTGAAATTCTTCGCCCACGCTCTGCAGATTGTTTTCGATCAGCTGGCGACCTTCGGACTGCATGGCGTCATAGCTCCAGCCACCTTCGCGGTATTCGGTGGCGACTGGTTCTGGGTGACCCCAGACCTGCAGACGATCCCCGCCCACACCGATGGCCTGACCGGAGATGTTGGCAGCTTCGTCGGACGCCAAGAAGGCTACCAGGCCGGCGACGTCGGCTGCGGTACCGAAGCCCAGTTCCTTGCGGAAGAACTCTGGCATCGGTTCACCGGCTTTATCGGCTTCGATCGCAGCGGAGAAGTATGGGACGGTTTCGGTCATCGCGGTGGCTGCGACCGGAATGATCGCGTTAACGGTCACGCCGGCGCGCTTCATTTCCAAAGCCCAGGTGCGAACCATGCCAACGATGCCGGCTTTAGCTGCGGCGTAGTTGGTCTGACCGAAGTTACCGCGCTGACCGGTTGGGGAACCGATGGTTACGATGCGACCCTGGACGCCATGTTCTTTGAAGTAGCCAAAGGCGGCACGAACACAGGTGAAGGTCCCGCGCAGGTGTACGTTGATGACGGCGTCGAAATCGTCGTCGGTCATTTTCAGGAGCGAGCGGTCGCGCAGGATTCCGGCATTGTTCACCAAAATATCGAGGGTGCCGAATTCTTCGACGGCGGCGTTGACAAGCTTTTCGGCAGTTTCAGTGGAACCTACCGCAGCGGTGACGCCGATCGCGGTGCCACCTGCGGAAGTAATGGTCTCGACTGCTTGTTTAGTAGTGTCTTCGTTGACATCATTGATGACAACTTTGGCACCCTGGCGTGCGAGCTCCTGGGCGTAAGCTAGTCCGAGACCAGCGCCGGATCCGGTAACGATTGCAACTTTGCCGTTCAGCGACATGACTTGTCCTCACTTCTGAGTTGGCTAGAACCAATTTTCCATTGACTCTAGAAATAATTGTGAATAACACCTATTGTCTATCTCAACCGATATTCTTGTAGATGTCAATAATCGATGGGAAAATGTTTCATATGAACGCCGAACTATTAGAAGCCAACGAACTCGACCCCTCGCCACTGCGCGTCACCGAGATGGCCAAAGAAATCCAATTCCTCACAGCCCGTCTGGCAGCCAAGGGGAACGCGTATGCCAATAAACTGCTCGAAGAGGTCGATTTGAACGTTCGGCAGTTCTCCGTGTTGGCACTGGCAGCCTCCGAGCTCAAACCCACCCAGCGCGAGCTGTCCTCATTTGTTGCACTGGATCCGTCCCAGATTGTCGCGCTGGTCGATACCCTCGAGGATCGCAAGCTGGTCAAGCGCGAGACCGACCGTCGTGATCGTCGCTCCAAGAACATCGTGGCCACCCCGCAGGGCGAAAAACTCTACCGGCAGGCTCGCTCGATTACTATGACCGCAGAAGATCACGTCCTGAGCAAACTCACCGCCGCAGAGCGAGATCAGCTGCGGGAGCTATTGACCAAAGTGACCCTATAAGCTCGACACTTTCCCTATGATCGGGGCGCAGCCTGAGCTGCGCCCCGATATTTTTTAATACTTAGTTGCCATACTTTTCCCGCAGCTGCGGCTTACGGATCTTGCCGGATGCGGTGCGCGGCATGTCATCGACAAAGACCACAGACTTCGGGATTTTATAGCGGGCCAGTCGACCATCCAAGTGAGACAGGACCTCATCTTCGGTCAGTTCGTGGCCTTCGCGAACCACAATCGCTGCCCGGCCAACTTCGCCCCATTTTTCGTCGGGCACACCGAATACGGCGACCGCGGCGATGGATTCCAGTTGTGCGAGTTCTTGTTCGACCTGTGCCGGGTAGATATTTTCTCCACCCGAGATGATCATGTCTTTGAGTCGATCAGAAATGAACAAGAAGCCGTCGTCATCCATGTATCCCATATCGCCGGAGCGGAACCAGGTGCCGGAGTCATCCGTGATGAATGAGTTCTTATTGGCCTCTTCGCGATTCCAGTATCCCTTGATAACGTTGGGCCCTTGGATCTGGACTTCGCCGACCTCGTTGGGTGGCAGCACGCTGCCGTCGAAGTCGGCAACTCGAACGTGCGTGTGGAACTGCGGCAGGCCGGCAGAACCCATCTTCTCGCGCGAGTAGCGCGCGGGCAGGGTGGTGGCTCCGGGTGCGGTTTCGGTCATGCCGTAGCCCATGGTGAAGCTCAGGCCGCGATCCTCGTAGGCTTCCAGAATCCGCAGCGGGACAGCCGATCCACCGCAGGTCAGGCTCTGTAGTGATGAGATGTCGGTCTTCTCCCAGTCGGGATGTTCGGCGATCATCTGATACGTGGTGGGGACGCCCGAGATAAAGGTGACCTTGTGACGCTCGACCAACTCGAGTGCGCGACCCGGATCAAAGCGGGGCTCAAGGATCACGTGCCCACCTTTCAGGAAGGTCGGCAGCACGCCCATACCTAAGGCTGCGACGTGGAACATTGGTGAGATCATCAGCGAGATCTCATCATTGGTTAACGCTAAGTCCGTGATGACATTGATCGCGTTCCAGGTCAGGTTGCTGTGGCTGAGCATCGCACCTTTGGGTTTGCCAGTCGTCCCCGAGGTGTACAAAATGATGGCCAGATCTTCCAGAGCAACGTTGACGCGAGGCCGTTCGGGACTCGCACTGGCCAGCACCTCGTCATAGTGCTCGGCGGGCACCTTGAGGCGGCCTTCTTCAGCGGGCGCACGTTTGCCGTCATCTACCAAGAACACGCGCTCAATATCGGTGTTCTCTACTCCGGCCACGGCCAGGGGCTCCATGGTGTGGGAAGCAATGAGCATCTTCGACCCGGAATCCTCGAGGTGGAACGTGACTTCGGGGCCCGCCAGACGAGTGTTCAGTGGCACAAAGACGGCGCCGATACTGCCCAGTGCGAACAGAGCTTCAAGAAATGCAATCGAGTTTTCACCCAGGTAGGCAACCCGATCGCCCGGCTGGACGCCGCGGTCGGTCAATGCGTTCGCCAAACGGTTTATGCGATCGCCAAACTGCTCATAGGTCAGCTCGACGTCTCCTGCGGTAACCGCCGGGCGACCCGCTGATTTGATCTGGCGACGGTCAATCCAATCGCCGATGCCGTGGTTCGTCATCTCACTCCTTGTGTGAATCCTTATGTGAGCGCAATCATACTGACTACATTCTGCCCGAAACCGTTGTAATTCGCAACGATTGCGAAAGACACTAGTAGAGATTCGCCGACGGTAGTCACCCCAGCCCACACGAGACGCATCGCTCATCGCCCGGCCACTTCATTAGGACACGCTCCGCCGGATCGGTGCACTCCAAGTCGCGCCCTCAGCTCTGGCCTGAAGCTGGCGAACCTTTCGAGCGGGGCGAATACGTCACTGAGAGCATCGCCGCGTCAATTCAGGCGCTCGACCCCCACAGAGGCGAAAAGCAAGGAGGCCGGTCACCCTTTCAAGCGAGATAGTGAGGCGTATCACAACCTCCTGACCGCAGGAGCAATGCGTGAGACATCATCACGCGGGGCAAATATTGGTAATCAGCTCGTCAGGACCGACCGGACAAGCAGTGTACCAGCGCCCCACCCGGGTCCCACGTAGGTTCGAACTGCCCCAGGTGGCCCACGCCGACTTCCGGTCATCGGAAAAACAGCTTTGCATGCTGTGATCTGCGCCATA
>ERZ1032895.138-NODE-138-length-17746-cov-6.260698_pt1 | contig 17746 bp, 15 predicted proteins | sample MGYA00516687_ERZ1032895 | MGnify/ENA primary metagenome ERZ1032895 (study PRJEB33719, sample SAMN04261600) | wastewater metagenome | biome: rural village; feature: latrine urine exit; material: soil | place: El Salvador | collected 2013-01-14 ... | reverse complement strand
CAGCCGGGGCCGGGAAGACGACGATGCTGCGCACCGCCATCGACGTCGCCGCTGAACACGGCAGAGCGTCGCGGGTGGTTGCTCCGACGCTGCGCGCAGCGCAGGTCGCGCACGAAGAACTCGGCGTACCTGCAACATCGGTGGCGGCGCTCGTGCACGCCCACGGATGGCGATGGAACCGCGACGGCGTATGGACACGCCTGAATCCCGGCGACACCGACCCTGATGCCGGGCGCACCTACACCGGCCCGACGCCAGATGCGGTGCTGCGCCCGGGTGAGCGGGTGATTGTGGACGAGGCCGGGATGCTCGACCAAGACACAGCCCACGCCCTCCTCACCATCACCGCCGAGGCAGGCGCGACGGTCGCGCTCGTCGGAGACCGCGCCCAGTTGCCTGCTGTGGGCCGGGGTGGGGTGCTCGACATCGCCGCACAGATCAGGGGTCGCACCTACGACATGACCGAACTGCATCGGTTCGCTGACGCCGAGTACGCGGCTCTCACGCTGGCATTGCGGGATCGGGAGAACCTTGGTGAGGTCTTCGACCAGCTGGCCGCGATGGGGCTCGTCACCGTTCATGCCGATGAGGACACCGCACGGGAACACATCACCACCCACGCTAAGAAAGGTGAGGCGATCACCGTTGCCACAAACGATGAAGCCGCTGAGGTGAATGAGCGCATCCGCGCCGAACGGGTCGAACGCGGTGAGGTTGATGACACCGTGACAGCGACCGGCAGTGACGGACTGTCCATCGGAACCGGTGACCTCATCCAGACCCGCCGCAACGACAGCGATGTGGGAGTGGCGAACCGGCAGCAGTGGATCGTCCAACACGTCGAGAACGACGGCACCGTCTATGCCCGCGAGATCGGCAGCGGCCGCAAGAACCCCCGCACCGTCACTCTGCCCGCCGAGTATGTGAGCGAGCACGCGCACCTGTCCTACGCCGCGACTGCCTACGGCGTCCAAGGGGCAACCGTCAACGCCTCGCACACCGTGCTGTCGGAGGCAACGAGCGCGGCAGGCGTCTACGTCGGCATGACCCGAGGTCGAGAGCACAACCGGCTCCACGTCGTCGCCGAGAACATGGCCGACGCCAGGGCGCAGTTCATTGACGCAATGGAACGCGACCGCGCCGACCGTGGCCTCGACCACGCCACCGCCCAAGCCGTCGAGGCAGTGCGCGGCATTGTCGAGGACGGCCCGATCCGTCGAGTCACGGAAGAACTCGCCCGACTGGATCGCGAGGCCGAACGTGCTGAGCGGCAGGCGGAGCGGTGGGAGAAGACCGCGAACAGGCTCGATGCGCAACGCGCCGCGCACCGGACCGAGAGCGACGAAGGCACCGCCGTTCTTCGCCAGGTTGAAGAAGAAGCCGCACGGGTGCGTGCCGAGGTCTCCGCGCCCCTCACCGAGCAAGCCGAACGAGACGGGGCGGCGTACCTTGCCAGCGTCGAAGCCGAGAGGACTGCGAACACGCGCCTGACAACTGTCGGGCGGTTCGGACGACGTAAAGCACGCGACGAGCACCGCGCCGCGAGCGACCAAGCAGCAACCCTCCGAGCCCACGTTCGCGATGTGTGGGAGGCCGAACCGCCACGAACCCCCAGCGCACTACCCGAATGGGCTGCACAGGCCGCAGAACGGCGAGCAGAGGCCGATCCCCGAGTGAGTGAGGCTGACCAAGCTGTCGCAGCCGCGCGCACCGAGCGAACCGCAACAGGTGAGCGTCACCGCACCGAACGCCTGGCGCTCTTGGCGAGCGAGTACGGGCCTGAGAACGCGCGTGCTCACCAGCACGGGATGCGCGCCCTCAACCCCGGTCGCAACGCCCGCGACGCCCGTGCCCGCGCAGCGCTCCTTCGAGCCGAGAGCGCAGAACTCCGAGGTCTCTCGGCGAAGGATGCCGCCAAGCTCATCGAGACCAAGCAAGTGGAGCGGAAACTTGCGCAGCGGCAAGCCGAACAGCGTCAACGGCGGCTCTCCTCGCCCGAACCGTCCACGCACCAAAGCCCAGATTCACATCGTGAACGTGGAATCGGGCTCTGACTCGTCGCCTCCTGAGACACGAAAGTAGTCTGCGTCGATTCCAGAATGAAATCGCGGCGGTGCGCGGTGCACTGCCTGGAGACAACGGTGTGCGGGAGCCAGCGAACCTTTGTCAGCTGCCGTGATTGAGGAACCTGAGAATCTCTTCGCATCACCTGGCCAGCGTGTCTTGAGTATCGGGAAATCGTTCTGGTGGTGATGGGGGCCGCTAGGCTGACCAGAGTAGGGATGTGAGACTCCGATGTACGGGGTCGTGTTGCGATTGGTGCCTCGCATGCCGGGGAATGTCAGTGGTGTGTGGTTCCCTCAGAGTCCACGAAATGCAGAAGGAGAAGACATGGGTTCCACAGTTCAGGATGTGCGTATTCCGGAACGGTTTTCATACGCGATAGACCAACACTTGGTCTTTAACTACACTGGCGTACAAGCGTGGCCGCTGGTGCTCGGGATTTTCGGGCGTCCTGGTGACGGTAAGAGTTTCCAGGTTCGCACGCATCTCGAACGTCGAGGCATCTTCCCCGTTTCGATTAATGCTGCCGATCTGGAGAGCGACCGGGCAGGGATGCCGGGAAAGCTTGTCCTTGAAACGTATGAGGACGCTGGCCATCGGATCGACGAGGGCACACCGACGGTATTAGTGGTCGACGACTTTGATACGACCGTCGGCGAGTGGGCGCAGAGCACCACGACGGTGAATCATCAGCAAGTATTGGCGCAACTCATGCACCTGGCAGACAGCCCGACTCGTGCAGGTGATCGGTCGCTGCGCCGGGTGCCGGTGATCATCACAGGTAACGACCTCTCGAAGGTGTATCCGCCGTTGCGTCGTCCCGGTCGGATGCGTTCATTCCCGTGGCTCCCGACCACAGAAGAGCGCGCCCACATCGTCACGGGCATTTTGGGCAGCATGCTCACGCCGACTGAGATCAGCGAGCTGTTGGGAGAGCTGGAGGAGGCTCCGATTGCGTTCTTCTCCGATCTGCTCGTGGAGATTCTCGCCGAGGCTTCGGACGCGGAGGTGCGCCGACATGCTGCTTCTCTACCTCGTCTGATCCTCCCGAGGAGTCCGGAACGTGAGGAGCTTGAACGTGTGCTCCCCACGGGGCGCTTAGACGGCGCGCAGGTGAAGACTCTCGCTTTGCATGTCTGGCACCAGCGCATGCTTGCCACCCAATCATACGTCGGGGAGTGAGGAAGCGACGATGAGCACGTTCACCTATTCATATGCTTACACGCGTTCGCAGGCGCTGGTCGACCAAGTGGAGGTCTTGTTTTCGGGAGCGGGAATTTCGTCGGGTTCTACGGCGAAAGTCTGTCACGGGGTGCAGGAGAAATGGCTTGCCGCCGTCGGCCTCTACCTCTTGAAGAATGGCCAGCGCGTGTATGAGATCGAGGCTGTGATTAGCTGGTCGGCCCATTCAGGGAACCCCACACTGAACTTCTCGACCGATCTTCCCGGGTGGGAGGGGAAAGCCTCGCCTGAAGCTGCAATCTTAGGGGCTAGGTTCGCAGCAAAAGCCCAATCAGAAGGATTGGACCCACGATACTGGGTGCGATTTATCCCTGCGATCCGGAACGATCCTGCCCGTCATCAGCGTTTGTGCCCGGAGGTAGGGGTTAGCTACGGAAGTAGTGTGCCAGGATGGGCAAAGTCTCCCACGGAAGTGAAACTGAGTCTGCAAGACCTCAGTGAAGTCGGTATGGCCGAACGTAGCGCACTGTAGCGGAAGGAAACGTCATGGCACGCAAGATTTTCATCTCATTCCACCAGGCAGATGAGATCCAAGCGAACATCTGGATTCGGCGGTACAGCCAGTACTTTAGTGAGATACGAAGTCTCGGGTTACACGAACTCGGGGACGACTTCACTGAGCACATCGAAAGCGGTGACAGTGAGTATGTGATGCGCCGAATTCGAGAGGACAAGATCGCCGGGACTTCCTGCACCGTGGTGCTCCTGGGCCAGTGCACTTGGGCGAGGAGATATGTGGACTGGGAAATCGCTGCCACGCTCCGCAATTTCACGGACAGCCAGCGTGGAGGTTTGATCGGAGTGCAATTGCCCGGGACTCAGAACTTGGCAATGCCGAAGCTCCCGCCAAGGCTCGCATTGAATCTGGAGCAAGAAGACGGCGTCGACACTGGGTACGCGAGGGTCTACCCACCAGCTCCGAGCGATGGCACGATTGTGCGATGGGTGGATGACGCTGTCGCCAGGCGCAACGACATGGATCCGGCTACCGGGTCGACCTCTGACCTGATGATCAACAACCGTTCCTGCCCCTAGTCGCTTCACACTTGGCCGAGTCCTGATTGAAGGAGAGTTTCATGGCTGTGGCACCGCCCATCCTCGACGTTTTCGCGGTCTGGCACCCCGAAGAGTTCGGTGGAGAGCAACTCTTCACGCGACTTGATGACCATTACCATTCCCCGGCGTTTTCCGGTCTCGCTGGCGGTGCGGTAGAAGTGTATGCGCGGAGCGCACCATGGGGCGCGGACGGCGCTCCGCGCCCGTTGGGGATTAGTGACGAACTCGCCCCCGGTATTGTGGCTGCCCACCGCAACGTCATCATCGTGTACGTCGGTGCCGCGCTCGCGACCGCATTCAAGAATGATCCAGCATGGGGGCGCTACATCAGGGAGATTGTCGAACTGGGCGCGCGTGAACAAGTCAAGGTCTACACCGTCCTCAAAGAGGGTTTCGACCTGGCGAGTTCGAGGATCGGGGAACTCCTCGGTGATACACAAGCGCTTACCGGAGCGTTGCTCCACGAACAGGGAAATCTCGGCCGGGAAGTGAGCCAAGCGATCACGCAGTGGATCACCGGTACGTCTCAGATTCGCGTGTTCATTAGCCACACGAAACACTCCTCACTGGTTGAAACTGACGCAAATAGTGGCGCGAACATCGCTCAGAGAGTACGTGATGTGATTCGCAGGACGCATTTGGATGATTTCTTTGACGCGCAAGACATCCAGGCTGGTGATGATTGGGAGGCTGTTCTCGATGGCAACGCTGAAGGGTCCGCGCTGTTGATGGTTCGTACGGATAAGTACGCGGGGCGTGAATGGACGCAACGGGAAGTACTTACCGCGAAAACCGCTGACGTGCCGATCGTGTGTCTCCATGCGCTGACCGGTGGGGAAGACCGCGGCTCTTTCCTCATGGATCATGTTCCCTCGGTGCCCTGCAGTCTTGAAAGCCCAGAAGTGGGAATCGTTGCCGCTCTAAATAGCCTCGTTGATGAAGCCCTGAAACGTGCCTTGTGGGAAGCTCAACGGGTGTACCACGAGAGCGACGGGTTTGATTGGCTGCCGGTGCATGCGCCGGAACCGGTGACACTCACGCAGTGGCTCCGCGTGCATCAACGAGAAGACCCAGGGGACGAGCACGTCTGGATTATGCACCCGGACCCACCCTTAGGGCCGCAGGAACGTGACGTGGTGAAATCACTGTGTTCTCTTGCCGGGTTTACCGATTCGGTCGAGATTCTCACACCGAGGACTTTTGCCACCCGAGGAGGAGTACTGCCGTCGTGAACGAACCCTCACTGATCGCCCGCGACGCTCTCGCCCACCGACGCATCGCCCTCTCTGTCTCTGAGAGCGCAGACCTTTCCGCTTTAGGACTCTCCGAACGACATTGCCGCATGGTCGTCGCTGAAACGGCGAGGGCCGTGTTCCTTGGCGGTGGGACCATTGTCTACGGCGGACACCTGGAAGAGACCGGGTATACCCAGATCCTGCTCGATGAGATTCAACGATTCAGAGACCGGACGGCCTCGTTGGAAATCGTGCTTGCAGAACCAGTCGCCCGACACACTCCAATAGAACGGCTCGAACAGGTCGTACAACGCCTGGGCGAGTTCGGGAAGCTGACATGCATCGACCGCGCCGGGAACCCTCTCTCGCTTCGAAATATCGAACAGGCGCATGATGCTGCTGGCGACGCAGCCGCTTTCACCGCGATGCGGACGCACATCGCTGAAAACACTGATGCGCGGGTCGTTGTTGGGGGCAAACTACAAGACTATGCGGGGCAAGAGCCGGGGACTATCGAGGAAGCGCGGCTGAGTGTCGCAGCGGGCGCAGAGCTATTCGTTGCTGGAGGGTACGGGGGTGCTGCGGCGCTACTGGCGACGGAAATACTCGGCGAGAAACCGACTTGGATGCCAGAACGCTTCCCCGCAAATTCCGAGAACGCTGAGGTGCAGCGCGCGCTGGCACGGTTCCGCTCCGAATGGGACAAGCGGCCCGCATCAACACATCAGGTAGATGCTCAGGTCCTGTCCGCCACCCACCGTCCGGCAGACATTGCGACGGTCCTGTCCCGGGCGCTGGCCCGCAGTTCGACCGCGTGAAGAGCTCGTCGTCAACGACGTGTTGACGAGGTTCAGGCGCAAGGCCTCGCCGTGACTCGATGCGTGAAAGGGCCCGTGGCGTATCAGGCTATGGCGGGCTAATCGGGGTGATAGCGTCGAACGATCTCGCAGGCGCGTCTTGTACTGCTTGGTTATCGCCCCGTTCGTAATCATGATACTCACGAGCCTGCTGGTCGAGAGAGCGTTAGCCAGTTCGTGGCATGTTGAACCGACAATTTATCGATAATTCCTCCATGCCAGAGATGACCGCGAACTTACCCGTTTTGGAGGGTAGCGCGGAAGCCGCGAACTTCATTGATGCTCATGCCGTGTGCTAACTCATATGCTACCGACGCTGTGGAGTCGAGAATCACGGTGTAGTCATCCACAGGTGGGCCTCGCAGAAATGCCGGAATCACGCGGTAGAACACTGGTTCACAATCCCAAGCGCGAGGCGAAACTGATCAGTTCCACTCCCATTCCCTTGGCCGCTTCGGGGTAAAATGAAGTCGCGTGCACGCGCACGATCACAGGTAAGTGTGTTTAGGGCACCTCGGCTACCCGAGGTGCCCCAAACGCGCTCACCTGTGATTGTGCGCGCGTGCACGGTTTCAGCTTACCGGAAACATGCAGAGGCACATACGAAGGGTAGAAGGTTCAGTCGCCGCAGTCTTCACAACATGCTCTCAGGAGGACTCGATTTCAGCGAGGGCTGCAAGGGCAGCTAGGTGGGTACGAAACGCGTGTCGTCCGGACGCGGTCAGCCGGACGCGTACTCGGCTCCGCCCTCCACGGGAGGCGCGGAGCTGCTCAGCATACCCAGCCTCCACGAGAGTGCTCAGCTGTCTACTGAGTGCGGAATCGCTCGTTTCCAGTAGATCACGCAGTATTTGAAACTCTTACCAGTCCAGTGGGGCCAGGAGTGCGCAGAGGCGAAGTCGAGGCAACGGATGAATGACGGGATCAAGTCGATTCTGAGGCGATTGCTGTTTACTCACGGTGACTTACAGAGTAAGCCCACTGCCGATCCAGGGCGCTGAAGCGGAGATACACGGTGAAGAATGTCGCAACGGCCACCACGGGCGGGACCCACCACCACCCCAAGAAGCCGAACAGTGCCGAACTGAGAGCCCAGAATCCAACGAACGGTAGTACAACACTGCTGATTACCTGTTGCACCATCTTCTCATCGAGCGTGTATCGGATACGCATATCGCGGGGTTTCCGCCATAGCAACGCGAGAGCGACGACGGGAACCAGTGCTACCGGCAGCAGATAGCCGTACGGCTCCGGTAGGGCGGTGTGAAGCACTGGGCTGAGTACCCATAACGCGAAGAACAAGGCAATCATGACCCAGTAACGACGGGGGCGACGTAAATGCTTTTCATTCACCTGCCGAAGACGTGCCACTTCTGTGAGCGTGTCTCGTGCCGCAGCTTCTTTATTTTCCATACAGGAAACCCTGCATCTAGCCTTTCCTTGCAGGCAAGTCCGCCTGCAGGGAGGCATCGACGCCGCGCACGCTTGGCGTTATATCGCTTGCTCATAGATGTTGCCCCAAACTGCGCAACCACGTACCAGCGGACGAATCCGCTGTGACCTCAGCAGCTGCGGTGTTGCACGACGTCACCCATCGTGCGCCGCCCGGGAAAGCGGCTCCTCTCTCCAGTATCGAGGCCAGCCAGGGTGAGACGGAGCAACACAGCGAACCGCCTGACGCAGACGGTGTGGCCGTGGGCCGATCCACAGGCTCGAGTGTGTTTGAGATGTCCGTGGGAATCTTACGGCTTGTCTGACCTGATGCGGGAACAGGTCAAATGGAAACCAAACTGTAGGTCAGGTCAGAGCGACACCTCAACGCGCATCAGATCCCTTCGTGAAGTTCAGCAATTAGCGGGTTGCCCCAGTGTCGATGCGGAAGGCTTCCAGGAGTACATCGCGGAGGACTTCGTGCGAGGCCGCAAACGCTACAGTCGCTGTACCCTCCGCTGTGCGCCAAGGGCGGGTATCGACGAGCATCTCTCCGAGAGTTTTTTCGCCCCGAGTTTCGATAAAAACAGGGTAGCGGGCCGACGAGGTGATGACCTCGGGACGAATGAGATACGCAATGCAGAGCGGGTCATGGACGGGCGCCGATGGCACCCAGGGGTCAAGGAAGTCAGCCCCGTCGTGTGTAATGCGATGCCGGGTGAACTTGCTCGTTGCCAATGCCGCTGGTGTGCCGAGTGAATCGAACACGTCGCAGTCAGCCAAAGTGAGGGGTGCACTATGCGTTGCATCGAGCGGCATGATGACTACATCTCGAATACCTGCTGACAGGACATAATCTGCGGCTTCAGGATCGGCCCAGAAATTGAATTCTGCCGCTGGGGTGATGTTCCCTCCCGTGTGCGCGCCTCCCATGATGACCAGTCGACTGATCCGTCGGGCGAGCCTCGGTTCCTCGATCAACGCATGAGCGACGTTGGTAAGCGGCCCAATGGCGACTAATACGACGTCTGTGTTGGCCGGGTTCATGAAGGTATTGATGATCATCTGCGCAGCAGAAATAGTGTGCGCGGTGGAGTGAGAAGGCGGGAGGTCTAGGTAGTCAACCTGAAATGCTGTGTTTCCCTTGTTCGCGATAACGCGCGGGACAGGGAGATCTGTCCGCAGGAGGGGGCGCTCTGCCCCGGGGAACACGGGAACCGAGGATCCGATGTGATCCAGTACGCGAAGCGTGTTCTCTGTGGTGTTGGTGAGCGGAACGTTGCCATGCGTCGTGGACACGGCGATTAATTCAAGCTCAGGATGTAGCGCAGCAAGCATTATTGCCACCGCATCGTCGGTACCGGTGTCGCAATCAATAATTAGTCGTGTAGTCATGTCCAAGTTTCCTATCTCGAGGCGTTTGTAGGGAGTGCATCGGGCTATCTGCTGTGCTGTGTGAGGGCTCGGAGCTCTCGTCGTATATCGCGATCAGGCTATTCGGGTGCAGTGCGTTCTTGATTCACTACGCATCAGCAAATTCACGAGAGAACTCTCGTCCACAATGAAGTGCGACGTTGGGCTGAGGACATTGCACGGGGTGAAGGTTACTGCGCCCGAAACGGCGCTGAGCCTAGATTTCGGGAGATTATGTGAGGAGCGATGCTGTGTGGCGGGGACGCTCTTGCGCGACTTGCGACTGTGTTTCTTTGCCCCATGCTGCACCTGTTACTCCGTTCGGTTTTCTACTGGCGGTTGGGTGTGCCCAGGTGGGCTGTGCTGCTCCGCACCACGAGCATCACGCAGGGAATATAGAGCGCTGCGGCACAGAACCACAGGAAACCGTCGGCACGAAGGTGAGTGAGCGCAAAGGTTGTCGTAAATGCGATGGGCCCGAAGATCGATGTGATGCTGTTGATACTTGCGAGCGCACCCTGCAAGCGCCCTTGCTGCTCTTCGTCGACACGCTGCGAGAGAAGCGTTTGCAGAGCAGGAAGGGAGATGCTGCCGAGGCCAAGCGCAGCCAATATGGGGAGCATGCCCCAAGTCGTTGTGACCACGGCCAAACCCACAAACCCTAAAGCATCGGCTACGAATCCGAGAACCGCCGTCTTTGGCTCCCCTATCCGGTCTACGATGCGGCCCGTAAGAAGCGCCTGAACAAGGACCTGCACGACCCCGAATGCGGAAAGGGAGATGCCCACCTCAATAGGTCCCCAGTCGAGACGGTTCTCAGTAAACAGCACCCACGTTGTTCCCGGCGCCTGCCCAATAAATTGCACCAGCCCGAAAGCGGCCAGGAGGACCACAACCCCGGGGATAGAGGTGAATGGAACGCCGTGGCGGAACTGGGCTGGCGACTCGATACGCACTGGTGCATCAGGGCGGGTCTCGCGCAGCAAGAAAAAGCTGAGTATCAGGTTGATTGCTGAGAGAAATGCGGCGACCAGAAAAGGCAGGTGAGGAGAAAATTCACCGAACACTCCACCTAGGGCTGGCCCCGCGATCATTCCGCCTCCGTAGCAGGCGCTGAGTAAGCCAAAGCGTTTCGCTCGCTGGGAAGGTGAGGTAATGTCTGCGATCACTGTGGCAGTGACCGCATTGGTTGCCCCGGTGATCCCGGCAACTGCGCGCGCTACATAGAACACCCACAGCGTCGAAGTTGCGGCGAGCACAAGGTAGTCGATGGTTGCTCCAGCAAGGGAAGCGAGCAGTACTCGGCGCCGACCGAACCGGTCGGACAGTCTTCCCAATACGGGCGCAAAAATAGACTGCATGATTGCGTAGAGCGCAATGAGCACTCCGACGTTGAATGGAACGGCTGCAGCAGATACACCAGCGTCGGCCAGCAACGTCGGGAGGATCGGCATCACCAGGCCCATTCCGGCAGCATCGAGGCTCGCGGTGATAAACACAGTGGCTAACGAAGCGCGGCGGGACGGAGTAGATGGCACTTTATCAACGATAAAGTTATCGGTGATAAAGTGCAAGTGTGACTCAAAAACAAGCGCGACTCGACCGTGCGGCAGTCTTACGTGGCGCGAGACATGTGCTCAACGACACCGGTATCGATGGCTTCACTACGAGAGCACTTGCTGCTCACCTGGATGTGAAACAACCCGCGCTCTACTGGCACTTTCGAACGAAGAACGAATTGCTGGGATCTCTCGCGGCTGATGTGCTTGGGAGTGAACATCACGCGTCTCTTCCGGAGCCGGGCGAGCTTTGGCCTGAGTTCCTGCTGCGTAACGGGCGGAGCTTCCGGCAAGCCCTGTTGGCGGTTCGCGATGGAGCACGACTGCACGCAGAGTTTCACCACCGAAGAAACGAGGAGGCGATGAGCGCTTCTGATGCCCCCGCCCGACAGATTGAGTTTTTGGTGAGTGAAGGCTTCGCCCATGGTTCAGCGGTTCGAGCCCTCATGGCCATCAGTCGTTACACGGTAGGTTTCGTTTTGGAAGAGCAGGCATCGCATGATAGTACGTCGGAACATGTCGATCAAGACCGAGACTTTGGCTTTGGGTTAGGAGCGATGGTGGAGGGCTTCGCGTCGAAACGATAGTGAGTGCTGGCAGCCGAGTTCGCTGGTGGTGAGGAGAAAGAGGGCTATCTTGTGGGTGCCGAAGGAGGTGCGTTCGGTGCGTGCGATTACATCGGGGCGGGTGAGCTATTCGCCTTTGCACGTCGTAGCTCGATAGGTCCTTCGCGTAGCTCGACATCGTTCTGCATACCGAAGACTGACGGCCGATCAACAGTGACGCGCTGCTCCTCCAAAGAGAGCTGCCGTCTCGAACTTGCTCCCTTTCTGAATGCAGGCCGATGCTCAAACTACCCGACTTGGAACCCTGAGATTGGTTCCCTGGGTCACCATTGCTTCGTCGCCGGATACCAGAACGTCAGCGCAGGATGACCTACCGTCGTACCCGTAGAGCTCGCCGCAATACCGCGCGAGGGCGTCCGCCAACGCCATCAGTCAAGAGGCTGGAGCACCCGCCGACCAGAGCCTCACCGCCGAAAACGGGGCTACGGCGACAGCCGCCCGCTCGGCACCGAAGCCTCCGAATTCTGATTGCCCTAAGCCAGCCCAGCGCCTTGAGGCCGGATATGTCGAGCAGATGTAGCAGCGGGGGCCGACCGCGTCACGAAACGTTCGAGCAAGGCTCCCGCTGCCGAAACTCGAGCCAGTAGATACCGGAGTGTGGTCCTGACGGTTTTCCGCTGTGGCTATCGAGCAGCGCTTTTCTGGCTCGAGCCACCATGATCACTCGTTGAATTCGAGGGTCTGATACCCGTGTAGGTCAGGTCAGAATGTCACCTAAACGTGCACCAGCCCCTACCCGAAGGCTTCAAGAGCCAAGGTGCTTTTTCGTCGCGGTATCTATAGCCTGCGCTCACCTCGTCGCTGCGCGACCTCTCGGGTGTCGTCATCGGGAGCTTGGCTCAAGCGTGTGAGGGTATCGCGGGTGCGTTCGTAATCGATCCGTTGCGCGTCATCGGCGGGCACCGGCCCGAGAGCGCTTGTCGAGGTGATGCCCCACCGGTCACGGTACGCGGCGACCACGCGAACCATCTGTTGCAGGCTCTCGTGGTCGAGGCCTCCGAGCATGGGTAGCCACGGTGCGGGCTGCTCGATCGCGGCCTGGGTGAGCGCGTCGAGACGTTCGCCCATGAGGTGCTCCCGCTCAGCGAGCGCAGCGCGCATGGCAGGGTCGGTTGCACCGGTGGCTCGTGGCACGAGTTCTGCGATGAGCCCGCCTGCGCGTCGCGGGCTGGGTGGGTAGGTGCTGGTGATCTTCTGGATCCGGTATCGCAGCAGTGACCCGAGATCATCGACGCCATCAAGGTTCCCGGCCTGCACCACCCGTGGGAGCAGCTGCTCGAGGTCATGGCCTGCCGCTTCGAGGCGACGCAGCTCGGTGGTGAGGATTCCGAAGGACTCCGTCTCAACGAGTTCGTCGAGCACTTCGATGGTGAGGCCTCCTTGTTCGAGGAGGCTGGTCCAGCGGTGTTGCTGGGCTTCTTGGGCGATGGTTTCGTACTCTGCTGCGAGTTGCGCCAGCGATCCCCACGTTTCTTGCTCGGCGGTGATGGTGTCGTGCGCGGATAGTTCAGCGCCGACGTGTTGCAGGACGCCGTAGAGGATGCTCCTGGCGGTCATGTGGAGGTCGTCGCGGTGCTGGTGTTCTTCGAGGTGGTGCTGGTCGGTGGCGATGTAGGCACGGTTGGATTCCCGGCCGCGGGTCATTGCGACGTAGAACGATTCGCGCGTCATTTCCGGCGAGGACACGACCCCGTGCGCCGTCGTCACGGTCGAGCCTTGCGCACGGTGCGCGGTGATCGCGTACGCCGTCACTGCACACCGGGCACAAGGAATCACGACCGACACCGCGCACACGGTCGTGACCGTGACGACGACACGGGAGAACTTCTATGTCGCAATGACCCGCGGACGCAACGCCAACCACGCCTATGTTGCCGTGAACCGACCCGATGATGCGCACAGCCAGCCCTACCCAGGTGAAAACTCCGATGCCACTGCCAGGTCCGTGCTCTATGGAGTCATGCAACACGTCGGCGCTGAACTCTCCGCCCGCGAAACCATCACCGCGGAGCAGGAGCATTGGGGCTCGATCGCGCAGCTTGCCGCGGAGTACGAGACGATCGCGCAAGCCGCCCAACATGACCGCTGGGCAGCCCTGCTACAAGCGAGTGGCCTCACACCTAAACAGACCGAAGACGTGCTTGCCTCCGATGCGTATGGTGCACTGTCGTCGGAGCTGCGGCGTGCGGAAGCCAACCATCACAATGTTGACCGGCTTCTGCCACGTCTCGTGCAGGCACGCAGTGTTGAGGACGCCGATGACATCGCCTCGGTACTGCACGCTCGACTCGCCAAAGCCACCGCACGCCCAGCCGGGTCAGGACGGACGCGAAAACAACCACGCCTGATCGTAGGGCTTATCCCACACGCAGACGGCATCATGAGCCCAGAAATGCGGCTGGCGCTCGATGAGCGGCGGAAGCTGATCGAGCAGCGCGCTGATGCACTCGTTGACCAAGCCGTCGATGAAGCAGCCGATTGGGTGCGACCGCTCCTACCGCAAGGTCAGAGCGAGGACATGATGCCTGATTGGCGTCGCCGTGTGCGAGTGATCGCCGCCTACCGCGACCGATATCAACTCAGCGGCGCTGAACCGCTTGGAACGGTACGCGAGCGCACCGCACAGAAGATCGACTATGCCCGCGCACACGCTGCCATCACGCAGCTCCGCGAATCCGTCGAGCAACCTCCACGCCGTGAACAGCAGCGTCAGGTCAATCGGCCCCTTGGACTCTGAGGCCAAGAAGGTCTCGGGCTTCCCTCCTGTCAGTGCTTCGTCGTATCCTGGTGACAGAGGCGGATACTCCTTCCAACGCGCCACTTGTGGCAGACCCTCCAGGTCACTCTTCAACGCATCGCCTCGTCGGAGTTGTTTATGCGATGGAGAGGAACGAGACCGTGATCCGCTTGCTCTGGACTGGAAGCGTCCATACCCGAAATTTACTGCGTCGGTACATGCCGACCAATATCCTGCTTGATGCGATCCGCACCCCACGCGGTCTCAAATGGGGTGTGCCAGCGATGCTGTTGGCGATCCCATACTTCTTGATCGCGGCAATCCTGGTACAGGTCATCAATGATGGCGGCCCAGCTTGGCTCAATGTGCTTGTCCTGTTGAGCATTTGGAACGGACTCAAGATGTTGTGGATCGGCCCGTTGAGTCTGATGCGGCTTGCACGTCTCCAGGTCAACCGGCTCAAAGCCAGACCCAGAAGTCGGCAGAGGAACCAGCATACGTTGGGCGGAGATGCTGAATATCGTAATTTAGAAACGGCGCGCTGATCCGCGTCATTATCTACACGCGCACCACAGGCCCATGCGATCCGTACTGCGATCGTTGATCTCGTAGGTTCCGTCAGAGATCACGGTGAGTTGCATGAGCGGCACGAACATGTGCTGAGTATCTGTCCATACGGAATGATTCGGCGCTGAGTTGCGGCATCGAGCCGGAAGACGGCTGATTCTCGGAAAGCGCCCGTACGTCGTTGGCATTGGTCACGACACTGGCGATGCCCTGGGCAATGAGCCGATGCGGGCCATAACTCGTGGCACTTGTCACCGGCCCCGGAACCGCACCGACGCTGCGCCCCAACGAGTATGCCTGTTGAGCCACCAGCAACGAGCCCGACCGTGAACCGGCTTCAATGATCGTCGTTGAACCAGAAAGTGTCGCTTCGATGCGGGCACGGGCCATGAACCGTGCCCGTGACGGCGTGGCTCCCGGCGGCTGCTCACTTACCAACAGTCCGACATCGCTCACACATTCAAGCAAATCTCGATGACCCGCTGGGTATGGACGGTCAATTCCACCGGCCATCACCGCAATCGTATGACCCGCAACAGCCAACGCAGACCGGTGTACTTCACCATCTATGCCGTATGCGCCACCAGCGACAATGACTTTCCCGTCACTGGCAAGGTCAGCAGAGATATCGTTCGCGACCTGGACGCCGTAGCTCGTTACCGCACGTGCACCCGTGATCGTGAAGCGATCACTCACCGGCATTGACAGCAGCGACTCCTCGCCTTTGACCCAGAGTACATAGGGAGCACCATCGCCAAGATCATGGAGCGACGCCGGATAATTGCCATCGCCGGGAATAAGCGTCTTGAAGCCGCCGTGTTCTGTGAGGTCGAGTGCTTCTTGGATCAGTCGTGGTTCAACCCGGGGCATCAAGCGTTTACGCCACAGCTGAGCTTCCACGTTATCCAAACCGGGCACCGGTGCGTCGTCGGCAAGCATCGTGACAGTGCTGACTGCGCCGTGAACCGCAAGGAGATGCCCCGTTGTCGCATCAGTAGGGTCCGTGATCACGGTCAGGGCGATCCGTGCCGCACGTTCATCCGTCGCGAATGTCAAGAGCGTGTCCATGTTCCCGGTCCCTTCGTCGTTGAAGGGAAGGTGAGCTACCAACGCCATCATTACCTAACGATCAGAATCTTTCATCAGACGTTGTCTGGCCTCACTCGCATCGAACAACCGCCCTAGTTTTTACAGCGGCTGGCTGTCAGGCTGGTGGGAAAATCTGTCGTCCAGTAGAGTGAAGGTGAGGCCAGTTCACGGAAGATACGGGAAGATGCCAGAAGACAACGAAATCTTGACGGCTGACGAAGCTTCGGCTTTGCTGCGGGTGTCGACTAAGACAGTCCTTGCGCTTGCACGAGCAGGTACATTGCCTGGCGAAAAAGTAGGACGTGCTTGGCGTTTTTTGAAAAGTGACGTTTTAATGTACGTGAGTGGACCAAGTGAGACGAAGGGTGACGCGGCGGATGAAAAATAGGTTCAGGTCGACTTTTCGACGCTATGACACCATGAACATTTGCAGAATACGTCTCTGTTTTCAGCGTCTGAGTCTACCTACCTTTACTCACGGAAGAGGCTGCTGCTCATGTTAGACACTTCGACTTGGCCAATCGTTGAACTTGATGTGCTGAAGGACATACGTTTAGATCCGAAGAATGTTCGTCTCGAAATCGCTGATGCGAAAGTCGAAGCAGACATTATCGAAGACCTATTTGTCAATGAGGACGCTCTAGGGCTCGTTGAAGGCATCTGCAAAATTGGGTATCTGACGCATGAAACGCCCGTAGTTCTTGATCGGCAAGGTAAGTACGTGATGGTCGAGGGGAATAGACGACTTGCCGCGCTTAAGTCAATTCAAAACCCTATGTTGGTGCCAGATTTTCAAGCTCGAATTAGCGCTTTTGCAAAACAGTTACCTGATAGGTCGTCACTTGCGAAAATTCGGGTAATGATTGCTCCTGGTCAAGACGAAGCAGACCAACTTATCGCTGCCATACATACTGGAAACTTAAGGCGAGCCTGGACCCCCAGCAGACAGGCGGCGTTTTTTCAAGCTCAGATCGACTCCGGCCGCACTTTGAATGAGCTGGTTTCTCGCTATCCGACGATTGACGTCACTAAGTTCGTTCGTCGCGCGTTAATTATTAACTTGTTCAAGTCCGTGCAATTTGACGATCCGGAGTTGCAAGACTTCTTGAATACTAAGAAGTGGGCTCGCGGTCTTTCTACACTCGCACGTATCTATGAGTCGAAAGAATTCGTTGAGCTGATCGGCCTGACAATGCAGTCAGATGGGACGCTCTCGAAAACAGTGTCCGACGAGGTTTTCAAAGAGGTGGCGACCGAAATTGTACGAGGCATGTTCGAAGAGAACATCAACACTCGAAGCCTGAATTCAGTGAAAAGTCCTCGATACACCCAATTAATGGCCGAATTGCGGCGAATAGTAGCATCAGCTCCAGATACCCAGCTCGCTGATTCGTCTTCAGGAGATCCTGACCATACTGCCGGGGCTGGCGCCAACTTGGGTGTCGCGCCGAGTGGAGGGAGCGGCAGCTCGTCTGGGGCAAGAGTCACAGGTAGTGGATCGTCGCCAACCGCGACTACCTCCCGGACAAAGTCACCTGCAAAGAATTCACCGGTGAAGAAGAAAGCTAAACCCCGAAACTTAGATTTGGGTCAAGTAAAGGCCCCAGACGCCTACCCGGAAGCCTTAAAACTTCTCCTAGGAGAGCTTTCCGAAGTTGACGTGCAAAAGTTTCCGAATGTGACATTTCTAGCGATTCGAGCAGTCCTAGAAAAATCAATCAAGGCTTTCGCGGAACACAAAACTATCGACATAGGCAAAACTAAACACAACAATAAAGGTCGCGTGCAATTAGGTAACGCGTTGAGTTGGCTTCTCGACCACGTAAATACCAATGGTCCGAGTCATTTGAAGCAACCGATCAGGGGGGTC
>ERZ1032895.137-NODE-137-length-17786-cov-4.799447_pt1 | contig 17786 bp, 13 predicted proteins | sample MGYA00516687_ERZ1032895 | MGnify/ENA primary metagenome ERZ1032895 (study PRJEB33719, sample SAMN04261600) | wastewater metagenome | biome: rural village; feature: latrine urine exit; material: soil | place: El Salvador | collected 2013-01-14 ... | reverse complement strand
CAGTCGGAGGCGAGTGGGGCGGTGCAGTTCTGATGTCCACAGAAAACGCCCCGGAAAAATTCAAGGGCTTTTATGGTGCGTTCCCACAGATGGGTAACCCAATGGGCGCGCTCCTGGCATCGGGTGTCTTCGCCCTGCTGACGATCAATGGCACAGACTTTCTCATGGACGGGGGCTGGCGCATCCCATTCCTGCTCTCGATCATTCTGATCGGTATTGCTTTTTGGGTACGTTTCCGCGTCGAAGAGACCCCGGTATTTGAAAAAGACATCGCCGCAGCCAGCGATAATCCAATCAACCACGAACTTCCTCTCAAAGTAGCGCTGCGCAACAACTGGAAAGCGATCCTGTTGGGTATGGGCCTCATCCCGGTGTCCACCGGTGGATATTACCTGGTGACGACGTTCGCTACCTCATACGCCACAGAGCCTGCCTTCGGCGTGAGCATCGACGCCAACCTCTTCTTGAACATTCTGTCTATTGCAGCGTTGGCTGAGCTTATTTCTTCACTGTTCATCGGCCTGATCGCAGATCGAATTGGTCGTAAGCGCACAATGTTCATCGCGTTGGTCTCCACGTCCTTGCTCGCGGCACCATTGTTTCTGACCATGGACCCGAATAACGCAGTGTTGATGTTTATCTTGTTCGCGGTCTTCCGGGTGCTCATGAACGGTACTTGGGTGCCGATGGCGTCCATCATGTCTCAGATGTTCAATGCTGAAGCACGGCAGACCAGCCTGTCCTTCTCCTACAATGTCGGCAATGCCATCTTCGCTGGTTTCTCGCCGGTGGTAGCCACCGCACTGTTCAACTGGACCGGAAGTATCTGGAGCGTCATCCTGATGTACATCGGCCTGGCGGTGTTGAGCATGATCTGTCTTGCTCTGGCACCTCAAATCCGAGACCACGTATTTGATGCCGATGACGAGGAAAACGGTGCGGCAGCACCGGTCGCGTCTGACGCACACTAATCACAAAAAGCGATACAAATCCGGCATCGGAAGTTTGCATAAGTCATGAGAGGGAAATCTTAATGCGCCATCTGGCCACGTTTGATCATCACGATTCGCCGCCGGTAATTGTCACGGCGTCGCAAATTCGGACCGTCGATGACGAACAACCGCTCGCAGAGGCAATGTTGATCCACCGAGGCCTGATCATGGCCGTGGGTTCCATAGCTGAGGTTGAACAAGCAGCGTCGGCGGTAGGATTGAAGCCACAGCGCGCTGACTTCGACGGTGCGACGATCGTGCCAGGTTTCATTGATGCACACGCGCATCCGCTAATGTATGGCCAGTTGCTCACCTGGGTCGATGTTTCGCCCCAGCGTGCCAGTACGATCCCTGAGATCATCGACCTCCTGCGCGAAGCAGAAAAGACCCTCCCACCGGGTGTTCCGTTGCGTGGTTTCGGGTACGAACAAGGCAACCTTGCCGAACAGCGCCACCCAACTCGTTTCGAGCTGGATCAGGTCTCCACTGACCGCGAGGTATACATCATGAACGCCTCCGGTCACGGCGGCGTCGTGAACTCTTATACCTTCGAGGTGCACGGGGTAACCAAGGACACCCCCAACCCGTTGGGTGGAGAATTTTTCAAGGATACCGATGGTGAGCTCACCGGTGAACTCTCCGATGCCGCGTGCAACGTCTTGACCGGTTTGCACGGGGTCAAGGTGGGCCACCATGGCCCGAACTTCCATCTGGGCGATGAACCCGCCGAACACCAACGGCAGATGGAGCTCGTCCAGAAAGAGTTCCTGGCAGGTGGCGTGACCACCATCGGTGATGCTCAGGTGTCGAAACGCGAACTGGAAACGTATCTGCGCTTCGCAGATTCTGGTCAGCAGCAAGTGCGAGTCTCGATGTATTTCCTGTCGCATCTGCTTGATCAAATACTTGACCTGGGCCTTACCCGCCCATTCGGTAATGCCAAGTTGGCGACGGCGGGCATCAAACTGTATGCCGACGGCACGCTCGGCGGTTGGACCGCGTACTTTCCCGAAGGGTACATGAGCGACCCGTGTCGTGTTGGTCAGCGCTACCATGAGCCCGAAGACTTCAATGAGCTCATCAGACGGGCCCACGCCGCCGGCCTGCAGACCGCAACACATGCACAATCTCCAACGGCGATCAAGATGGTGGTGGATGCGGTGGAAGCAGCCGTAGCCCAGCACCCGAGAACAGACGCCCGCCACCGCATCGAACACTGTGGCCTGCCAACTCCCGAAGATATCCAGCGCATGGCCGATCTAGGCATCCGCCCGGTCAATCAGACACAGCACTATTTCAACTGGGGAGAAAGTGTTGAACAGGCCATCGGCACCCCCGGTGAGCGTTTCAACCCGCTGGGCGAATTCGAAGCTGCGGGCGTGCCCGTGACCATCTCGTCAGATGCACCGGTTGCTGAACCACGTCCACTCGAGGCGATTCAAGCCGCTGTCACCCGTGTGACTCGACGCGGCGCGAAGTTGGGTACAGATAATCTGCGGATTTCTGCGGAAGCGGCACTGCGCGCCCATACCCTTGAGGGTGCAGCCTCAATCGGTCGCGAACATGAAATTGGCTCCCTAGCAGTCGGCAAACGTGCTGACTTTGTGGTGCTCGGAGCAGATCCTGTAACCACCGATCCAGCGACCATTCGAGACATTCCGGTCCTGGAAACCTGGATTGATGGGTGCCAGGCGAAGCCGTAAGCGTCTCGTTCAAGAACATAAGCTAGGGAGAACACACGTATGGAGACCACGAAAAAGCCGACGACTGGCTGGTTGGTGCTCGAAACTCTAAATAACTATGGTGTCGACACGATTTTTGGCATACCTGGTACGCACAATCTGGAGTTCTATCGTCCGCTGCGTGATCTCGGTATCCGCGCGGTTACGGCCCGACATGAACAAGGAGCTGGGTACGGCGCTGATGGATGGTCGTTGCAGACTGGTCTACCGGGCGTTGTGATTACCACCAGCGGACCGGGCTTATTGAACGCATTATCGGCGGCCGCGACCGCCTTCGCCGAATCGCGTCCCATGATCATTCTCGCGCCAGGCCCCGCATCTGACGACCAGTTTGCAGACGTGGGTACGTTACACGAAACCAAAGACCAGCTGTCTGCAGCTCAAGCTGTAGTCGAATGGGGACGTCGTGTGAGCAGCGCTGAGGAAGCCATCCAAGCCGTGCACGATGCTTTTGAACTCTTTGCCACGGGCCGTCCAAGACCGGTATACATTGAAGTGCCTCTTGATGTCTTGGAAACTGAAGCGGAGGTCCCAGCTCAACTGCTGTTAGCCACTCCGACGCCGTCTCTGCCACCCGTTGATACTCAGGCCGTGACGGAAGCAGTACAGCTTCTTGATGCGGCGATCAATCCGGTGATCTTGGCCGGGGGTGGATCCCGGGCAGCAGCCGACGAAGTCCGCGAATTGGCAGAACGGCTTGAAGCTCCGGTGGTGACCACAACTAACGGAAAAGGCGTGCTGGACGAGCACCATCGACTCGCTATGGGAGCCAACCTACGGCTTGGGGCGGTTCGTGATATCGCCAAGACCGCAGATGTGCTGCTAGTGGTCGGTGCAAAGCTCGGCGAAGCAGACCTGTGGGTCGACGCACTTGAGGCCGAAGGTAAAGTTATCCGGATTGACCGGCTCGAATCCCAAATTCACAAGAACCAAGAAGCACATCTTGGACTTGTCGGTGAAGCGACCCAAGCACTTCAGGCCCTGCTGGCAGAGCTCCCCGAACGCGAACGCACGCTAGCAGTCGACGTTGAGGCCGCGCTGGAAGCGATGGTCTCTGAATCTCGACAACTGGATCCGCGGAACACCGCACTTGGTCTTGCGGTGGCAGAAGCCCTGCCCGAAGACGTCATCATGACGACCGACTCGTCGATGATCGCCTACTGGGGACTGCTGAACATGCTCAAGACGCGCACGCCGAACTCGACGCCGTATATGGCCACCTATGCCACCTTGGGCTACGGGCTCCCTGCCGCTATTGGTGCCAAAATCGGTGCCCCAGAGCGGCCGGTGGTGTCAGTGCTCGGTGACGGCGCACTGATGTTTTCGGTGCAAGAGTTCATGACCGCAGTAGAACAAGGCCTTGATCTCACCGTCATCGTGGTTGATAACGGCGGCTACGCCGAAATCAAAAACAACGAAGCCGACGCAGGTATTGCCCCGATTGGAGTCGACCTGTCACAACCGGATTGGCCAGCGTTAGTGCAAGCCTTCGGTGGCACAGGTGTGAGCATCACGGACGTTTCGCAGCTACAAGCAGCTGTGCAGACCGCTGTGGCAGCCGGTGGTTTACGGCTGATCCATATCCCGTTCGACATCGTCAAGTAAAGGAAGACAGTTTCATGAGTACCCCTGTTGGTCCACCGGACGCCTCCAAAGCCCCGCGCTATGCAGGTCTGTCGACGTTTGCACGTCTGCCACGCATTGAAGACGTGCCCGCTACTGACATCGCCATCGTGGGAGTGCCCTTTGACTCAGGCGTGAGCTATCGGCCAGGAGCGCGGTTTGGTCCCGAACATGTGCGTGCATCCAGTCGCCTGCTGCGACCCTATAACCCAGCCCAAGATTTCGCCGGCTGGGATGCCGTACAGGTAGCAGACGCCGGAGACATCGCCGTCAATCCATTTGACCTGTCAGAGGCCGTCGACCAGATTTACGAGGGCATCCGCGACCTTCGAGCTCGTACCCAGCGTGTTATCACGGTGGGTGGCGACCACACGATCGCGTATCCGAGTCTCAAAGAAGTCAGTGAACGCCACGGGCCAGTTGCTGTGTTGCACTTCGATGCACACCTCGACACCTGGGATACCTACTTCGGGCAACCCATTACCCATGGAACACCCTTCCGGCGTGCGTCGGAGGAAGGCTTTATCGATAAGACCGCTTCGATGCACGTGGGGATCCGTGGTCCCCTGTATGGCAAAGAAGACCTCGAGGACGATCAACGCCTCGGATTCGCCATCGTCTCCAGCGAGTACATTGAAGAACATGGCGTAGCGGCAGCGATCGGTCGAGTCCGCGACCGGATTGGCGATAAGCCGCTGTATATTTCGGTTGACATCGATATTCTCGACCCGGCTCATGCTCCCGGCACGGGTACACCTGAGGCTGGCGGGCTTACCAGCCGAGAACTCCTGCGCATGTTGCGGGCGTTGACTGACCTGAATATCGTTGGCGCCGATATTGTCGAAGTGGCGCCGTCTTATGACCACGCGCAGATCACGGGAATCGCCGCAGCACACGTTGTCTACGAACTCATGACCGCCATGGCACAAGGACTGGTACGAAGCAGCGGAGCATGAAGACGACAAAACCTGTAGCTGTTTATACCGAAAGCTCGGATACTGACCTATCTGAAGGATTGGCCCTTTTAGAAGAGGCCGGGTTCGAGGTGCGTGTCCTTGACACGCAAGACAGCGCCGAAATCCTAGCCCAGGCCGCAGACGCCGAAGCGCTCCTGGTGGGGTATGCCCAGATCACAAGGGAGATGCTCGAGCAGTTACCCAAGCTAAAACTCGTCGCGCTGATGTCTATGGGGACCGATAACATCGACCTGGACGCCGCGACGGACCAGAACATTTGGGTTACCAACGTGCCGGGTGCCGCGACCGAAGAGGTCGCGACGCATGCGTTGGCGCTGATGCTGCACTCGGTCAGACACCTGAGCTACTACACAACAACCGCAGTTGCGGATGCAGAAACGTGGAACTCACGGGCAGATGTGGCGCCAGTGCGTCTTAGCGAACAGACTTTAGGCATACTGGGGCTGGGCAGAATCGGTCTGAAGTTCGCCGAACTCGCCAAGCCACTATTCGGCAGGATCCTTGGCTACGACCCATTGTTGCCCGACACCGATGAGGTGCACACCATGCTGTGCGAGCACGGTATCGAGCGCGTCAGTCTGGAGGAGGCTCAGAAATCCTCCAACGTGCTGTCCCTACATATGCCACTGACGCCTGAGACCGAGCACCTCATCGATGCTGCATTCATCGCGCAAATGCCCGAGCGTGCACTGATCGTCAACGTCTCGCGGGGACCACTGCTCGACTCTGCCGCCGTGGCTGACGCAATCCGCTCGGGCCGACTTCTAGGGGCGGCCCTAGATGTTCTCGATGTCGAACCACCGGGAGCTGAGCATCCGTTGTTGGGGCTGGAAGGTGTCGTCATGACGCCGCACATCGCGTATTTCTCTGAACGCACTGCAGCAGAATATGTTCGCATACAGGCCCAGAACGCCGTGACACTTCACGAGTCTGGGCGGCCTTTGTCTCCGGTCAACTCGATCAATTGAGTTTGACCGGCATCATTTTCGAAAACGCATCTAGGTATAGAGGGAAAACAACATGAAAACGTTAGTTGCTGAGGCCAAACAAACGGCACAAGCATGGGTAGACGAGCACATGGATACGCTGTTGCAATGGCACACGCACATCTGGGAGTTGGCCGAGCCTGCTTGGCGCGAATACCGTTCGCAACAGTGGTATGTGGAACGGCTCCGCGAAGAAGGTTTCGTCGTTGAGGATGGCTCAGCCGGCATGCCCACAGCGTTTAGTGCGACCTGGTCAAATGGCGAAGGACCGACCCTTTTGACCTATGCCGAATATGATGCAGTGCCAGGTAATAGCCAGGCTGCCACTACAACAGAACAACCCCAGGACGAAACGTCGAAGTTTGCACCAGGGCACACCGATCCACACTCAGCGCTCGGTATTTCGACACTAGCTGGTATCCTCGCCGCTAAACATGCCATGATTGAGCACGATATTGCTGGCACTATCCGCTACACAGGTGAACCGGCTGAGAAGATGCACGGATCTAAGATAGTCCACGGTCTCCGTGGTTACTATGACGACGTGGATGGCATTGTTTCGTTTCACCCGTTCTACATGCTGCCGTTGTGTAACACCGCGCGTTGGGACACCCAATGCGGTGCGTACTACAGCAAGGTCTACACTTTCACGTGCGATAGTGCTGAAACATGGCAGATCTCAAGCGCAGATCCGAACTCACCGATCCCAGCATCGCATTCTGCTGCTCGAGCCCCGGGCGCAAATGTAGCATTGATGCAGATGTACACGTCAGCACGTGTCATGCAGGACGCGATGTTGCCTGCCACTGGGGGTTGGAGCTTCTCTGATGCAATCCTCACTGATGGGCAGGCTACCGCAGACAACCTACCTCAGCGCGTAGCACGCATCCAGTTCTCTTGGCGCACTCCCGATATCGAGATGGCCGAACACATTCTGGCAGTGCTGGACCGAAACGCAGAGCATGCTGCCGCTATGGCGCACTGTGAAGTCGAGGATCGGTGGATCGCCAGGAGCCGTCCGGGACGCACGAACCATGTGATGGCAGAAGTACTCTATGAAAATCTCGCTGAGGTCGGCGCACCTCAATACGGGCCCGAAGCTGTGGCTGTCGCGCAGGATATCCAGCGGAACCTTGGGCTGACACCAAGTGAGAAGCCGTTCCTTGCCGAAACCGAGCAGCTCATCGAGCCAATCGAGGCCGAACGCCAACTTCGTGAATCCATGCCTGCTTGGCAGCGCAACTGGACCAGTGACGATTACGTCGAAATGTCACACTACGCGCCACTAGTACGCTTTTACGTTTCGCGTCCTGCATTACAGCCCGTTCCAGGCGCCGGACCCTATCCTGCCTGGGTCATGAACGCACTAGGCGGTATTCCAGAAACCATCGCTCCGACTATTGAGGTTGCAGGGAAGACGGTTGCGACGACGTTCCTCGATCTTTTCACTAATCCCGAGCGACTCGCAGAAGCGAAAGCTGAATTCGATCGGCGCGCTGCTGAAGAGCCGATGCCAGCTCTCTTGCCAGCCGATTTCGAGCCTCCAATCGACCTGCCGTGGCCAGAATACCGCTAACACCTAACGGTTCGTTCTCCACTCAGCCCAAACTCTTCAATGCAAAAGGAATGTGACGCTCATGAGTTCTTTCACCGACGCAGACACGAAACCAGTTACTGGATTTCGGACTCAAGACCCACGGACCAATGAAGTGATCGAAACTTTTGATTACTTCACCGATGATCAAGTGATGGCTGCACTGTCTGCAACTCAGGAAGCGTCAGTCTCCTGGATGAACAGCAGCATAGAGGAGCGGGCGCAGATCGCTTATCGGATCGCTGAATTGTTCGATGAGCGGCGCACAGAGCTCGCACAGATAGCCACGCTAGAAATTGGCAAAGCCTTGGATCAAGTGGATGCGGAGGTGCAAGAATGCATCGACATTTTCCGCTACTACGCAGAAAACGGTCCCCGCTTCGCGGCCGAAGAAGTGCTCTCCGATGACAGCATCCGCCGTGCTGTGCTGCAGCGTCGACCGCTGGGTGTCATCCTTGGAATTATGCCGTGGAACTTCCCTTACTATCAGGTGGCGCGATTCGTTGCGCCCAACCTCGTGTTGGGAAACTCAATTGTGCTAAAACACGCTGAGACGTGTCCGCGTTCTGCCCTTGCCCTCGAAGAGCTGTTCCGGGACGCGGGAGTCCCAGCGGGGGTATATCAAAATCTCTTTGTTACCCACGATCAGATAGAGCAAATTATCGCTGATCCTCGTGTTCAAGGCGTCTCATTAACCGGATCCGAACGAGCAGGAGCGGCCGTGGCAGCAACCGCCGGGACCCACCTGAAAAAAGTAGTGCTTGAGTTGGGTGGATCGGATGCGCATATCTATCTGTCGGCAGATGACATCAAAGCTGCTGCTCGCCAGGCGGTAGATCAGCGGATGGATAATATGGGTCAGGCTTGCACCTCCAATAAACGGCTGCTGGTGCATGAAGCTTTCTATGATGATTTTGTAGCTGAAGTGGTAGAGTATGTCTCGAACCTAGAACAAGGCGACCCATTTGAGCCGCGGGAGGGAACCTATTACCCATTGTCATCAGAAATGGCCGCGGAGAACCTTGTCCACCAACTGCAACACGCTGTCGAACAAGGCGCGACGTTGCAAACCGGGGGAGGGCGGCCGAAATCTGCCGGGGCTTGGGTACGGCCGGCTGTGCTCACCGATGTCACGGAGAACATGGCTGCATATCACCAAGAATTTTTCGGTCCGGTTTTAACCATCTACAAGATCCTTGATGAGGACGACGCCGTGAGATTAGCCAATGATTCTCCCTTTGGGCTCGCGGGCGCAGTGTTCTCTGAAGATCACGCACAAGCCGAACGCGTAGCGCAGCAGCTGGAAGTGGGAATGAGCCATGTCAATATCGGTGGCTCCGAAGCGGCAGATATGCCATTTGGGGGCGTCAAACGGTCGGGCTTTGGTCGCGAACTCGGCCCTGTAGGCATGGATGAATTTGTGAATAAACGTCTACTGTATGTCAATAAAGCCTGAATCAACTTAGGAGAACTTCCCTAGCATCCTTCATCCGGTGCCTATGCGAAAACACTAGAATCTGGCTCGGGATCGACGGACAGGATGGCTGCTAGCTTGGATTTCTCGTGGTGGAGGACTTCGTAGCCAGCATAGATATAGATCGTTAAACCCTAGATCGCCTAAGACTATCGCCTGGAAAAGCACCTGGTGCTGAAACTCAGGGCCTGAACACCACTGCGGTGCGACACCCCTAAACCTGGTGGGTGTCGCACCGCTTGGCGTTTAATATCCGGCCCAATCATCGACGTCGCACAGAATCATGGCGCCGTGCAAGCAAGTACCGTATACAGCATGAGCGTGCGAACCAAACTCCATGCCTGGGCGCAGCGTGCCATGGATTCTGATAACGGGCGCATCAGCCTGGTGGTCTTGTTTTCATTACTGGTTTTCCCGCTTAGTGTCGGAACCGTTCCATGAGAAACTGCGCACCACCTCTCGTGGTGTCAGTGAGCAACGCAAACTCTCCACGGCGGTCATCCGCTCAGACGGAACCATGTCCATCTCTCTGCAGATGTGTTTGCTGGCGCTGGTGTTTACCGTGATCGTCACCCAGACGCTGGCCTATGCGCGTGTCCAAGTCCAAGATCCTGACGGTGGGGCCATCCGATTTGCCGGGACAACGGATGCCATCTGGTGCGACTACTTTTCGCTGGCCTTGGGTATCTCAACGATGCTTGGTCCGTCCGATGCACAATTACAGGGCCGCCGGGTTCGAACCACGGTCCGCTGGCATGCGTTAGTGAGTTTCGCGTTTAACTCAATGGTCATCGCATCACTTGCGACGCTGATGCTCTCAACTTAGTCGCTGGTCCAAGACCCCTGCACTGTCAGCGTAAGGAAGCCGTTGGGCTCGCATCCATCTTCCTACTTAACTTCCCACTTACTTCCCACAGTGGGATGTTAAGTAGGAAGATGAGTGGGAAGCTCTCACAGCTCGACCCGGTTCATGCGGCCCACGCACACCGCTGAGCCACCGAGGACGCCGAAGACGTCGCCCGGCGCACCGCTAAGCGCGGCACGTTTGCGGTATCGATCGTGGATCACGAACACCGGCTGGTTGGGATTTTCACCCTGGACGACGCCGTGCGAATTTTGGAATAGGAAGAAAGCGAAGATGTCTCTCGCCAGGGTGGGGTTGAACCGATCCGTCGACCGTATTTGGCCACCCCGGTCATGCGGTTGTTCCGTAGCCGAATCGTATGGTTGCTGGTGCTAGCCGTTGGTGCAACACTGACCGTCCAGATGTTGGAGATTTTCGAGGATGCGCTAGCCCAGGTCACCGTGCTGGCACTCTTCGTCCCGCTGCTGATCGGCACCGGTGGTAACACCGGCAACCAGGCTGCCACAACGGTCACGCGTGCCATTGCGCTTGATCACCTGCAACCGCGCGATATCTTCCGTGTCCTCACCCGAGAAGTGCGCACCGGATTTTTATTAGGTCTCACCCTGGGCGTGCTGGGTTTTGGCATCACCGGGTTCTTTTATGATTTCGACGTCGGTCAGGTCATCGGCCTGACCCTGCTAGCGGTCTGCACTGTAGCCGCGAGCATCGGTGGCATTATGCCGCTGATTGCCAAACTGGTCAAAGTCGACCCGGCCGTGTTTTCTAACCCGTTTATCACCACCTTTGTCGACCCCACCGGCCTGGTGATCTACTTTTTGATCGCCCAAGCGGTGCTGCCAGAAATCTCATAGCCACATTGCGGTTCGATTGCCGGCACGTTCAGCAAAGGCATCGAGTGCATCGGTCAGTCCCACCACGGACCAAACAGACTGACCCCCGATTTTGCGTTCCTCTCGCAGGATCTTGGCTTCGACTAGCCGGTTGATGATTGTGTAAGCACTGGAGACCGGAACCCCTAGTTGACCGACCATCTGCGCGGTGAATGCTGGCTCGGTGATACATAACTCGGCAACGATTCGTAAATTTTTGGTTTTGCGCTGCCCTGTATTCAGGATCTTTTTTCTAAGTCGTTCTAGGTCATGCATTAAAACCTGAACGCTCGCCATCGCTCGCCGCGCCGCACCAACGAATTCCACAATGATGGGTTCAATGTTGCCTCGACGATACTCGTTGAGAGCACTGAAATAATCCTCGGTGCTCGTGAGCAGACCTGAAGACAGGGGCACAGTGAAATTTTTGGTAGTTCCTCTAGCACGCAATATCGCGGAGACCAACGCCCGACCGGTTCTGCCGTTACCATCAGTAAACGGATGAATAGTCTCAAACTGAGCATGAGCTATTGCTGACTGAACGATCGCCGCGATGTCTGTTCGTTCCATGAATCGGACCAAATCATCCAATGCTATGGGAACGCGGGTGTGCTCGGGAGGGACAAATATGGCGGTGACAGGTGAGTCCCCACCAATCCAGTTTAATTCCTCACGTAATTTCCCTGCCTGGGGATCGGTTTCTTCCATAAGTGCTAGATGCATGGCAAGAATGGCTTCAACATCTAATCTATCCGCGAGTCGAAGTGCAGCCTCAAGGGCTTTGGTATTGTGAGCGATAAGTGTTGCATTCGGGCGCGACCTGTCACCCAATCGGGCCAACGAGATGCGGCGGGCATTGGCGGTGAGCTGCTCAATTTGAGAACTTGCGGACGATTCACTCCGAAGCAAGACCGCCCCAAACGGCGCGATCCCCTGATACTGAGCGTCAAATCTCGTGAGATCGTCAGTAATGCTTTGAACATCAGACGCTATTTCTGGGCTCAGTGTTATTTTTGCATCGGAAATGGTAGGAACTATAGCCTGTTGATAGGTGCCGCGATTAGCGCGGCGGCGGCGATTAGACCACAAAGGGTCTAGAGGAGCTCCCGGGGGAGGCCAGGACAGCTGTTGATATTTTACCGACCGCCAACCGTACGACATCACACCACCTGCTCCTCGCGGATCTCTAATGAGAAAATATCTAGAAATTTTCCCATTAAGGAACTTAATGGGAAAATTATTCTAACATGCGGCTGTGACTAGCCTGGTGAAGTCTGGGTCAGTAGAGGCTCCGGCGCCACTTCGGGTATAATATGCACTGAATTCGTCGTGCGGTAGCGAGTATATATGGATCGGCAAAGCGTGCCCCCTGCACCGTCAGCCCAACCGGCAACTCGCCGGTGGCAACGCGTAGCGGGAGGGTGACCATCGGTGCGCCTAGGACGGTGCCTTGGACAGTATTGCGGGTATACAGCGGGAAAACCGCGGTAGGTTCGCCGAGGTGCGTGACAATACCCTCCGAACCCAGCTTCGGTGCGGGGGCCGGGGTCGCCGGAAATACCAGGGCATCAAGGTCGTATTCGGCCAGCAGTGCTGCGTAGTTCTTGCGAGCGGTGACGACATCTTGTTGGGCTGCCGCATAATCTGACGCCGTAACCGGATCGGCTAGGGCAGCGCCGAGCGCGTCGGCAACATCTGGACTGGCAACGAGGTCGGCGAGCTGTTCCAAACCGTCCTCGGGGGTGGTGTCGAAAACAGGCGCGGCGATAGCGGCCAAGATCCGGGGAGCTTCCCACCAGACAATCGGTGCTTCCACAGGATTAATGAGTTCCAACAGTGCTCGGTAGTCCACTTCAATGACCGTGGCGTGGCCTTCGAGCTGATCCAGCGCGTCATCGACCGCGCGCTTGGTATGAGGATCCAGCGCCTGATGCAACTGTGTGGGCACTCCGATGCGCAGTGGTGCACGAGCACTCGGTAGCGACTGACCGGTGATGAGCGTGTCGATGTCTGTAACATCTTGAAAGGTGCGGGTGAAGATGCCCGGGGTATCGCGAGTCCACGATAAGCCGGTGATCTCGGCGGTGGGCCAGCGGCCGGTGGAAGGCCGGAAGCCATAGACACCGCAGTGGCTTGCAGGAATGGAAACCGAGCCACCCGTGTCGGTGCCCAGCGCGACATCGACGGTACCTTCGGCAACGGCGGCGGCACTGCCACCCGAAGAACCGCCTGCAGAGCGACCCGGATGGCCGGGCAGCCGGACGGGACCGTAGTCGGTGTTTTCCGAGGTGATCCCGAAGGCCAGTTCGTGCATGTTGGTCATGCCCACCACCACGTGCCCGGCGTTTTTCAAGGCGGCAACCACGGGTGCATCGGCGTCCGGCAGATCAAAAAAGAGCGCTTTGCAGCCGGCTGAGCGAGAAAATCGGTCAACGCCAATATTGGCTTTGACAGCGATGCTTCGGGGCCGGTCGCCGAACCCCGCCGCGGTCAGGGCATCGAGCTGTCTTTGGATCTGGTATTCATTGGCGACTTGAGTCCAGACGCCGTCGGTGGGATCAGTGACAAGGTAGTTCGAGGCAGACATGCCTTGAATATAGGTGCCAATGCGCCGTGTCGCCGGCGGTGCTGACTACTCTGTGAATAACGCGGCGGCTTTGATAGCGGTGTCGACCAAGCCGTAGCCCAGGCCCATGATGACGACCAGCGCGATGATGACGGCGATGGTTCGGTAGGTTTGGGTGACTTCGTCGGTGACGGTGTCTAGAAAGTGCTGTGAGCTGCTCATGGTGTACTCCTAGTGGTGCAGGTCGTATTCGATGGTATGTTTTTCGGCGACCGGGCGCATCAGAATGTTCGCGAGCAACCCGACGGCCAGCAGGCTGACCATGATGAACATGGATACCGTGTAGAGATCGGGGCCTGCGGCACCAGCCTTGGCCTGAGATTCGACCACGCTGTTGACGATGAGCGGTCCGGCGATACCGGCTGCCGCCCAGGCGGTGAGTAGGCGACCGTGGATCGCGCCGACCTGGTAATAGCCGAACATGTCTTTCAGATAGGCCGGAATGGTGGAGAAGCCACCGCCGTAGAAGGACAGGATGAACACCGCTGCGAGGATGAACAGGATCAACGATCCGCCACCAAAGAATGCCAGGACAAGGTACAGCAGCACACCGACGCCCAGGTAGACCAGGTAGATGTTCTTGCGGCCGATGTAGTCCGAGGTGGTGGACCAGACGAAGCGACCGGCCATGTTGGCAAGCGATAGGATGCCAACGAACCCGGCGGCTGCTGCGGCGGTGACGCCGGGGAAGTAGTCCTGGATCATCGGGGCAGCGTTTTCCAAAATCCCAATACCGGCGGTGACGTTAGTAAACAGGATGATCCACAAGAACCAGAACTGCGGGGTTTTCAGCGCCTGGTTTGCTGAGACGTTGAGTTTGGTCTGCATCGGGGCTGCATCGACAGTCGAGGGGTCCCAGCCCTCTGGTTTCCAGTCCGGGTGGGGTAGGCGGATGACATAGGCGCCGGCAGTAATAATAAAAGCATAGCTAATAGCCAATGTGATGAAGGTTGGGACGAGGCCGGCGGCAAGGTTTTCGGTTTCGGTGCCGCCCCCGAACAGCGCCATGAGGGAGCTGGACATCGGGCTTGCGATCAGCGCACCGCCACCGAAGCCCATGATGGCAAGCCCCGTTGCCAGACCGGGCCGGTCCGGGAACCATTTCATCAGTGTTGAAACCGGGGAGATATGCCCAATCCCTAATCCGATGCCGCCGATAAAGCCGTATCCGAAGTAAACCATCCACAGCTGACCCGACGCGATGCCAACCGCAGCGATAAAGAAGCCCAGCACCCATGCTGTTCCGGCGACGATCATCGACTTTCGAGGACCGGCTTTTTCGACCCAGGTACCACCAAATGCTGCAGACAGACCCAGCATGGCAATAGCCACCGAGAAGATCCAGCCGACCGAGACCTCACCAACGTCGAAACGAGACATCAACGGGATCTTGAAAACACTGAACGCGTACACCTGACCGATACACAGGTGAATTGCCAGTGCCGCTGCGGGAATGAACCAGCGGTTGAATTGCTTGGGCGCCACTATTGCTGATTTATCCAATACGCTGGCCATAGGGTCTTCTCAATGACAGTAAGAATGTCATAAACGGTATGAATGCAGAGAGCTTGAATAGTCAATCAAGCCGAGCTTATTTTAGCCACAAGCACGTGTCAACGCTTGTCAACCCAGCCAAACGGGGTGAGTTCCGCGTTATTGCAGTGCCCATCATGCAGTACCTGCTGATCATGGCACTCGAGTGAATCACCGCAGAGGTATTCGATGCAGTGCTCGAGCAGGCCGGGACAAAGAAGCCGCCCGCCCGTTTCCTGAACACGGTTTCTAATTGACCGGCAAGCATCACGAAGTGCACTTCTCCGACCCAGACAAAACGGTTCCTGAGAAACTGCGGACACTGCTCCGTCAACCTGTTCTCCGCGCCGAGTCTGAAAAGTAACGAGCTGGTGCACTGCGAATGACGAACAGGTTGTTCCCGCCGGTGAAGTGTGTTGTTTCACTGTTTGATGTGTTAGGTGTAGAGATAGTTGCATCTTTCCTTGTCAAGGTGCAACAGCATTTCACGCACCGCTCCTTGAGGGCCGAAAGAGAGGACATACATGTCACAACAGCCACCGTATAATCCAAACGACCCCGGCAACATTCCACCCCAGTCTCCGGGGCCAAGCCCCTATGCATCCGGTGGGTCCCAAGGTGGTGGGCGCCCTAGCACGGTGGAAGCCAAGGGGTTCTTTGCCGGCTTATTTGACCTGAGTTTCACGAGTTTCGTCACCATCAAATTCGCGAAATTCATTTACATCATCGTGATGGTCGCCATCGGCCTCTGGGCCCTGTTCGGGTGGCTCATCGGCTCGATCGTCATGATGACCCAAGAACCGATTACAGGATTCTTATGGCTGCTCCTGGGCTGGATCCCAGTGCTGCTCGCGCTGATTTTTGCGCGCATCACCCTCGAATTCTACGTTGCGATGGCGCGCACGGCGCAGAACACTGGAGCTACACGAGCTGAGCTAGAACGCATCCGGGGTCTGAGCCACTAGGTGGACAACCTTTCTGGCCACTGCGTTCAGTGTTTTCACAGACGGTTCAGGTCGGGTTTTGTGCTGGACATAAGCTCGTCGCCAGGAACGTTTCTTAGAGTGGGTATTACCCTCTTCGAGGTGTGAGTGATGAGAGTGTTGAGGCCCCGGGTTCCAGTCCCGGGGCCTCAGCCATGAACAAACCCTCGCAGGGGCACCGAGTTGGCAGATGGCGTGACGCTGGCAGTCGCTGTGAGGGAACTCCCAGCTGTTTCACTTGAGAATTTGAGTAAAACTCAAGCCTGCAATCAGCAAGTCTTCTTAGAGTAGGTACTACCTCTTCAAGGTGTGAGTGAGAGCGTGAGGCCCCGGAGCAACTCCGGGGCCTCAGTCTTTTAACTATTCCGGCCTTTTAACTATTCCGGCGCTACGATAGCGCGACGCTGAGCTAATTGCACGAATTCCGTCAGCGATGCAGGATTGGCGATCGCGTCCTGGTTCACCACATCAGCCGTGCCCCGGATGAACAATTTCTTCAGCGGGACTTCGATGCGTTTACCACTGTGGGTGACCGGGATATCGGCGACGGCGATGATTTCATCGGGGACGTGACGCATTGATGCTTGCGTGCGAATTGTGTCTGCGATGCGGTCCTGCAGTTCGTCGGTCAGTTCAGTACCTTCAGCCAGTTGGACGAATAATGGCATCCAGTACCCGCCGCCGGGTCGTTCGACGCCGATCACCGTGGATTGCTCGACCTCGGGAATGTAGCTCAGGGCTGCGTAGATTTCGGCGGTCCCCAGTCGCACGCCCTGGCGGTTGAGCGTGGCATCGGAACGGCCCTCGACGCTAAAGCTGCCCCGCGTGGTCTGGATGACCCAGTCACCCTGCGCCCACACCCCGTGCGGGGATGCCTCGGTTGCGGGGAACCGGTTGAAGTAGGTGTCGCGGTAGCGCTCGCCGTCGGGGTCATTCCATAGGTAAAGCGGCATGGACGGCATTGGTTCGGTGATAACGAGTTCGCCGACTTCGTCGAAGACTTCAGCGCCGTCGTCGTCGAAGGATTTGGCGGCTACTCCGAGCATTGGTCCTTGTAGTTCGCCCAGGTGGATCGGCTCCAACGGGTTGGTGCCGACGAAGCCGGAGCAGATGTCGGTGCCGCCGGAATCGGAGCCGAGCCGGACGACGGGATTGACGTGCTCGTGGACCCAGCGCCAGGTGGATTCGGGCAGGGGAGCGGCGGTGGACAGGATGGATTTCAGGCCGGTGAGATCCCATTGCTCGGCGGGGACAATCCCGGAGCGTTCGACCATGGTGAGATACGGGGCGCCGACGGCGAACCGGGTGGTGTCGGTGGTGGCGATGACTTCGAATTGGCGGGCGGGGCCGTTGATTTTGGGTGAGCCGCCGTAGACGACCACGGATGTGCCCAGCGCGAGCGCTTGGACCAGCGTGTTCCACACCATCCAGGAGGTATTGGCGGCCACATAGTAGCGGTCGGTAGGGGACATATCTTGGTGGAGGCCTTGGCCTTTGAGCGATTCCAGTAGCATGCCGC
>ERZ1032895.136-NODE-136-length-17804-cov-5.665671_pt1 | contig 17804 bp, 15 predicted proteins | sample MGYA00516687_ERZ1032895 | MGnify/ENA primary metagenome ERZ1032895 (study PRJEB33719, sample SAMN04261600) | wastewater metagenome | biome: rural village; feature: latrine urine exit; material: soil | place: El Salvador | collected 2013-01-14 ... | reverse complement strand
ACGGTTTGGTGATGACCAAGTAGCCACCGTTGCCGGGTGCCACCGAGTTGCCGGCGTCGTCATAAATGTCAGCGCTGATCCCGGGCAGGGCGCGCATTGCCGCCCCGGGTTTGGTGGCGGTGACCCCGGGCAGTGCACTAATGAGAATGTGGCCGTTTTCGGTTTGCCACCAGGTGTCCACAATGGGACAGCGGTTGCCACCAATATGTTCGCGGTACCACATCCAGGCCTCCGGGTTAATGGGCTCACCCACACTGCCCAGTAACCGCAAGGATGATAGATCGTGTTGGGCAGGGATTTCCCGACCCCATTTCATAAAGGTTCGGATGCTGGTGGGTGCACAGTACAAAATGGTAACCCCGTATTTTTCGACAATTTCCCACCAGCGGCCCCGGTGCGGAGTGTCCGGAGTGCCCTCGTAGAGCACCGAGGTGGTCGCATTAGCCAACGGCCCATACACAATATAGGAATGCCCGGTCACCCAACCGATATCCGCCGCAGTCCAATACACATCGGTTTCGGGTTTGATATCAAAAACCGCCCAGTGGGTATAGGAAACCCCCACGAGATATCCGCCGGTGGTGTGCATAATGCCCTTGGGTTTGCCCGTCGTGCCCGAAGAATACATGATGTACAGCGGGTGTTCGGCGTCGAAGAATTCTGGTTCGTGCGTCTCGGATTGTTTGTCGACGACGTCGTGCCACCAGACATCCCGATCGTCATGCCAATCGATGTCTTGGCCGGTGCGTTTGACCACGACGACGGTGCGCACCTCGGGGATATCTTCCAGGGCTTTATCGACCGTGGCTTTTAGCGGGTTGGTCTTACCGCGCCGGTAACCACCATCGGCGGTGATAACGACTTCCACACCGCAGTCGCGCACCCGATCGGCGATCGCTTTATCCGAAAAGCCACCAAAGATCACGGTATGTGGGGCACCGATCCGAGCGCAGGCCAGCATCGCAAATACGGTTTCGGGAATCATCGGCATATAGATTGCTACCCGGTCGCCAGTTTTCACACCGAGTTCGACCAGTGCGTTGGCTGCCTTGGACACCTCACGCAGCAGATCATGATAGGTGATGGCCCGGGTGTCGCCGCCTTCGCCCTCAAAATAGTAGGCCACCCGATCGCCCAGACCGGCTTCGACGTGGCGGTCCACGCAGTTATAGGCCGCATTGAGTTTGCCACCGGTAAACCACTTGGCAAAGGGGGCTTCCGACCAGTCCAGGACGTCATCAAAGTCGGTGTCCCAACTGATGCGCTTGGCCTGCTGCACCCAAAAGCCCAGTCGGTCGGCCTGCGCCTGCTCATAGAGTTCAGCGGTCACATTGGCTTGGGCCGCGAATTCTGGGGGTGGGTCAAAGGTGCGGTCTTCTTGGCTGAGTTCACGGATCGTGGGATTGTTGGCCATCATCTGCTCCTTGAGACTGCGGGGTCCCGAGGAGCAACGCGCCACTGCATTGAGCGGCTTGGTGAGTTATGGGATACTCCACGAGACGTGTGCAATGGTGAGGTAGTTCTCACTAGGTACCTTACGTGCGCCGTCGAGCGCGCCACAAGGGCTATCAAGTATTTCACCCGGTCAGGGCTCAAGCGGTGGATCCGGTAGGGGCACGATTTCACGCTGACCAACGGGCTGTGTGGTTTCCACGACCAAGGACGCCTGCCGGGCCTCTTCTGTACAAGCGCGGGGTGCCTGCGGGAATTTGCCTTCAATGACGGCGATCGCAACGTTGTGATCGGTTTCCCGCACGACGTAGCGCGAGCTAAAACACCGGTGGGTGCCAGCCCAAAAGGTCACCCGAATCTTGGTTTCGGCTACCACCTCGGCCGTATCCCAGATGACCACGCGCTCTTCGCTCAGATCATCGCGGGGTACCTTATCTCGGGGTGGAACCGGTTGGGAAGGGGCCGGGTGATTGTTGATCGGGGAACTCACCGGTTCATCCGGGCTGCTGCACGCCGACAGTGCCAGGCCCACCACGACGGCCAGCCACACGGTGCCACGCAGAGCACAACGGCGCTGGCGCAGAACCGGTACCGTCATCGACTTGCGGCAGCGGTGTGTTGACCAAGGACCCGCAGCGTAGTCGCCACCAGGTGCTCAAAGGCCTCGCCTGGGAGGGGATCGGGGAAGGTAAAGCGCAGCGCGGTGACCGCCACATCTGGGTCATATCCCATAGCCAACAGGATGTTCGAAGGTGCTTTCTTCCCTGCCGAACAAGCCGAACCCGAAGAGGCTGCGATCCCTGCGACGTCGAGATCCACCAGCATTGACTCACCGGAGAATCCCTCAAGAACGAAGGAGGCGTGATTTGGGATGCGCTCGGTGGGATGACCGGTGAGCTTGGCACCGACAATCGTCTCCGTGACGTGCTGGACGAAAGCATCACGCTGGGTCATGATTGCCTGGGCTCGGGTACCCGCCGTCGACATAACCGCAGCCACGGCTGCACCAAATCCGGCGATCGCCGCAAGGTTTTCGGTGCCTGCACGGTGACCGGATTCTTGTCCGCCACCGTGCAAGAGCGGCTCAAATTGGATGCCGTTACGGATCAGCAGCGCCCCGGCGCCTTGGGGCCCGCCAAATTTATGCGAGGCAATCGACATGGCGTCTACCGCGGCACCGGGCCACTGGTCGGGCGCGAAACTGACCGGTAGCGACGCTGCGGCCTGGACCGCGTCAGTGTGCATGACCGCCCCAACCCCTCGGGCAGCCTGGGCTATTCGATCGATGGACTGCACGGTGCCGACCTCACCGTTTGCTAGCCCGATGGAAACCAGCGTGGTATCGGCGCGGATAGCAGCGATTGCAGCGGCTTCATCGACTCGCCCCGTAGCATCGACGTCGATCTCGGTGATCTCAAACCCGCCAAGACGGGCCAAAAACTCACACGACTGACGGATCGATGAGTGCTCGATGGCTGTGGTGACGATGTGTTTGCCGCGCGGATTGGCAATCGCGATGCCTTTCAGCGCAAGATTATTGGCCTCGGTGCCCCCGGCGGTAAAGACAACTTCGCTAGGCCGTGCCCCGAAAGCATCGGCGACCTGCTGTCGGGCGTGTGTCAGCGTGGCTTTGGCCGCTTTGCCCGGCGTGTGGACCGCAGACGCATTACCCGGCCCGCCGTCGAGGACCTTCAGCATGGCTTGTCGCGCTTCGGGTCGTAATGGGGCGGTAGCTGCGGCATCGAGATATAACATCACACGGCATCCAATCCAAGATCAAGCGCGGTGGCCCCATGGGTCAGGGCGCCAACAGAAATAATATCCACGCCAGTTTCGGCGATTGCTGCCACCGTATCAAGGTTCACCCCGCCCGAGGCTTCGGCCACGCACTGGCCTGCGATCTGTTCGACGCCAGCCCGAAGATCCGCGACCGAGAAATTGTCGAGCAAAATCCCGGTCACCCCGGCCTCAAGCACTGGAGCAATTTGGCTCAGTGCATCGACTTCCACAATGATTGGCGTGGTATGACCCACCGTGGTTTTTACCTGGCAGATCGCTGCGGTGAGTCCCGCTCCGCTGGTCGCCCCCAAGGCCGCCAGGTGATTATCTTTGAGCATGACCGCATCCGAGAGACTAAACCGGTGATTGACTCCACCACCGACCACCACGGCATGTTTCTCTAGCGCTCGCAGTCCAGGTGTAGTTTTCCGGGTATCTGCGATCCTGGCGTGTGCCCCAACGGTTGCCACCTCGTTGACGAACATGGACGTTAATGTGGCGATCCCGCTGAGGCGCTGCGTGACGTTCAGCGCGACTCGTTCAGCCGTCAGGATGCCCGCGGCCGGACCTGAGATCGAAGCCAGTACGGTTCCTGCGGTGAACGTCGTGCCGTCGTCGGCAAGATCGGCCACCGTGATTTTTGGATCCACCCGTCTGAAAGTTTCGGCCAGCACGGCCCCGCCGGCGAATACTCCCGGCTCGCGAGCGACCAGGTTGGCCGCAAAGCGCATGGTCGAAGGAATCGAAGCCGCCACTGTGACGTCACCCCACGGGGTGTCCTCGGCGAGTGCTTGGGCAACGGCATCGCCGATGAGTTTAGGCGTCAACATGGGCAAGGGTCTCCTGTGTCGTGTTGGTAGGTGTTGGCTGCGCAGATTGGGTTGGGCTGGTCAGCCGCCAGGCTGTTCTGCGTGCCAGAGTGGGATCCTGCAACGGGAAGTCGGTGCGCCAGTGACCGCCGCGAGATTCAGGACGCTGCAGGGCGGCTGTTGCCATGACCCGGACAAGATCGACCATCGGATCACCGATAGTGTTCAGCTGGGCCAACAGCGACGCAAGGTCGTGTCCGTTGCGGGTAATGCCAAGGTGGGTGTTGACTAGCAGCTGGAAGTCTTGCAGCTGTTGCGGTGTGTCAATGCTTGAGATCGGTGGGCTGGGGATATCGGTTGCCGTTGCGATGAACTGGGTGAACGTCGCATCTGGCTGCCAGCAGTCGCGCTGCAGGTCGCAGCGGGCGGCTTTGGCGGCCCGGGTACCGAAGACTAAGCCTTCCAATAGGGAGTTTGAAGCCAGACGATTGGCTCCGTGCAGGCCCGTTGCGGCGACCTCGCCGGCGGCATAGAGTCCGGCCACAGAAGATCGTCCGGCCGTATCGGTGGCCACTCCGCCCATGCAGTAGTGCGCCGCGGGGGCCACCGGAACATAGTCGACAGCCCAGTCGATGCCCAAGGCAGCAAGCGCTTCGGTGAGCACCGGGAATCGGCTTGCCAAAGTGCCCGGTCCGTGACGCTGTTCGATCCCAGTGGCGTCCAACCAGACTGATGCGGTCTGGAAATCGCGCATGATCTGCGCACATGCTCGCGACACGACATCCCGCGGTGCCAACTCGGCGCTGGGATGGCTAGCCGACATGAAGCGTTGACCGGTGGGGTCTCGTAAGACCGCGCCGGCCCCGCGAACGGCTTCGGAGATCAGCTGGCCGGTGCCGGAGACGACGGTCGGATGGAATTGCACGAACTCCATATCGGCTAATACCGCTCCGGCGCGCGCCGCGGCAAGCATGCCCTGACCGGTGATTGCCGCGGAAGATGACGTGTTGGCGTACAGTCCTGCGAAACCTCCGGTGGCAAGGATCACGGCATCGGCTGATAGTCGACGAACACCATCGGGGGAGTGCACGGTGATGCCGCTGACTCGAGCTATTTGCGTGTGGATCTGCTGCAGACTTGCCTGCTCAATGAGTCGCACCGCACCGGATTCAATATGCTGCCGTACCAGGTCGGTCAAAAAGCCTGACAGGGCAGCCCCGGTACTATCTTCGCCGGCGTGTACGATCCGCGGTCTGCTGTGGGCAGCTTCCAGACCGAAGGCCAGCGCGCCATCAGCCGTTCGATCAGCATCAAAGCCCGCCGCAACGAGTTCACCAACCCGCCGCGCCCCTTCGGCTGCTACGAACTGCGCGACCTCCGGTATCACCAGGCCTGCACCGGCCTGTATGGTATCGGTGGCGTGGGAGGCGGGGCTATCACCGGGACCTAAGGCTGCGGCTATCCCGCCCTGGGCGAGGGCGGTGTTGCCGGCAGCAGTAGCATCGTGTCCGAAGCGGCCAGCCGTCACCAGGGTGACGTCTGTCCCCGAGGTGACGAGCTGACGGACCGCTGTCAGACCCGCGACGCCGGCACCAACGACGATGATCACGGCCTGGCCGCCAGCATGCGTTCCAGGGCGACTTCGGCATCAGCGGCCACGCTGGGATCAACGGAGATCTGGTTTGGCGTCTGACCTCTCACGAGTGCTTCAAGCACCCACGCCAAATAGGCAGGGTGGATGCGATACATCGTTGAACACGGGCAGACGACCGGGTCCAGACAGAAAATCGTCATGTGTGGGTGTTGGGCTTGGAGCCGGTTGACCAGATTGATCTCGGTGCCCACAGCAAAGACATCTCCGGGTTGGCCAGCTTCAATGGCCTTGCGAATGTATTCGGTGGACCCTACGCCGTCGGCGGCTTCAACCACCAGGGCTGGGCATTCCGGATGCACAATCACTTGCACGTTGTCGTAGTCGGAACGCGCTTTATCGATCTGGGCAACGGTGAAGCGCTTGTGAACCGAGCAGAATCCATTCCACAAAATGACTTTGGCATCGAGCAGTTGCTGCTCAGTGTTGCCACCCAGCGGCAAGTACGGGCGCCACAGTGGCATCTGGTCTTCGGTAATCCCCATGGCTTTGGCGGTGTTACGACCCAGGTGTTGATCGGGGAAGAAAATGACGCGCTTGCTCCGTGCAAATGCCCACTCCAGAACGGTGGCAGCATTTGAAGAGGTGCACACAATGCCACCGTTGCGCCCACAGAAAGCCTTGATTGCCGCAGACGAGTTCATATAGGTCACCGGAATGATTTCGGCGCGCTCGTCGTCGGATTCGCCCAGGACGTCAATCAGTTGTTCCCATGCCTGTTCGACCTGATCGATGGTTGCCATATCGGCCATCGAGCAGCCGGCCGCGAGGTTTGGCAGGATGACCGACTGATGATGTTGGGACAGGATATCGGCGGTTTCTGCCATGAAATGGACGCCACAGAACACAAACGCCTCAGCCTCAGGATGGTCCTTTGCGGCTTGGGCCAACATGAACGAGTCGCCGACAAAGTCAGCGTGTTTGACGATCTCATCGCGCTGATAAAAGTGGCCCAGAATTTTCAGTCGATCCCCAAGAGTGGCCTTGGCCGCGATGATGCGGGCATCGAGTTCTGCTTCAGGCGCTTGGGTATATTCGACCGGGATCGGACCTTGATGCGGGGTGGTGGACGGCGCGACGTCGTCGGTGGAAGCACCGGGGCCATAGCCCAAATCGCGGTCGACCTGCCACGGATCAGTGGTGAGTTGACTGTCGCAAGTGGTCGTAATGCCATCTGGCACCCCGAAGGTGATGGTGTCACCTAGTAGTGTGCGGCTGCGGTGTTCAGCACTGGCCGCTGTGGCAATGAGATTAGCTACGCTGGTCATGGGACTCCTTGAAGAAAGATTTTTCGTCGGGCATTAGGGTTCTGGTTGATCTTTGAAGCGGTACAGTCTGGCCGGTCGATGCGGGGTGCCGTGTTCTACGCGACCGGTATCCATAAGTTGTCCCTGGGCCAACATGTCGCGTCGGAAGTTTGCCGGGTCGATCTGTTCGCCCAAAATGGCTTCGTGGACTCGACGCATCTGGGCCATGGTGAACTCTTCGCCCAAAAAGCGGTGGGCGACCATCGAATATTCGGTGCGCTGACGTAATCGCCAGACCGCATAGTTGATGATGTCGGAATGATCAAAAGCTAACTGGGGTAGGTGATCGATCGAAAACCAGGCCACATTCGCGTCTGCCGACGCCACCAGCGTCTGGGAAAATTCGGTGACCGCGTCCTGAGTGGCTGAGGCAACATCGCCGGCGACGTCTCGCGAGGTTTCCTTGGTGGGGACAGCCCGGAGATCAAGTTCCCCGTAGAGACCCCAATAGGCCACGGTCACTAAGCGTTGGGCGGTGGCCGAGCGGCTGGTAGCTCCGAAGGTGTAAAGCTGTTCGAGATATCCGGGGGAGCGTAGCACGGCCTCATGCAATGTGCGCGCGGCGGTTGTGTCGAGATCTTCGTCCCAGGGGATCGGGCCCCCGGGAAGTGCCCAACGCCCGTCAAAGGGCGGACGTGTCCGTCGTACCAGTGGCAGCCACAAGGTAGTGAGGTTTTCTTCGCGTGCTCCCTCGTGCCCGGCATATTCGCCCCACGTCGAGATCACGTCGCCAGAACGTGGGTCTGCCACGTTGGCATCCACGGGTGGGTGCAGGGCAAAAGCCACCGTTGAGACCGCAACTGCCGGTGGCATAAACCGGCGTTCTGAAGCGCTTGGAGCCGAAAAATCTGCCACGCAATACCTCATTGCGATCAAAGGGAAAATTACTTAGAGTCAATTTGACTTTAAGTAAGTATGGGGTGTCTTTCTGGGAATTGTCAAATGTGTTCCGGGTGTTATCCACAATGAACGCACAGAGCTCGCATCGCCGTGCCGAATGCGTGCATAATCGTTAACAGCGTTCAAATGAGGTGACACGTTATGCCTACAACCATCCCCGCCACAACAGTTCGATACGCGCTTGTGTCGTCGCCAATTGGCCCACTGCTCGTAGCCGCAGTGGATCAAGAAATCGTGCAGGTGGCATTTGAAAACCAAAACTTTGCACGAGTGCTGGAACAACTGCAAGCGACATTTGGCCTACCGGTCCAACGTGACGATGATGCTCTGGCATTTGCAGCCGACCAATTCGGTGAATACTTCGCCGGTACGCGCAAGACCTTTGACCTGCCCACCTACCAGGGTGCTGCTGATCGTTTTATTACCCGTGTGCAGCACCACCTCGTGACGATTCCCTATGGTCAAACCCGCACTTATGGGCAACTTGCCACCGAACTGGAAAAACCCGGTGCCGCGCGTGCGGTTGGGAGTGCCTGTGCCCGAAACCCGCTGCCCTTGTTGCAGCCGTGTCATCGGGTGGTCAGATCCGATGGGACGATGGGGGAATTTAGTGGCACGCCCCGAGCGAAACAATATTTGCTCGCTTTGGAAGCAGGTGAGCATCCTGAGCCGCCAGCATCCTAAATATGCCAACGTCATCATTGATGACACCGGGACAGCGCGTCCACGCTGGGCGGTGTCGCATCCTTTGCTTCAGGAGTATTTCGATACCGAATGGGGGCGTCCAGTCCAAGACGAACAAGGCCTATTCGAACGGCTCAGCCTAGAGGGCTTTCAGGCGGGACTGTCGTGGTTGACGATCTTGAAGAAACGCTCCGCCTTCCGTCAGGCCTTCGACCACTTTGCTCCCGAAACCGTCGCGCAATACACCGAGAATGATGTTGAGCGACTTATGGCCGATGCTGGCATTGTTCGGAATCATCAGAAAATACTGGCCACGATAAATAACGCCCAAGCGACCCTAAATCTTCGCGACGCTGGTGGACTGACCAAATTGATCTGGTCGTATCGACCGGCGCGTGACCCGGAATTAGATTTGGACGGCAACCCACCAAGCCAGTCAGCCGAATCGATAGCTCTAGCCAAAGAACTCAAACGCAACGGCTTTCGATTCGTCGGGCCCACCATAGTATTCGCCATGATGGAAGCGATCGGAGTCGTCAATACCTTCCCGTTCCGCGAACCACACAACCTTTCAAACACTCCTGAACCTCGTTACGGTTAAAACACCACCAATCGTTAGGAGTGAATTCATGAGCGACCTACAAGGACGTCGCGTAGCATTTCTTGTCACCAACGGATACGAACCTTCCGAACTGTCTTCACCATGGGACACCGTGGTTGAAAATGGGGGAGAGGCCGTTCTCGTCTCGCCGGAAGCCGGTGAAGTATCTGGTGGAGACCACTCTCAAAAAGTTGATCTGGATGTTGCTGAGGCCAACGCAGAAGATTACGACGCGTTGGTGCTTCCCGGTGGTACGAAGAACGCTGACCAGCTGCGCATGAATAAAGACGCCGTGAAATTCACCAAGGCGTTTTTTGATGCAGATAAGACCGTTGCCTCCATCTGTCACGCGGCGTGGATGTTAGCTGAAGCTGACGTTATCAAAGACCGCAATTTGACCAGCTATCCAAGTTTACAAACTGACCTGCGCAACGCCGGGGCAAACTGGTCGGACGAAGAGCTCGTGGTAGACGGCAATCTGATTACCTCACGCACGCCAAAAGATCTACCAGCTTTCAATGAAGCTATCGTCAACAAACTCACTGAATAATCACGCGTAGAGCCGCTCAGCCCGGTGCGGATGAGGGTTTCATCCGCACCGCATTCGCTTAACCAGTGATCACCACGTGCATCCCGGACCGCGTTTTTGCCGCATACGTCATAATGGAACCATGACTTCATCTGAACAGTCCCAAAGCCCGGCTCGGTTCGGAAAGATCTTCCGGCTCGCTGCACTTGCCGTTGCCGGTGCCATCATCGGGACCTACGCAGCCAATATGTTCCGCAAAGATGCCACGCGCGAGAATCTGTGGGGAGAGCTTCCATCAGATACCCAACTTCCAGAGGCACTGGCCTCAGGCGACAATCTCGGCAACGTAGACCTCGAAGAAGCAGTAACCACCTCGGCCGTCGCCCATGATGTTGCCGGACGTGAAATCGAAGAGCAGCCTGAGCCAGCCGTCGGAGTGGCATTAGAACAACGTACAGTAGAGGAACTCTACGAGCTCGCCAAGCAACATGGCATTCCTGGACGATCGAATATGCGCAAAGCGGCGCTGGTTGAATCTCTGCGAGAAGCTGGAGTTTCTGAGATCTCCGGGTAGTCTTCTCAGCGCCCATATTTCGACACTGAACACAGCCGAATTCGGAATTTGTAACCAAATGTGGCACAATGTTTCAGGTGCTGATGATCAATCAGTAATCCGCCCTGGTGTAACGGCAGCACGCCAGCCTTTGGAGCTGTGTGGTCCAGGTTCGAATCCTGGGGGCGGAACTGCCGCATCGCGGTTGAGAAAATAGTGTCTTACGATCAAAGGTGAGATTTCCTTGAATTCTTCTTCTCCCGCGGCTGTCATCGTGCTCGCCGCTGGCGCCGGCACACGAATGAAATCTTCGCTTCCTAAAGTTCTGCACACTATCGGTGGACGCTCCCTGGTCGGCCATGCACTGGATGCAGCAGTGAGTCTTCAGCCAGAACATCTCGTTGCTGTGGTGCGCCACGAACGCGAACGCGTCGTCGAACACCTCCTGGCCCACAACCCCAATTTGGTCATTGCCGATCAGGACGAAATTCCCGGCACCGGTCGGGCCGTTGAACTGGGTCTTGAAGCTATCGGCTCAGTCACCGGAACCGTCGTCGTAACGTATGGTGATGTACCCCTGCTGACTCCCGAAACGCTCTCCGCGCTGGTTGCAGAACACCAGAACGCCGGGAATGCGGTAACGGTCTTGAGCGCAAACGTCCCAGATGCCACCGGCTACGGCCGCATCGTGCGCGACGGGAACGGTTTGGTCACACAGATCGTGGAACATAAAGACGCTTTGAAAATCGCCGAAGAAACCGGCGACAGCACCCTGGTCGATATCACCGAAATCAACTCGGGTATCTACGCCTTCGACGGCGAAGTGCTGGCTGAGAGTCTGGCAGAAGTCATCACGGATAATGTCCAAGGCGAAAAGTATCTCACCGACGTCTTAGGTTTGGCCCGCGAATCCGGCGGTCGGGTTGCAGCGTATGTGACTGATGACCTCATGGAAGTCGAAGGCGTCAATGACCGCGTCCAGTTAGCTACCCTCGGTGCGGAACTCAACCGCCGCATCGCAGAAGGCTGGATGCGCTCCGGAGTGACGATTGTTGATCCGTCCACGACCTGGATTGATGTCGATGTCGAGTTGGCACAGGATGTGACCATTAAACCCAACACGCAACTCCACGGGAAAACGACCATCGCCACAGGCGCCACTATCGGACCTGACACCACGCTAAACGATGTCGAAGTGGGCGAAAATGCCACAGTACGTCGTACTGAAGCCACCCAGGCGATGATCGGACCGGAATCAAATATTGGGCCGTTTACCTATATTCGCCCAGGAACCGTTCTGGGTGAACGCGGCAAAATCGGGGCGTTTTACGAAACCAAAAACGTCAACATTGGTCGCGGCGCGAAACTCTCCCACCTGGGCTATGCCGGCGACGCTGACATCGGCGAGAACTCAAATATCGGTTGTGGCAACATCACAGCCAATTACGATGGCGTGAACAAGCACCGCACCATCATCGGCGCTGAAGTTCGCACCGGTTCGAATACCGTCTTCACCGCTCCAGTCGAAGTTGGTGATGGCGCCTACACCGCAGCAGGTGCCGTTATCCGTAAAAATGTGCCCCCTGGCGCCCTGTCAATGAATGCCATGGACCAGCGTATTATCGAAGACTGGGTTCTTGAACGTCGGGCAGGCTCTGCCGCTGCAGAAGCAGCTCAAAAAGCTCGCGACAAGTCATAGATTTTCCAACACACTGTTGGAGCGCTGTAGGACGGCCTACAGTGAGGAACACCAAAACACGCCGTACGTTCTAGGGAGAACTTGGTTGAGCGAAATCGTCACCAATGAGAACAAGAAGCTCGTGTTAGCCTCGGGTCGCGCACATCCGGAGCTTGCCGCAGAAATCGCAGAGCACCTGGGCACCGAGTTGTTGCCGTTGGACGCTTACGACTTTGCAAACGGTGAAATGTATGTCCGTCCTGGGGAGTCTGTACGCGGTAAAGACGTGTTCATCATCCAAGCCCACCCGGCACCGATGAACAACTGGGTCATGGAACAACTACTGTTGTGTGATGCGATGAAACGCGCCTCAGCCCGCCGTATCACCGTGGTTTCCCCGTTCTACCCATATGCCCGTCAGGATAAAAAAGGCCGTGGACGCGAACCTATTTCGGCTCGCATGATCGCCGACCTGTACCAGGCAACCGGCGCCCACCGTATTATGTCGATGGACCTGCACACCTCGCAGATCCAGGGCTTCTTCGACGGACCTGTCGACCACCTATTTGCCTTCCCGATCTTGGCCGACTACATCCGTGGCCGCGTCGACGTCAATAACGTTACTGTGGTCTCCCCGGATACCGGACGCGTTCGCGTAGCAGAACAGTGGGCCGAACGCCTCGGTGGTGCGCCCTTGGCCTTCGTGCACAAATCTCGTGACCTCAGCCAGCCGAATAAGGCTGAATCCAAGACCGTGGTGGGCGAAGTGAGCGGCCGCGTCTGCGTGCTGATTGACGACATGATCGACACCGGTGGCACCATTGCCGGTGCTGTGAAGATTTTGAAAGAAGCTGGTGCAGCAGAGGTCATCATTGCTGCCACCCACGCAGTTTTCTCTGACCCGGCAGCGGAGCGTCTGGCCAACTCTGGCGCATCGGAAGTGGTCGTGACGAACACCCTGCCGATTCCAGAAGAAAAGCGTTTCGATAACCTCACGGTGCTTTCGGTGGCACCAATCTTGGCTAATGCTATCCGAGAGGTCTTCGAAGACGGCTCTGTGACCAGCCTGTTTGACGGTAACGCCTAAGCGATAAACGTCGAAGATTTGACCGCCCCAGAAATGGTGGCGGTCAAATTCGTTAAAGCTATATTCGGGTGCTATAGTAGTGAGTCGTTGCCCAGGCGAGGGAGTCTCAGCCACTCCGTGATCGACGAGGCTTTGCAAACATCATGATGTTGTTTTGCAGTTCCTGCCTGGAAACCACGAGTGCTCAACGCACCGTACGAACTACAGGAGGAAAGCCATGGCTGTTGACTACATTGAGTTGACCGTTGAAACTCGCACCGATTTTGGTAAAGGTGCTTCCCGCCGTGCACGCCGTGACGGCTACATCCCTGCCGTGCTCTACGGCCACGGTGAAGAACCACGTCACCTATTGCTGCCACGTCACGAAGGTTTCTTGGCGCTGCGCAACCCAAACCAGTTGCTGCGCCTCACCGAAGGTAACAACTCAGAAATGGCGCTGCCAAAAGACATCCAGCGCAACCCACTGAAAGAAGAAGTCGACCACGTCGACCTCATCCTGGTGCGTCGCGGCGAACGCGTCACCGTTGACGTATGGATCGAAGTCATCGGCGAACCAGCACCAGAACACGCCTACGTCTTGGACGTCACATCCATTCCGGTCGAAGCCGACGCACTGGATCTGCCAGAACACGTTCAGATCGACGTCACTGACCGCAAGGCCGGCGAGCACGTATATGCTCCAGATGTCATCCTGCCAGAGGGCGTCACCATCGATCTTGAAGACGACTACCTCATCGCTACCGTTGATGAAATCGTTGAACAGGACCTCGGCGAAGACACCGACGAAACCACTGGTGAAGTCCCAACCGTAGCTGAAGAAGCTGCAGCAGAAGCAGACGCTGAGTAAGTCTTCCGTTGACAACTCACACTGTTGGAGCACTCGATCCCACCACCGGTCCTGTACTGGTGGTGGGATTGGGTAATCCTGGAGATCGCTATGCAGCTACCCGACACAACATCGGGCACATGGTGGTCAACGAACTTGCCGACCGTAATTCGCAACGTTGGACCACGCACAAAGCCGGTGCCGCCGTTGCCGAATTCCGGTTAGGTATTGGTGGCCCGAAAATCGTACTCGCCAAACCGGCTACGTATATGAACCTATCCGGCAAATCAGTTGCAGCACTCATGAAGTTCTTCAACGTGGGCCCCGAAAATCTCATCGTTGTCCACGACGAACTTGACGTGGACTACGACATGCTGCGATTAAAACGCGGTGGGGGAGAAGGCGGCCACAACGGCCTGAAATCCATCTCTCAAGCCATCGGCACCAAGGATTATTTGCGGGTCCGAGCCGGCATTGGACGGCCACCTGGCAGAATGGCTCCGGCCGATTATGTGCTGCGGCCCTTTTCTTCAACGGAGCAGCAAACTCTGGACCTGCATATCGACCGGGCCGCCGATGCCGTGGAATCGCTGATCGAACGCGGCCTGACCACAACCCAGAACCATTTCCACCAAAAACCCTGAGGAACACAACGGCGGAATGAGCATAGCTAGCATCATCCCGCCGTCACTTGCTGAGCGCGCCCTATTTAGTGCTGTGTGAGCCACGCATCCAGTTTTGAGGTCATCTCGGTGAGCATCTTACCGACCTGCGGTTCAGCCATCTGAGCGATCTTTGAACCCATGAATGGGATCTTTGATTCAACAGAACCGGCAACGTCGACGACCGTGCCCGTTTTATCGTCGGTCGGAGTGAGCTTGATGGTGGCGGTTCCGGTCGCTTTGGCCAATGGCACCTTGATAGTCACATTGGCAGTGCGGGAGCCATCCTCACCAGCCGCTGACCAAGCCTCAGACTGTTCAATTTGTACCCGTCCCTTCGCAAAGCGCTGCACAGCCGAAGGGAGCCGATCTGCGATTTGACTGCCATCGAGACCGCGCTGAATCGTGACGTTCACAGTGTCGCTTGCAGCCGGCTGCGGGGGCGTCACCGTGAATTGATCGATACTGGCATTAAATTCATTGGAAACATGTTCCTGGAAATCCCGGCTGATCATCCCTTCAAAGACCTTCTGTGGAGGGTGGGAAACGGTGGTGGATTCTTGAAAAGCCATGAGTTCACTCTCTGCTGCTCGCTAACAGTGGATAGAACGCCAGTGTAGACGATTCATCTGGGAAAACCGTTATGCTAATGGGTGCGCCGGTTGTGATTCTTACCAGAAAACGGGAAGTTAAATTTTGTCTGAAGACGCTGTGTTATCAGGGCTGCGAAATCTCCTGGAGGCCGATCGTGCCGTAGCCGCAATGCGAACCTCCATTACCCGTCCCGAACGAACCAAAGACCTTTCACTGACCTTGCCCGATGGTGCCCGCGAGGCTGTTACCGCAGCCCTGGCCGAGTCTTTACACAGCTCATCGTTCACCGCCCCGGTTGTAGTGCTGGTCACGGCGACCGCTCGCGAGGCAGAAGACCTAGCCCAAGGACTGGGCGCCTGGATGGATGCCGCAGCGGTTGCGCATTTTCCCTCCTGGGAAACCCTGCCACACGAGCGGTTATCGCCCCGGAGTGATACGGTCGGCGAACGCATGGCCGTCTTGCGCAAATTAGCTCACCCCGGACGCGATGGCCAACCACCGCTGCAAGTGGTGACCGCACCGGTGAGATCCATTGTTCAGCCCATCGTCAAGGGCTTAGGTGATCTGGAGCCGGTGCTGCTCCGGGTCGGCGAATTTTACGATTTCAACCAGGTCGTCCAAGATCTGGCGAACGCCGCCTACTCACGAGTCGATATGGTGTCTCGACGCGGTGAATTTGCGGTCCGCGGTGGCATCATCGATGTCTTCCCACCCACCGAAGACCACCCGTATCGTATCGAATTTTTCGGTGATGAGATCGAAGAAATCCGGTACTTTTCTATCGCCGATCAACGCTCGTTGGTCGATACCTCCGATGATGGGTCGGCCACCCCGACGCTGATGTATGCCCCACCGTGCCGCGAGCTCTTACTGACCGAAGAAGTACAGCAAAAGGCTCGCGATCTCCAGGTGTCGATGCCCAATGTGCTAGAAATCCTTGAGCCCATGTCCAACGGGGTGGCCGTTGAAGGCATGGAATCACTGGCACCACTGGTCACCGAGATGGAATCATTCCTGGCGGTGTTACCGGAGGGTTCCGTCACCATCGTGGTTGAACCTGAAAAGGTGCGCTCCCGGGTGCATGACCTTTTAACGACCAATGAAGAATTCCTGGCTGCCGCGTGGGCAGCAGCAGGTGAAGGTCTCGCCGCGCCGGTAGAAAATCAGCAAGAAGCAGGCGGCTTTGCGACCCTCGGGGACACCCGCAGCCTCGCGTTAGAACGTGATCAAGGCTGGTGGCAATTTACCGCCTTCGACATGGATGACACGTTTGACGCCACCGCATTGCGCACCGGGTTCACCGCGCCAGCGCAGTTCGCTGGTGACGTGCCAGCTCTCATGGAACATGTCGGGAATCGAATCCGCGATAAATGGTCAATCGCTGTCGCCTCCCACGGGCCCGGGCCTGCACGTCGGCTGGCTGAAATATTCAACGAAGCAGGCCATTCAGCATCCGTCGTTGACCGCATCGCCGAAGCCAAACCGGCTCATATTCAAATCACCGTCGCGAGCCTAGGTGCCGGATTCGCCTGGGCCGACCAGCGCTTCGCTGTGGTGACCGAATACGATTTATTCGGTCGTCAAGCCGCCGGGACCCAACGCGGTGAAAAGCGCTCCTTAGCACGCAAGCGTCGCAACGCCGTGGACCCATTGGCCTTGGAAGAAGGCGACTACGTCGTCCACAACCAACACGGGATTGCCAAATTCATTGAGCTGCAGCGTCGCAAGGTTGCGGGCGCACGTTCGACCGCCGGTGAAGAAGGGTATCGAGAATACTTAGTCTTAGAGTTCGCCCCATCCAAGCGCGGCGGCGCCGGCGACCGGCTGTTCGTGCCGACCGATCAACTCGACCAAGTCAGCCAGTATGTTGGGGGCGATGCGCCGACCCTGTCGAAAATGGGTGGCTCTGATTGGGCGCAGACCAAATCGAAAGCCCGCCGAGCGACCCGAGAAATCGCTAAAGAATTGATCCAGTTGTATTCGGCGCGCATGGCGACCAGCGGGCATGCGTTTTCGCCTGACACCCCGTGGCAAGCGGAGTTAGAAGAAGCCTTCCCGCATATTGAAACACCAGACCAGCTGACGACGGTAGAAGAAGTCAAACACGACATGGAAACCGAAGTCCCCATGGACCGGTTAGTTGCCGGAGATGTGGGCTTTGGTAAAACCGAAGTCGCAGTCCGAGCAGCTTTCAAAGCGATTCAAGACGGCAAACAGGTGGCACTTTTAGTCCCTACGACCCTGCTGGCGCGCCAACACACCGAAACGTTTACCGAACGCTTTGCTGGTTTTCCGGTGACTGTGCGAGCGCTCTCGCGATTCCAGAAGGCCAAAGAGTCCCGCGAGACCATCGATGGTCTTGCCGAAGGCACCGTGGACATGGTCATCGGTACCCACCGGCTGTTATCCCAAGAGGTCCGATTCAAGGATCTTGGCCTGGTGATTATCGACGAAGAACAGCGTTTCGGTGTCGAACACAAAGAAAAGCTCAAACAGCTGCGCACCAACGTTGATGTACTGGCCATGACGGCCACCCCGATTCCACGAACCCTAGAAATGTCGATGACCGGGATTCGTGAGACCTCCACGTTGGCCACACCACCGGAACAACGCCATCCAGTGTTGACCTACGTTGGCCCATACACGGACAAGCAAATCACCGCGGCGATCCGTCGTGAGATGATGCGCGAGG
>ERZ1032895.135-NODE-135-length-18206-cov-11.221861_pt1 | contig 18206 bp, 17 predicted proteins | sample MGYA00516687_ERZ1032895 | MGnify/ENA primary metagenome ERZ1032895 (study PRJEB33719, sample SAMN04261600) | wastewater metagenome | biome: rural village; feature: latrine urine exit; material: soil | place: El Salvador | collected 2013-01-14 ... | reverse complement strand
CATCCTTTATGCAGCAAGAAGCCACGGTTCAGGCGGCCTGAGCTAAACAGTTACATTTATTGTTGGATATTGTTGTCACTGTGTTAGTTTTCGAACACTCATTAAACACTAGGCAAAGTGACGATAGCATGTCTATCCCCTTCCCACCGTTGGCTGGCGAACGCCGCAATCAATACCTGCTGATGCGTCACGGCCACAGCGAGGCCAATCGTCAGCGCTGTATCGTCAGCGCCCCGGCGCGAGGCATCGACGGCTTCGGACTCTCGGCCCTGGGCCAGGCGCAGCTCGATGAGCTGCTGAACGACTGGCCGCTGGCCGTACCCAGCCGCATTGTGCATTCGGATTTTCTGCGCACCACCCAGACCGCGGCCCGGGTAGCGCAGCGTTTCGGCGTCGAGATGCAGGACGAGGTCCGGCTGCGCGAGCGTTATTTCGGCGAGCTGGAAAGCGAAGGCGATCATCGCTATGGCGAGGTCTGGGCGCTGGACGCCGAGGATGCCAGCCATCGCGGCCATGGCGTCGAGTCGCTGGCGTCGGTGGCAGCGCGGATGCTGGCCCTATTGGGAGAGCTTGAAGCTCGCTATCGCGGCGAAACCCTGCTGCTGGTCGGCCACGGCGATCCCTTGCAGATTTTACTCGCCGAGCTGGCCGGCGATGTGCGGCGGCATCGTGAGCGCGAACCCCTGATGCCAGCGGCACTTATCGAACTCTAGGCAACTCCACTAGACCAGATGAGGCACAGTGTATGTGATTGATATGCAAGTGATCGTCTGCTGGCGACTTGTGCTACGGTGAATTGATAAACCTGGTTCTTGCTACGCTACTCAAGATAGGCGGGAGAACTGCCATGAAGAACGTATTTGTCGTGGGTCTCGACCCGTTCAATCGCCGCCTCCTGGAGGCACTGCCGCAGGCGCGCGGCGTGCGCTTCCACGCCCTGCTTGACTTCGATGAGGTTCGCGGTCGGAACGAATACCCGGTGGAGACGCTGCTCGCCCGTTGCGAGCAGCGCCTGGAACGCTTTGATGGCAGCATCGACGCCTTCATGGGGTTTCTCGATTTTCCGGTATCGCTGATGATTCCGCTGCTATGCCAGCGCTACGGCACGCCGGGGCCATCATTCGAGTCGGTGTTGCGCTGCGAACACAAACTGTGGAGTCGCATGCTGCAGCAAGAAGTCATTGCCGAAAACATTCCGCGCTTTATCGGATTCGACCCCTTCAAAGAGCAGTCTCTCGACGACTTTGGCCTGCAGGCTCCTTTCTGGATCAAGCCGATCAAATCGTTTCAATCCTATCTCGCCTTCTTGATCGATGACGAGAAGAGCCTGGCCGCCGGCATTCAGGAGATGCGCCGCAGCGTCGCCTGTTTGACCGACCCGTTCAATCAGCTACTCGAGCGCATCACGCTTCCCGAGGCCATCGCACGGCAGCGCGATGCCGTTGGTATCGCTGAGGGGCAGCTCTCCGGAAGCCAGCATACGATCGAAGGCTACGTCTTCGAAGGCGAGGTCACGGTCTATGGCGTGGTGGATTCCGTTCAGGAGGCGGACTCCTCCTCCTTTCACCGCTATGAATATCCTTCACGCCTGCCGGCAGCGGTACAGGCTCGAATGGCGCGAATCTGTGAGCAGCTCATGCCACACCTGGGTTATGACTACGGTGCCTTCAACGTGGAGTTCTTCCATGATCAGGATAACGATCACCTGTGGCTGCTCGAGGTCAACACCCGGCACTCTCAGTCACATGCGTACCTCTTTCAGCAGCTCCATGGCGTCGCCAATCATCAGGTCGCGCTCGAGCTCGCCCTGGGCCGGCGCCCGGCGTTTCCCGCGCTCGACCCGCAGGCCGGCATTGCTGCCAAGTTCATGCTGAGAACACGATCCGATGCCTTTATCACCGGCGTGCCGACACCCCGGGAGCGCGCCGCGCTGGCGGAGCGATTCCCGGATGCGCATCTGGAGGTGCTGGTACAACCAGGGCAGCGGCTGTCAGATCTCGCGGCGCAGGACAGCTATAGCTACGAGGTCGCGGATCTGTATCTCCGCGCGGCGGACGGCAAGGCGCTCAATCAAGCCTACCGAGACGCGCTCGAAGAGCTGACGTTTCGCGTTGCTCAGGAAGAGGAGAGGCCGCTGAACGTGTGATGCGCCCGCCGGCCTGATTCAACGTGTGGCCAGGCCAGGGACGGCACCTTCAATCGACAGGAAGAGATACGCAAGCGCTCTGCCGCGCCGCCATCAGCTGGGCCAGCCGCTCGCGCTGGGTATGAGTAAAGCGCATCCCCAGCTTGGTGCGTCGCCATAGCACGTCCTCGGGCAGCCGCGCCCACTCATTTTCGATCAGGTAGTCGAGCTCGGCCATGCTCAGCCCGGCGCCAAGAGCTTCACCGAGTTCGGCTCCTGTCTTTTTCCCGTCCAGAAACTGCAGGCAGAGCGTGCCGTAGCTGCGCGCGAAGCGCTGTGCCTGGTCTGGCGACAGAAAAGGGTAGTCGGCCAGCAGCTGCGTCGCGAAGCCGTGCTGGTCTTGAATATCCCCGCCCGGCAGCGGCACCTCGGCCGTCCATGGGGCTCCCATGGTGGGCAGATAGGGGGCCAGCTGTTTCAGCGCGGCCTCGGCGAGTTTACGATAGGTAGTGATCTTGCCACCGAACACCGAAAGCAGCGGCGCGGCCTGTGTGTCTCGATTGTTGTTCTGGCCGGTGTCTGAACCAATATCCAGATCGAGGGTGTAGTCCCGGGTCATGGCGGATGGGTCGTCAGACTCATCGTCGCATAGCGGCCGCACCCCGGCGAAGGTGTGAATGATATCGTCGTGTCCAAGGGTTCGGACGAAGTGATCATTGACCACGCCCAGCAGGTAGTCGATCTCCTCGGCGGTTACCTGGACTCGGGACGGGTCGCCCACATAGCGGCGGTCTGTGGTGCCCACCAGGCTATAGTCGTTCTCCCATGGCAGCACGAAGACGATGCGTTGATCGGTATGCTGCAGAATATAGGCGCGCGCATCATGATTGAGACGCGGCACCACCAGGTGGCTGCCCTGGATCATGCGAATGGCATAGCGCGAGCTGCGCGCCAGTCGCTGCTTGATCAGCTGCTCGACCCAGGGGCCGGCGGCATTGACCAGCGCGCGCGCGCGGCGGGTGAAGCGGCGCTGGCTGTCTACTTCCTCAAGGGTCAGCTCCCAGTGCCTCTCAACTTCATGTCCCACCTCCCGGGCGCTGACGCAGCGGGTGCGTACCAGCACCTCGGCGCCGTGTTCGCGGGCCTGAATCGCGTTGAGCACCACCAGCCGCGCATCGTCCACCCAGCAGTCGGAATACTCGAACCCGCGCTGCAGGTCGAGGGCCAGGCCGAGTGCGGGATCGATACGAATACTCTGGGAGCCCGGCAGCCGCTGGAGTCGGGTCAGGTGGTCGTAGAGAAACAGCCCGGCACGGATCATCCAGGCGGGGCGCAGATGCGAGCGATGGGGCAGGATGAAGCGCAGCGGCCAGATGATGTGTGGCGCCTTGGCCAGCAGCACTTCACGCTCGCGCAGCGCCTCGCGCACCAGCCGAAACTCGTAGTACTCCAGATAGCGCAGGCCGCCATGGATCAGCTTGCTGCTGGCCGAGGAGGTCGCGCTGGCCAGATCACCCTGCTCGCACAGCCCCACGGACAGGCCCCGCCCCGCCGCATCGGCCGCGATGCCGGCACCATTGATACCGCCACCGATCACGTAAAGGTCCAGCAGCTCGCCTGAATTTTCCATGCTTGTCTCCGGCCAGCGCAGCGCTGGCTGAGTAAATACCATCACTGCAGTGCATGAAAGTGATGGCGGTTCCTTGATCGCTGCATTCTATGCCAATCCTCGGCAGGTCGCAGGTCAGGCAGGGCTATTGCAGATGCCTTTGTGACTCGGAGCTGATCCGGTAACAGGTCTGCGAGGGGGCGCTGTGAACCCGTCCGTGGGCGCTACCTACGCCATCCATGGCGTAGGACCCCCTCTTCGACCTGTCCCCGGCGCTTTTCGTGTGGCTAACTGCGATTGCCCTACGCAGGTCAGGCAGAGAATTGAGTGCCTCCGGGGAATGGCATAGGCTCGTTGAGTAGAGGTGACCACCGTTCCCTACCCACCAGGATGTCCCCAATGACCTCATACCTGCTAGCCATCGATCAGGGCACGACCAGTTCCCGAGCCATCCTGTTTGACCGGGAGGGCAACGCCGTGCACAGCGCCCAGCGAGAGTTCCCTCAGCATTTTCCTGCCGATGGCTGGGTAGAGCATGATCCCGAGGCGATCTGGGAAAGCGTGCTCGACACCTGTCGTGAGGTGCTGGCCCGGCCAGGCGTGGGTCTGGAGCAGGTCGCGGGTATCGGCATTACCAACCAGCGCGAGACGACCCTGCTGTGGGACCGTGCCACCGGCGAGGCGCTGCATCCGGCCATTGTGTGGCAGGACCGGCGCACCTCGGATAGCTGTCATGGCCTGCGCGACGCGGGCCATGAAACGCTGGTCAATCAGCGCACGGGCTTGCTGATCGATCCCTACTTCTCGGCCACCAAGCTGGCCTGGCTGCTGGACAACGTGGAGGGAGCCCGGGCTCGTGCCGAGCGCGGTGAGCTGGCCTTCGGCACCGTGGATACCTTTCTGATCTGGCGTCTGACCGGCGGACGAGTACATGCCACCGACGCCACCAATGCCTCGCGCACCATGCTATTCGATATCCACCGGCAGTGCTGGGATAGCGAGCTGCTGGCGCTGTTCGAGATTCCCGGGAGCCTGCTGCCCGAGGTCAAGGATTCCAGCGATGACTTCGGCACGACCGAGGCCAAGTGGCTGGGCGGTTCGCTGCCGATTGCCGGGGTCGCCGGTGACCAGCAGGCGGCGCTTTTCGGCCAGGCCTGCTTCGAGCCGGGCATGGGCAAGAGCACCTACGGCACCGGCTGCTTCATGATCGTCAATACCGGCGAGCACGCCGAGGCGTCCCGTAATCGGCTGCTGACCACCGTGGGCTATCGTCTGAACGGGGTGCCGACCTACGCCATGGAAGGCAGCATCTTCGTGGCCGGCGCGACCATGCAGTGGCTGCGTGACGGTCTCAAGCTGTTTGCCAATGCTGCCGAGACCGAGCAGTTGGCCAGTCAGACCAGCGCCGGGCATCACGTCTATCTGGTGCCGGCCTTTACCGGCCTGGGTGCGCCGTACTGGGATCCCAAGGCGCGAGGTGCGATTCTTGGCCTGACCCGTGATACCGGCATCGCCGAAATCGTCGCCGCCGGCCTGCAGGCAGTGTGCTACCAGACCCGCGACCTGCAGGAATGCATGAGTGATGACATGAGCGCAGAGCCTGGCGCGCTGCGGGTGGATGGCGGCATGGTGGCCAACAACTGGCTGATGCAGTTTCTCGCCGACATGCTCGGCGTCGAGGTCGATCGACCGGCGATACTCGAAATCACCGCCCTGGGAGCGGCCTACCTGGCCGGACTGCGGCTGGGTTGGTATCAGGATCTGGCAGAAATTTCTGCGCTGTGGAGCTGCGAGCGACGTTTTCTGCCGAGCATGAGCGCCCAGCGGCGCGATCAGCTGTATACCGGCTGGCTGGAAGCGGTGGGGCGGGTGCGTTCCGCACCGTCGTCAGACGCGCCAAGTCACTGATCCGTGGCGACTTGCAGCCGCTTGCCAAGGCAATAAAGAGCTTGCATTCTGTACGGTGCTCAGTAGAATACGCATCCGTTGTCGCGGTGAAAGCCGTCAGTAAAAGTTCAGCTGCAAGCAGTAAGTGATAAGTGATAGGACCATAGCTCAGTTGGTTAGAGCGCCACGTTGACATCGTGGAGGTCGGCGGTTCGAATCCGCCTGGTCCTACCAGATTCAAAAAAGCCCCTGAAGCTCCGGCTTCAGGGGCTTTTTGTCTGTGGAAATGCCGTGATGCATGGTGATGGTGGCATTGTCGGGAGACTGATCTTGACCTTGTAAGAGGGCAGCTTGCTGCGCGACGGCGCCGTCAGGCGCGCGGGGTCGTCACGATATCCGTAGCAGCTTCAGGAGGCCTACGACCTCTTACGAAAGCCTGGACTGTGCCACTTGATCGGCCAGGTCGCTGTGGGCAATAAACACCTCCACCAACAGCTCGATACCGGACTGATCCGCTTCGCTGAAGCGGGCCAGGGCGGGGCTGTCCAGGTCCAGCACGCCCCAGAGTTCACCTGCGACAACGATCGGCACCACCAGCTCGGAGCGCGAGGCGCTATCACAGGCGATATGGTCCGCCACGGCGAGCACGTCATCTACCCGCTGGGTGACGCGCTCGCGGGCTGCGGCACCGCATACGCCCTTGCTGAACGGAATCGGGTGGCAGGCCGGTTTGCCCTGGAAGGGGCCAAGACACAGCGTCTCGAGGCGGCGGTGCAGATAGAAGCCGACCCAGTTGAGCTGTGGCACTTCCTGCATGATGAAGGCGCAGGTCTGGGCGCTGTTAGTCAGCCAGTCGCGGTCGTCGAGCAGGGCGGCCAGCTGTCGGGCGAGAAGAGGGTAATCGGCTTGCTGCATCAACAGACTCCAGAACAGATTGGTGCGACGTTTCAAAAGAACGGGCCGACAATTGTCGGCCCGGATAGAGAAGCTGCTGGCTCTTATTTCAGAGAGATTATTCCCAGCCGGGCACGGCGGCGCCGTCGAACAGCTCCTCGGCCTTGGCGGCCACTTCATCGCTCTGGTAGGCATCGACCAGTTGCTTGATGCGCTCTTCGTCTTCGTCACCGGCGCGCACGGCGATGATGTTGACGTAGGGCGACTCCGGTCCCTCACGCACCAGGGCGTCGTCCAGGCTCAGGCCGGCCGGCTGGGCGAAGGTGTTGTTGATGAAGGCCAGATCAACGTCGGGCAGTACGCGCGGCAGCTGGGCGGCCTCGATCTCGCGAAACTCGAACTTGCGCGGGTTTTCGGCAATGTCCAGCGGCGTGGCTTCGAGGTTTTCCGGGTTATTCAGGGTAATCAGGCCCTGGTTGTGCAGCAGGATCAGCGAGCGGCCCTCGTTAGTCGGGTCGTTGGGCAGCGCGATGATGGCACCGTCCGGCAGGTCCTCGAGGCTGTCGTACTTCTCCGAGTAGGCACCGATGGGATAGACAAAGGTCAGCCCGGCGATGGCAAAGTCATAGCCGCGATCGTTGACCATCGACTCCATGTAGGGCTGGTGCTGATAGGCGTTGGCATCCAGGCTGCCATCGGCCAGCGCGGCGTTGGGCGTCACGTAGTCGGTAAACTCGATGATCTCGACGTCCAGGCCATAGCGTTCCTGGGCCAGATCGGCGGCCACCTGCATCACGTCGGTCTCGGGGCCGGCCACGGTGCCTACCTTGATGCTGTGCTGATCGGCCTGTGCCTGGCCGATGGCCAGTGCAAGCACGGAGGCGGCAAAGCCGCTGATCAGGATATTGCGCATGTCATTGTCTCCCTGACAGATGAAGGTTGATCGTTCTGATGATAGGGGAATAAAGAAAATTTATGTAATGCTTTTAGTGATGGCTGCTCGACCTTGATAGGGGTCTCTCATCGCCACTGCGCGCCTTGATGCCGGGTAGCTTATTTATGATCGCTCTTGCGCACCAGGTAGTCGCCCACGCTCTGAAACAGCTGCACCATCACCACCAGCACCACCACGGTGATCAGCATGATGGTGGGGTTGAAGCGGTTATAGCCGTAGCGGATGCCCAGATCGCCAAGCCCGCCGCCACCCACCGCGCCGGCCATGGCCGAATAGCTGATCAGCGTGACCGCGGTCACGGTAAGCGCGGTGAAGATGCCGCCGCGGGCTTCTGGCAGCAGCACCCGGGTGATGATCTGCCAGGGCGTGGCACCCATGGACTGGGCGGCCTCGATGAGGCCAGGCGATACTTCGTTGAGGGCGCCTTCCACCAGCCGAGCGATGAACGGAATGGCCGCGATGGTCAGCGGCACCGAGGCAGCGTTGGTGCCGATTGATGTGCCGACCAGCATCCGCGTGAAGGGAATGATCGCCACCATCAGGATGATGAAGGGAATCGAGCGGCCGATGTTGGTCACGATGCCCAGCACGCTGTTCAGCGCCGGGTTGGCCAATACCTGCCGCGGGCGCGTCACATACAGCAGCACGCCGAGAGGAATGCCGAGCAGCGCGGAAATCACCCCCGAAACGGCCACCATGTACAGGGTGTCCAGGGTGGCCTTGAGTACCAGATCAAACATCGCGCTGGACATGGCCAAGCACCTCCACGGTCAAATCGTGCTGTTGCAGATAGTCGAGCGCCTTGCGGGTGTCGTCAGCATCGCCCATCAGTTCGGCGATCATCAGGCCCAGGGTGCGGTCCTGGATGGACTCCACCTTGGCCTGGAGGATGCTGACATCGATGCCGCACTCACGGGCGAGCCGAGAGATCAGCGGGGTCGAGACGGCATCGCCGGAGAAGGCCAGACGCACTACTGGATGCGTGTTTGTTTCGGGGTGCTCTTCCAGCCGTTCGATCAGCGCCCTGGGCGGCTCCAGCTGGAGGAAATCGTTGAGGAACTCGCGCCCCAGCCGGGTGCGCGGCGCGGTAAAGAAGTCGCCGACCTCGGCGTCCTCGACCAGCGCGCCGGCGGAAATCAGGCTGACGCGGTGGCAGATGCTCTTGACCACCTCCATTTCGTGAGTGATCAGCAGGATCGTCAAGCCCAGCTTGCGGTTGATGTCCTGCAGCAGCTCCAGAATCGAGCCGGTGGTCTGGGGGTCCAGCGCCGAGGTGGCCTCGTCGCACAGCAGCACCTTGGGGCGGCTGGCCAGCGCCCGGGCAATGGCCACGCGCTGCTTCTGGCCGCCCGACAGCTGTGCCGGATACTGGCTGGCCTTGTCGGCCAGGCCCACCAGCTCCAGCAGCGGCGTGATGCGCTTTTGGATGTCGGCGCGCCGCATCCCCATCAGCTCCAGCGGCAAGGCCACATTGGCGGAGACGGTGCGCGAGGTCAGCAGGTTGAAGTGCTGAAAGATCATGCCCATGCCGTGGCGTGCCTTGTTCAGCGCATCCCGTGACAGTCGCGTCAACTCCTGGCCATCCACCCTGACGATGCCGGTGGAAGGGCGTTCGAGCAGATTGACGCAGCGAATCAGCGTCGACTTGCCGGCCCCGGACAGGCCGATCACGCCGTGGATCTGTCCCTTGGGCACATGCAGATCGACCGCCTTGAGCGCCTCGATCGGTTCGCCTTTCTTTGAATAGTACGTCTTGGAAACGTTATGCAGTTCGATCATCCGGGCCACCAAAGTGGCGCCGACGCAGGATGCGGGCGGTGCCGGGCTGTGAGAGGAGAGGCAAGCAGCGATAAAAGAAAAAGCCACCCCAAAAAGGGTGGCCATCAATGCTGGACACACCCGTTTAGCTGCACTTCACACGGCACGTTTTTATCCACATCGAAACGAGCCGCGGCGGCGCCCGCAATCTGGGTACAAATCGGCGCCTTCAAATGAGGTCAGATAGCCTATGGATCAGGGCGGTCGTTGTCAATTGCTGGCAGACGGACCAGCTTGAGAATCAGCGCGACAACAGGCATCCCACACCATTTTTTATACCGTTATATTCGGATAGCGCCAGAATGCCCGACATGGATGCCTCGTGGGGAGCTGTTTGGCAAGGCAATGCACGCATCGGCTGCCTGCCGGAGAGTGTCGGCAGCCTGCGCGTGGACGCCAGCGGGCGAAATTCTCTACACTAGCCAGCCTTTACATCAGCAAACGAGACAAGAGGACAGCGCATGTTTACCGGCATTGTGCAGGGGACTGCCGAGCTAGTCGCCATCGAGGAGGCCGAGGCCTTTCGCACCCACGTGCTGGCGCTGCCCGAGGCGATGCGCGAGGGGCTAGAGATCGGTGCCTCGGTGGCGCACAACGGCGTTTGCCTGACCGTGACCCGCATCGACGGCGAGCGGGTCAGCTTCGATCTGATGCGCGAGACCCTGCGGGTCACCAATCTGGGTGAGCTGAGCGTCGGCGATCGGGTCAATATCGAGCGAGCCGCGCGTTTCGGCGATGAGATTGGTGGCCATGCCATGTCGGGACATGTGATGGCCATGGCCGAGCTCGTGGAAATCGATGTGGCGCCCAACAACCGACGGCTGTGGTTCGAGGTGCCCGCTGAGCTTGGCCGTTTCCTGTTTGCCAAGGGCTATATCGGCGTGGACGGTGCCAGTCTGACCATTGGTGCAGTGAAGCCGGCAGGGGAGGGCCAGGGCCCGCGTTTTTGCGTGGACCTGATCCCCGAGACCCTGGCGCGCACCGTGCTGGGAGAGCGGGCGACGGGAGACCAGGTGAATATCGAGATCGACCCGCAGACGCAAGCCATCGTCGAAACCGTCGAGCGCGTGATGGCGGCCCGGCAGCAAGAGAGCAGTTGACGCCACAGTTGATGGTGCGGCTGGCATCATCGGGGGCTTCGCTTATACCCTTAGAGCGCCGCAAGGAACGCCGGCTGGCGCGGCGCACCTCCCCCCCCCCCGGGCAGGCGCTGCTTGAAGCGCTATTCGAGATGCCATTCGAGGTGTCATCCGGTACCATGTGCGGCTTTTCTCGCCCTTGGGCGCCTTTTCGCCGCTGCGCAGGAACGACCTCATGCTGAAACGCCTGATCGAGAACCGCTTCAAGCTTGCCGAGCACGGGACCAACGTCAGGACCGAAATCATCGCCGGCATCACCACTTTCCTCACCATGGCCTACATCATCTTCGTCAACCCGAGTATTCTCTCGGAGTCGGGGATGGACTATGGCGCGGTGTTCGTGGCTACCTGCCTGGCGGCAGCGGTGGGCTGTCTGATCATGGGCCTGTGGGCTAACTATCCCATCGCCCAGGCGCCGGGCATGGGGCTCAACGCCTTCTTCACCTATGGCGTGGTGCTGGGCATGGGCTACAGCTGGGAAGCCGCGCTGGGTGCGGTGTTTCTGTCAGGTCTTACCTTCTTCCTGCTGAGCATCTTCCGCATTCGCGAGTGGATCATCAATTCGATTCCGATGTCGCTGCGGCTGGGAATTGCCGCCGGTATCGGCCTGTTCCTGGCGATGATTGCGCTCAAGAATGGCGGCATCATCGTGGCCAATCCGGCGACCTATCTGGCACTGGGTGATATCAGCCAGCCGGCGGCGCTGTATTCGCTGGGCGGTTTTTTCGTGATCACGGCCTTGTCCTACCTGCGGGTCACCGGTGCGGTAATGATCGGTATCCTCGGCATCACGGTGCTGGCAATGATTCTGGGTCACAATGAGTTTGGCGGCGTGATGTCCATGCCGCCGTCGATCATGCCGACGCTATTCAAGCTGGACCTGGCCGGAGCCTTCGACGTGGCCATGCTCAGCGTCATCTTCGCCTTCCTGTTCGTTGACCTGTTCGACACTTCCGGCACCCTGATCGGGGTTGCCCATCGTGGCGGCCTGCTGGACAAGGACGGCAAGCTGCCGCGCATCGGTCGCGCCATGATGGCCGACAGCACCGCCTCCATGGCCGGCGCGGTGCTCGGCACCTCCACCACCACCAGCTATATCGAGTCCACCGCCGGCATCGCCTCGGGCGGGCGCACCGGACTTACCGCGGTGGTGGTGGCGGTGCTGTTCCTGGTCAGCCTGCTGTTCTCGCCGCTGGCCGGCTCGATTCCGGTCTACGCGACGGCTGGGGCACTGCTCTATGTGGCGGTACTGATGGCGGGCAGCCTGGCTCATGCCGACTGGGATGATCCTACCGAAGCCGCGCCGGTGCTGATCGCCGCGCTTGCCATGCCGCTGACCTTCTCGATTGCCGAAGGCATCGCCCTGGGCTTCGTCAGTTTCGTGGCTATCAAGGCGCTGTCCGGGCGTTTCCGCGACCTCAACCCGGCGGTGGTGGTGCTGGCCCTGCTGTTTGCAGCCAAGTTCCTGCTGTTCGATTAATATTGATTGATGCTGAAGGAATCGAGACCCGCGATGAGTATTTACGGTGACTACATCAAGTCCGTGATTCGTACCGTTCCCGACTGGCCGCAGCCGGGCGTGAACTTTCGCGATATCACGCCCCTGCTGCAGAACAGCGCGGCCTTTCGCAAGCTGATCGATGGCTTCGTGCATCGCTACCAGGAGATGAACCTGGACGCCATCGCCGCCATCGATGCGCGAGGCTTCATCGTTGGCGCGCCGCTGGCCTACGAGCTGAGCTGCAGCTTCGTGCCGGTGCGCAAAAAGGGCAAGCTGCCGTTTCGCACCATCAGCGAGACCTATACTCTGGAATACGGCGAGTCCGAGGTGGAGCTGCACTCCGATGCCTTCAAGGAAGGCGATCGCATTCTGATCATGGATGACCTGATTGCCACCGGCGGCACCATGCTGGCCGCCGCCAAGCTGATCACCCGCAGCGGTGGCGAGGTGATCGAGACCGCGACCATTATCGATTTGCCGGAACTGGGCGGTTCTCAACGCATTCGCGAGGCGGGCTATGGCGTCTTCGCGGTCTGTTCCTTCACCGAAGATGAGTGACTCGACCCATGACTAGTCAACGCTATCGCCAGCATTTCATCGTGTCCTGGGACCAGTTGCATCGTGAGGTTCGTGAACTCTGCCATCAGCTGGTGGAGCGCGACTTCAAGGGCATCATCGCCATCACCCGTGGCGGTCTGATACCGGCAGCGCTGATCGCTCGGGAGCTCAACGTGCGGTTGATCGATACCGTGTGCATCAAGAGCTACGACCGCATGGACCAGAGCAGCCTGGAGGTGCTCAAAGGCGTGGAACACGATGGCGAAGGCTGGCTGCTGGTCGACGACCTGGTCGATACCGGCAAGACCGCACGCAAGGTGCGTGAGATGCTGCCCAAGGCGCACTTCGTGACCATTTATGCCAAGCCGGATGGACGGCCGCTGGTCGATCAGTACCTGACCGAGGTCGCTCAGGACTGCTGGATCCGCTTCCCCTGGGACATGGGTGTGGCCTACGTCGAGCCGCTGGTCGACCAGGTCAAGCGTTAAGTCATGGCCAGCGCACTCCCCGATAGCTGGCAGGCGTACCTTGGCGCCGAGTTTCAGGCGCCGTACATGCGCGAGCTGCGTGAGTTTCTGGCCGCCGAGAAGGCCGCCCGCAAGATCATCTATCCCCACTCCAGCGACTGGTTCCGGGCTTTCGAGCTGACCCCGCTGGAAGAGGTCAAAGTGGTGATCCTGGGTCAGGACCCATACCACGGGCCGAACCAGGCCCACGGGCTGTGTTTTTCGGTACGTCCGGGGCAGCGCGTGCCGCCTTCGCTAGTCAATATCTACAAGGAGCTGGCCGACGATCTCGGCGTTCGCCCGGTGGCCCACGGCTGTCTGGAAAGCTGGGCGCGCCAGGGCGTGCTGATGCTCAACGCTTCACTGACGGTGGAGCAGGGGCAGGCGGCTTCGCACCGTGGCCGCGGCTGGGAGACCTTTACCGACCGCGCCATCGCCACGGTAAGCGCCGAGGCCAGGCCCTCGGTGTTCCTGCTGTGGGGCAGCCCCGCGCGGCAAAAGAAGGCGCTGGTCGATACCACTCGCCACCTGGTGCTGGAATCGCCGCATCCCTCGCCGCTCTCGGCCTATCGCGGTTTCTTCGGCAATCATCACTTCTCCAGGGCCAATGCCTTTCTCGAGCAGCACGGGCGTACGCCCATTGACTGGCAGCTGCCTGAAACGCCTGAGTGAGATGCAACGATTCGTTCGTGCAGGCATTTCGGCAGTGATTCCTCCGGTTGCATGACGTCCTACACCTCAACGTTCAGTGCGGTTAAAATGTCGCGCCAAGTGCGGGTGGCACTCGCTTGACGGCGCCCGCGGCAGTTTTTTGCATGTATTGCACACCATCATCCCGCCGCGAGGTTCGTTCATGAGCGTACATACCATTCAACACCCTCTGGTGCAGCACAAGCTGGGGCTGATGCGCAGAGCCGGTATCAGTACCAAGAGTTTCCGCGAGCTGGCCGGCGAAGTGGCCAAGCTTTTGACCTACGAAGCCACTAGCGACATGCAGCTGGAAGAGCAGAGCATTCCCGGCTGGAATGGTCAGCCCATCCCCGTCAAACAGCTCAAGGGCAAGAAAGTGACCGTCGTACCGATCCTGCGTGCCGGACTTGGCATGCTCGACGGGGTCACCGACCTGATCCCCAGCGCGCGCATCAGTGTGGTCGGCCCTCTTTCACTGCGTCGAAAGTGGCCTGGTCGAAAATGTGATCCGGGGTCGGCTCGAAACCGACCAGGTGGGACAGTCGAATCTCGACTTCCATGACCTTGGCACCTTGCGAACCGATGGAGAACACGGGCGCGGAGGAAGTCTTGGACTTCTGGAGTGCGGCCACCCGACGGTCCGCCGCGGACGTGGATTCTGCGAACTCGAAGTGCATGGCGTCCCGGACACTGGTCCATGCGCCACCCCACGACATTCCGTATTTCGCGGCCAGCCGTCGCGCCTCGGAAGGGATGAAGTCGGTCACCAAAGAGCCGCGCGTGTACGGGTTGGTCGGCGCGTTGAAGTCGGCGGCCAACCCCCACGAGTGCTGCGACCACGTATTGGTCCCGGCGATCCGACGCTTAATGTACCCGCCGGAGCTGGACAGGGCCGGGGCCCCCGGCTGGCGGGCGCCCTTCAATTCATTGGCCAGTGCTTGATGCAGCGGTGCGACGCGCGGGTTTACGTGCAGGGGGATGCCGGGCACCCCCGTGATCCTGGTGGTGCGGGACAGTCCAGGACCGCCCCAGCTTGAGTGCGCCACTTCAGATTCCTCCCGTATTCGATTGCCAGATCGCCGACATGGATGAGCTGTAGAGGACGATGTTCCCGTCATCCTGCATGACGAGCGCATTTCCCGCCCCCGTAGTTCCCGTGTTCCATACGGCGCTTCCACCATCATATAGGACGAGATTCCCGTCCCCTTGCAGGTCCAGGTATGCGGTTGTGCTGGACCGGGAGGAACGTTTCCAGGCCTGGACACCGTTTTTCATGATGCGCAGATCGCCAGTGTTCACGTCGAGGGTATAGGTGCCGTTGTTCGACGTGAGCACTCGGAGCGGGGACAGGCGGAGCTGGAACGTATTAGCAGGCATCACCGAAGGGTTGGGGTTGGTCTGCGTGGAAGACATGTCCGCGACCTGCCGCTGGGCCTCGATGACGGTGGTGATGGAGCCGGACGCCACGACACCCCGGATGTTGAGGGAGCACTCGATCACGACGGGTACGGTGGCCCCGGTGACGGTGACCGGCACTACCTCGGCGTCCACGGATCGGGTCACGGTCCCGGCCAGGGGGAGCGCGGCCGACCCCACCCGGGCCATGCCCCCGGCCCGGAGGGTGACCAGGGCGGCGTTAGACGCTGCGGACAGGCCGTTGTCCCGGACCGTCAAGGACAGGTGGGAGTCCGCGCGGATCGAGTACGTGCCCGGTTCGGGGATGGTGAGGTTGAGCGCCATCGCCCGGATGGGGAAGTTCGACAGCCATAGGCCGGAGCGGGTTCGGGCGGCCGTTACCAGCCGGGTGGTCTCGGGTTCCGGGGCGGCCGTGTCCAGGGCGGGGGTGCGTCCGAGCAGGACGAGCTGCCCGGCCCGGGAGTCGCACACCACCCTGTCGTCCACGGACAGTCCGGCCACGGTGGACACGCCTACGGTGGCCTCCACGTCGTCGCCGTCCAGGGCCACCCGCAACGGGGTGAGGTTGGTCACGGTCGCTAGGCGGATCATACGGTGAACACCTCCCAACCTCTGCCGTACCAGAGAGACGGGATCGACGCGAGCCGGTAGGACACGAGACCGTAGTACGTTCCCGGCGGGACGGTGATGGTCCTGTCGTACGTGTAGATCGCGTCGGCCTGGAGCGTCACGTCGGTCACGATCCCCCACAACGGTTCCGACCCGCCCGCAGCCGGAACCGCCTTCACCAGAATCTCTTCGATCACGTCGTCTTCCGTCCCGCCCGTGGCGGTGACCAAAGCACGCACCTGACCGCCAGGGAGCACCGTCATGATGGGCCCGGTGACCTCCACCGGGCGTTCCTCCGGGTCCGGCTCGGGCTCGGGTTCCACCGGGGGCAGCTCCTCACCTTCCACGGTGGTCAGCCATACCTCGCCGTCGGCATCCCCGGGGGGCGCCCCGCCCTTCAACCTGGGCGGGCCCCACTGGAGCTGCCCGGTCGGTTCGTTCCTCGGCGTTTCCCGGAGGGTGAGGCGGACGGTGGCCCCGGGGGTGCAGTCCAGGGACCGGGCCGACACGGAGGCGTGGGTGACGATGCCTGTTGCCAGGTGGGTGACCTCCACCACCTCATGTTCCTGGACGGGGATGTACCGGGCTTCCAGCTCGAACGTCCTTTGGTTTGCCATGGCCTCGTCGCGGCGGCGGGTCACGTGGTCATCGAGCTGTTGCTGGGTGGACACGTCCACGTCCACTTCCCGTTCGGTCCGCTGCACCCGCGCGTTTTCGATGGAGTTGGGGTGATTCGGGTCGCGGTTCCACGCTTCCGCCCGCATCGGCGGGGGAGGCGCGTCGTCGCCTTCCTGGGTGACCCGGGACCACGCCACCCAGTGATTGGGTTTCCCGATCATGGTGTCCGTGGCGGTGATCCCGCCCGTGTACCGGTGCCGGAAGACGGCGGCGTCGTCCGAAAGGTTCCAGGTGGCCGGTCGGTCCCCCGGGGGGACGTACGGGCGGCTGGTGAGCACCCCTACCGGGTCGGCATGGATCGCGAAGTACCCGGCTCTTTCCATCACGTCGTTGACCACCCGCAGGACGGTGATGCCGTCATCTGCTACCGGGTCCCATACCATCTCCCTGGAGTTGGCCACCCCGCTGTTCGGGATGCGGACCGGGCCGGTGTAGGCGGATTCCCGTAGCCAGAGGGTCAGCCATTCAATGAGATTCGCACCCTGCGGGCACACGGTTGTCCTGACGATGTGCTGCTCGGCCAGGGTGGTGGTGGCGTCCGTCAAGTCGAGAGTGGTGGTGATCCCCCGGGACGTGTGTCGTTCGGTCGGGCTGCTCAGCCAGTACGTGCCCAGGACCGTGCCGCGTTCATCTTCCCCCACGCGGGTGATCTGCCATACCCGGACCAGGAAGTTGGACCACGGCACCCGTACCGGAGTCTCCACCTCCATGGTCCCCGTCCCCTGAATCTGGGAATGGATAGACCAATCCAGGGAGCAGGACAGGACGCCTCGGATGAAACCCAGTGACGTGTCAATGCCGATCACGGAGGAAAGCAGCTCGAAACGGTAGTTCTCGTGCCTGACGGTCGCTGTCCAGTCCGGCTCTGGGCCGGTGGTGGACGGTGGCGCGGCCAGGGGCGGGGCCATGTCGAAGGGGAGTTGCCATTGACCTGGTGCCCCCGTGCCGAAGCTGAGACTCACCGCTTGTCCTCCACTTCCGTGAAGCGGAACGTGAGATTGCCCCATTCCGGTGACCTGTGAGTGATGTTCAGGTCCGCGACGACACCGACCCACATTCCGGTGCGGGTCCGGAGACACACCAGGGATTTGGAGTCCACCAGGCCGATCCAGAGGTCGCGAGCCGCGCCGGGCTGGTCGAAGAACACCATGCCCTCAATGTCCGTCTCGAACGGTTTCCCGGGGCCGAACGTGGCGGTGGGTTTCGCGTCACCGTCCCACCGTTGCAAGGTCACGTCCCCTGCGAAGTGGTCGGAGAAGGAGGGTGCACCGGCCGCGATCCAAGCATGCTGGGAGTAGTCAGGGCCGTAGTTCAGGTGGACTCCGAAACCGCGCGGGTCCCCTGGTTGAAGCTCGACTTCCACCCATTCGGACAGGGATGGGAGGCCGGACACGGCCCGGATTCGGTACGTCGTCCCGGTCAGGTCTGGGATGTGGTCGGTGTAGGAGCCGTGTGGGGGAATCTCCGATACGAACGTGTCACCGACCCATAGCTCATTGTGCACGGCTTCCGGGTGGTCCACGACGTACGGGTTGACAATGGCGATCGACGTTTGCCCGGTTTCGTGGTGGAATGTCACTTCTACCTCCGGGGTGGCTGGGAGGGCGAAGACCACATCGAAAGTGATCGTGGCGATCCCCACGAGTCCACGCGCCGCTGCCCGGGCCTGGACGGTGTATCCCGCGCCGTCTTTCAACCCGTTGAGGATGTGTTCCTCGGGGAAGGTCCCGGTCACCGGGTCGGGAATGATCTGGAGGTTGACAGGGGACCCGCCGTGCTCGGTGACGTGTACGGACAGGTGTTCGACCGGGAAGTCTTCGG
>ERZ1032895.133-NODE-133-length-18243-cov-5.281394_pt1 | contig 18243 bp, 14 predicted proteins | sample MGYA00516687_ERZ1032895 | MGnify/ENA primary metagenome ERZ1032895 (study PRJEB33719, sample SAMN04261600) | wastewater metagenome | biome: rural village; feature: latrine urine exit; material: soil | place: El Salvador | collected 2013-01-14 ... | reverse complement strand
CAAACCTGGCCGACCTGGCAAGGTCAGCGCTGATGCTTGCCCGACTAGAGAACAACTCAACGCCAGTTCTTGGTGGAATAGCTTTGATGTTTGTGATTCTGGCGCTGCCGGGATTCCACTGGATAGTCACAGTTGCGGCACTTGCCACAATCGCCGGGTTCACAATGTTCTACCCTCAGGTTGTCGTGGCGGCCGTTGTCCTCTCGCTTCTGTTGGGGCTACACCGTGCATAACGTTTCAAATTTGAAATATATTCCACGGTGTAGAAATTTGCTTCCTCAAGCGGTGTGGTCGACTCCGGCACGATGATTGGTTGGAGCGGTGAGTGCGGGCTGATCCATACGAAGCGGACAGGGAGCTCTCGAGGGTTCGGTCGCGCAGTGTTTGATGAGACGGACTGTGCTAAGTTCCGAGTCTTTCTTGTGTAGTTATGTCAACATCTCAAAGTGCAGTAACGTTCCGGATCGACACTGGGCGAATGCATCTTATGCTTCCGTGTCAAAGGATGCCGGAAAGTTTAAACTTCACGTTTTCACGCTAACTGCGCCACCTCAAGAGTGAAAGGTCACGTCGTCGACGTAAATGTTCGCGTTGGACGGATGGTCATCTGTGGATTCATGCTAGGCACGATATGGCTCCACTAGTAGGCTGGCGGCATGGCAACAAAAGATCTCACCCAAGAAACGTTCCAAGAAACTATTGAAAACAACGACATCGTCCTGGTGGACTGGTGGGCCGATTGGTGTGGCCCTTGCAAGATGTTCGCCCCGGTATATGACGAAGTCTCCGCAAAACATGATGACATCGTCTTTGGCAAGATTGACACCGAAGATCAGCAGCAGCTCGCCGCAGCAGCTGGGATTTCCTCGATCCCCACGCTGATGGCCTTCCGGGAAAACGTGCTAGTTTTCTCCCAGCCCGGTGCGATCAACGCCCAGCAGCTTGATCACCTGATCGAACAGGTTCGCGGACTGGATATGGAAGAAGTCCACAAACAGGTCGAAGAAGCTCGAGCCAAAGCCGAGCAAAACAACAACTAGCGATCCCGAAAATCGGTAGCCGCCATGCGCGGCCCGTAACGCGAAAAGCGGATCCCCGAGGCATAAATCAGTCTGACAATACGCTGTCGATGACCGGCCCAGGGCTCAAGGAGCTCTAACATGCCGGCATCATCGGTGCGTTTGCCGGTCAGCGCTTCGCCGACGTGGTGGGCAATGTGAAAATCACCTACCGCCACGTAATCGGCTGCCCCGTGGGTCCGCTGAAGTGTTTCTGCAACCGTCCACGGCCCGATACCCGGCAACGAATTCAATCCTGTACTAATGTGCTCCAGGGGCTTCTGCGCCAACCGGTTGATGGCCCTGGCGCGGGACGCCACGGTTTTCAAAGTGCGCACCATGAACGGCTGCACCCAACCTGCATGCCACTGCCAAGGGGCAATATCCAAGATGGTCTCAGGACGCGGCGCCAGTTTCGGCGCAGGATCGCCGGCGGGGGAGGGCGGGCCATGAGTTTTGGCCAACCAACTCCAGGTCGCTCGAGCTTGTTGCTGGGTGACTTTTTGTTCTAATACCACGGTGAGCAGCTCATCGACGAGCTGCCCTGTCGCTGTGAATCGCATTCCTGGATGACGACGTCGCGCTTCGACTACTCGTTCGGGCAGCAGGTCAGCAGTCTGTGCCAACAACTCATCGAAGGCAGCCCAACCTGCTAGGGAATCATCATCGACCCCCAGCAGGAGCGGCATGCGTTGCACTGCCGCCTGGATGGCGTCGTCGTCAGCGTTTGCCCAGATGTGATACCGGATCGGGCCGGGGTGCAGCGGTGAGGGCGGGTGAACAATCGCGATGGTCACCGGGCCGGTCGCAACCGGCTGGAACGAAAGCCAGCTGATCCCATCGACGGTAGCTGCAGTAGGGTCGCCCTTGCCACGAACCAGCGGTGCCATACTGGCAGTAACATCGACGGCAACACCCGGATGCAAGACATCAGAATAATCGGGTTTGCGCACAAAGTTCATGGCGTTTTATAACCTCCTGACACACCGTGAAAGCACCGAAGCAGGTAGCGTGGTGACTATGAGCCAAAATCAGCCTACGTCAGCGACACCCAAGTACGCAGAAACCATTCTGGACCTCATTGGCAATACGCCGTTGGTCAAACTCAACTCGATCGGATCGGATCTGAAACCAACGATCCTGGTCAAATGTGAATTCCTCAACCCCGGCGGCTCCATCAAAGACCGCATTGCCCTGAAGATGATTGAGCGGGCCGAAGCCGAAGGCAAACTCTCCGAGGGCGGAACCGTGGTCGAACCCACCTCCGGCAATACCGGTGTTGGTCTAGCCATGGTGGCACAACAAAAAGGCTACCGGTCCGTTTTCGTCACGCCAAGCAAAGTGGCTCAAGAAAAACGCGATGTGCTCAAAGCGTACGGTGCTGACGTTGTGGTGTCCGAGACCGCGGTGGCACCAGACTCATCGAACTCGTATTACGGGATTACAAATCAACTAGAAGAAACCATCGACGGCGCCTATCAGCCCAACCAGTTCTTCAACTCGGCTGCTCCGGAATCACACTATGAGACCACCGGACCAGAAATCTGGAATGACACTGCAGGACGGGTCACCCACGTGGTGATTGGCGCCGGCACCGGTGGCACCATGACCGGCACCGGACGTTACCTCAAAGAGGTCTCGGCCGACCGGGAGTCCGGTGCGGTGAAGGTTGTCGTCGCTGATCCCTCCGGTTCCGTGTATTCAGGTGGTTCAGGCCGACCGTACTTCGTCGAAGGTGTCGGCGAAGATATGTGGCCGGGCAACTACGATCCTAAGGTGCCAGACTCAATCCACGAGATCACCGATGCCGAGGCCTTCCACTACACTCGCCGACTGGCTGCTGAAGAAGGCATTCTGGCCGGGGGATCTTCGGGGATGGCGCTTGCTGCTGCGTTGAAAGAAGCGAAAAAGCTGACAGAAGACGATCTGATGGTTGTCATCCTGCCGGATTCGGGTCGTGGCTACTTGGGCAAGATCTTCTCGGAAACCTGGATGCAAGAACACGGTTTCGACACCAACGCGCCACAACCGGTCGCCCCAGAGCGCATCGGCACCGCTTACCGCGATGGCACCGATCCGGTTGCCCCGCAAGAAGCTACCACCACTGTTGAGGTTGCCGGGCTAGAGACCCAAATCGGGGAGCTGTTGGACGCCAAAGCGCAATGGCTGCCGGGCTCACTGCCGGAGGTCGTCATCGCAGAAATCGACGCACCGGTCGCCGACGCTATCTCCACGATGAACCGTTATGGCATTGATGCCATTCCGGTGGTCGGCGGGGTCCAAGAGTACTATCGCATCGGTGAGCTGCGCGGAGCGGTTACCGTCAAAGACCTGATGAATCAGCTGGCCACCGGCAAGATTACCGGCCGGACGCCGTTGACAGAAGTTGAGCTGGTGGAGCTCCCCATGGTCGGATACATGACGCCTGTGGCCGAAGTGAAAACCATTGTAGATTCAGCACCGGCTGCCCTGGTGACCCGCGATGGCAACATCGCCGGGATCGTCAGCGCGCACGACATTCTGATGCATCTCATTGACAACTCATAACCCAGGAGACTATTTTCATGACGTTCATTGATAAACACACTTCCGGGTTCAATACCCGGGCCGTGCATGCCGGTCAGGAACTCGACCCGGTCTACGGTGCTGTTGTTCCGCCGATCCATGTGTCATCGACCTACGCGCCCGAGGCCATTGGGAAATTGCGCAAAGGCTATGACTATGGACGTGGCACCAACCCGACCCGCGACGCACTCCAAACCCAAATTGCTGGACTGGAAACCGGCAATGCGGACACCGGGTACGCCTACACCTTCTCTTCTGGACTAGCCGCAGAAACCGCCTTGCTCATGGCGACCTGTAAACCCGGCGATAAGGTCGTCGTTGGCAACGATGTATATGGTGGCACCTACCGTTTGCTCGACAAAGTGCTGGGCCCCTGGCAGCTCGAACACCAGGTGGTCGATATGTCAGACCTGGACCAGGTGCGCGATGCTCTGGCGTCGGCGAAAGCCCGCATCCTGTGGGTTGAAACGCCGACCAACCCGCTGATGAAAATCGCCGACATCGCAGCGCTCGCGGAACTGGCCAAAGAGTTCGACACCCTGCTGGTCGTGGATAACACTTTTGCGACGCCGTATCTGCAGCTGCCGCTGAAACTCGGCGCCGACGTCGTCGTCCACTCGACCACCAAGTATATGGGTGGTCACTCCGACACGATCGGTGGGGCACTGGTCACCGAGCATGAAGAACTAGCCGAGGCGATCAAATTCCAGCAGTACGCCGCTGGGGCATCGAATTCACCACTGGACTCATACCTCGTGACCCGCGGGTTAAAAACCCTCGGTGTGCGCATGGATCGTCACGTGGCCAATGCCACCGCGGTTGCCCAGTGGCTCACCGAACAACCCGGCGTGGAAAAAGTCCACTACCCCGGCCTAGAAGATCACCCTGGTCATGAGATCGCCAAGAAACAGATGTCTGGCTTCGGCGGCATGGTCTCCGTGCAGTTCAAAGCCGGTGTGGAAGCAACCCGCAAAGTGGCCGAATCTACGCACGTTTTCCGTCTGGCCGAATCCCTTGGTGGCGTAGAATCGCTGCTGAATTATCCAACCGCTATGACGCATGCCTCAGTTGAGGGCACCGAGCTGGCGGTTCCAGGTAATTTGATCCGACTTTCTGTCGGTATTGAAGATCTTGACGATCTGATCGGCGACCTCGAACAGGCCCTCCAAGGACTCTAGGACCGCCCTCGATTATTGAAAATGCCGGATCTGGCTTAGACTGGAACAGTTCAGCCAGATCCGGCTTCTTCCTTTTAACCTTCAACTCCAGTCAATGGGACTGTTGAGTGGACCGTAGCGTGCATTGCAAGGAATACATCCGGATCCTTACATCACCTTACGAAATCTAGGAAGTCTTTTTGACCGAACAATCTTCGCTGCCCGAAACTGATATTACTTTTGAATCGCTCAACCTCGCCGACCCCGTGACGAAAGCGTTGGAAGGTCTCGGCTACGAAAAACCGTCGCCCATCCAAGCGCGTACTATTCCGCTGCTGCTAGAAGGTCGCGACGTCGTCGGCCTGGCCCAAACCGGTACCGGGAAAACCGCAGCGTTTGCCCTGCCGGTGCTGTCAAAACTGGCAGAAGTCGACGAACGCCACGACAGCCCACAGGTGCTGGTGCTGGCGCCAACCCGTGAGCTCGCGCTGCAGGTTGCCGAGGCATTTACCTCGTATGCCGCACACATCCCATCCGTTTCAGTAGTTCCCGTCTACGGTGGCTCCTCCTATGGCCCCCAGCTGGCCGGGCTGCGTCGCGGTGCAACCATTGTCGTGGGTACTCCAGGCCGTGTCATCGACCACCTGGAACGCGGGTCACTGGATCTATCCGATCTGAAATACCTGGTGCTCGATGAAGCCGACGAAATGCTGCGCATGGGCTTCGCCGAAGATGTCGACCGTATCCTGTCCCAGGCGCCGGAAGGTAAACAGACCGCATTGTTCTCGGCAACCATGCCGCGAGCTATTCAGCGCATCACCGGTGACTACCTCAATAATCCTGAACAGGTCGAGGTCGCAGGCCAGTCTAAACCTGCTCAGAACATCCGTCAGCGCTACCTGCAGGTCGCTCAGCCATGGAAACTTGAAGCCATGACCCGCCTGCTGGAAACCGAAGACACTGATGGCATCATCACCTTCGTGCGGACTCGAAACATGGTCGAGGAACTCACCTCAAAACTCATCGCCCGCGGTTTTGCTGCGGCCGCGATTTCCGGTGATATTCCCCAGAATCTACGCGAAAAAACCGTCAATGATTTGCGCGCCGGCCGCATCGACATTCTCGTTGCTACCGACGTCGCCGCACGCGGTCTCGACGTCGAACGCATCAGCCACGTCATTAACTACGACATTCCACACGACACGGCCTCCTATGTGCACCGTATTGGCCGAACCGGCCGTGCCGGACGCCAGGGTGATGCCATCTTGTTGATGACCCCACGCGAACGCTACTTGTTGCGCTCGATCGAAAAAGCTACCAAACAATCGGTGGAGGAAATGCAGTTGCCGTCATTGGACGAAGTCAACGCATCACGCCGAGCAGCTTTCGCAGAAGAAATCACCAAGACCATTGCGTCGCACGTAGAATCTACCGAATTCTCGGTGTACCGCGACCTGGTTGCCAACTACATTGAAGAACACAACGTGGCAGCCGTCGATATTGCTGCTGCTCTAGCGATGATGGCGCAAGACGGTCGCCCACTGGAGGCCGCAGAACCAGACCTGCCGCCGATGAACATGCGTGGACGTCGCAAAGAACAGCAATCCGGTGAACGTTCCAGCCGTCCGAAGCGCCCGAGCAAAGAAGGTCAGGCGACCTATTGGATCGCCGTTGGACACAAAGACCGGGTCGGTCCTGGCAACATCGTAGGCGCCATCGCAAACGAAGCCAACATCGACACTGACGATATCGGTGACATTCAGATTCGTCCGACCTTCTCCCTGGTGGAACTGCCGGAGAACTTGTCGCATAAGCAAGAAGAAGCCCTCAAAAATGCTGTTGTCGGAGGACGTAAGTTGAATCTGCGTCTCGACCGCGGTGCACCGAAATCCTTTGGTTCTCGGGGTTCGCGCGGTGGTGGTTTTGACGGAGCTCAACGCGGCCAAAAGAAGAAACAACGGTGGTCCAAAGCGAAGAAACGTTCTGACTTTAATAGCTAGAACGACCGTACCGTGACGTTGGCCATAAACGAGCATATCGATTTTGCCTTTTGATCATTTGTTGGTAAAGTCTTATCTCGTTGCCCCGATAGCTCAGTGGTAGAGCGCCATCTTGGTAAGATGGAGGTCCCGGGATCGATTCCCGGTCGGGGCTCTGATGAAATAGCCTGCGTGCTCCGCAGGCTATTTTTATCCAGAGTCAGATACCTGACTTGGCTGTGTAGCTCAGTTGGTGAGAGCGCACGACTCATAATCGTGAGGTCGGCGGTTCGAATCCGCCCACAGCTACAGTAGAACTCCCCTGCAGCCGCGGGGGAGTTTTTTACTTTATTAAAAAAGGCATGGGCGGGGAGTCGTGTTTCCCCACCCATGCAGTGCACCATGTTGGTGTAGCTGTTAGTCGATAATGTTGTGTTCCGGTCCGACTTCAAATTCGGTCAAGTTTCTGTGGCCGTCTTCCGTGAGCACGAGGATATCGTGCTCACGGTAGGCACCGGCGCCTGGCATGTTGTTGGGAATGGTCAACATCGGTTCCATCGAGACAACCATGTTGGGTTTCAGCTCGGTCTCAATATCTTCTCGGAACTCCATGGCGGCTTCGCGACCGTAGTAGGGGCTCATGACACCGAAGGAATGACCGTAGCCGATGGGGGCGTATTTCAACAGGTCATGTTTTTCAAAGAAGCGGTTGAGTTCTGCCGCGACGTCTTGTGCGACGGCTCCGGGTTTGATGAGCTCTTTTCCGAGTTCAAATGCCTCAACGTTAATCTTCCACAGCTCCAGGCTGCGCTTGTCTGGCTGACCTAAGAACATGGTGCGTTCCATAGCGGTGTAGTGGCCTGACATCATCGGGAAGCAGTTGATCGATAAGATGTCACCTTTTTGCAGTTTGCGGGTAGTCGGCCAGTTGTGTGCACCGTCAGTGTTGATACCGGCCTGCACGAGGCACCAGGTTTCGCGGAGTTCTCGTGAGGGATAGGACTTGGCGATCTCGGGCACCATCGCTTCGGTACCAATCAAGGCCAATTCGTATTCGGTGATGCCTTCCGTAATTGCATTTTTAATCGCCCGACCGCCAATATCAGCGATTCGTGCCCCCTCGCTGATCAGGTGAATCTCTTCCTCTGATTTGACCACGCGCTGATTCATCAGATCCGTAGCTACATTGACAAGCTCAACGCCGTCGAACCAATCTTGGAGGCGGTGGTATTCCTCAACGGTGAGGCCATCGTGTTCGATCCCCAACCGGCGCGGTTTGATGTTGCGTTCATCCAGCGTGTGCTGGATGGCGCGGAAAAAGTTTTGTGCATCCCAATCCGAGTAGACGATATTGTCACCGTACGTAGTGCGCCAAGGCATGCCGCCATCAACCCAGGGGGTTACGGTAATGGAATCTTCAGGGGTGATGATGATGCCGAAAAGCCGACCGAAGGGGGAAGGAACGAAATCAGAGAAGTATTTGATATTGTGCATGCTGGTGAGTACCAGCGCGTCCACATCGTCTTGTGCCATCACTTTACGAGCATTCGTCAGACGGCGTTCAAATTCCGCCGGTGAGAACGTCAGCGCCTGCTGATCACCGTTGTGTTGCGTAAAAACATGCGGGACCGTACTGTGGTCGGTTTTGTGAGGTTTGGTCGGGCTAGTCATTAAGCGATGCTCCACTTCAACTCTGGGGTCATATTCTGTGTCTTATCGTTCGACCCCATCCTAAGCACCGGTTAAAAGCGACTTCAAGATCAGACCCGCTGTGATCCTTGTACGCGCCCGGTGTAACCGTTCAGCGTCATACGTTCCCAGCCATCTTGGCGCAGACAAACCAGCCAGAAGACCTAGTCAGTGCTACATGGCCAGTGTTTGCGGATTGCGCCATTACAATGGCTCGAGGGACAAACCTGCGCTGATACACCGAATAAGGGTTGGAGTCAGCGTGCACAACAACAGAAGACGGTGAATGATATCTGCCCGGGACTGAACGTGGTGAGGATTCAAGGACACGGCACACCAGGACTGTGGAGAACTCAACGTACTATTGGTGGCCTACCTGTGGTCCGGGGTGGTCACGAGTGATGCGCCACATTAATCGAAGCCTTGTCTTTCTTGTCGGAGTGTTCTTGATCGCGATGGGTATTGCCATCTCTGTCCGGGCAGATCTCGGAACAGCGCCGATTGCTTCGTTGCCCACAGTGCTATCTTTTGCAACTCCCGTCAGCGTGGGGACCTACGTCATGATGCTGAACTTGTTATTCGTCGGGTTGCAAGCGCTCGTACTGCGTCGCAGGTTCAAGTTATTCCAGCTCATCCAGATACCTGTCACTGTTGCCTTTGGACTGCTCATTGATTTGTGTATGCACCTGTCGTCCTGGCTTAATCCGTCGAGTTATCTTGAACAGTGGGCCTGGATCGCCGTCAGTGTGGTGAGCCTGGCTCTGGGGGTGTTTATTGAGGTGCAACCGCGTCTGACATACCTGCCTGGTGATGGGATTGTTTTTGCGATCTACACGGTTTTGCAAAATATCCCCTACGGAACCGTCAAAATCGTGGTCGATACGATCATGGTGACCTTAGCAGTGATCGCGTCCTGGGTGCTGCTCGATGGGCTGTATGGCGTACGCGAAGGTACGCTCTTTTCAGCCCTCACCGTGGGGCTCGTGATCCGCGTGATCAGTCGGATAGCTGAGCAGGTTCGAAAGCCACGCACCGAGAATTAGGACTGGTCGATGCTTAGAGGACCATCGCAGCAACCCAACCAGAAGCGGTCAGCGGGATGTTGTAGTGAATGAAGGTCGGAATGACAGTATCTCGCATGTGGTCATGTTGACCATCGGCTGCTAATCCTGCGGTGGGGCCCAGTGTGGAGTCGGAGGCGGGGGAGCCAGCATCGCCCAGGGCGCCAGCCGCACCAACGAGTGCCACGGTAGCTGCCATCGAGAAATCGAGTGAGATGCACAATGGGACGTAAATCGCGGCGATAATTGGCAGGGTCGAAAATGATGAGCCGATGCCCATGGTCACAATCAGCCCAACCACGAGCATGGCCAGTGCTGCCATGGCCTTGTTGTCACTGAAGAATTCTTGGACGACGGCGACCAGTGGTTCGATCTGATTCGATTCGTTGATCACTGCGGCAAAGCCTTGCGCCGAGATCATGACAAATCCGATCAGCGCCATCATGCGCATACCTGAGGTGAAGACGTCGTCGGCCTTATTCCATTCGACAACACCGGACAACAGGAAGATGCCGAGACCGACCAGTGATCCCAAAAGCAGACCATCGGCTTCAGAACCGCTGAACTGCACAATGATCTGGATGGCAAAAGTAACCACGATGGCTACGATCGACATGATGAGGTTATAGCGAGTCGGTGTTGGTTGAACAATTGTGCCGCCTGCCAGCGGGCGTTCTTCGTATTGGCGTGGCTTGCGGTAGCTAATAAATACTGCGATGAGTAACCCGGCGACCATGCCCAGAGCGGGGATAGCCATGACTTGCACAATATTAATACCCGAGGTGTCCAAGCCGGCACGTTCGATGTTGCTCAGGAGGATATCTTCTAAAAAGATTTTACCGAAGCCCACCGGTAACAGCATATAAGTGGTCACCAGTCCGAAGGTCAGCACGCAGGCGACGAGCCGACGATCCAGATTCAACCGATTGAATACGGTCAAGAGCGGCGGAATGAGCAATGGGATGAATGCAATATGAACGGGTATGAGGTTCTGCGACATGATGGACATCGCCAAGATGCCACCGATGACCAGGTAGGTGGTGATCGTGACGACTTTTTCCGAGGCCCCGTCGGCATCAGCATCTAACTTGCGAATTAACGCATCGGCTAATGCTTTGGGTAAACCCGAAGCAGCCACTGCCATCGCAAACGCTCCGAGAAGAGCATAGGACAGGGCGATTTTGGCGCCATCGCCGAGCCCTGATTCGAAGGCGAGCATTGTGCCTTCTAACCCCATGCCGGCCATCAGGCCACCGACGAGCGCACCGATAAAGAGGGCAATAACAACGTGAACCCTCAACAGTGCGAGTAAGAGCATAACGGCCACGGAAATAACTACAGCATTCACGAACGATAAGCATAGACCATCCCGTCACCCGGCACCGAGTCCACCGTTGACATTCATCGCCAGAAGAACCGTTCGTTGGCCTCTCGTTACTACTCAGGTGCCTGTTGTGTTTTAGGGGAGCTTGCTAAAGTAGTGCTATGAGACACATCGCAGAGCATTCAGCAACAGGTACTGTCGTCGTTGGTGTGGACGGGTCAGAAAACAGCGAACGAGCATTCGATGTTGCCGTTGAGATTGCCCAGAAATTTGGTTATGGCTTGAGGGTCATTGCGGCCTACACTGAACCGGGATATGAGTATCTTCCGGAGAACACCCAAGGCCTGGCTCAAGAAAATGCCCAGGCTGTTATTAATGACTTGGTAGCGACCGTTAAAGACTCGGAACTCGGTATCAGTGGCGCCACGATCGAAGGTGACGCTGCCGGGACACTCATCAAGGCTTCACAAGAAGCGGTGCTGGTGGTCGTAGGCAAGCGCGGACGGAGCCGGTTTGCTGGTCGATTTCTAGGCAGTGTGTCGGCCTCGGTGGCTTCACATGCCGCGTGCCCGACGTTAGTTATTCCAGAAAAGCGTCACTCCGGTGAGCACCTAGAAACGCAATTTGCGCGGTTATCGGGCAGCCCAGATCTATCAGAATTCGGCGTCCTGTCATCCGAGGAGGATGGTGACCCGACTGACTTTAGCGGAACGGTGGTTGTAGGGGTCGACTTGGATGCCTACCCGGTGGAATTGTCTTTGCATGCAGCAAAACATGCCCAGGTGCTCGGCAAAGCTCTGACGTTGGTCACGGCGCAACCTTTCACGGGCAGCATGTGGATGCCAGCTTCACCGATTTATCAAGCTGAGGTGCCAGACCTACGCAAAGATGTAGCCAAACGGTTGGCACAGGTGGCCGAACAGGTTGCCGAACAAAGTTCCATCGAGGTGCACTGGCGTTTCTTTGATGCTTCACCTGCAGATGCGTTAGCAGAAGCGTCGCGCACCGCCGACATGGCGGTCGTGGGTACCCGGGGTCGGGGTGGCTTTGCCGGCTTGCTCTTGGGTTCGGTGAGCCAGGCGGTGTTGAACCGCGCCGTTACACCCGTGCTCGTTGTACCAACTGCACGCGACTAAATCGCAGCACAGGACAATCCAGGCTCGTGGTTACTGCGAGTCTGGATTTCCCATGCGAGTAGAAATTTTCGCCGCGGTTGCCACACATTGATCAATCAGCGCCTGCGTGGTCGGTTCATCAATCCGATAAGCCGGTGCGGCAATGAGGACGGCCGCCACCGCTTGACGACGATGATCATACACCGGGGCCGCAATGCCCACTTCATCGTCGAATGTCTCTTGCAGGTTCGTGGCATACCCTTGGTTCCGGACCAACTCGAGTCGCTGTTGTAATCCAGAACGGGTCCAGCCTTCTTGCAACGCGATGGCACCCTGGTCCACCAGTGTCGTTACCGCTTCATCAGACATTTCAGCTAAAAAGATCTGTACAGAAGCCGAACCAGTCGAAGCGTAGCGAGAGCCCAGGGGAGAGGTATGTTTCACCGTGCGATCAGACACAATCTGTTCAACGGTGACCGCGACCGAACCTTCCCATACCGCTAGAATGGCTGTCTCGCGCGTGGCGTCGGCCAATTCTTGCAAATAAGAATGCGCTACCTGGCGGACGTTAAGATTTGCCAGCAGAGGACCAGCAATGGCGATCAGACCGAGTCCGAGTTGATACCGCCGAGTCGCAGGATCTTGGTCCACCCACCCTTCGGTCTCCAAGGTTGCTAAGAGACGGGAAACCGACGATTTATGCAGGCCCACCTGCTCAGCGATCTCTGTTACGCCCACTAAAGGTTTGTCGGCCGAGAAACATCGCAGCACGTCGATGACATTATGGACGACGGAGTTGCGAGGTGAACTCATGGTGCTCCTTTGCTGGCCGAACTTTCTAAGGATCATACGGCATCTGCTCGGCCCGACATTATTGTGACCGCAGGATACGTGCCTGTCATACCCCGAGCGTGCCGACGATAAAATGAGACGATGACCAAAACTGGCAGACGTGAAAAGGAAACCATGAGCGCACATGCTGAGCCCGATGTGAAGGCGCTGGCCGAAGCCGCGACCCGCATCGGTGCCCGACCCTTCAAAAATGCCACCGGGAATTGGGCCACTGCGGTCGAGGTGGCGTTGATGGATACGATTCTTAGCACGGCAGCCGTGGTGGACGGCGCTTATGGTGCAGGCGTTTTGCCCCGGCTTCGGGCATATAAAGCGTTTCGCGGTGAAGCGAATATGATGCGTCTGATAGCGACCCTGGGACCTTTTGCCCTGGATGATTTTATCGCTGCTCAACACCACAAAACTCAGCTCATGACCGCTGCGGGAGCCATGTTAGATGCCGGGATTCAGTCAGCAGCAGACGTGGACCCAGAATCCGTCACGCAACGCGAAGCCCTGGTGAGCACCGACGGTGTGCCAGAGCTGGCTTGGGAGTATTTCTTAATCGCGCTGAACCACCAGAACGCACACTTAGACCAGCTGCGAAACATGTGGCTAGACGAGTTCGTGGCCCGGAACACGGGTGCTTCCCAGCTAAGCGTGGCGGCACGTGATGCTCTCCTGGCAGACACCACAGCGCTACTTCAATCCGAACACCATCGGAAATCCTTTGGACGGATGCCTGACTTTAGTCTCCCGCAACTGCATCAAGCAATCTTTCGCGCCGAGTACGCTCGGGCCACCAGCTAGGCAACCCCAAGCGCACTCGGCGGCGCAGATTCGTTAATCTTTGAGCGGTTTGTGACTTGTCTCAGGCGACAACCAGACGGCTATCAACGCGATGATGGCTGCGACCATCAGATACCATCCCGGAGCAATAGCATTGCCGGTGGTGGCGATCAACAACGTGGCAATGGCCGGTGCGGTTCCGCCAAAGATCGCGTTGCCTACGTTGAATGACACCGCAAAACCGGAATAGCGGACTCTAGTCGGGAAGTTTTCCGCTAAGAAGCTCGCAAGGCTACCATCGTTCAGCGTCAGCATGGCTCCCAGCAGGACCTGGACCAACAGGATCACCATGATGCTCTTGGTACCTAATAGCATGAACGCTGGCACGGTCAAAACGATGAATAGGACCGAGGCGCTCATCAGAATCGTGCGTCGACCGAAACGATCCGACAGGTGCCCGGTGAGGAAGATAAATCCAATGTAGGTCACCAGCGACACCGTCGTGGTGATATTGGCCAAAGTGGGATCAATGCCCACGGTCTGCGACAGATACGTCGGCATATATGTCAGGATGACGTAAAAGCCAACAGCGTTGAGGAGTACGGCAGCCGTGGCACGAATGAGGGTGCGCCAGTGATCGCGGAACAGTGCCCATACCGGAGCTTTGATGACTTCGTCTTCCTGGGACATTTCACGAAACACCGGGGAGTCTTCAAGTTTGCGACGGATGTAGACGCCGATCAGACCTAAGGGAGCGGCGAGCAGAAACGGCAGGCGCCAGCCCCAGGATTCCATTTGCGCGTCGCTGAGTGTTGCTGTCAGCAGTGTCGCCATGAGCGAGCCGAATAAGAGCCCGGCCGCTGTGGACCCCGGCACGACAGCCGCGTAAATGCCGCGTTTACCTTCCGGCGCGTATTCCACCAGATAGGCTGATGCACCAGCATATTCCCCCGAAGCGCTAAAGCCCTGCAGGACGCGGAACAGTAATAACAGTGCCGGTGCCCATACTCCGATCTGCAGTGCACCGGGGAGTAGCCCGATGCATACCGTGGAGGCGGTCATAATCAGAATTGACCAGGCGAGCGCATTGCGACGTCCGACTCGGTCGCCAATGTGGCCCCAGATGAAGCCCCCGATCGGACGAACCAAAAAGGACACCGCAAACAGGGCAAAGGTCCAGATGAGTCCTTCAGTGAGATTATCTGAAGGGAAAAATACGGCGGCGATGACCACGGCCAGGTAGCTGTAAGCGCCATAGTCGAACCATTCGACAAAGTTCCCAATGAAGCTTGCCACAATGACCTTGCGGCGTTCCTGTTTTCCAATCCCCGACGGATGGGGACGTTGTTGTCCTGAAAGTGTTGGACCGAGCTGCTGTTCAGATGCTACTGCGCCTGAATCGGACATGTTTCACCACCGTAGACTTGGTGTTGCATTTATTGCAACGCTGTTGCACCAGGATAGAGTGTGACTTGCGCAACAGTCAAGGGGTGTAGTGAGGGTCTATGTCAGCGGTGATTTTTGGGCGCGAAAAAACCCGGCCGTCATCGCGTGAGCGGCCGGGCAGCTTGGCGTATGGACGCTACAGCGCTTCGCGCACCATGGTGTAGAAGTTTTCGACGTGCTCGGCGGCCGTCTGTTCGGCGGCTTCAGCGTTGCCGGCAATGATGTGTTTGATCAACTGGGTGTGCTCCACGATATGTCCGTGCAACGAAGGTAAGCGGTCTGACAGTGCCGCCCAGATTCGGGTGGCGATGTTGTCTAGGCGGATCAGGGTCTCAGAGAGGTGCTCATTGTGCGTGATGCTGTAGACCAGGCGATGCACCGAAAGGTCATAGGACAACAGCTCGCGCTGGGACTGATTCGGGTCCAGGTTTTTGAGCTCATCTAAGACCTCAAGAAGTTGCGCTCGCATGTCCCCGCCTTCGACTTCAGCTGCGCGACGGGCGGCCAGTGGTTCCAATGCTTGGCGAATCTCGGAAACGTGAGCAAGTTCGGTGACATCCACCTGACTGGCAAACGTACCTCGGCGCGGATACGTGACGACTAGGTGATCGGATTCAAGGCGCTTGAGTGCTTCGCGCAGGGGTGTGCGTCCCACCCCCATTTCCTCGGCTAGTTGCTTTTCCATAATGGGCTCGCCGGGCTGAATGTCCAGCATGATGAGGCGGTCTAGCAGGATGCGATAGGCGCGAGTCGACAAGGACTCGCTGTTCGTGTTGACGGTGTCCAGCGTGGTCATCAGTGTCCTTTCATTGCTCCTTATTGTGCACTACTTCAGTGCATTCCGCAGCGTTTCAAAAACTTTCTCCCAAGCTCTTGACAGACCTGTGATGACCATCATAGTCTGTGATCGGTAACTGATATATCAAATGTCGTTCAGGACTTTATGAAGGAAAATGCATGACTAGTATCACCTCACAGGTTGCACCATCGCTGACTGAAGATCTGGCGGACCTCGATCCGGAAATCGCCGGGTTTATTAACCAAGAACTCGACCGTCAGCAGCGCGGTCTTGAAATGATCGCATCGGAGAACCACACCCCGCTGGCAGTCATGCAAGCACAGGGTTCCGTGCTAACCAATAAATACGCAGAAGGCTATCCCGGTCGCCGCTACTACGGCGGTTGTGAACACGCCGACTCGGTAGAGCGTCTCGCCATCGAACGCGTCAAGAACCTTTTTGGCGCACAATTCGCCAATGTCCAACCCCACTCCGGGGCACAGGCGAATGCTGCAGTCATGCACGCGCTCATTCGTCCGGGCGACACCGTGATGGGCCTAAACCTGGCCCACGGTGGACACTTGACCCACGGGATGAAGCTGAACTTCTCGGGTCGTCTGTACAACATCGTGCCGTACTCGGTCGATGAAAACACCTACGAAGTCGACATGGACGAAGTCGCTCGTCTAGCCCGCGAACATCAGCCAAAGATGATTGTCGCCGGCTGGTCCGCTTACCCGCGCCAGCTCGACTTCGCTCGCTTCCGCGAAATCGCAGACGAAGTCGGCGCCTACCTATTCGTCGACATGGCACACTTCGCCGGGCTGGTGGCAGGCAAGGTATTCGCTGGCGAGGAGGACCCGATCCCGTATGCCGACGTGGTGACCACCACCACCCACAAGTCGCTTCGGGGTCCCCGCGGCGGCCTGGTGCTGACTACTAAGGAGTACGCGGACGTGGTGGATCGCGGCTGCCCGTTGGTGCTCGGCGGCCCGCTGGGGCACGTCATCGCCGCCAAGGCCGTCGCACTCGCCGAGGCCCGCACCCAGGAGTTCCGCACTTACGCCCAGGACGTGGTGGACAACGCCAAGGCTCTGGCAGAAGGGCTGCTCAGCCGCGGCGCCAAACTAGTCACCGGCGGGACCGACAACCACCTAGTCCTCATCGACGTCACGGGTTACGATCTGACCGGCCGCCAGGCCGAGTCCGCCCTGCTCGATGCCGGGATCGTCAGCAACCGCAACTCGGTGCCCAATGATCCCAACGGCGCCTGGTACACCAGCGGCGTGCGGCTCGGCACTCCGGCACTGACGTCGCGGGGCTTCAACGCCTCGGACATGGATGCCGTGGCCCAGATGGTTCATGAGGTGCTGAGCTCCACCACTGCCGCCATCACCAAGAGCGGCAAGCCGGGCAAGGCCAAGTACGACCTGTCTGCCGAGGTGGCCCAAAACACGAAGGATTCCGCCGCCGGCCTGCTGGCGAACCACCCGCTGTACCCCGGGCTGGAGCTCTAGGCCCCTAGCGGGAGAACAGCACCCCTTGGACAACGTGGATGAACTGGTTCAGCGACCCCGGAAGCTGCGATAGCTGCCAGCCTTCCGGGGCGCGGTACCAGCCGACTTCGACGGAGTCGGGAATGTCCTCATCATCGGCCGCCACCATCGCCTCGACCCAGCGTCGCCTGCCACCAAGCACCACGGCGTAAGGCAGCACCCGAGAAATCTCGGAGATCTCCCTGCCTTTGGGCATCTGATCGGTGGGCCACGTGGCAAGAAGCATCGCGAGCACGTCCAACCCATTGACGAGCCGTGTCCCAAGCCTGGTGCGCCGCGGCATCAACCGGCCCAGCCAGATCAGCAGCGTCGCGAGCAGCACTAGGACCAGCGCCAGTAGCCCGAGGTTGGTGAACGCAACGAGGACGATCCCTACGAGCAGCGCCACCGCAAGGCTGATCCAGCCGATCCGCCGCCAGTTGCCGCGGGTAGCATCCGGTCGGCCATCGAACCAGCCCCGCTGCACCACGTCGTCGTAGAGCGCCTCTTGAACCTTAGGTATCAGGGGCGCGACGGTATCCGGCAGCTCCGAGACCAAGGTCGAGCCGCCGACTGGGGCAATCGCTTCCAGCAGCAGTTTCTCGAACCCAAACAACCGGCCGGTATCTTGCTCGGTGCGTTGCAGCCGCCAGTCCTGCACCCCGCCGGTTGGCTGGTGCAGCTCGGTGATTACAAGGTGGCCCCGGACCGCGAGGTCGAGGACCGTCGCCGTGATGTCGATCGGGTCCACGTGCTCATCGGCCACCGTGCCGACGTGTCCGGGACGGACCTGATCCGCTATCTCGAATGCCACCTCGCCTTCCGCGATCGGTGTGAAGGTGGCGACGGTGGTGAACCGGTCCCCAGCCTTGAGGTCCATGCCGTTGCGGCGATAGAGGAGCCGCAGGCCCAGGCT
>ERZ1032895.132-NODE-132-length-18489-cov-7.452696_pt1 | contig 18489 bp, 11 predicted proteins | sample MGYA00516687_ERZ1032895 | MGnify/ENA primary metagenome ERZ1032895 (study PRJEB33719, sample SAMN04261600) | wastewater metagenome | biome: rural village; feature: latrine urine exit; material: soil | place: El Salvador | collected 2013-01-14 ... | reverse complement strand
TTCATTGCTCCATCCTCTCAAAGGTTGGAGCCTCCGGAGAAACCGGGGCGGTTCAGTCCTCATCGGCCGCCCGCGCTGTCTCAAGCCCTAGGATCCCACCAACAAGCAACACACAAGCGGCCAAAGATGTACGCACGTGACCTCCAGTTGTGTTCCCGCGGTGCTTGATCAGAGGAAGTCGCTCATGCATCGGGCGAGGGGACAACCACCAGCCGGACCAAACATAACTATATCGTATATAACAGGATGAACTATAGCGTGGCCGTGACTTCTATGCGCGGCCATGGCAAAGACCCTATACCAGCGGGAGAACGAGCTTTTCCGAGAGCACCTGCGGGCTGCCCGGGAAACAGCTGGGTGGACTCAATCGGACCTCGCACAGGCCATCGGACGAACTCAAGTCTTCGTTAGCCACGTCGAACGCGGCGTGCGCCGATTGGATACGGTAGAACTCCTAGAGATCTGTAGAGCAATCGGCATAGACCTTACGTCCTTCATCTCGGACTTCCAGAAGGCCGCAGATGCATTGCCGAAGCGCCGTTCCCGTCAGGTAACGAGGACAGGAGTTCCGAGGCCACGACGACGCTGAGATGATCTGAGCACTTCTCGGTCGGCCAGCCGTGCATATCCCTGTAGCTCGGGGACTTGCTCTGTGCTGGACGCTGCGCTCAGAAGCATTCGAGACCTCTCTCGACCGAAGCACTGTGGGTCTGCCGACGGGCCAGCATGACCGGCGAGTCCCTGCACCTACTATGGACCGACCCGACAGGGACAAGCGCCAGCATGGCAGTCCAAGGGAAACTCCGGGTATGGCATGGCAACGAACTAGACTCCGGACGTTTAGCCTTGTGGGTCCCTCTGAGTAATCTAGGGCTTCTTTCTCTAGCGTGGATATAGTTGCGTGGCCGCGTCCGCCAGCCCCTTGGCGCGAACCGCAATCGCATCCTCGTCCCAGGTTTCGCGAGCCATCAAGTCGCCATTGAGGCGCAATACGGTGTTGGCAATCAGCAACGGCTTTTTGATAGCGAAGTCCTTGTTTTTGGCCTCACGGTTGACCGAAAGGTTGAGCAAGGTCAGGTTGCCTAGCGTAGGTATAGCTTTGGCACGGCGGCGGATGGCCTGGTAGTGATCCGACAGGACGCTACCCACCAGCTCCTGCTGCTCGGCCGCCTGGCTCTCGGCAAACGTAGCCCGGCTGCCGTCCGGCAAGGGCCAATGCTCGTACCACGACCTGGGCAGGATGTGGTCGATGTCCAGATTGGACAGATCGGGGATGGTGGGCTCTTCCGTGCGCTTGGTCAGGCGCAGCCAGCCTTCCAGCTCCGTGAGCAACATTCGGCACCTGCCTGCATCGAGGTTTCCGTAGTACGTCGGTGCCGCCTGGAAGGCGTGGGCAAACTCGTCATCCTCGGGCCAACGTGCCGCCGGGCTTTTGGGCGATGAGGCCAGCAGATCCTTCAAGGCTGCACGCGTAGGCTCACCCTTGATCCACTGCCGCAGAACCGACATGAACCAGTTGTTGTAGTTCTTCGGCGTCAGACCACAGACGGCGCGGCGAACGATGTACGACACGATGTCGTTGAACATCGCGGTCTTTTCGCTATCGGGCACGTCTGCTGTCGATATGCGCAAGGCCAACGGATGGGTGGTCGTGGTGTCGAACGGCTGGAGGCGCCGCCCGAACCGGGCCACAGGCAAGTCTCCCTTACCTTGGATCAGTTGCAGGTAGTGCTTGCCGTAGGTGTCCAGCATGTCTAGCTGTTCGGTGGTGGACAACCCTTGAGAAAAGTTCTTGAAATCAACGTACAGGCGGGCCAAGTCGCCTTCCTGTCCGGTCTGGGCACGGATGGCCGAGAAGATCAGCCATTCCAGGCGAGGCTTGGTGATACGTCCCCGCCGCTCGGCGACCTTCCAGGTGTCTTTCTCGAACTGCTTCCACTTGGCTTCATACAGCGCCGCCGGATCTTCCTTGCTGCTGTCCACCGTCATGAACAGGTGGTTGCGGATCAGATCCGTGGCGTGGAGTTCGGCGCCCCGTCCGTTCAACGTCTCGAAGATGACTTGGGCATCGTCGCCCTTCTCCAACTGGATCAGGACCACTTTCAGGTCAGTCAGCACCGCCATGACCAAGGCTTCGACGGCCAGCGCGCCACCGCTGGCCTCGATCCAGGCCTTGGCCCATTCGGCGAAGTTCCAGATGGCATTGAGCGCGGCCGGGTGAACGATCCCGATACGCCGGAAGGTGCCGGCTTGGGTGAAGTGGGCGGGATACCGCGCCTGCAAGGTGGCCAGCTTGTCGGCAGTCATGGCCGACACAAACGCCTTCTGGTCGGAGAAGGTTGGCCAGACCTTGAACACCTCCACCTCGGCGTTGGCCATGGTGCTGGGATTGGGGTTGTCCAGGACCGCCGCCAGGTACGAGTCGTAGTCGGTGATCTTCAACTCGCGGGTGGCCAGTCGGATACCGGCCAGGACGTACTGCAGCGTGGTCAGGCGTTGCTGGCCGTCGATGATGTGGAGAGTATCCACGCCCCGCAGCCCTATCTTTTCCTGGGGCTCGACTACGATCGCGCCCAGGAAGTGCGGCGCAGGCTGGGTGTTGGCCAGCCGCTCTTCCGCCTTGTCCTTGATATCAGCCCACAGCAAGGGCCACTGCTTCCCCAAGGTCCAGACATAGGCCCGCTGGTAGAACGGCACCTTGTACTGCTTCCGATCCTGAAACACCTGCTGGATCGTCCAAGTCTCCGACTTCATTTCCCCGCTCCGATTGCCCCCTCTGACAACTGGATTATGCCCCGAGGTCGCCGTCAACGACGAGACCAATCCGGGGTCGCAGGCCTTGAGATGGGCCCGGCGCAGAGTCCGCAGGACGGGCGTAGCCCGAATACCCTCGCCCCGGTATCCTCTAGCCTGTTCGCCATTCCATGGCCACCTCCCCCACACCCGTAACCGGCTTGTCCGGGCCAGGACGGCGAACTACCACTTGGGGAGCGTTCTACGGTATGGCCGACAATCAATCCATGGACATCAAGATCGAGGCCAAGCCCGACTTCTTGAAGTCGCTGGCATCCAACGTCAGCCCGATCACGGCAGTCTCGGAGCTGATCTGGAACGGTTTTGACGCAGGCGCCCAGCACGTCAAGGTCATTCTGGAACCGAACGCACTCAATAGACTCCACGCCATTCGGGTGTCAGATGACGGCGACGGCATAGACCGAAGCAAGGTCGATGCGCTTTTCGGCGGTTTGGGCGACTCGTGGAAGGCCAAATCCCACCGCTACAAGGGTCGGACTCTTCACGGCAAAAACGGCAAAGGTCGTTTCCGTGCCTTTGCCCTGGGTGAGAGTGTCGAGTGGCGGACCACTTACCTTGATGGAAAGGCGTTCAAGGCCTACACGATTGCTGGCCGCGCAAGCCAGCTGACAGGGTTCAGCGCCTCGCAACCAACGGATGCTGAGACCACGATCCTCGGTACCGAGGTCGTCATCGAGAACCTTGACTCCAACTTCCCGTCGCTGACGAGCGACAAGGCGGCGCTAGAGATCACCAAGCAGTTCGCTGCCTACCTGACGGAAAGCCCAGGTCTGACGCTGCACTACAACGGTGAGAAGATCGATCCGGCTTCCGTCCAGAACTACAAGGAAGATTTCCACCTAGGCGAAGTCGAGCTCCAAAGCGGGAAGCGCGTTCCAGTGTCTGTCACGATCGTCGAATGGTCGGTCCAGACAGACCGCGTGTTTGAGCTTTGCGACAAGGCGGGCGTTTCCCTTCATGAGGTCACGATCGGACCTCAGATCAAGGCGCCGGGGTACAACTTCACGGTGTACGTGAAATCGGACCATTTCCGCGACTTGGACAAAAAGGGAGCCCTTGCCCTGCCCGACCTCAACCAAGATGTGGCCGACATCCTTGGCGCCGTCAAGGTTAAGGTGCGCGAGCATTTCCGGCGTCGCATCCTCCAGCACCGCAGCGAAACGATCCAGCGCTGGAAAGACGAGAAGATTTACCCCTACGAGGACAAGGCCGAGGTAAATGCCTCCGAACAGATCGAGCGCCAGGTCTTCGATATCCTCGCGGTGAATGTAGAGGACCACCTACCCTCTTTCGATGAGGCTCCCTCCAAGTCAAAGAAGTTCACGTTTCGGCTGCTGGCGCAGGCCATTCGTGAGAACCCGGATTCTGTTCGCACGATCATGGACGAAGTTCTGAACCTCAAGAAGGAGGAACAGGACGACCTGGCGACCCTTCTACAGAAGACGACCCTGTCCAAGATCATCACCTCGGCCAAGATCGTGGCGGATCGCTTGAACTTTGTGGAAGCACTTAGCGACCTACTTTTCAACAAGGAAAGCAAGAAGCGGCTTCTGGAACGCGATCAGCTTCACAAGGCACTGGAAGTGGAGTCATGGATCTTCAAGGAAGACTTCAACCTCGCAGGATCTGAAAAGAGGCTGGAAGACGCTCTTGCCATCCATATCGGCAAGCTCGGCAAGCGCGAAGACGATGCCGACGAATCAGACGACCCAGTCCTGCGCGAAGACGACAAGGGTGGGCGAATCGACTTGATGCTGGCGCGCTCCATTCAGCCAACTCAAGGCAGTCACGAATATCTGGTAGTTGAGTTGAAGCGTCCGAAGCAGAAGATCAACTCGGATGTACTCGGCCAGATTAAGAGCTATGCATTTGCCGTGGCCAAAGACTCACGTTTCGACCAGAAGCGGACCAAATGGACGTTTATGGTCGTCTCCAATGAGATGGATGGCTTCGCAGAACTCGAAAGCCGCCAGAAGGACAGACCTGAAGGTGTCGTATTCCAAAGCGACGATTCGAGCATCACGGTCTGGGCCAAGACATGGTCCGAGATCCTGAACGACGCGCGGGCGCGACTGAACTTTTTCAGTCAGCAACTCGACTATCAGGCTGACTCCGATAGTGAGCTTGCTTACCTAAAACGCGCGCACTCGAAGTACATTCCGGACGACCTGGCCGAACTCGCGACGGGTGCAAGCCCCGGAGCAGATGCGGGCGGCTCCACCTAACGATTGTTTCCGGTTGTCCGACGATCTTTCCGGAAGTGGAAACGACCCAAGAGAATCTGGCCTAGCTGGCGTTTTTCTTGTAGAGCGTGCGATGCCCACTTGGCGTCCGCCCACGGGCCGGCCTGCCCGACCTATCCCAGTGCGGAGCAGCGGCGCGACAAGCGCCGCCCAGGCCCTTGCTCTTCCCAGTTCAAGGCTAGGATCACCACCCGCTTCCGGCTACGGTTTTCACTCCCAAATCTGCCAAGTCGCCGACAACGAAGGCGACGCTAAACCTTGCGCGGGTCACGGCAACGTAGAGCCGCTCCGGCGCTTTCAGTTTTGTCGGGTCGCGCTTCTTGAGGTACTCGACCATGGGTTTGGTCGGGAAGATCATGACCCTGTCGAACGTACTCCCCTTGGAAACGCCGATGTTCATCGCGGCCAGCCCCAAAGTGTCGGCTCTCTTGCTGTCCCTCAGCACGGTCACATTGCGGTACTCGTTCAAGTACTCAACCACCCGCTGGGGCGACAGGTAGAATATGCCATCGTGTCCCGTCTCGCCGACGCCCGACGATCTGGTCGGGGGCATGTCAGGATAGATGGCGTCCGCGAAGTCGCAGATCGTCTGATTGCACCGGTAGCTGACGTTCCGAGTCTGCAGTTCACAGGCGCTGGCCCGCTCCGCAAACCAGTCTTTGATCCCCGGTCCGCGGTACTTCTTGTTTCTCGGGCCGTTATTAGTCGACAGCGTGTGCTGCCTTGGATCCCCGACCAGCGTCAGCCTGACCGCTGATGCCAGCAGCATGTCCAGCACATCGAGATCGTAGCCAACGAGGTCCTGGACCTCGTCGACAAGGATGTGCGTGTATATGTTCTCGAGCCTGCGGACTACCGCACCGTTCGTGTCGCCGTTGAGCGTGACGACAAAATCCGAGACGCCGTCGCGGTACAGATCGTTATTGCTGTCCAAGAAGTACCGGTTCTCCGACTTCCTAGCGAACCTGGTCCTGCTTCCCTTGAAGTTCAACCCATTAATCAGCAGGGGCTCACCAACCCTTGCCCGCTGGTAGGGCTTGACGCAGTGCGCAATCAGGAACGAGTACCACCCGACGACTGAGATGTGCTGCGGCATCGTGCCGGCTTTCTGCTCGATGCGCTGAACTATCTGCCGCTTGTTCTCGTTGGTGTAGGTCGTGATCAGCACGCGGCCGTCGGTCACCGCCAGCGCGGAATCGACGATGTATTCCGTCTTGCGCGAACCGGCGGCGGCCAGGATCGCCGTACTATTAGGCACCGACGACATCGGCTAAATACTCCGGCATCTTGATCACGGTGTTTGACTCGAAGATCGCCAAGGCAGCGCCGGTCTTGTCCGCGATCATCGCCGCTACAGCTTCTTCCTTTGAGGCATAGGACTTCCCGAGCGCAGCATTCAATGTCGCCAGTTCGTTGGCCGCCACGATCTGAGGCTCCAAAGTCCGCTGTTCCGGATCGTTTCCGGTGTGCACCGACACGAAATCATATCCAGCGTAGTCGGCGAAGCGCTGCTTGACCTGGTCGGACGTCTTGCCGTCGTTGTCGGTCACTACCCATACCCTACGCTTGAGCCTGACCGCAAGATCGAGGAAGCGCTTGTGCGACAGGCCGACACTGATGACGTCGATCCCGTCGTCTATCGGCAATTTACCTTTGGCATCCAGATAGCCGCGCTGCACGATCAGTTCGTCGGATGGCCCCTCGACCAGGATCGCGCCTTTCGCGAGCACCAGTCTGAGCGTATCGAACCCGGCCAACTTCTTGAAATACTCGACCGTGGCGTCGGGCACATCGGTGATGCGTGTATGCGCTCCGTCCTCCCCAAGTAGGATCATGTTCTTCAATCCCAGCTTGTTCAGCACGAAGTTGCTGTGCGTCGCGACGATCACCTGCTTGCCTTCGCACTGAGCTTCGATACGCTTCATCAGCGCCCGCAGGTGAGCGAACGACAGGTGTGCTTCCGGCTCCTCGATCAGTACGACCTGCGCGCTATCGGCCTTCCTGCCCACCGCCAGAACCGTCTTTAGCGCGCTCTGCTCCCCCTTACTGACGAATTGAAACGGAAGATCGTCGAGGTGGGCGACCAGCCCGCTCTCCCAGGTGTAGCGATGGGATATGTCAATGGCCAGACTCAGCGCCCGCTGTGTCAGCAATTCGCCGTCCCCTTTCAGCTTCTCGTTGATCGCCTTCACCGCCTCCTGATCGCTGAAGGCCTCACGTACGCACCGGTACTGCCGCGACAACTCGACCCGCTCCTTTGGATCCAGGTGCGTCCGGATGATCTGCTGCATGTGATAGTCGACGCCGGACTGGAGTCGAACGGACGCTGGATCGACGACCGAAGCCGTCGCTGGCACGCTTCGCGCAGTCACGGCGCTGCCGGAGAACCCAAGCCACTCCACCCGGTAGTATTCGATGGGGACGAGCCGGATGCTGCCTGGGTCGACGACAAAGTTGCCGTACTCCTCCGCAAATTCTGGCGAAAGCTTGGCTTGGATGCGTATTCCGCAAGCATCCTCACCCAGCAGGTTGTTCGTGCCACGCAAGATCTCGGCCTCGCCGCCATCTTCCAAGTACACCTCAACGATGACGGTCGGCGGAACTGCCTTCGGATTGGACTGCAGCGCTTGGACATACTCCTTCGTGGCTTCCAGGTTTACGTAGTAAGGCGACAGTTCCTGCGCGAACGCCCTGCCGCCGACCCTCCCAGTCAGCGCAAGATTGATCGCTTCTATCAGCGTGGACTTCCCGCTGTCGTTGCTACCGACGAGAACGTTGGTACCGGGTAGCATCTCGACATCGAGCTCGCGGAACTTGCGATAGTTCCGGATGACGACCTTTCGAATCACGACTTCCCCCCAATCCGATCTGCGAGATCCTAGCTACTCCTCCGCGCCGCCATCCACTTCCATGCCGGCGTGAGATCGACCCAGTCGAACTCGTCGCCCAGACTACCGTCATCATTGACGATGCGCAGGCGTGTGTCCTCCCGAGTGACGAACAGCACCTTGCCGTAGATCTTGGGCGTGCGCTGCGCCTTGCGGCTAGCGTCCTTGGTGCTTTCCTTGGTCTCCACCATCCGGACCTCAGGCGGCTCTCCCAAGGGGTACTCCAGGCAGACGATGAAGTCTGGGTAGAAGTAGTTCCTGTGCTCGCTGCGCACGACCCGAACGGACCATGGCTTGCGCGAGGGGTTGCGGTGCCACCACACGACGTGGTCATCGCGCTCCATCGACTGGATGAACTCCCGCTCCTCCTGGTTGACGCCCGCCGACCCATCGATCCCGAAAACCGAGATCGTCCCGCCCGAGTGGGCCAAGGTGTCCTTGAACATGGTCGTCTGGCCTTCGATGTCCAGGCTGTCACGGGCACTCGTAGTCGTGCCCTCCAGCGGCGGGACAACACCGTAGAGGTTCTTCTGCGCCTGATCGAGCGCCTTGCTCAACGGGTAGAGCAGGAACTGGGGCAACGTCGAGGCGCTGCCAATGGTCGCAAACTCTGCAATTGCGTCCTGGACCATCTCACCGATCCGCTGGGCGTCTCGGCGGACGACCCAGCAGGCAGCGTCTCGCGCCAACCGATCCAGCTGCTTGTCGTCCAGTACCGATGAACTCGAATCAGAAGGCGGCACTGCGACATCCTCCCTCAGCCGCCCGGCCAGCGTCCCAATGATGATCTTGACGTCAGCATCTTCCACTTGCGGGATCTTCTTCAAGAGCGCAGCCGCATCCCGCGCCAGCGAGCCTCGATCCGTGATGACCGTGACCTCTTCCGTTCGGATGTTGTCCTCGTCCTTGGTCAGCTCGGTGTGGATCTCCTTGTCGCGCAGCAGGTTGTAGGCGGCACGCACTGCAAAGGCAACCTTGTCCTCGGTCAATGGCAGGTTCATGGCCACATGCGCCGACACCTTGGCCATGTCGCCCATCGCCGGCCTGCTCTCCTGCTGGAACACCGTTGGCGCTCCTGGCAGCTTCAAGTTGAGCCTGTAAGCCTTGAGACCCTGCTCCTTGAGCCGTTCCAGGATTTCGTTCTCATCCGCAGGAACGCCAGCCGGCTTGGGCGTGATATCCACCACCCAGTCCGTCTCCATGATCGTGGTGCCCGTATCGGCACTCGTGTCCTTCCCGAACAGGCCAGGTTGATCGGTACCGGTACTCGACAGCCCCTCGTCGTCTTCTTCGTCCGGCTCTTCAATGACCCTGTCCGGGGCCGGCTTGGTCCCGTCGTAGAACGCCGGCAGTTGGCGCGAGGTCTTGTTGGTGATGACCGTCGCGCCGCTCTTGGTCTGCTTGACGATCATCTGTTCGGCCTGGCCTTCCAACTGGCTCTTGACAGCACCGACCGTGTTCACCGCCGACTGGAAGCCCGCCTGGGCCTCTCCATCGGCCAAGTAGATGAACGCCGTATCCAGGGAGTCGGGGATTTCCTGAGGCTTGGGGAAGGCCTCCCGCACCTGGGGCGCCACGCGCATGACGCGCCCGATGAACTGCATGGCGAAGTCCGCGTCGTTGACCAGCTTCGTCGATGCCAAGACGAATGCCCGCGGAGCATCGAAGCCCGTGCCCGCCGATTGCTTGAAGATCAGGACTTCCTTGCTGTGGTCGTTGGCAATGGCAGCCATCAGGACCGGATCGGACTCGTCTGCCGAATGAACGCCAATGGCTCCCATGGGCACCCGGCACAGGCGGATGAGGTCCTCCCGAGCTTCGTCCACGGTCTTGTCGCCGTTAGCGACCTGGACCAGCAGGAGCGGCGTCAGGTCGATCCCCTCGGCCTTGAGGATCTTCTTCAACCACAGGTGCTTCTTCCAGGCCTGGCGCAGCACGGTCCGTTTGAGGTCGGCAACAGTGGAGATGGACCGTTGCAGGTCGTACTTCACCGCCTCGATGTACTTCTTGTTCAAGCGGGCTTCGACCGCCTGGGCCCGACTCACGACGAACGACGTGCGAGCTTGCTTGCCGGACTGGGCCAGGAACTGGTCCAGGACCGCGTCCTTCGGCGTGGCCGACGCCATCACCATGTAGTCGGGATTGACCCACAGTGCGAACGCGCCAAACTCCGTGCCGGTCTTCAAGCCGATGTGAGCTTCGTCCACGACCAAGCCGATCTTGAGCTTGCGGGCACGGGCCAGCTCAACGAACTCGTTCAGCGCTCGCTGATCGTCATCTGCTCCGCTGGAATAGCCTGTCTTGCGATCCTTGGCGCTGGCTACGCCCGCCGCCGTGGATAGGAGCACCATGCCCTTGCTGGGCTCCTGGTTGCGTCCACGGGAGAGCATGACGGGGAACAGCTGCCCATCCGCATTGCCCAGGATGGCGTCCTCAGTCTGCTGGACCAGGTTCACATAGGGCACGAACCACAGCCACACGGTGTCCTGCACCGCCGACACCTTGGATAGGGCCCGCACCAGCATGAAGGTCTTGCCGGAGCCGGTGGGGGAGCGCAGCAAGACGGGGGGCGAGGGATGGCTTAGCAGGGCAGCCGACAGGTTATTGATGATGTCCTTCTGGAAGCCGATGGGCTCATGACTGGACGTCTGCGCAGCGACGAAGTCCATGTTCATGCGCGACCTCCGACCTGGCCACTCAGAAGCGCCTCAACAAGGCTATGGCAGCTGGCATCGACGCCGTGCGCGTCCAGCGCCTCTTGCAACGCAACCGGCCTATCGCAATACACGGACAGACGTTGCACGCCATGCGTCTTGGGCCACGCGGCCAACTCCTCCACGGCATCTGCGGTGACCTCGGCGCACAGAAGAATGTCGTAGTCATCTGCCCTGGCAATGTGCTGAACGAATCCTTCATTGAATTCCCACACCGCATGAGCCAGACGCAGACTCAGTAGCGCTGCGGCATTGCTAGCCATGGCCTCGAATGGCAGGTCTGCTGTTGCTAGCTTGTTGAGCGTCAGATAGGCGAACTCCCCACCCTGCTCTACGGTGAACCCAGCACTGCCGTTGTAGCCAGTGATGACTCGACGCATGCGAGCAGCGCACACGTCACGGCAAACGTTCTTGTTCGGCTCTTTGTCGGTCGCCTCTGTGCTGGAACACAGGATAAAGCGGCGCTGTCCTCCATCTTCGGCATTCAATTGAAGTAGCGCATGCGCAGTAGTCCCGGAGCCAGCAAAGAAATCCAGCACCGTGTCATCCCGATGCGTCGCCTGTTCCAGCAACCCCTTCAGCAGACTCAACGGCTTCGGATAGGGGAATGCCTTACCGCCGAGAACCGACTTCACTTCCTCAGTAGCGACGCCACCACGGGTGCTACGCATAGTGATGACAGCCTCGATGTACTCGTCGTCATCGGCAACCTCCTCATTGATGCCTGCGATCCAGCTACTCAATGGCGCCAGGCGTTCCTCCTCAGGGCGTGCGGTCCAGTGCTCCTTGCGGGAGGGGCGCCCGACGGCAATCGGCTTACCGATCCAGAAATCCAGGTCTGGAAGCTCTTCTCGCAGCAGCGGGGTCTTCTTCCTGGGTAGGGCCGGCCCCCTCCCCTCCCGGATAGCTGCCAGCAGATCATCCCGGGTGTCGAACCGCATGACATCCTCAGGATTGCACGGGGGGAAGTAGATCAGCCTCTTCTCGATGAGCTGCTCGATGGTGTCACTGCGCAGTCCATCAAGGGCCGCGGCAACTGCTTCCTCGTCGTTGTCGAGCCTCCTTCGAATTTCCTGCTCAGACGCGTAACGCCAAACGCTATCGGGGTCGCATGGATACCAGTATCCGGTCTCTGGGTTCTGGATGGGGTAGTAAGTGTTGCCACGCTGGATATAGGTGTGAGACTTGGTCAGCGGCTGAGGCGACCATTCTCCGCGCTCGTCATCGTCTGGGTTGCGGAATTTCTTCCTGTCCGTAGGCCGGCCATTGAATGCGAACCCTGGATTGGCATAGACCATCACATGCTCGTGGACATGACTGAAGCGTTGAGACAGGTCGTTGCCGGTATCTTTCGTCCGCCAAACCAGACTCCCGAGCCTCCGCCCAGGGAACACCTCATCCATCAGCAGCTCAAGCCGAGACCGGTTCTCGTCATTGATTGACACCAGAATGACGCCGTCGGGTGCCAGAAGCTCTCGTGCAAGCAACAGGCGCCGATACAGGAATTCCAACCACTGGGAGTGCCGCCACCGGTCAGCCTTCCCTACATAGCGATCGTTGTAGACCCAGTCTTTGTTGCCCGTGTTGTAGGGCGGATCGATGTAGATCACCCGGACCCGGCCCGCGTGGGTAGCTTTCAGCAGGCGCAGCGCATCGAAGTTGTCACCCTCGATGATCAGGTTGCGGTGTACGAACTTCTCACCCGCATTCGTCGGCTTGTGACTGAGCTCTGGTACGAGCCGAGGCAGAACGATGTCGGCATTCAACGCCTCGTCGTGCTCAATGGCGTTGCGCTCCCAGGTCAGGCCCAGCTTCCGCTTGGTAAGGTGCTCCACCAGCAGTCGCCGCAGTTCTGGGGCACCTAGCTGGCCAAGACGGGTAAGAAGGTCTGTCGGCTTTTCGGGTTGGGTCATGGGCTCGATCTGGCTACTTCAGGGCGCCTTGGGCAGGTTCGTTCAGGATTGTCACATAGGGGCATCGCCAGGTTCCACGCTCTCAGCTCCAGCCGGACTGGATCGTCGCAAAGCCATGTCTCACTTGGTGATTCACCCGTTCCGTGGACTGGCGTAGACCCGCGTGGATCACCCCATGTCCGGCCGCAAGCACCATCCACAACGCTTACGTGGCGTCGGCCAACTTCTACGGTGTGACCAATGCGAGCGTACTGGCCGAGCAGCTCCTGCCTTCCGCTCTGGAGGTCACCGGCCCGGTTTCCGGCCCCGAGATCGTGGCACCGTATGGCGGCACGATCATGGTTGCAGCGGCCATGGTGGATGGCATCCCTGCCCGCGGGCTGGGCCTGACCCTCAACCAGATACCCAGAAAGCTCTGCCCCCCAGATCGTGGCCAGCCTTGCGATCGGCAACTTCCGGGACATCACGATCCGCAGAACACTTCGCCTAGCACCCATCGCCGGCGTAAACTCAACTACTTGGACTTGCCATTTTCCTTCCTGTCACGGCGTCCCGATCGATTTACATCTGGCAATGGCTTGTCCAATGCCAGAAGATCCATTCGAACATTGTTCGCGTAAGCGTTGTATTGCCATCGCCTGAACTGATCTAGCAAAAGATTGTTGGTATCTTCCAGCCGCTTGATCTGCGCTTCCAAATCAGCGATTCGGCGGGTGGCGGCGTCCAGCGTGTAGTTCCTCGGCAGCGAATCACGCGTTTCGCGCAAATCGCGTTGCCGCTGCTGAAACCGCTCCTTGATGGCAGGGTAAAGGTACATGGTGTGCTTTGAGACCGAGGGGACGCCCAGCACCTTGGCGACGCGCTCACAGAACAGCGACCAGGTGAGCTTTCCTTCCCAACGATCAAGCTCACGCAAGATCTTAGGAAGTGTGGTCTTAGTGACTATCTGCTTTGGCATGGCGACTCAAGTCAGGGCAAGGGGATAGCCGCAGGATTGAGAGCCCCCAAGGAAGCCTCTTCAACCACACCAAGGTCCATGAGGGCACGTCGAACCGATGATGGGTCGTGCCCATCCGGGATTCTAAGAACTGAGCCTTCCGGGACCTTGGGATGCTCCAAAGACATTCGCATCGCCTTGACGTGGGCAAGCTTCCACTTGTGGTTGTCCACCCAGCGATCGGCCCCGAAATCTCCATCCTCATGTGCTTGCTGTGCTTTAACGAGTAAGGCTTCGGTCTGCGCCTCAAGCAGACGGATGCGATCCAGCGTAACGTGATCCCCTTTGATGCAAACATGCTCCTTGCAGGACATGCATTCACGTTGCTTCTGGCATGGCGCCATGGCGTAGTCATGCACGCACATGCCGTACAGCGTCGTCTTCGCGGTTCCTAGTCGATCGACACCCAGCTCTTGGTACGTCACGGGTTGGCGATGCTTGATTCGCTCAAGCAGTGACGCAGGCTGGACAGGCAGCAACTCCCTAGCCCCTTTCAGTCGCTCCTCAGAAGAACGATGGTCATAGTGTCGGTTATCGGAAACCTTCGCGCGCCCTGCCCACTGCGCCAGAGTGTAGTCATCCATTCCGGCACGCTCTGACAGTGTGCTGAGCCAGTGCCGCAGCTGATGCGACGTAAGCCTCACCCGGCTCCCATCCGATGCGTATAAACCCATCCGATCAAAAATGGAGGCGCTAGGCCGAGCGCCGAGACGAGCATTCACCTCGTTCGCGCTGGGCAACCTCCATGAGTCAGCTCGGACGGACCTATCGCGATTGAATTCATTCTCTCGATGCAGGCAAAGAGCCTCGCAAGTGTTGAGCGACTCCTTCTTATCCAGGAATGGCCAGTGGAGCCCGCCATATTTCTTGATAGCCTCTGACGCCGCTAGCGATCCTTCTGCCTCTCTCAGGGCGGTATGTGCGGCCTCACGCGCAGGAGCGCCAATCTCGACGAGACGTCGGACCGCTTCTTTCACGACGTCGTGCATGGCAGGCACGACCCACTTCTTCGTCGCACCCTTACCCTTTGCTGCGTCCCACCGTAGGAACATTTGCTGCGAACCAGCTTGATCCTCCTCCCACTGAATACAGCCGACAGGAAGCTTAAGGACCTCGGAAATCCTCCCAGGGGCCACCATGAGCAGAATGAAAATCGACGAGTAGAACCGACTCTCAAGATCGTCGGCCAGCGCGAACGAGTCAGCAACGACGAGCATCTCCTCATTCGAGGGCATTCTCGATGTCCGGTGTTCCTCCCCCGCCTCCCCAAGATCTTCCGTGAGTATGGTTGGCTTCTTAAAAGGCGATCTCCATACCGGCAATGATGGGACCAGGTTCTTTTCTCGCAGGAATTCAAAGATCGCCTGGAGCTGCAACCCAGTTTTATGGTGCACTTCTCCGCTGCTATATAACTCTCTGCACTTCACGGCACAGACGTCCATCACTGCGCCACTCAGCAGAGCAACGTCAGCTCGACCGCAAGACGACAGCAATGCCGCTTCCACGCATCGTAGTGCCTGTAGCATCATCGCCAGGCTCTTGACTGGCTTGTGGCTAAACCTGTATCGAATGTACGCCTTGGCGAACTGCATGTAAGGTTCGGCCAATGGCGTGAATGCGTACGAATTCAGCGATTCTGTCTTCGTCGCGAATACCACCACAGTCTCACCTTGCTGCCACCTGTTGGCGTCCCAAGCGCCACCGTCACCAAAAGCAGTCAAGTCCTCTCGCGCCAGACGGATAAACTCCTCGAGATTCCCTCTAGCATCAAGTTCCGCTCGGGGCACAAACTGAATGACATCAGCCATGAGCATCAGCCTCCGGAATGGTAGCCTTCAGCGCCTGTGACTTAGCCTCCTTGCACATCAGCACACAGTGCTCCACGGCAAGGATCAACTGATCATTGGCGGTCACAATCGCATCCGGGCAGCCGGCCTCCCGAGTGCGGACCTTCTCCGCGTACAGATCCTCCAACACCTCGTCGTGAGGTCCTTCGACCCACGGCTGGAAGTGATAACAGGTGTAGCAGGCACGGTAGCCACTGGCGCAGAATCCATAGTTCCCGCAGGTTCCTACTGCGTTCTGACGATCGTTCGGAACTCGACTTCTTGGGTCATTTCCTCGGATCGCCTCACGCTCCGAACGAACAAGCGTGCCAAGACACGCTTGTGCGAATGGGGCGAGTTGGGGTCCCACCAGCTCGTTGATGATCACCGCTTCCTGCGCGGTGTTCTCGGTGTATACACGCACGTTCTGGATATCAGAATGATCCAGCAATTCAGCAATCACGAATGCCCCGAAGCCTTCGCGGCGAAGCTTGGTACCACGCGTGTGTCTAAATCGTGTTGCCGACAACCGAATGAACTGGCCAGTACGCTCCGATCGCGCAGTCGACGCCGTTGCGCAACGCTGAAGCGCTGAATCTAGCGAAGAGGTCTTTGCATGCAACTGATCGGGAGCTCGCCCCATCAAAAGGTCCGTAAGCTCGTCCACATTTCCAACACTCTGGAGGTTCTTTCGGTTGATGAATATCGGCACTTCATCCATCAATGCAGAGTCGAGCTTTCGCCCTACGGCCTCTGCAACTTCGGCAACCGATCTACGGTGCTGTTGCCTCAGCACTAGATATAGGTCTTCAAGAATGGCAAGAGAGCGGAATCCCCCACGGAAGCTGACGCCGCGCTGTTTGGCTCGTGGAATGTTGAGCCTGAACATCGGAGCACCTTTGCTAGCCTCCCTGATCAGATCCCGGCCTCGTAGCGCTGCAATCTGGACGGGACGTCGCGCAGTCATCGCCAAAGTGAGCAGGTAGGCGTAGTCCTCAAACGCAATGTCCTGGCGCGCCGCGGCGGCACTCGCCCAATCCAAGAGCGCCGCCATCTCCAAGTCGGTGTAGGGGCCACTCTCGGGGCAACCACTGGCGACGGCAACTCCTTTCTGATTCCCCGCTATACGCCAGCCTTGAAGCAGATCCACGACTTCCTCGGTGATGCCGTCGAACCCGTAGTCGTACCAAGCAAGCAAGAATCCTTTCAGTCCTCCCAGATACCATTGCTCGTCAGGCCCAAGGCTCGCACGCCAATTGATGAGGTCAGTCACCGTTACCTCCAACGCCTTGGTATCCCGCAAGTATTTCTTGAAGCGCGTCTCCATATTTCGCGTATGACGAGCAGATGCCTCCTCCGCGTAGCGCAGGAGCGTTGCGCGGAATCCAGCTTCAGAAACCGGATCAATGATCCCCGGAAGAACCAGTGATATCGTCACATCCTTGTCTAACTGCCAATAGTTATCGGACGGATCGAACGTATAACCGTCCTTGGAGACTGCAAGAGAAGACAACTTCCTTTTGGAATCGACCTTCTCAGGTTTAAAGTGGCTCATCGTGATCGTCCTTGAAAGTCTTTGTGCGCCTTGATCCCTCCTGGACCTGTCGAGCAGCCTTGTCGCTGGCTTCGCGAATGTGACGCTTGTTATACACCGCGCCTGAGGCCTTATTGCGATGGCCGTTCAGGAATGCACGAATGTCCTGCTCCCTGCCCTCGCTAATCGGCGCCACCTCGGAGCCCTTCTCCGACCTGACCAGAGCATTGTGTTTGTCAATGCTGATGGAAAGCTCATAGTTGAAGTGGTGCCGAAGGGCGTGCGGGTGGATGGCCTTAAAAGCGGAGTCCACCGCGCGCATCCGGGGAAAGATCCGACTGCTGAGGGCGGAAGCGGAGAGCGGCTTACCCCACGTAGCGCCCTTACGATGTGAAACCAGCAGGTATGGATGCTTCCTGGCTGGAGCAATGGTGGGGCGCACCTTCAGCATGTAGCGATCGATCTGGTTAGCAAGCGCTTCAGGGATCGGTAGTGGACGCTCCTTAGTCTTGGTTACCGGCTGATAGGGTCGCGAGTCATGCTTATCGTCCTGGTTACGGCGAACCCAGACGTGCGGCTCCTGGCCCAAGTCGATCTGATCTAGCCGCAGGCTCAGCAGCTCCCCTCGACGCATCCCGGTGTGTCTCAGCAACCCGAAGATGATGGTGTTTCGAAGTCGAACTTCCGGATTCAGGAATGGGTTGCGCGGGTCACCCTCGGCACCTACTTCCATGAATCGCTCGACCAGATCGGAAGGGGGCGAGCGCAGATCGGGGTCTTCGTCCTTCTGCTTGGCCAATCCTCGTGGCCGATGCTTACGGATGGTCTTGGCCATCCTCGCAATATCCTGTGCAATCCGGGTCGAGCTCTGATGCTGCGTGAGGACCGACGCGACGAACTCCAGATAATCGGCGAACGTGCTGATGCGATTGAAGTGTTGTTGCCCGCCGATAGTGGTTTGCGCGGGGCTTGAAGCAACTCTCGCCTCAAGGAAATCGACAACCCCGCCACCTCGTTTCTTTGAGCCGGCTCCACTGGGCTTCAGTTCCCGCATATCCAGCTTGGCGAAATCTCGCAACGAGACAACGTCCGCTAGCGTGAGGAAGCGTCCGGTGCGGAACTCTGCGATCAAGTCCCGGCCATTGGCCTGCTCCCAGCGATGGAGCACGACGAGATCGGCAAGCTTGTTCCGGATCGTGTTGACGGCGGCCCCTGCATTCCGGAGCTGCGAGGTCGCGAACAGGGTCGGATAGAAGAGCGGGATGCCCTGCTCATCGTGAAGCATCGGGACGCGCTCTCCTTCAGCAAACACATGGACTGACAGCATGGCGCCCCTTTCTATGCTGTTTCTACATGTGCACGACTATATCTGACTTTCTCCGTCTGGCAAGAGGAGGTTAAAAAAGAGAAAGCCCCGTAAAAACGGGGCTTCTCCACAGTTTTATCAACACTCTTGACTTTAGTGTTCGCTAGAACGGGATTTCGTCGTCCGGGAAGTCGTCCACCGGCGCCTTGACCGCCGGCTCGTCGCGCCCCTGGGCCGGGCCCTGCCGCTGCGGG
>ERZ1032895.131-NODE-131-length-18539-cov-10.390608_pt1 | contig 18539 bp, 21 predicted proteins | sample MGYA00516687_ERZ1032895 | MGnify/ENA primary metagenome ERZ1032895 (study PRJEB33719, sample SAMN04261600) | wastewater metagenome | biome: rural village; feature: latrine urine exit; material: soil | place: El Salvador | collected 2013-01-14 ... | reverse complement strand
GTCTCGCCGAGGCCGATCAGCTCGCCGACCGTGCGGGCCACCGGCCCCGACAGCACCGCGGCGACCACCACGATCGCCACGAGCACGAGAATCACGACTGTCAGCAGGTACATCTGCCCCCAGACCTTCCACAGCGGCCTGCCTTCGGGCACGTCGTAGATGCGGTTCATCGCGCGGCCGAACCCGCGCACGTACAGCGACGCGGTCCAGAACGCGACCAGCGTGCCCACGACCAAGCCGATGCCTGCCCCCTGCTGCACGAGCAGGGTCTCGATGACGCCCGCCACCATCCGCGTCGAGTCGGCGGGGAGCACTCCCTCCAGTTCGCCCAGCAGGACCTGTAGGTTTCGAGGATCCTGCCCGAAGACGTTGAAGATCGACACGAGGGCGAGCACGGCAGGGAAGACCGAAAGCACGGCGAAGTACGTGAGCGCAGCGGACAGGTCGATGAGGTCGTCGTCGAAGAACTCCCGCACGGACGACCTGGCCACGTACTTCCACCCCGAGCGGGTCACATCGGGCGGTGACTCGGGTTTGCGCGGATCATCGGGCGCCGGAAAGTCTTTCGTGCGCGGCATGCGGGCCTCATCTCGGTCGGGGATCGACGCCGGTCTGGCCGGGAGCGCGGGCGTGGCACGTCGGTCGTGTGTTCAAGACCGGCCTCGACACGCGAAGAGTATCGCCACCGCTGCCGTGACGAGAGCGACGGCCCCGCTCAGCCACAAAGGTGCCCCCGGACCCCACTTCTGCACGGCCAGTGCCGCGATCGCCGTACCGGCTGACGAGCCCACGTTCGTGCTCGTGGTGACCCAGGTGCTCGTCTGTGTTCGCAGGCGTGGAATCGACTCCACATCGGAGGCACCGTAGGCGACGGCGAAGATCGGAGAGAGTACGGCCCCGGCTGCGAGGAGGGCTCCGGTGAGCGCCAACCAATCGACGGTCATCGCAGCGACGGTCGTGGCGCAGGCCAGGACGATGAGCATGGCGGCTAGGTGCGCAGGCCACGAGTGTCGGTGCCCACGGTTCCCCCAGGCGAGCCCGCCGGCGACCGACGCGGCCACCACGGCAGCCTCCACGTATCCGGCCTGAGCGGGTTGCCCGGCGGCGTCGGCGCGAGCGGCGATGCCCGTGTACATGAGAGACATGGCTGCTCCGAAACCGACCGTGAGCAGCAGGAGACGGCGCACCTGGAGAGGGCGCGGTGCCTCACCGGACGTGCGAAGTCGCGCATCGCCGACACGGACCTTCGCCGCCGGCGACATCGTGAGTCCCGCGGCTCCGACCGCGATCAGAACTGCGACGAGAACCAGGCCGTGCCACGCCGGCCCGCGCGCCAGCATGCCCGCGGCGACGATGGGGCCGACGAGGTAGAGCGTCTCCTCGCACACGGCGTCGAGTGAGTACGCGGCCGAGCGTTCGGCGTCGGTGACCGCGAACACCCGCCATTGCGCCCGCATACACGGACCCAACGCGGGAGCCGAAAGACCCAGCACGACCGAGACGACGAACCAGGCACCAGCATGTCGCTCATTCGCGGCCAACGCTACGCACGCTCCGAGCGCGGCTACGAAAACGACTGCCACGACAGGGAGCACGTGACGCTGGCCATGCCGCACGGCCACCGCCATCTGGATCGGCGCGGCCAGCACCGCCAAGCCGAACAGCGACATCGCCGCCGCTGCCGTCGCGAAGTCCTTCGTCGAGTCGCGGACGGTGAAGAGAAAGATCAGCGGGAACACCGCATAGCCCAGCCGTCCGACGAGTCCGATGACGAAGGTTCGCGCCGCGGCGGGGTCGGTGAGCAGGCGTCGGTAGCTCCCGGCACGCGCAATGCCGGACATGACGATCTCCGGGGAGTGAGGGCCGCTTCGCGGCAGGTGATCTGGGCACGACAACGCGCCGCCTGTGTCGCAGGACGGCGCTCTACGGGTCTATGCCGGCAGGATCACTCCGCCACTCTAGCTCCGTGCGGTCGACGGCCAGCTGAGCCGCGGACGTGATGACCTCAGCGACGCAGTTCACGTGGATGCGTGCACGGTTGCCCGCGGGAGAATGTGCGGGAGGACGTGCGCAGGCTCGCCCCGACCGCGTGCGGGTGAGTGGCTGGGCCCGCTCGCACCGGCCGGGCCCATCACGGGAGCCTGGGCGCTGCGCGACCGCGCGACCGCTCCTCCGGGCCCTCGCGGGAACTCCGTGCAGTCAGCGTTTCCGCGGTTCCGGTGGCACACGGGCGGGTTCGCCGGATGGGATCAGGCGGTTGTCGACGAAGCTGTTCCGTTGCCCCCAACCGGGCCAGCGAACATGGATCTGAAACACGTCCTGGGGCGGGTTCGCCACGCGGTTGCCGCGGATGAGCCAGTCGTTGCCCTTGGCGTTCAGCACGCTGTCGACCGCGGTGGAGCCTGCTCCGTCGATGAGATTGTCGAGCACCTTTCCTCGGCTCGTGCCCTCCTTGAGGTCGAACGCCTCGGCGGTGGTGTTCCAGATGATCGACTCGCGGATGACGTTGTCGTCGGAGCGATCGGGCCGGCCGTTCTCGATGTCGGAGTGGTTGAGCGCGGACCCGACGTACACCCCCTCGCCGAACTGCGGTGTGTGCAGCCCGGTGTCGTGGATGCGCAGGCCTCGCAGCAGGTTGGCGCGGCTGTTGTCGCGCAGGTGAAACGCCTCTTCGCCGATGGTGCCGATGTCGAGGGCGTCGAACACGTTGTCGCGGGCGCGGTCGGTCATCACGCCCTTCTTGCCGTTGCGCAGGGCGAACCCGACGAACCGCCAATGCTGTGCGCCGTTGACGTGCAGCACGTAACCGGTGCGGATGGAGCCTGCGTCGAGCACTGCGCCCGGGCCGCCGCACAGCCAGATGGGGCGCGTGCTCCTGCCCTTCGAGGAGGCCTTGAACCGGCCCTCGTACACGCCGTCGGCGAGCCCGATCACGGTGCCGGCGCGGGCCTTCTCGAGGGCGTCGTGCAACTCCCGCGCCGTGGTCACGCGCACGGTCGGTGCCGGGCACTGCATCTCGGATGGCGTGGGCGAGCCTCCGATGGAGCCTGTCGCCGCTGTGGCGGGGAGAGTGATCGCGAGGGACGTGACTGCCGCCGCCGAGAGGGCGGTCAGGCTCCCGAGGGTGCGAGACAACATGTACTCCTGCTGTGTTCGGCAGGAGGGTGCCGGGGATGATGTTCGGGGCATCGACGACCGCCCTCGGGCACATTGATATCGGCATCGGCGAAGCCAATCGCAAGCGCTGGCTGCGCGAAGGCAAGACCAGTTTTCAGCCGGTGGAGCGAGAATGGCTCGAGGGCATCAAGGCCTGGGGGCTCAGCGACAGCTACCGCCTGCTCCACCCCGAGCGCGACGATCTCTACAGCTGGTTCGACTACCGCTCAAAAGGATTTTATCGCGAGCCCAGGCGCGGCCTGCGCATCGACCATATCCTGGTCAGCGCTCCCCTGATCGAACGGGTCACCGACGCCGGCATCGACTACGAACTGCGCGGCATGGAAAGACCCTCGGATCACGCCCCGGTATGGACGGAGCTTTCTCCGGTCTGAGCATTCATGCTGCCGGATGAGTCCTCCGGAGGCAGATTCGCCAGCCAGTCGTCGGCTTCATCGGCCCCCAGTGAACGGGCGCGCTCCAGGGCATGGCGCGCCTGTGTCCACTGCCCCCAGCCGTGGGCCAGCTGGCCCAGGCGCAGCCAGTCGTCGGCCTGCTGACTTTCTTCGGCAAGCGCCTGCCAGGCCACCAATGCCTGATCACGATCCCGCGCCGCCTGCCACGCCTCGGCCAGCAAACGCCGGTGCTCGAGACTGTCTGACAACACGCCGTCCGCCAGCGCCTGCTCGAGCAGCTCGGCGGCCCGGGCCGGTGTGCCTCCCGCCAGATGCAGACGAATGCGCTGCACCAGATCATCACTGCCGGCCAATACGCCGCGCCGCCAACCCGCCTCCCAGATCGCCGCGGCGCGCACGGCATCGCCCAGCTGCTGAGCCAGGCCTGCCGCGCGACGCCACTCGCTGGCATCGTCACCCGCCTCGCTCAGGCGTTTTTCGATCATTGCCAGCGCCCCCTTGCTGTTGCCGGCGCGCTGCAGCACACCGGCGGCAAAGGCGCCATGAGAATCATCCACTGCAGTTTCAAGCTCAAGGGCACGCTCGACCCACGCAGCCGCAGCGCTCCACTGTTCCTCATCGGCCAGCAGCTTTGCCATCAGCCAGCGGTCGTCGGCGCTGCCCGCATGGCGCTTCAGCCAGTCATCAAGCAGGTCGCGCGCCTGCTGCGGCTGGCTGGCCTGCAGCCGCAGCCCGGCTTCCTGACGCTGCCAGCGGTCGACCTGGGCGGAATCCATGTCGCCAATACCGCGAATGTCGCGGGCCTGGGCCAGCAGATCGGCGGCCGCGGCAGCATCACCTGAGCGCGCCTCGGCACCGGCGGCCAGCTGCAGATACAGCGCCCTGGCCCAGCGGTCCGAGGCATTGCCTCCCGCCAGCCGCTGCGCCTGTGCTCGGCTGTGACGACTTGCTTCGGCGTGCTCACCGCTCTGGAGACGACGCTCCGTCGACTTGAGATCATTGATCACGCCGCCCGGCAGGGTCGGTGCCGCGACTGCTGGCAGCGCCAGCAGCAAGGCGCCGGCTGCCAGCCAGACTAATGAGCGGTTGCGCCAGAGGATTATCATCTCAGTTCAAACTCCAGTCGTTGCCGGGCCCGACGCAGACCCTCGGCAGGCTCGAAGCGCCAGCCGGCAATCGATTGACGCGCCGCCTGCTCGAACACCTTGCGCGGGCGCGCTTCGAGCACTTCGATGCTGCCGGCATCGACGCTGCCGTCGGCGCGGATCAGAAACTGCACCACCACGTGGCCTTCCAGACCGCGGCGCTGGGCCCGCGAGGGATACTGCGGCGGCACGCGACGCGTCGGCCGGGCCGAGCTGCCCACGTCCACCGGCTCCCGCGACGCGGTCGGCGCAGGATTGGCGGCTGGCTGGGCTGTTGCCTGAGCGGTTGGCGACGGCGCGGGCACAGGCTCAGTGACGGATTGAGGGCTCGGCTCCAGCGCAGGCTGCGGGTCAGGCACTGGCTTGGGTTCGGGCGCCGGCTCAGGCGGCGTTTCAACCAGCTCGGGCAGCGGCGTATCCAGCTCCACCGTCGGCTCCTCCAGCGGCGGCAACTCCGGCTCCGGCAGGATGATGCTGCTCTCTGCGCTGAGCGCGGGGGCCGGTGGTGTTACCGTTGGTGGCGGTGGCGGCAGGCTAGTCGCCGTAGCAGCTGGCGTAGACGTGGGTTCGGCAGGCGCCTCGGGCAACTCGGCCAGGCTCAGAGGCATTTCTTCAAGCGGCTCCGGTGCCTGGGGCGGCACTACCAGCCAGGCCAGCAAGGCGAACAGCAGCAGCGCCAGGCTCGAACCGGCCAGCAAGCCAAAGGGATAGCGCATCAGCCGCGGCTCCGCTCGGCGGCTACGGCGACCTGCTCCACGCCGGCGTCGCGCAGGCGATCCATGACCTCGATCAGCACGCCGGTAGTGGCGTTACGATCGGCCTGGATCACCGCCGAGCCGTCATCACTGACCAGTCCCGCGACCAGCGTACCCACCCGATGAATGTCCACCGGCTCGCCATCGACCCATACCGCGCCTTCCGGCGTGATCGCCACCAGCACCTGGGCATCGGCACGCGGCGTGGCCGCGCTGGACTCGGGGCGCTCGATCTCCACCCCGCTCTCCTTGATGAAGCTGGTGGTGACGATAAAGAAGATCAGCATGATAAAGACCACATCCAGCATCGGGGTCAGGTTGACCTCGCTGGACTCCTCAGCCGCAGCTGCCAGCCGGCGTCTACGCATGGGTATCCTCCGCGGCGCGGGCGAGGCGGTCATGCAACCGCTGCCCCTCGCGCCGAATGATGTGCTCCAGGCGGGTAATGAACAACAGCCCCACCACCGAGACCGCCATGCCGCTCAGGGTGGGCAGCGTGGCCCGCGCCACGCCGTCGGCCATGGCGCGGGCCTGATTGACCTCGCTGACCGACAGGCTGTCGAACACGCTGATCATGCCGGTCACCGTGCCCAGCAGGCCAAGCAGCGGGCAGATCACCACCAGCAGTTTGAGCCACGGCAGGGGCCCGCGCAGGCCGGCAACCAGCTCGTTGGCCCACACCTCGCGCAGCGTCATGGCGCTCCAGCTGGTGCGCTCATCGCGCGCGATCCAGCGCGCCACCAGGGCGCGCCGTGCCGGGCGGTAGTGGAAGCGAAAGAACCACCAGCGCTCCAGCGCCACGCTGAACAGCAGCATGGCCACGCTGGCAATCACCACCAGCACCGGGCCGCCGGCTTCGATCAGCCCGGCAAGGGGTTCAAGCCAGCGCATCGGCATGGCGTTTCGCAGCGGTCATAGACGTGGTCGACGCCAGGCGATCAGCAAGCACCGCACTGGCACGGCCTTCCATGCTGCCGATCAGGGCGCGGCTGCGGCTGGCGAGTGCGGTATGGGCAAACAGCAGCGGCACGGCGGTGATCAAGCCCAGCACCGTGGTGACCAGCGCCTGACTGATACCACCGGCCATCAGCTGTGGATCGCCGGTGCCGAACACCGTGATCGACTGAAAGGTCACGATCATGCCGGTGACGGTGCCCAGCAGGCCTAGCAGCGGCGCAACGGCGGCCAGCATCTTGACCAGCGCCTGACCGCGCTCGAGTCGCGGCTGCTCGGCAAGCATCGCTTCATCCAGCCGCGCTTCAAGCGCCTCGGGCACATGCTCGGCACCGAAGGCCTGAAAGCGCTTGAGCACACGGCCCAGCGGGTTATCGTCACGCAGCCGCTCCAGATCGGCGAGCTGACGGCGCTGGGTCAGCGTGATACGCAGCAGATAGGCATATTGCACCAGCGCCACCAGCAGCCCCAAAGCCCCTAGTGCGACCACCACGTAACCGACCACACCGCCCTGCTGGAAGCGCTGCCACAGCGTCGGCTGCTGCGCCATGGCCTGAAGTACACGTCCGTCGGTGGGATCGAAGGAGACAATATCGCTGCTACCCTGCTGAAGCGCCACCAGCCGCTTGGCAACGCCCGGCGGGGTATGCCCGGCGGCCACCAGCCGTCCCTCCTCGCCGGAGCGCTCCAGCAGCTGGCCATCACTGGCCGCTAGCAGCGCGCCGATGCGCACCACCGGCTGCTCGCGGCGCTGACCATCGGCACCGGCCACCGGCGCCTCGAATTCGACAACCCGCGCGGTTTCCTGCGTCAGCGCCATCAGGCTGTCGGCCAACGACTCAATCTGGGCCATATCGAGAATGTCGCTCTGGCTGAGGCGCGACGGCAGCCGGGCTTCACCGCCCAGCGTCAGCCAGCTCAGCGACAGCTCGTCACGCAGCTCACCGCCGACACCGGCCACCGCAGAGAAGACCGCATCCAGGTCGCTACCCTGCTGGGCACGCTCGGCCTCAAGTTCAGTTAGCGCTTCGCGCTGGGTCTGCTGCTGGGCTTCCAGCGCCTGGCGGCGCTCGCGGGCCGCAGCCAATGCTGCATTGGCCTCGGCCAGCGCCTCTTCAAGTGCTTCGGCGTCGCCCGACAGCTCGGCCAGACGCGCCTGGTCCCGCGCCTCGGCGGCCTGGCGTGTATCGCGCAGGCTTTGCAGCGCGCTGTCGGCCGACTGAGCATCAACCCGAGACTGGGCCTGAGCGCCCAGCACCGGCAAGCCGCACAGCAGCAGAGTCAGCAGCCCGCGGGTCACTCGCCAATGAACCCTCAAATGAACGCTCATGAGCTGCGCTCCTCGGCATTGATGGAGGAACGAGAATCCGACGGGGCAAGGGACCGAGACAGCGGCAAACTCAGCAGCTCAGGCGCACGCTGCTCACGCACGACGCCAAGCCCTTTGCGCACTTCGCCAATGCCATCGCTGTCAAGCGCCTGCCAGCGGCCCTGCTCGACTTTCCACATCCCACCTTCGCTGCCATCCGGGGTCAGGTAGTACCAGCCCACGCGCCCTACTCTCAGGAACTCAACGTCCCGCGCCGCCCTGTCTTGAGATGCACTCAGCTCGCCGCGCCAGACATCGAACTCACGGCCGTAGTCCAGCTCGCTGCGCCAGGCAGCCAGCACGCGCTCGAGCTTATCGGCAGGCGTCAGCTCAGCATCAGAGAGCATGGTTTCCAGGCTATTCACCCGAGCCAGGCGCTCCTGCTGCAGAAAAGGCATGTCCGTCTCGACCCACAGCCGCAGCCGCTCGACCAGCTCGCGCATCAGCCCCGGCAGCGCTTCACGGGTCGCGGCCAGGCTTTCTATCGCCGCCTGGCGCCGATCAAGCGTCTCGGCCTGACTTTCGACCTGCAGTACCAGCTCGGCGTTGTAGGCATCCAACCGGCGCAGCTCTTCACGGGCCTGGCGCAGCGCCTCAAGCCTGGCGCGCAACTCGTCATCGGCAGCGTCGATACGCGTTTGAAGTTCGGCCTGAGTGCGCTGGGCGTCCAGCACCTCGTCATGCAGCGCCGTGTCGGCGACGGCATTCGCGGTCAGGCTTGAACACAGACTTAACAACAGGCCAGCCTGCCAGCTGCGACTCCATATGGATCTATCGTGCACGTTCGTCTCCCAAAGGTGCGCAGAACGGCCAGCACGCTACCTGAAACAAGAACCATTATCAATGCAAATAAGGACGGTTTTCATTCCGAGAATTGTTCGCCTGCTTTTGTGCGCATCACACCTTGCTGCCACTGCGGCATTGACAGCCATGATGCGTCAAACGATAATAAGAATACATCTCAATAAGTACAATACCGACCATGAACGCCGAGCGCTATCAACAGCTGCATTACACCTGTATTTTCCTTCAGGTATCCTTCCAGGCAATCCAGCGCTCGCTAGATGAGTCGTTGCTTGGCAAAGGAGACGGCAAGAAGGATAAGGACGACACGCCCTGCTGGCTCGATGCCCGGCTGATTGCCATGCTGATGCGCGAGATGCGCCGCGTTCGTACCGATGCCACCGGCACCGGTCTTGAAGCGACCCGTCAGGCGCTGGACAGCGCCATCTATCATACCGGACTGCTGCTGGCACAGTGTCCGGGCGCGCTCAACCGCCGGCTCTGCCAACATCACCTGCAAGCCATTATCTCGTCGCTGCGCAGTGCCGCTCAACAGTTGGCAGCGCCAGCCAGCGCGCCCGGCTGGTCGGCAGCCGCCAAACGATTACTGAGCCGCTGGCGTAGCGACTAGTCAGTAGCGACGGGCAGGCCCTGCCCTCCCTCCAGCAGTGATAAGCCATCCAGGCAAAAACTGTCCCTGATCACGTTCAGGTCAACCACGTCCATGGTCACATTGACTCCAGGCCAGTTCCACGGGCATGATCGTTAGCACTTAAACAATTTATTCACAATCCCCTCCTGCCGCACGGCTCGTTGTCATCGACGGCGCTGCGCGTCGTATACGATGACCATAACGACACAAGCTGCTTCTTCATGGGGATATCGAACCCGCATGGCGCTTTTCTCGGCCACCATCTGTTTTTAGTGTCGTATTTAAAGCAGCGTGGCCCAACCACCTCTCACTGTGCAGGCAAGCTACCATGTCGAGTCAGGCCGCATCCATTACCCATGACATCCCAGACGACACCCCAGACAAGGCCATGGACGACGCGGGTCATATCGTCGGCATTCGTGGCGGCGTGGTAGACGTGCTGTTCCCCGGCGCTTCCCCACGCATCCAGGATCTGCTGTATGTCGGCGATCTGGCGCTGGAGGTCACCGGACTGCTGGACAGCGGCGCGGTTCGCTGCATGGCCCTGGCGCCGGTGAGAGGGGTCGGGCTGGGCATGCCGGTACGGGCTACCGGAGCGCCAATTCAGGTGCCGGTGGGAGAAGCGGTACTGGGGCGCATGCTTAACGTCTTCGGCAACGCCATCGATGACAAACCCGCCCTGGTCAGCGACCTGCGCCGTTCCATTCATCAACCGCCACCGCCGCTGGAAGACAGGGTCGTGCACAGCGAGATCCTGGAAACCGGCATCAAGGCGATTGACCTGCTGTCGCCCATCGAGCGCGGCGGAAAAACCGGCCTGTTTGGCGGGGCCGGCGTGGGAAAAACGGTGTTGATCACCGAGCTGATCAACAACACCGTGCAGGAATATGAAGGTGTCAGCCTGTTTTGCGGCATTGGTGAGCGCTCCCGTGAAGCCGAAGAGCTATACCGGGAAATGGGCGATGCCGGCGTACGCGACAAAACCGTGATGCTGTTCGGGCAAATGAACGAAGCCCCCGGCGTGCGCTTTCTGGTGGGCAAAACCGCCCTCACCATGGCGGAGTACTTCCGCGACGACCTGCAGCAAGACGTATTGCTGCTGATCGACAACGTCTTCCGCTTTGTTCAGGCCGGCTCCGAAGTGTCCGGCCTGATGGGCCGCATGCCCTCGCGGGTCGGCTACCAGCCGACGCTGGCCACGGAGCTGGCGTCACTGCAGGAGCGCATCACCTCGACACGCAACGGCGCAATCACCTCCATTCAAGCGGTGTACGTGCCGGCGGACGACTTCACCGACCCCGCCGCCGCGCATATTTTCTCGCATCTGTCGGCGTCGGTGGTGCTGTCACGCAAGCGGGCCAGCGAGGGCCTGTACCCGGCGGTCGACCCGCTTGGCTCGGCCTCGGTGATGCTGACCCCTGCGGTGGTCGGCCAGCGCCACTACGACATCGCCCGTGCGGTGCGACGCACCCTGGCCGAGTATGAAGACCTGCGGGACATCATTTCCATGCTGGGCATGGAAGAGCTGTCGGCCGCCGATCGCGCCACCGTTGCGCGGGCGCGGCGCCTGGAGCGCTATCTGACCCAGCCGTTTTTCACCGTTGGCGCGGTCGACGGCGCCAACGGCAGGCGAGTGCCCATCAAGGACACGCTGAACGACTGCGAAACCATCCTCAACCAGAGCGAGTTCGACGATAACGAAACCGATTACTACATGATCGGCTCGCTGAAGGATATGGAGTCCTCATCATGAGCCAGGCGAATGTCATGACGGTGTCCCTGCGACTGCCCACCCGAACGTTGTTCGAAGGCAGTACGCTCAGACTGCTGGCTACCGCCGCCAACGGCGCTTTCGGCATGCTGCCCAACCACACTGACTTTGTGACAGCGCTGGTGCCGTCGGTGCTGATCCTGACGGATGAAGACAACCGGGAGCAGTTTTTTGGTATCGACGAGGGCATCCTGATGAAAACCGGCCATCAGGTAGACATCGCCATTCGTCGCGGCGTGCGGGGCGACAACCTGGAATCCCTGAACGACACCGTGCAGGCCTCGTTTGTTGAAGTGGACGAGGAAGAACGGGTGGCACGCTCGGCGCTGTCGCGCCTGGAGGCAGGGATCGTGCGGCGCTTTGGCGACTTACGGAAACCCACCTTATGAGCCACAAAAAGGAAGACCGCTCCGCCGATGACATCCGCCGCAGCGCCGAGCGCATGAGCCGGGCCCGCAGCGCGCCGGACGAGAGCCCGCTGAGGGGCCTCGGCGCCTTTGGCATCATCGGCTGGTCGGTGGCGGTGCCCACGGTGGGCGGCGCCTTTCTGGGCATGTGGTTGAACCGGGTCGCACCGCAGAACTTCTCCTGGCCCATCGCACTGATTCTGGGTGGCCTTGTTGTCGGCGGCATCATTGCCTGGAGCTGGATCGATAAGGAAAGGCCGAAGGAGGAACCGCGTGGCAAGCCTGCTGGCAACAAGCCCGGCGACAGCGGCCAGGATACGCACAAAGGGAGCGGTAAATGATGGGTGTTGACTGGCCAGCGGTATTGTCTGAACTGGCACCTGAGTTAGCGCTTGGACTGGCGGTGGGCGTGCCGGTCAGCGGCCTGTTCTTCGCGGGGCTGGCCTGGGGCATGGCGCGGGCACTGAAGTCCGACCGGCCCGAAGGCCTGCTGCTGCTAAGCGCGGTGTTGCGACTGACCATGCTGCTGGGCGCCGGTGCCTGGCTTGCCGCCAGCACCGCCACGGCCTGGCCTATGCTGGGTTATGCACTGGCCTTTTTCATTGTGCGCACGGCTGCGGTGACCTGGGCCAGAGCAGGTAAAAACAAAGCGGGTAACCCCGAAGCGGCGCATACACAGGAACAGGAACAGGAGCGGGTGTAATGCAGTTTTCACCGGATGACATCATTTATTTCACCATCGGCGGCTGGGGCCTGAACGCCACCATCGTCAACACCTGGATTGTGATGGCGCTGCTGGTGGGTATTTCCCTGCTGGTCACCCGCAACCTGCGCGCCGACGTGCCGCCCAATCGCCTGCGCACCGCGCTGGAAGTCATCGTGAAGGCGATTCAGGGCCAGATTGAGGAAATCACCCACAACTCGGTTAACCACGTGTTGTATTTCGCCGGCACCCTGTTTCTGTTTATTGCCCTGTCGAACCTGATGCTGATCATACCGGGATTTTCGCCACCAACGGCGTCCTTATCCACCACCGTGGCGCTGGCATTGTCGGTGCTGGTGGCCGTACCGGTATTTGGCATTGCCAGTGGCGGCGTCAAGAACTACCTGCGGACCTTCATTGAACCATCAATCATCATGCTGCCGTTCAATATCATCGGCGAGTTCTCCCGCGGCATCTCACTGGCGATCCGCCTGTACGGCAACGTGATGAGCGGCGCCGTTATCGCCGCCATCCTGCTGACCATCGCACCGTTCTTTTTCCCGGTAGTGATGGACATGCTGGGCCTGCTGACCGGCATGATCCAAGCCTACATTTTCGCCATTCTGGCCACCGTGTACATCTCATCGGCCACTGCAGAAGAGCCATCAGAGGTGAAAAAGCCATCAGCACCCGAACCATCACTGGCGCCTACCAACAACGAGGACAAATCATGAGCGAACTCACCGTCACCATCATCGCGGCCATATCGATTTTTACCGCCGGCCTGACCATCGCCATCGGCTCCATCGGCCCGGCGCTGGGTGAAGGGCGAGCTGCTGCTGCCGCCATTGCCGCCATTGCCCAGCAGCCCGACGCGGCCCCTACCCTGTCGCGCACTCTCTTTGTCAGTCTGGCGATGATCGAATCCACCGCGATCTACTGCTTTGTGGTGGCGATGATTTTTATCTTCGCCAACCCCTTCTGGGACGCCGTTCAAGCAGCGGCAGCGGTAGCCAGTTAACCGTCGGTCGGCTTCTTTCGGAGGCTGACCTATAAGCAGGGGGGTACAGGGTATGTCCATTGACTGGGTTACAGTTATCGCACAAATCGCCAACTTCCTGGTGCTGGTGTGGCTGCTGAAGCGATTTTTGTACCGACCGATTCTGGACGGCATCGACGCCCGCGAAGCGGAAATCACAAAGCGCATGGCGGCGGCCGGAGAGCTACAGAAAAAAGCCGAGGCAGCCCAGGCGGATTACCAGCAACAGAAAAAGCAGCTGCTGACACGCCAGGACGACATGGTCGCCAAGGCCCTGCGGGACACCGAAGAGCAGCGCAACGACTTGCTGGCCGAGGCCCGCGCACGGCTCGAACAGGAGCAGCAGGACTGGCGCAAACACCTGGAGCGGGAACGCCAGAGATTCGCCGCCCGACTGCAGCGGGCAGGACAGGAGACCCTGACGGAACTCACCCGCAAGGCCCTGCACGATCTGGCCGATGAGACGCTGGAGCAGGCCATCGTGCGCCATGTGGGCAAGCGCCTGGCGCCGCTGGCAGATGAGCTGCAACAGGCAGCGGGCGACAGCACCCAGGCCATCGCCACGACTCGCGAGCCGCTGCCAGAAGCCGCACAGTCACAGCTGGAAAACGACCTCAGCGAGCTGATACCCGCCATGGCCCTGCGCTTTGAAACCGACACCGAACAGGCGCCCGGACTGGTTCTGCGAGTGGGTGGCGCCCAGGTGGCGTGGACGATCGACAGCTATACCGACGAATTTGATGCTCTGCTAAGCGAACGCCTGACCACAGGCGCGTCGGGCCGGGCGCAAGCTGAGGCTGGGTGACTCTCCATGATCAACAGCGACCTTGATAATTTGGCACAGAATTCTGCCAGCAAGCAGTCTCGAAACCAGAACGAAAGCCGGGATCAGGATTTTGACGATCAGTTCCAGCAGTGGCAGCAAGACATGTTGGCCACGCCGACACCCGCGCCGGTACTGACCGAAGTGGGTCGCGTCATCGAAGTGGGCGACGGCGTCGCCGTGGTGACTGGCCTGGCCCGGGCACTGGCGGATGAGCTGCTGATATTTGAATCCGGTGTGCGCGGCATCGTACTGGACCTGGAGCCCGGCCGTCTTGGCGTTATCCTGCTGGGGCCCTCCGAGCTGATTCACCTGGGCGAAGACGTGCGCCGCACCCGCAAGGTGATCAGCGCGCCGGTTGGCCCTGCTCTGCTGGGCCGCGTTGTCGATGCCATCGGCCGCCCCAGAGACGGCCTCGGGCCTATCGCCGCCGCTGCCGAGCACCCGGTAGAAGCCGAAGCCCCCGGTGTATTGAGCCGCTCGCCTATCTCTCGGCCACTGGCCACCGGCATAAAAGCCATCGACGCGGCGGTGCCCGTGGGCCACGGCCAGCGCGAGCTGATCATCGGTGACCGCCAGACCGGAAAGACCTCCATCGCCATCGACACCATCCTCAACCAGGTGCGATCAGAGGTCATCTGTATCTATTGCGCCATCGGCCAGCGCGGCGATGCGGTGTCACGGGTTATCGGCGCGCTGAAAAAAGGCGACATGATGGCCCGCAGCATCGTGATGTCCGCCGGTGATGAAGAAACGCCGGGGCTGTCCTACATCGCCCCCTACGCCGCCATGACCATGGCGGAGTATTTTTGCGACCAGGGTCGGGATGTGCTGATCATCTTTGATGATCTGACTCACCACGCCCGCTCCTACCGCGAACTGTCGCTGCTGCTGCGCCGGCCACCGGGTCGCGAGGCGTTTCCTGGCGATATTTTCTACGTTCACGCCCGGCTGCTCGAACGGGCAGGCCAGTTCACCAAAGAGGTGGGAGGTGGCTCCATTACCGCCCTGCCGGTGGTGGAAACCCAGGCTGAAAACCTGTCGGCGTATATCCCCACCAACCTGATCTCCATTACCGATGGTCAGATTTATCTGTCGCCACAGCTGGTGCAGATTAACCAGTTCCCGGCGGTGCACCAGGGGCTCTCGGTGTCCCGCGTGGGTGCCAAGGCGCAAAGCCGCGCCCTGCGTGAGGTCGCCGGCAACCTGCGGGTCACGCTGTCACAGTTTGAAGAGCTGGAAGATTTCGCGCGCTTTGGTACCCGCCTCGACGACGCCACCCGCGCCCGCCTGTCACGCGGCGCGGCGGTGCGCGACTCGCTGCGCCAGGCTGAGCGCGATCCGATGCCGGCGGTGGAACAGCTTGCCGTGCTGATTGCCGCGATGGAAGGCTTGCTTGACGGAATCGAGGGGCAGCCGCTGATGGATGCCATGGTGCGCATCCGCGCGCTGGCCAAAAAGCAGCTGCAGGAGATCGAACAACGCATCGCTGACGATCAGGAATTACGGCCCGAAGATCGCGAACTGATTATCAAGCTGGCTCGCTCGGCACTGGAGACCGATCATGGCACAGACGCTTGAGGCACTCGAACGCCACGCCGATACGCTGACCAGTATCCGCGGCATTGTGCATACCATGAAAACCCTGTCGGCGATCAACGCGTCGCCCTACGAGCAGGCTGCGCGCGCTATCGAAGCTTATCACCAGACAATCCTGCAGGGCTTTGCCGCCTTTGCTTACCGCACCGGCGGCATCTCACTGCGCCAGGAGGACGCCAGAGAGCACCTGCTGGTGGTTTTTGGCTCAGACCATGGCTTGTGCGGCAACTACAACGAGATCCTGGCAGAGTCAGTGAAGCAGCATTGCGATGCTCAGACGACACGCAAACCGCGCCTGCTGTGCATTGGGGCGCAGATGAACGATGCGTTATCGGATTTCGACCTGGTGTCAGATGCGGTGCTGCTGCCGCCGGCCTCCGCCGACGGCATTGGTCGTCTGGCGGGCGATATCGTTACCCGAATCGAGTCTTTAGGCCAAGGCCAGCCGCTGCACGGCCTGGGCGCAACCCTTGCCTTTACCCAGCGCGCCGAGCACGGCCTGCGTGAGCCCATTATAAAGCCCCTGCTGCCGCTGGCGCCTGAGCTGCTAGAGCGTAAAAAAACCTGGGAGTCACGCTCGCTGCCAGATTACACCATGGACGCCGACAATCTGCTGTCGGCACTGATTCGCAGCCATATCTTCGCCAGCGTTTTCCGCGCCTCTGCAGAAGCCATGGTCACCGAAAACTCGGCGCGGCTGGCACTGATGCAGCAGGCCGAACAGTCCGTCGACGAGCGGATTGAAGACGTGCAGGGCGACTTGCGCTCCGTGCGCCAGACCGAGATCACCAATGAACTGATGGATGTGATCATTGGTTTTGAAGCGCTGAAGAAGCCCAAGAAGCGCAAAGCACAAGGATGACTTCAAAGCAGGCGGCGAGACTTGCACTGACTGCACCGCTGGACGACCCGAACGCAACTGTTCGATCTCGGCTACGTCATCTGGCAAGATGAAAATCACCGGTACGGACGGTGCTCACCTCCAGCACCGAACATCGAGGAGAATCGATTGCCATGGCTGATTACAATCATACGAGTTCCCAACACACACCCCACTCCGGGCGCTACGCCACACGCACCCTGGATAGGGCGATCAAGGCCAACATGGCCACCCGAACCATGGGGATTACCCCCGCCGGTGTCTCCACGGTCATCTATGAATGGCTCGCTCACCTGGCCATGTCCCCAGGCAAGCGCCAGGAACTGGCCGAGGACCTGATCTACAAGTTCGAATATCTGCTGCGCCACTCACGGCAGTTCCCTCTGGGCGCAGACAGCAAGCCCTGTATCGAGCCAGAGCTGAACGACGGTCGCTTCACCAATGAAGCCTGGTGCCGCTGGCCTTACAACATGTTCTATCAATCCTTTCTTCTACAGCAGGAGTGGTGGGAAAACGCCACGACCAATATCGACGGCCTGTCAAACAGCACCGAGAATGTGGTGTCCTTCATTGGCCGCCAGATGCTCGATCGCTGGTCGCCCTCCAACTTTCCCTGGCTCAACCCCGAAGTGATCGATGCCACCATGCAGCAAGGCGGCATGAACTTCGTTCGCGGCTGGGAGAACTTCTGCGAGGACTGGGAGCGCCAGAAGACCGGCGCCCCTCCGGCAGGCACGGAAGATTTCAAGGTTGGCGAGAATCTGGCTACTACACCGGGCAAGGTAATCTACCGCAACCATCTGATCGAGCTGATTCAGTACACGCCGACCACCAAGAAGGTCTACGCGGAACCAGTATTGATCGTGCCGGCCTGGATCATGAAGTATTATATTCTCGATCTGACCCCCGAAAAATCACTGGTCCGCTACCTGCTGGACCAAGGCCACACGGTGTTCATGATTTCCTGGCGCAACGTGACCTCCGAGGATCGCGAGCTGGGCATGGGCAGCTATCGGCGCCTGGGGCCTAAAGCGGCCTTGGAGGTCATCTCCTCGATCATGCCGGAGCGCAAGATTCACGCCGTGGGATATTGTCTGGGGGGCACGCTGCTAACGATTCAGGCCGCCACCATGGCCCGAGACGGCGACGACCGACTGGCCTCGCTGACCATGCTGGCCGCCCAGGTCGACTTCACCGAAGCCGGCGAGCTGTCGCTTTTCATCACTGAAAGCGAGGTTGACTATCTCGAGAGCATGATGCAGGAGCGCGGCTACCTGGACGGCGCGCAGATGGCCGGCGCCTTCCAGCTGCTGCGCTCCAACGATCTGGTCTGGTCGCGCATGATACGCGAATACATGCTGGGCGAACGCCAGAAGATGAATGCTCTGATGGCATGGAACGCCGACACTACCCGCATGCCCTATCTGATGCACTCTCAATACCTGCGCCGGCTGTACCTCAACAACGATCTGGCCGCCGGGCGCTATATCGTCGGCGCCCGTCCCATCGCCATCACCGACATCAAGGCGCCAATCTTCTCCGTGGCCACCAGCAGCGACCACGTCGCTCCCTGGCGCTCGGTCTATAAAGTCCATCTGCTCACCGACGCCGACGAGGTGACCTTCCTGCTGACCAGCGGCGGCCACAATGCGGGAATCGTCAGCGAACCCGGACATCCGCGGCGCACTTATCAGGTCGAAACGCGCAGCGAAAGGGCAAGCTACATCGATGCAGACACCTGGCAGCAGACGACGCCGTCTCATCAGGGTTCCTGGTGGCCCGTCTGGCAGGCGTGGCTGGTCGAGCGTTCTTCCAAGGAGCAGGTCGCTCCCCCGAAAATGGGTGGCGACAACTATGTTCCGCAGACGGATGCTCCGGGCACCTACGTGATGCAGAAATAGGGCTGCAGTAGAAACGACCTGCAGGCAATGCACGTAAACAACATGGCCGCTCTCTTGACGAGAGCGGCCATGTTTTTATAAGCCTTTTTCGGCTTAATTTGTCGCTAAAGCATGCTTTTTACAGCTTGCCTTCCAGCTCCGGCAGCGCCTGGAACAGGTCGGCCACCAGGCCGTAATCCGCGACCT
>ERZ1032895.130-NODE-130-length-18545-cov-5.287723_pt1 | contig 18545 bp, 17 predicted proteins | sample MGYA00516687_ERZ1032895 | MGnify/ENA primary metagenome ERZ1032895 (study PRJEB33719, sample SAMN04261600) | wastewater metagenome | biome: rural village; feature: latrine urine exit; material: soil | place: El Salvador | collected 2013-01-14 ... | reverse complement strand
TTAATATCCCGTACACCACAATTTGTTGTGGCTGTCACGGTTGTGCAACACAATTACTGGGGATTTTTGACGGCAACACGCCGTGTCGAAAAATTCTTTTTCTGTGGATTAGAACGATTATCCGCCACTGTGGGAATGTGGAGAACTTTTCTGTTGTTGCATTAGTCCCGCACCAGCACGCCGAAGTATCAATAGGGGTACTTGTGGAATTCACGTGACGAGGTTGTGGAGAACCCTGTGGGGGAATATTAAATGGGTGAGCACAACATCTAGTCATGTCTTGCGTTGTCGATCCCTAGATGTAGTATTAAGTCAGTGGTTGAGCCCGATGAGGCGTTCACCAAGAATTCAATAGAAAAGCCGAGAGCCCCTCAATTTCTTGAGGATAGCGGCATAGACCGGCACGAAGGCAACGACTTAGGGAGAGATCATGACCGTAACTGTTTACAGCAAACCAGCATGCGTACAGTGCAACGCAACCGTGCGTGCATTGGATAAAAAAGGCGTCGAATACAACGTCATCGACATGTCGCAGGACATGGACGCTTTAGAGCGTGTCCGCGCCCTAGGGTACATGCAGGCTCCGGTCGTTATGGCAGGTTCTGATCACTGGTCAGGGTTCCGCCCAGATAAGATCGCCAGCCTGGAGGTGAACAGCGCTGCAGCTTCTACGGTTGCATAAGCTGCTTTCACACCAAATTTTTAAGGTAGGGATTCAATGACTGCCCAGGTGCAGGATAGATCATTCGTCAAATCGCCCGAATCGCAAGATATGGTCGAAACTCGTGCGAAGTTGATCTATTTCTCCTCGGTATCTGGTTATACCCATAACTTTGCTGAAAAGTTGGGGTTCGAAGACGGCTACACAGCCCGACTACCGATCATCACTCGCGAACCCACACTTTATGCATTAGAACCATTTGTTCTCATGCTGCCAACCTACGGGGCTGGCAAAGGACCCGGAGTAGTTCCTAAACAGGTCATCAAATTTCTGAACGTCAAAAACAACAGAGAATTGATCCGAGGCGTTATCGCTGCTGGGAACACAAACTTTTACGACGCATACTGTTTAGCCGGCGACATTATCTCGGCAAAAACACACGTCCCTGTTATGTATAGATTCGAACTGATGGGCACTCCCACGGATGTGACTAAGGTTCGTGAAGGATTGGATGCATTTTGGCAACAACACTCACTGAAGAAGAACTAATTCAGTCCGCTAAGAAGCTTCCTGAGGAATGGAAGAACCTCGGATACCACGAACTGAACGCCATCTTGAACCTCTATGGTCCAAATGGTGAAATCCAGTTCGAAGCTGATCACGCTGCCGCGCGTCAATACTTCCTACAGCACGTCAATAAGAACACCGTGTTCTTTCATAGCCGTCGCGAGCAGATCGATTACCTGATCGAAAACGAATACTACGAACCAGAAACCTTTGAGCAATACCCAGAAGAGTTCGTATTTGCTCTCTACGATCAGGCCTACGCACACAAGTTCCGCTTCCCCTCATTCTTGGGTGCCTTCAAGTTTTATACCTCGTACGCCCTGAAAACCTTTGATGGCGAACGCTACCTGGAACGCTACGAAGACCGTGTGGTCATGAACGCGCTGTACCTGGCGCGTGGCGACCAGGACATGGCCAAACGACTCGTGGATGAGATCATCCTGGGTCGTTTCCAGCCAGCTACTCCAACGTTCCTCAACGCTGGCAAAGCCCAGCGTGGTGAGCTTGTTTCATGTTTCCTGTTGCGTGTTGAAGACAACATGGAATCCATCGCGCGCGGCATTAACTCCTCGCTGCAGCTGTCCAAACGCGGTGGTGGTGTAGCGCTGAATCTTACCAACCTGCGTGAACAGGGCGCACCCATCAAGAAGATTGAAAACCAGTCTTCCGGTGTCGTGCCGGTCATGAAGTTGCTGGAAGACTCGTTCTCCTACGCCAATCAGCTGGGCGCGCGTCAGGGTGCCGGTGCTGTCTACCTCAACGCGCACCACCCAGACATCAACATCTTCCTTGACACCAAACGCGAAAACGCCGACGAAAAAATTCGTATCAAGACGCTGTCGCTTGGTGTCGTTGTCCCAGACATCACGTTTGAGCTGGCGAAGAAGAACGAACCCATGTACCTGTTCAGTCCATACGATGTGGAACGGGTCTACGGTGTGCCATTCAGTGAAATCTCGGTGACGGAAAAGTACTACGAGATGGTTGATGATCCACGCATTAAGAAGACCAAAATCAAACCGCGTGATTTCTTCCAGACCCTTGCAGAACTCCAGTTCGAATCGGGTTACCCGTACATCGTTTTTGAAGATCACGTGAACCGGGCGAATCCGATCAAGGGTCGCATCTCGATGTCGAACCTGTGCTCGGAGATCTTGCAGGTCTCTGATCCATCGACCTACAACGCCGACCTGTCGTATGACCACGTTGGTAAAGATATCTCGTGCAACTTGGGTTCGATGAACATTGCCAAGACCATGGACTCTGATGACTTTGGTGCCTCGATTGAAACCGCGGTTCGCGCATTGACTGCCGTATCAGACCTCTCCGATATTTCGTCGGTGCCATCGATCGCTAAAGGTAACTCCGAATCTCATGCCATCGGCCTGGGTCAGATGAACCTGCACGGCTACCTGGCACGCGAAGAAGTACATTACGGGTCTGAAGAAGGCGTCGATTTCACGAACATGTATTTCTACACCGTGGTCTACCATGCGCTGCGGGCATCCAACAAGATCGCTATCGAGCGCGAAGAAACCTTCGGTGGATTCGCCGATTCCAAGTACGCATCGGGTGAATACTTCGATAAGTACACTGATCAGGAATGGAAACCAGCTACCGAGAAGGTTGCCCAGCTCTTTGCTGATGCCGGAGTGCACATCCCCACTCAGCAGGACTGGCAAGAACTCAAGGCTTCGATCATGGAGCACGGTATCTACAACCAGAACCTGCAGGCGGTACCCCCAACGGGATCAATCTCATACATCAACAACTCGACGTCGTCGATTCACCCGGTTGCCTCGAAGATTGAGATTCGTAAAGAAGGTCGCCTGGGCCGGGTGTATTACCCAGCCCCGTATCTGAACAACGATAATCTCGAGTACTTCCAAGACGCCTATGAAGTTGGTTACGAGAAGATCATCGATACCTACGCTGCGGCAACTCAGCACGTCGACCAAGGTCTGTCATTGACTCTGTTCTTCAAAGACACCGCGACGACTCGCGACGTCAATAAGGCCCAGATTTACGCCTGGACCAAGGGCATCAAGACCCTGTACTACGTCCGCGTTCGCCAAATGGCGCTTGAAGGAACTGAAATCGAAGGCTGCGTATCCTGCATGCTGTAAATCAACACACGAAGGTGTGCCGTTTGACCGACGACGCGTCAGGCGGCACACTTTGTCGTGTACCCCTCAGCGCTTTAAAATAAAAACGTAGAAAGACACCACGCATGACTCCCGAAGAAGTAACGCAGCGAATCCCCACGTATCAGGCCATTAACTGGAACCACATCGACGACGACAAAGACCTCGAAGTGTGGAACCGTCTGACCACCAACTTCTGGCTGCCTGAAAAAGTCCCACTGTCTAACGATTTACAGTCTTGGGCAAATATGACCGACGACGAACGCGAAGTCTCCATGAAAGTCTTCGCCGGTCTGACCCTGCTGGACACCATCCAGGGCACCATCGGCGCTGTCTCGCTCCTTCCTGATGCACTCACTCTGCACGAGGAAGCCGTGCTGTCCAACATTGTGTTCATGGAAGCCGTCCACGCGAAATCCTATTCGTCGATCTTCTCGACTCTTGCCTCGAGTGAAGCCATCGACAACATTTTCCGTTGGACTCGTGAAGAACACACGCTGCAGTACAAAACCCACGAGATCATCAAGCACTACGAAGGTGATGACCCGCAGAAGCGCAAGATCGCTTCGGTCATCCTGGAATCCTTCTTGTTCTACTCCGGTTTCTACTGGCCAATGTACCTGTCATCGCAGGCACGCTTGACCAACACCGCTGATTTGATCCGACTGATCATCCGTGACGAAGCAATCCACGGCTACTACGTCGGTTATAAATACCAGCGCAACATGGAAAACGAAACTCCAGAGCGTGCCGCAGAACTCAAAGAATTCGCCTTCGACTTACTCCAGGATCTTTACGATAATGAAGTGGCCTACACCCACGACATCTACGATCCACTGGGGCTCTCCGAAGACGTCAAAAAGTTCCTGCACTACAACGCAAATAAAGCGCTGATGAACATGGGATACGAGCCGATGTTCCCGGACTCCGTCACCGACGTGAACCCAGCCATCTTGGCTGCTTTGAGCCCGAATGCGGACGAGAACCACGACTTCTTCTCCGGCTCCGGCTCCTCCTACGTCATCGGTGCCAAGGAAGAAACTGAAGACGACGACTGGGATTTCTAAACTCCAGTTTTGCCCTGAGGCCTTGAACGAGGGGATTGCTGAAATTTCAGCAATCCCCTCCATTTTTTAACCTCCTAAATGTCCATCCCCATTCTGCTTGGGACCGCTGGGGGCTCTTTCATAGGCGGGCAGTTTGCAGCACCCTCGATGCATTTCAAAGCGTGTATACATGATGAAAACTGTGTGTACACCACGGCGTTCACGTATACATCGAAAGAATCTGTGCATACCGAGTTTTATAAAAGGGCTGGCCACAGGACATCAGGCTTTTAGAACGCAGTTACAGACTCCGGTACATCGGGAATCGGATTGAAAGACAGTTACGCGGCAGCGAGATGGCGTAAGTTTTGAATAGCCTGGGGGACATACGCCACGTAGTGTTCAAGGGCTGCGCGTATTTGGGGGTCGTCCATCTTCTTTCCCACACCCCGTGCCAAATTCAGGCGGCTGTGCGATATCCAGCTTCTCAGGTCAGGTTCGTTGCGCCATCGATCCGCAGAAACCCAAGTCTTAACCAGCATCATCAAAATATCGGCGGGTTTACTGACCGGCGGATTCGGATCGGCGAGCCAATTTCTCTCGTCATCGTCGTCCCGGTGCGTTTCGAGAACGGCAATGAGGGCGGCGTTGAACGTGGGGGAGGCGTGCCTGATCTGCTGCAGGGTGATCTTATGGTCAGCAAATATAGGCACAGGAGGCGATGGCGCAATGCCATAGGCTGAGCAGTCAATGAAGAGCTCCTCCTCACTAACCGGTAGCTCCCCGTCATCGAAAAGAATACGACTCGGTTCAAGGGCACGCACGTGTCCACGGCGAACGACGTTGGTGATCTTCCGTAGATCGATCAGCTCTGAACGACTGAGCATGGTAACTCGGTACATGGTGGGCTCAGTGTGCTCGTCGATTCGCATGTATCGGCCCGTGTCTTCCAGGCGATGGAAGAGGTCGGTTACATCGCTGGCGTCGGCGCAAGCTTCAGCTTCATCCGCTGAACCCTCCAGCAGCGCACCGACCTGGTCCAGTGGCTGGAGGTGTGCACGGTTGGCAAACCATGCTTCACGAGGTCAGATCCACCGGATCTGGTCAGGATCAAACCCTTCATCGAGAAGCCAGAGGCAGGCATCGACGGATGTCTTGCCACCACCGATCACGGTAAAGCTGCGATAGTCCTCCGCGCGTGCTGGGAGCTCGTTGATGGGAATGAAGGCTGTATCAGGATCTACCATAAAGGAGGGTTTATGCGTCGCGGGAATTGCCGACTCCTGATACCGCGCATCCACCACCCTGCGACGAACACGACCCTCCAGAAGATCCTCGGTGGTGAGGTCGTTGACCTGAGCTAGTCCATCGTTACTGTCTAGATATTCATGGCGCGGCAGAAAAACGACCCTCTCAGAAGGCAATAGCCGTTCCTGCAGGACTTTTTGAAAATAGGCGTGAATTTCCGGACCGGTGGCTTGTTTATAGAATCCTGCGTTGCGTCCAGATTCTTGGATGCGATCTTCACCAAGCGGCATCGAATTGACGCCGTAGTATGCCGATGGGGTGTGTAGACGAACGAAGGGATATGTGTCGCACCAATGACCGCCGACCTCTCCACGCCGGTCAATCAACGTGATCAGGGCATCGGGGGATTCGGTCAATAAGGAGTACACGAAAGCGAGCCCGCTCGCTCCCGCTCCAACAACGAGGTAATCCGTGGCTTGAACCATAATGCCATCCGATCTATGGTTCTATTTTTTCACCGATGCTCTAAGCGCTCAAGATATCTGCCGCAGGATTATGCGCGGCAGGCCCCGACGATACGCCACATACCCTCAGCGCTTCGATATTCAGACACAAGACCGTGACGTTGCAGCACTGCGACCATGGCTTTCGGATCATGGGAAAAGGCGCGATATGTACTTCGGACGATTCCTAACCCTGCATTCATCAGCTTGGTGCCAAAACGCGTGAACCAGTTATGCGGGGGATGACTGAACACCACCATCCGCTGAGCGTGCGTGGCCGCGGCCGTCAACAGAAGTTCATAGTCTGGGTAACAGCACACGACGCGATGCAATATGGCGATGTCGAAGGGCGTCAGCACCGTGGGGTTCGTCGCAAGGTCGATGCTCAGGATCCGCTGCATTTGACCTTCAAACCCAGCCTGTTGAATCAATCGGTTCGCTTCAGATTCATATGAGCCGGATAACTTGATGTTTGTCGTTCGGGCTGCGCCGTGCTTGAGTAACTCCAGCTGAATATCGCCGATACCCCCGCCGATCTCCAGGACCGTTGCTCCGGCGATGCCTTTCGACACGGCATACTCGACAATCTTCTGAGCTGGGGCAGTCAAGCCGTGCCGCCGGTATTGGCGCGCCAGTTGTGAAGCGTATCTGTCAGAGAATACGCGGTCATATCCTTCGGGTGTCGATCCCGCACAACAAGCGGCCATGTCTCGAGTTTATTTGAGGCTGGCCGGTTCATGGAAGGTTAGCAGGATAAAGATCAGGCCTAGCGAATCGCGGCTTATCCGCCGCTTCGCTAGGCCTGCGAAAGAGACGGAGTAACTAAGCAAACGAGAGGAACAATTTCTCTAATTGTTCGAGATCTTCATCTTCCGCATCTCCGTCTGCCAGACACTCCTGCAACGCCGAGGAGATCACCAAAAAACCGGCCCGATCCAAGGCTTTAGATACTGCCGAAAGCTGCTGTACGATCTGCGAACAATGCGCATCATCTTCCACAGCGCCAATAACGGCTGCGAGTTGCCCGTGAGCACGACGCAGTCGGTTCACTATCTTCTTTTTTGCCTCGGGATCATTTTCTAAACCAGTCGACTGGACCATTGTCCCTCCAAAATTCGATCTTCATTTGCACTTAGTATACTCCCTGGGGTATATTCATACATACCCCCGGGGGTATACTTTGTAAGATGCAGTAACGATCATGAGGAAAATTTATGTGTCGAGCAGTGAAATGCAATGTGTGTGGCAAAACCACGTGGGCTGGCTGCGGTCAGCACGTGAGCTCGGTAAAGGCATCTGTGCCAGCCGGACAGTGGTGCAACGGCAAACACTCCCAACAAGAAATCGATGCTGCCCAAGCGGCTAACCCGGGCATTTTGGCCCGTTTATTCGGACGCTAGAGCTCACCCCGCAACGAAATACGAGGAGACAATATGTTACTTGAACACATTTACGATCCAGACCTAGCCCAAGGTAGTTATTTCATTGGTTGCCAGGCCAATAACACCGCTATCGTGGTCGATCCGCGCCGTGATATTCAGGTCTACCTCGATATGGCGGAAAAAGAAGGCATGGAGATCATCGCTGTTACCGAGACACACATCCATGCGGACTATCTCTCGGGCACCCTTGAACTGGCCAATGCAACCGGGGCACAAGTATATGTCTCAGACGAAGGCGGACCCGATTGGATCTACGGTGAGGGCTTCGAGGATGCCGTTCGCATGAAGGACGGCCATAAAATTACTGTAGGCAATATCACTGTCGAAGCCGTCCACACTCCGGGGCATACCCCAGAGCACATGGTTTTCCTTGTCACTGACGGGGCGCAAGCCTCCGAACCGGGCTTCATGCTCAGTGGGGACTTGGTTTTTGTGGGCGACATAGGACGGCCGGATCTTCTCGATGAAGCCGCCGGTGGCGTCGATACGCGCTTCGTGGGGGCCCAACAGCTCTTTGCTTCGCTACGTGATCATTTTCTCCCGCTGCCTGATTATATGCAGGTATTGCCAGCGCACGGTTCGGGCTCTGCATGTGGCAAGGCCCTTGGTTCAGTACCCACAACAACCGTAGGATATGAACGAAAATTCTCATGGTGGGCACCCTTTGTACAAAACAATGATATCGACGGATTCGTCAATGAACTGTTGGACTCACAGCCTGATGCACACGCATATTTTGCGCGAATGAAGGTCCAAAACCGTCAAGGTCCGGCGATTCTTGGCGAACTGCCAGAACTGACCGAATATACGCCTACAGAACTTAAACCACTGCTGAAACAAGACGACAAGATCTTCGTCGATACCCGGAACCACACCGAACGGTACGATGCGGCCGTTGCAGGGGCACTCTCCATTCCTGATGCGTCCAAAGCCGCCACCCATATTGCGTGGGCCTACAACCCCGAGGACGAACATCGCGATCTGGTGATTCTGGCACAGGATGCTCAAGACGCCACCCGGTATCGGGAGCATTTCATTCGGGTTGGCGTTGATGCCCTCACCGGATTTACGACCTCACTTGAAGGACTGCTCGGTGACGGGGTGCAGGTTGTCACCATGGATGAACTTGCCAAGGATGAGCATGCGTTCTTATTAGATGTACGCAGCAACACCGAATATGCCGAAGGTTACATCCCGGGTGCGGAACGAGTGCCGGTTAGCCGTGTTATTTGGGACTTATCTGAACTGCCCAGTGACGCTACGATCGTCACCTATTGTGCTTCGGGACGACGAGCTGCAGTGGGCGCCTCGGCGCTGCGTCGATATGGCTACGATGTCGCAGAGCTCGACGGAAGCTATAACTCTTGGATAGCCCAGCCCGGCAATGTTCCTGCCCGTCCGAGTGCATAATCAATGATCATTGCCGGTTATGTGCTCGCCATACTGGTAGGACTGTCGCTTGGTCTGTTAGGAGGTGGTGGCTCTATCCTGACCGTGCCCATTCTCAAATACATCATGGGAATGGAAGCGCAGGAAGCCATCGCCTCCTCACTGGTCATCGTCGCGTTGACGTCGTTGGCAGCCCTCATCCCACACTGGCGAGGCAAGCACGTCTCATTCCGCGTGGGGCTACCATTTGGTCTAGCCTCGATGGCCGGAGCTTTCCTTGGTGGTTGGTCAGCACAATTCATTCCAGGATTCGTGCTGATGAGCCTCTTCGCCGTCATCATGATAGCCACCTCGCTCAACATGATCAGAGGAAAAAGCCGAGTCTCCAATGAAAAAACCCAGCCCAACCTGTGGGTCTCCTTACTCATTGGGGCCGGCGTCGGTGCTGTCACAGGACTGGTCGGAGCCGGTGGTGGATTCCTGATCGTGCCAGCCCTCGTGTTGTTTGCTGGGCTGCCTGTGCATCTAGCTATCGGCACCTCGCTGTTGGCGATCGTAATGAAAAACGCCGCTGCCCTAGGTGGACACATCTTCGCCGTCAACATTTACTGGCCGACCACCTTGGCCTTTACTGCCCTGGCGATTGTTGGTTCACTCTTCGGAGCACGCCTGGCTGCCAGGATTCCTGCCAAATCATTGCGAACTGGCTTCGGTTGGTTTGTGTTGCTAATGGGAATCTTCGTGATTGGGGCAGAGCTTCTACCGTTGCTTACTTAAGTGGATGGTCGCTACCGAGCTGGCGGCGAAACATTGCCGTGCTATACCTCACAAGGGTATGGGCTATCTGGCAAGATAGGCTCATGACCTCATCACAGGAAGTTACTCAACCACAGGACACCGCGTATTTTCGGCGGACCAAACCCATCGAAATCACAGAAGACGTCCGTACCTCATTTTTCGTGTCGACCCAGCATGCCCAAGGGGCGTGGCAGGACGACGAACTGCATATGGCACCGGTTTCGGGTCTGGTCGCAGCGGAACTGGAGGCGTACCATCCGCGCAAAGATTTTCTGACCTCGCGGATCAGTTTCGATATTCTTGGCAAACTCCACGCCGGTGAGGTCAAAGTCGTCACTGAAACCGTTCGTCCCGGACGCACAATTGAACTCATCCAATCCACCGTTTATGCACAGGGGCGGGCCGTGTTAGTTGGCCGCACCTGGAAGATCATTACCTCAGATACCTCCCGGGTAGCGAATATTTGCGATGACCACTTACCGCCGGTTCAAGACGCTGAACCCTGGGATGAGATGTCCACACGGTGGCCCGGTGGGTTTATTCGGTCAATTCAGGCACGAAAATTCCCTGACCATGCCCCGGGACACGGTCGCGTGTGGATCACCAGCGATCTGGACATCATCGAAGGTGAATCGACTTCGTCATTTGCCAGGCTGGTGGGACTCGCAGATACCGCCAATGGACTGGCGCCGTTAGCGGATCCGTCCGAAGAGAACGTCTTTTTTGCCAACGTTGACCTCACCATTCATTTCCTGCGCCCACCCGTTGGCCAATGGCTTGGGTTTGCGATCTCAGCCAATATCGGCGAAACAGGTGGCGGGATAACCTCGGCCATTTTGTACGATGCCGACGGCGTGCTTGGTCGCAGTGAGCAGTCTCAGACGGTGCGCCTCACCGACGGCTAAGTTTTTGCATTAAACCATTCGGGGGCTCCACAATCTGTTGTGATTGTGGAGCCCCCGGTGGTTTCAGCGCGGTTTAGTGGCCGCGGGCAATCCATTCATCCAGGTGCGGTTTTTCTTCACCGATCACCGTGGAGTCACCGTGACCGGTGAGCACTTTGGTGTGATCCGGCAGGGTGAAGATCTTATTCTTGATGGATTCGATGATGGTATCGAAATCCGAATATGACCGACCGGTTGCTCCTGGGCCACCGTTGAACAGGGTGTCCCCGGAGAACAGGACACCGCCTTCCAGTTCTGGGGCGTGGAACACGACACAACCGGGGGAGTGGCCCGGGGTGTGGATGGCGGTCAAGGTCACGCCGGCGATCGTGAATTCATCGCCGTCGTTGATATAACCATCCGGTTCCTGGTCTGGGTGGGTGGCATCCCAGAGCATTTTGTCTTCTTTATTGATCAGCACCGGAGCGTCGACCATTTCCCGCAGTTTAATAACTTCGGAAATGTGATCGTCGTGGCCGTGGGTCAGCAAAATGGCTGACACGCTGCGTCCACCGATGGCGTCCCGGACTTTGTCGACCTCGTGGGCCGGGTCAATCACGATCACCGAGGTGTCATCACCGACAATGTAGACGTTGTTATCTACATCCCAGGTGCCACCATCCAGTGAGAAAGTTCCCGAGGTGACAATGTTTTCAATCTTGGCCATGAATGTTACAACTCCACTACTGAGCGCAGGACTTTGCCGGCGTTCATTTTGTCGAAAGCTTCGTTAATATCGTTCAGTTCGATGCGCTCGGTGACGAACGCATCCAGATCTAGCCTACCCAGCAGGTATTGTTCCACCAGCATTGGGAAATCCCGCGATGGCAGGGTGTCGCCGTACCACGAGGATTTCAGCGAACCACCGCGGCTAAAGACGTCCTGGAATGGCAGTTCCAGTGTCATATCCGGGTGTGGCACGCCAACTAGCACCACGCGGCCGGCGAGGTCACGGGCGTAGAAGGCTTGCTTATAGGTTTCTGGGTGACCTACGGCTTCGACCACCAGGTCGGCACCGAAACCATCGGTCAGTTCGCGAATGGTCTCAATCGCGTCGACCTGTTTGGAGTTCACCGTGTGTGTGGCTCCCAGAGTTTTGGCCTGTTCGAGTTTGGCGTCGTCAATATCGACGGCGATAATCTTGGTCGCACCGGCCAGCTTGGCGCCCTGAATGGCCGCCATACCCACGCCACCACAGCCGATGACCGCTGCAGATTCGCCGCGCTTGAGTTCACCGGTATTGATGGCTGCACCGATACCCGCCATGACACCACAGCCCAGTAGGCCAACGGCTGCATCTTGGTCGTCTTCCAGCTCGGCTTCGATCTTGGTGCACTGACCGGCAGCGACCAGGGTCTTTTCGGCAAATGAGCCAATGCCCAGAGCGGCTTCTAATTCGGTGCCGTCTTCCAGGGTCATTTTCTGTTTGGCGTTGTGGGTGTTGAAGCAGTACTGCAGCTGGCCTTTCTTACAGGCCCGGCATTCACCACAAACCGCACGCCAGTTTAAAATGACTTTGTCACCGACCTCCACGTTGGTGACACCTTCGCCAATTTCGGCAACGACGGCGGTGGATTCGTGGCCCAGCAGGTACGGGTAGTTATCGCCGACCCCGCCTTCGACATACAGGTAGTCGGTGTGGCAGACACCGCAGGTAGATACATCAACGACCACCTCACCGGGCCCGGGCTTGGGCACGATGATCGTTTCGATGGTCACCGGTGCATCTTTGGCACGGACTACGGCGGCCTGAACCTTATATGCCATTCATCTCTCCTTGAAGTCTCGGTTGCGCCCACGAGCTATCGTGGGCGATCACACACTATCTGACCATATCTGTACGGCCCTTGACCATGGTTGGCAACACGCTGATATATAAGCCATTAGCGTGGCGTCTGATCAGCGCTCATCAGGTCAAGGCATCGTTTTCAGCGTGCCGGACTGGCATACTGGAAACATGTGCGGACGATATGTAATGGCCAGAGCAATCGGTGACCTCATGGCAGCCACGGGTGCCGATGCAGTGCATTTCGAAGAGCTGCCCCCGGACTATAACGTGGCACCGACCAAAGACGTGCCGGTGCTCGTGGAGCACTACCAGGATCCCAAGGATCCTACGACGCCGTGGCAACGCAATCTGTATTTGGCGCGGTGGGGTCTGGTGCCCACTTGGGCCAAAGACCTGTCATTTGGTCAGCGCACCTTCAACGCTCGTTCTGAATCCGTGGTCGACAAACCCTCGTTCCGCTCGGCCGTCAAAACCCGCCGGGCAGCTGTGCCAGTCGATGGCTACTACGAATGGTTGGCACCCGAAACCAAAGGCGAGCGCAAACAACCATATTTTGTCCGGCCGAAAGACGGTTCACCAATCTTTTTTGCCGGACTCTACGAGTGGTGGAAGGACCCGGCCGCCGAGGATGGTGCCCCGTGGGTGTTATCGACCACGATTTTGACCGGCCCCTCGCCCCAACCCGGGGAGCAACCCGAGATCCTCAATGATCTTTCAGCCCTGCACGATCGGCTCCCGTTGCCCATGAGTCCGGCGATGATGGATCGGTGGTTGGGCGCCGGTGAGGTGTCCAAGGAGGAGGCCGCCCAATTAGTCGATGCCGTTGTCGCGCAGGCATATGAGACGGCCACCGAGTGGGAGATGTATCCGGTGGATCCGGCCGTCGGGTCGGTGCGCAATAACGGCCCGGAATTGATCGAACCGTTTGACCCAACCGGCGGCCAAACCGCCCTGGTCTAACCCAGTGAGGCGGGTAGCTGCTCGGCTGCGTGCAGCACGTGGACATCTAAGAAGTTTCGAAACACTCGATACCAGGCTTCGGCGTTGCCGCGGCCAAGGATCCAGTGCCCCTCGTCCGGGAAGTACAGGTAGCGGTGGGCGGTGTTTCCGGCGTCGTCGGTAATGGGCGGGGTGACCGTGTGCAGGGCGTGCCATAACTGGTGGGCCTGGCCGATCGGGACCCGGTAGTCCTTATCGCCGTGGATGACCAGCATGGGGACGGCGATCTGACGGGCGTAGCGGTGCGGGGAATATTGGGTTTGCGGGGCCATCGCCCGATCCCAGACGGCATTGTCGGTGGTTTGGCCCATCGCGGTGGTATCCCATAGCGAGGCGTGGGTGATGATGCACCGGAAACGGTCACCGGTGTGCCCGGCAACCCAGTTGGCCAGATACCCGCCGTAGGAGCCACCGGCCAGCGCGGTTTTGGTCGCGTCAATATCCTCGCGCGCTTCGGCAGCGTCAATCAGCGCCAGCAGGTCGGTAAAGGGTGTGCCGCCGAGTTGTTGATTTCCCCGATCGATCATGTGCTGCCCGTAGCCGGTGGAAATCGCCGGATCGGGGAGCAACACCGCATAACCTGCGGCCACAAACGGGTCGGGGTTCCAGCGGTAGGTCCAATCATTCCATGACCCCCACGGACCGCCGTGAACAAAAGCCACTAGGGGAAACGGCCCGTCGCCATCGGGTAGGCGCAACCAAGAGCGCACGACTGTGCCATCTTCGGCGGTGGCACTGAGCGTGTCCAGCCTGCCGGGGGAGTCGAGCGCGGTGACCGCGGTGTCCACGACCACCGGCTCGGTCACGGTGGGTGCTGCCGGGCTGAACACCAACCGAACCAACTGCGGGCTGGTTGCAATGCCCGAAGCGATCGCATAGACGCTTGCCTGTTCAGCAGTATTGTCTTGGGCGTCCGTGGCTAGACCGGTATAGGCCCGGGCGGCATCGAGGTGATCGTGGGACTGCCAGGTATCCACCGGGGTTGTCAGCCGGCTCGGGAACTGTTCGGCGTGGTGGCCAACATATATCGCCCCGGCACCCTCATCGTCGCAGGTGGCCACCAGGTGGGTGTTGGTCAGCCACTCGGCAGACACCCAGCGATCCAACTGGGGCCACAGCTCGTTGAGCTGACCGGAGCGTAGCTCAAGCAGGCCAGCGGTGACCGCCAGGTTGGTGCCTTCTCGCCACGGGATGGAGATGTTGATGACGGCGCGCATGCCATCCGGGCTGATCGGCCCGGCACTGTACTCGCGCTGCGGGGTGGACACCAGTAGTTCAAGGGCTTGTCCGGTCATGAAATCCACCCGATAGACCACTTGGGTTTCGACGTCGTCGGGCGTGTTGCCGCGGTGCTGCGACATCGTGACCAGCGCAAAGGTTGCTCTAGCATCGAGGTGCCAGTTGACCAAGCGCCCGGGTGGCAGATTGATGCGGATAAACTCTGGGCGCTGCCCGGCATTCGGGATCGGTGCGACACCGAACACCGTGCGGCCGGCCGGGAGGTCTTGGTCCCAATAGCGGGTAGGGAATTGCGAATACACCACGCCCGTGACCTTGGCTTGATCGCGGGTTGCGGCGAGTTCTTCGTGCTGTTGGTGGGTGGTTGCGCCACTGTGCCACTGCATGGTGACCACCAGTTTGTCTGCTGCTACCTTGAGTCCGGTAAATCCCCAGGTCCGCTGAGCGAGCACCCGTGGCTCACCCATGGCCGGTAAGACCCAGAGTCTCGCGCCAGCCTCGGTCGGTGCATCCGGGTCGTTGGCCGCTGCGGGGCGCGAGGAGAGGAACAAGACCTGTCCATCGTCGGCTTGTTCAACAGCCGAGACTGAGTCATCCCCGTGAGTTAATTGCACTGGGGTGTCGGTCACATCCCACAATTGGGTGACATATCCGGTGCCGTCGTGTTTTAACTGCTGCACGGTGGTGAGGATCCGGCCCGATTTGACGGTTACTCCGGTCAACCGACGGGCATCCAGCAGCGTGGACAGGACAGCATCAAAAGCAGAATTCGTCATGGCCCCATTATGAATGCTGCAGCTGACCTGCGATAGAGCGGCTTATCGTGTCCGCCCCGATTTTTATGCTGAGAGCGCGAACAATCACGAGGCACTTTGCCGCCACTGATCAGAAGGGGAATTTCATGGGTACGCTCACACAATCCATCCAGGTCACCTGCACTACCGCGGGCATTCCATTACATCTGTACTACGGGGGTCGGTCCTATACGGTCAAAGCCCAGCCGCAACGCTGGTATGTGCGTCGTCGCTGGTGGGCCGAAGAGTACCGGGCCGCCCTGGGACACGGCCCCGGTCTGGTGGATTATCAGGTCTGGCGCGTCCAAGTCAGCCTGACCCGGGCGGCTAATGCTCCCGTGCTGACCCTGGATATTTCCCACCACATCGAATCTGGCCGTTGGCGTCTGGTGCAGGTCCACGACGCGCTGCGGTTGGAGGAAGTCGCCTAACCATGGCACGGTCTTTTGCCCATCTCAACGTCACGACCGCCTACTCGGCGCACTTCGGGGTCTCTTGGCCGGAAGAACTCGTCGAGGTCGCGGCCGCTGATGGTGCCCACATTCTGGGGTGCACGGATCGCGATGGGCTCTACGGGATGGCCAAACACCTCAAAGCTTGCCTCGCACACGGCATTGCCCCGGTGGTCGGGGTGAACCTTGCGGTCATGTGGGATTCGAAATTTACCGTGGACGGTACGCCGCTGCCCGCCGGTCGGGTCACCATTCTGGCCGCTAGTGCAGCAAACGTTGGGGTCGGGCAAGCCCACAATCTAGGGGCGGGGTATCAGGCGCTGGTGCGGCTTATCTCCCGAGCCCATACTCAGCTTACGCACGACGATCGTCCGTATATTTTGGTCTCGCAACTAGCCGAAGCCGCTGGGACCAGCCCCGTGCTGCAGGTGCTGATCGGACCGGAAACCGATGTCGCCCGGTTAATGGTCCAACGCAAATACCCGGCGGGGCGGACTCGACTCAAACTGTGGAAACAGGTGCTACCCCGGGACAGTGTTTCTGTTGAAATTGTCTCGCACCTGTCGTTGCCCACCGAGCGCCTGTCAACGTCCCAAGCAGTTCGCATGTTACGAGCCAGCGCTGACCTCGACCTGCCGGCAATACTGACCAACGCCGTCCGGTATGCGACCCCGGATGGGGCTGCCACCGCCGATGTGGTCGATGCTGCCCGGGCCCTGTCGAGCCTGGACAAACTCACCGATATGCAGCCCAACGGTCAGGGCTGGCTCAAAACAGCTGAAACCATGCACGCCCTGGCCTATGAAATCACGCACGAAGCCGGCCTGGGCGCAGCTGCAGCCCGTTGGTTGCTGGACAATACCCAGCAGCTAGCCGAACGCTGCGCGCTGGACCCGGCTGAAGATATCGGCTGGGGCCAACCGCGTGTCCCAGAATTTGACATCATCGGGATCGACGGCGACCCGAACACCGTGCTGACCCAACGCGCCCGAGCGGGAGTAGCGCTACGCTTTGGCCACCTAGACCCCGGGACCAGCCACTATAATCGCGTGCAGCATCGACTGGATCACGAGTTGGGCATCATCCAAGATCTTGGATTCTCCAGTTATTTTCTCACCGTGGCCGAGGTCGTGGAAATGATCGAAGACCGCAACGTGCGCGTCTCCGCTCGCGGTTCGGGGGCGTCGTCGCTGGTGAATTATGCCCTACGGATTTCGCATGTCGACCCGATCGAACACGACCTGATTTTCGAACGGTTTTTATCCCAGGACCGCTCGACCCTGCCCGATATTGATATCGACGTCGAATCAGCGCGCCGGCACGAGATCTATCACGCGATGTTTGACCGCTTCGGAGCCGAACGCACCACACTGATGAGCATGCAAAACGGCTACCGAGTTCGCGGGGCCGTCCGTGATGCCGGACGAGCCCTCGGGCTGGAACGTGAACACATTGATCACCTGGCCAAAAAACTCTGGCGGTTTTCGGCCTCCGATTTTCGTCAAGCACTCGAGCACATGCCTGAACTACAGACCTTTGCCGCACAAGTGCACAACAGCCGCAAAGCCGGCAACCAACAACTAGATTTATTAGTGGATTTGACCGAACGACTCGATCGACTACCTCGCCATATCTCCATGCACCCCTGCGGGGTGATTCTGGGTGATACGACCCTGCTGGATCGGACCCCGGTTGAGGCTTCGGGGATGGGGTTGGCCATGAGTCAGTTTGATAAACACGATATGGATCCCATGGGGATGCTCAAGCTGGATGTGCTGGGTGTTCGAATGCAATCCACCATCGCCTATGCGCTGGAAGAAATCCAGCGCACCACCGGTGAGACCATCAATCTTGAAGAGGTCCCGCATGACGATCCGGCCACCTACGCGATGATCCAAACCACCCACACGCTGGGGTGTTTCCAAATCGAATCTCCTGGACAACGCGAACTCATTGGCAAACTGGAACCCGAATCCATCACCGATTTGATCATCGACATTTCGCTGTTCCGCCCGGGACCGATGAAGTCCGATATGGTTCGCCCGTTCCTGGACTACCGCCACCAGCTCGCCCCGGCGCACTACCCACACCCGGACCTCAAACCCATTCTGGAAGAAACCCATGGAGTGACGGTCTTTCATGAACAACTCCTGCGCACCTTGCATCTCATGACCGGATGTGGGCTGGCCGCCGCCGATGAATTCCGTCGCCGGTTAGGATCCGATGCCCAGGACGAGGTTGAAATATATTTTCGCGCCAAAGCCATGGAAAACGGGTGGGAGATTGAGGTGATCGATGAAGTCTGGGACACCCTGGCCGCATTCGGCTCGTTTGGTTTCTGTAAAGCCCACGGTGCGGCCTTCGCCATCCCAACGTTTGAATCCGCCTGGCTCAAAACGCACTATCCTGCAGCGTTTATGGCGGCAGTACTCGAACACGATCCGGGCATGTACCCGCAACGGCTCATGGTCGCCGAAGCCCGGCGAATGGGCATTGAAATTTTACCGGTAGATATCAATGTCTCCACCAC
>ERZ1032895.129-NODE-129-length-18564-cov-11.632827_pt1 | contig 18564 bp, 17 predicted proteins | sample MGYA00516687_ERZ1032895 | MGnify/ENA primary metagenome ERZ1032895 (study PRJEB33719, sample SAMN04261600) | wastewater metagenome | biome: rural village; feature: latrine urine exit; material: soil | place: El Salvador | collected 2013-01-14 ... | reverse complement strand
CGTCACGGCGTGTACGACGAAGTGTCCGCCATCACCGAGCGGGCCATGCGCGGCGAGCTGGACTTCAAACAGAGCTTTCGCGAACGCATGAGCAAGCTCAAGGGGCTCGACGAGTCGGTGCTGATCGAGATCGCCGAGTCGCTGCCGCTGATGGATGGCCTGGAGCGGCTGATGCATCACCTCAAGCGGCTGGGTTATCGCACCGCGATCCTGTCCGGCGGCTTTACCTACTTCGCTCGCCACCTGCAGGAGCGGCTGGGCTTCGATGAAATACACGCCAACGAGCTGGTAATCGAGAACGGCAAGGTCACCGGCGAGGTGCGCGAGCCGATTGTCGACGCCGACCGCAAGGCGCTGCTGCTGCGCGAAATCGCCGAGCGCGAAGGGCTCGGCATGGAGCAGACCATCGCCGTGGGCGACGGCGCCAACGACCTGAAAATGCTCGCCGCGGCGGGCCTTGGCATTGCCTTTCGTGCCAAGCCCAAGGTGCGCGAGGAGGCCCGGCATTCCATCTCGACCCTGGGGCTGGACGCGGTGCTCTATCTGATCGGCTACCGCGACGTGGATCTGGACGCCTGATCACAGACCTTTGCTCTTGGGCCAGCGGCACGATTTCGCTGGCCCCGGACACAGACTCGCGGTAGCGTCATGAAAGTTGTCACGACACAGTCAAGGAATGCGACATGACTCAGCCACGTTTTACCCCGCAACTGCTGGCCGAACTGAAGGTGCTTGGGCTGTTCAACCCGGCGTCTCAGCAGGAAGGGATCAAGGTGCGCTCCAATGCCGACCCGGAGCTGATCGAGGCGGCGGAAAGGCTGCATGTCAAAGGGCTGGTCACCCAGTCGGACGGTGGCTACCTCACCACGCTGGGGCAGGAGGCCGTCGAGCATGCCCGGGACCTGGCGCGACTGTTGAACGGGGATCAGCTCTCCACCTGAGACGCGCTCTGCATCGCCATCTGGCGTCTGCAGCAGTTGACAAGCCCGGCCAGTCCTGATTTCCTAGAGCCATGGACATGACATCTTACAACCTCGCTCTCGACCTACGACTATCGGCGCGTCTATAAGCGCGCCGGGCGATGTGGCCTTGCCACTGCCCCTGTATTTCCGGTCGAATTCGAGGTTGTTTCATGTTGATCACTGCCTGCCCCAGCTCTAGCAATTCGTTCTGTTCTGTCATTCGTACTGCACCTCGTGTCGCGGCCAATTTCGCGATCTGCATGATCGATGACGACCCTATCCAGCGCGCCCCGTCTGCCCCGAGCAGACGGGGCGCGCGTTCTTTTGCTTGTTGCTCATTTCATGATTCGTACCAGGGAGAATGCCGCCATGATGCTTGATAACCCCGCGACCAAATACCGCCCCTTCGTCGCCGTGGATCTGCCGGATCGACAGTGGCCGAGCCGCCGCATCGAGACGCCGCCGCTGTGGTGCAGCGTTGACCTGCGCGATGGCAACCAGGCGCTGATCGATCCGATGGATCAGGAGCGCAAGCAGCGCTTCTTCGACATGCTGGTGAAGATCGGCTTCAAGCAGATCGAAGTGGGCTTTCCTTCCGCCTCTCAGACCGACTTCGACTTCGTGCGCGCGCTCATCGAGCAGGACAAGGTGCCCGATGACGTCACCATCCAGGTGCTGACCCAGGCTCGCCCGCACCTGATTGATCGCACCTTCGAGGCGCTCAAGGGCGCCAGGAACGCCATTGTTCACGTCTACAACGCCACCGATCCGGTGTTCCGCCGGGTGGTGTTCAACGTCAACAAGGAAGAGTGCATCCAGATTGCGGTAGATGCCACCCGGCGCATTCGCGAGCACATGGAAGCCGCCCCCGAAACCAACTGGCTGTTCCAGTACTCGCCGGAGCTGTTCACCACCACCGAGATGGACTTTGCTGTCGAGGTGGTCAACGCCGTGCGTGCCGAGGCGGGCGCCACCGCGCAGCGACCGATGATCGTCAACCTGCCGGCCACCGTGGAAGCCGCCTCGCCCAACAACTACGCCGATCAAGTGGAGTGGTTCTGTCGCCACGTCGAGCAGCGCGATGCGCTGATCGTCAGCGTGCACCCGCACAATGACCGCGGCACCGGCGTGGCCGCCGCCGAGCTCACGGTAATGGCCGGCGCCGACCGCGTCGAAGGCACGCTGTTTGGCAACGGCGAGCGCACCGGCAACGTCGATCTCGTGACCATGGCCATGAACCTCTACACCCAGGGCGTGCACCCCGGCCTCGACTTTTCCAACATCACGCCGATCATGCGCGAGGTGGAGTACTGCAACCAGCTGCCGGTGCATCCGCGCCATCCCTACGTGGGCGACCTGGTCTTCACCGCTTTCTCCGGCTCGCACCAGGACGCCATCAAGAAGGGCGTCGCCGTGCGCCGCGAAAATCCGGACGACTTCTGGGAGGTGCCCTATCTGCCCATCGACCCGCTGGACGTGGGGCGCAGCTATGAAGCGGTGATTCGCGTCAACAGCCAGTCCGGCAAGGGTGGGGTGTCCTATCTTCTGGAGCAGGAGCACGGCATCCAGCTGCCGCGCCGGCTGTCCATCGAATTCAGCCAGGTGGTGCAGGAAGTGGCCGAGCGGCTTAACAAGGAAGTCACGTCCCAGATGATTTACCAGGCCTTCGAGGACGAGTATTTGAGCAAGGTGTCGCCCTTTGCGCTGATCAGCCACCGTATCTCGTCAGAGTCGGACAGCAACCGGGTCAACCTCGAGGCAGCCATCGAGGAAAACGGCCAGCGCCGCGAGATCAAGGGGCAAGGCAATGGCCCTCTGGCCGCCTTCATCAATGCGCTGAGCGCCGAAGGGCAAGAGGTCGAAATCATCGACTATCACGAGCACGCCCGCGGACAGGGTGCCGATGCCGAAGCCATCGCCTACGTGCAGGTGCGTATCAACGGCGACTCGATCTTCGGCGTTGGCACCGATGAAAGCATCACCAGCGCCTCCATCAAAGGTGTGATGAGCGCCATCAACCGCAAGCTCTCCAGCGAAGCCCCGGCGCCCAACGTGACCGCGGCCACCTTGGCTTGAAGGAAGTTTGTAGGAGGGATGCTCTGCATCGCGACTGGCGCCGCCAGGCGCCCGGGAACGTCTCGTGATACAGAGGTGCCTTCGGGAGGCCTGGCGGCCTCCGTCGCGCAATAAATTGCCCTCCTACAAAAACCGCGCTGTGGTATCTCACCGCCACGGCACGGTTTGGTGCCATGAGGCCTATAGCGGCGTCTTGCTGCCCTCGCCGGGCACCTCGCGCGCCAGGGTCGGCATCAGGAAGCCGGGCAGCCGGGTGCGTAGCTCATCGACAAGGCGTCGCGCCTCGTCATCGGGCACATCGAAGTGGGCGGCGCCGGCCACCGGGTCCAGCACATGCAGGTAATACGGCAGGATGCCGGCCTCGAACAGCCGCTCGGAGAGCGCACTGAGGACATCGACGCTGTCGTTGACGCCGCGCAGCAGCACGCTCTGGTTGAGCAGGGTGACGCCGGCGTCGCGCAGCCGCTTGCAGGCTTCCACCACCGCCTCATCGATCTCGTTGGCGTGGTTGATATGCAGCACCATCACCTTCTGTAGCCGGCTCTCGCCCAGCCAGCCGAGCAGGGCATCGTCAACGCGGTCGGGAATCACCACCGGCAGCCGGGTGTGAATGCGCAGGCGCTTGAGATGCACAATGCCCTCAAGGCGCTCCACCAGCCAGGCCAGCTGGCGGTCGTTGGCGGCCAGCGGGTCGCCGCCGGAGAGAATCGCCTCGCGTATGGAAGGATCGTCACGCAGGTAGTTCAGGCTTTCGTCCCACTGGGTACGGGAAGGCGCGTTATCCTGATACGGAAAGTGGCGGCGAAAACAGTAGCGGCAGTTCACCGCGCAGGCGGGGCTGGTGATCAGCAGCACGCGGCCGGCGTACTTGTGGATCAGACCCTGGCGAGGGCTGTGCTCGGCTTCCTGCAGCGGGTCGGCGACGTAGCCGGGCTGCTTGTCGGCCTCAGCTGACAGCGGTAGCACCTGGCGCAGCAAGGGGTCATCAGGATCGCCAGGGCAGATGCGTGCCAGATACGCCTCGGGCACCCGAACTTCGAACAGCGCATGACCGCGACGGGCACCAGCCAGCCAGGCCGGATCAAGGCCCAGCCGTTGGCACAGCTCCACCGGGTCGCGGATCGCACCGCTCAGCTGCTGTTGCCAGTGGCGCGGCGTTGACACGATGGTCTGACGCTGCAAAGAAGCGGGGCTTCGGGTTATCATGCACGGCACCAATCCAAGAAAGATTCCAGCAAAGCGAGGGGCAACCCCTCGACGAACATCATATTTTCTGCGAGCGCCCACTGATGCCGGCGCTGCGCTCGAACATGGGTAAAGCAACAATGGCGAACTATTCTACCAACGAATTCAAAGGCGGTCTGAAGGTGATGCTGGACGGCGATCCCTGCTCCATCGTCGAGAACGAGCTGGTCAAGCCGGGCAAGGGTCAGGCCTTCAACCGGGTCAAGCTTCGCAACCTGATGACCGGTCGGGTCTGGGAGCGCACCTTCAAGTCCGGCGAGTCGCTGGAAGGCGCCGACGTGATGGACCTGGAGATGGAGTACCTCTACACCGACGGTGACATGTGGCACTTCATGAAGACCGACGGCACCTTCGAACAGTACGCGGTGGAGAAGAAGGCCCTGGGCGACACCATCAAGTGGCTCAAGGAGCAGGTGCCCTACACCGTGACGTTGTGGAACGACAGCGCCATCAGCGTGACGCCGCCCAACTTCATCGAGCTGGAGGTGACCGAAACCGACCCCGGTCTCAAGGGCGATACCGCCCAGGGCGGCTCCAAGCCGGCGACCCTGTCTTCCGGTGCCGTGGTGCGCGTGCCGCTGTTCATCAACGAGGGCGAAGTGCTCAAGGTGGACACTCGCTCCGGCGAGTATGTCTCCCGGGCCTGAGCCGGGCTGCGTTCGAAGCTTGAAGCCATAAGCGGTAAGCTGTAAGAAAACCCGCTTGAGGCGGCTTCTGAGCAGCGTCTGCTTGTCGCTATTTTTAGTGTATCTGGCCACGCCTCTTGGCGTGGCCTTCATGTCTGTGGAAGGAAAGCGTGTGAGCAAGCAAGTAGAAGGGCACACGCTCGCTGACTGGCGCCCCACGGCGTCTATCGAGACTCTGCGCCAGCGGGCTCGGCTGATCGCCGAAGTGCGCGCATTCTTCGCCGAGCGCGGCGTGCTGGAGGTGGAAACCCCGGTGCTCGGCCGCGGCGGCAGCACCGATGTGCATCTTGCCTCGCTGTCGGCACTGGCCACCACGCCGGCTGGGCGTGAGCGGCTGTGGATGCAGACCTCGCCGGAATTTCACATGAAGCGCCTGCTGGCCGCGGGCAGCGGGCCAATCTTTCAGCTGGCACGCAGCTTTCGCGATGGCGAAGTCGGGCGTCGTCACAACATCGAGTTCACCATGCTGGAGTGGTATCGCCCCGGCTTTTCCCTTGACGACCTGATTGGTGAAACTTCAGCGCTGGTGAGTCACGTTCACCCGGGGGTGCCAAAAGAGCTGCCGGCGGTGGCCAACAGGCGCCGCTATCGTGAGCTGTTTCGTGAGGCGCTTTCCATCGACCCGTTCACCAGCGAACTTGCCGACCTGCGCCAGCTGGCAACGGAGCGGGGCGGTCTCGACATGACCGAAAGCGACCGCGATGGCTGCCTGGACCTGCTGATGGGTCTGGTCATCGAGCCCACACTCGGGCGAGACGGGCTGGACGTGGTGGTCGACTACCCGGCCAGCCAGGCGGCCCTGGCGCGGCGTCACCGCGATCCGGAAGACGGCCAGTGGGTGGCCTCGCGCTTCGAGCTGTACCTGGAGGGGCTGGAGCTTGCCAATGGCTACGACGAGCTGACCGACGCCGCCGAGCAGGCCGCGCGCTTCGCCGAAGACAACGTCGCCCGCCGCGCACTCAAGCTGCCCGAGGTCGATGTCGATCATCGCCTGGTCGCGGCCCTCGAACAAGGCCTGCCGGCAGGCAGCGGTGTGGCACTTGGGCTCGACCGGCTGATTCAGCTGGCGCTGAATAAAAAAAGCGTCGCGGAGGTCATGGCCTTCGCGACGCCAGTGGCTTAATTGTCAGCTTTAGGCTGGCCTTTAGAACACACCATCCAACTGCGCTGCTCGTTTGTTAGCTGACGGTGGCGCGAATATCGCGGGCCTTCTGCTGCAGCAGCGGCAGATATTTCTGTATCAGGGTGTCGAAGTCGATTCGCGCTGCGTTAGTGCTGATGTTGATGGCGCCCAGCAGCTTGCCATTGGCTTCGAAGGTTGGCATGGCCAAGGAGCGCAGACTGGAGTCGAGTTCCTGGTCGACATGGCCTAGCGTATGCAAGGTCAGCAGGAAGCGTCAGGCAAGGTTCATATCGATACAGTTGGCAACTTCGCTGAGCGTCATGCGCAGCTGGGTTTCATCGAAGGCTAGAATGACCTCTAACCCACTGGCGAGCGCCGTGACAAAGTCACGATCATCGGGGCTCAGAGGCCCGTCCTGCATGGTCGTGTCCATCCTGTTGATCTAGGGCATGTTGCTTGGAGCGGGTAGAGTAATCTAGCATACATGCCTGTTCGATTTGCGAACACTTGTGCGACGAAGGGGTGGCCCGGGGCGAGCCGGCGTCCCCCTCTGTCCCTACCGGAGAGTACTCTAATGCCTGCCACCCTGATCCAGCATCCTTTCATGAGCCAGGTTGCCCTGGCCGAGTGCAGTGCCGAGGCCATGGTTGACGCCATGCTGGCCTTCGAGCTGTGTCTGGCCGAGGTGCAGGAGACCTATGGCGCCGCACCCGAGGGCGCCAGTCAGGCCATGCGGAAGATTCTGGAAGGTCACGTCTTCGATATCGATGCGGTTGCCACCGGCATCGCCAGCGGTGGCAACGCGGCGATCCCTTTCGTCAAGCAGGGGCGCGCCGTTCTGCCCGAGTCGTTGAAGCACTACTGGCATCAGGGTGCCACCAGCCAGGACGTGATCGACAGCGCTCTGATGTTGCTCTTGAAACCGCGCCTGGCGGCCCTGGATGTACTATTAGTGCGTTGTCGTACTGCCGCCATAAGACTCATGAATACCTACGAACTAACACCGATGGTAGGGCGCACCCTGATGCAGCAGGCTCTGCCCATCACCTTCGGGGTCAAGATAGCTCACTGGGCCGTCGGCCTGGAGCAGGCGCGTCGCCGCTTGGTCGGGGTCGAGCTTCCGGTGCAGTTTGGCGGCGCCGTAGGGGTGCATTCGGGTTGGGACCATCAGGGGCTCGCCTTCATGGATGCGCTGGCCGAACGACTCGGACTCACGGTGCCAGTGCTACCCTGGCATACCGATCGCCAGCCGATCCACGCTTTAGGCACGGCGCTGGATGCCGTGGCGGGGGCCGCCGAAAAGCTGGCCCTGGACGTAGCGCTGTTGACCCAGACTGAGGTTGGCGAGGTGGCCGAACCCTCGGCGCCGGGCATGGGTGAGTCTTCTTCCATGCCGCATAAGCGCAACCCGGTGCGCTGCGCGCTGATCCGTGGCGCAGCCCGCCAGGTGCATGGCCATGCCACGGTACTGCTCAATGCTGCGGCACAGCCGCTTGAGCGGGGGCTGGGAGAGTGGCATGCCGAGTGGGCGCCGCTGATTGACAGTGCCTTGCTGTTGGAAGGGGCTTTGGAACAGACGGTGACACTGCTGGAGGGGTTGGAGGTATATCCCGAGGCAATGCGGCGCAACTTGGCGCTTACCGGCGGCGGCATCATGGCCGAACCGGCCTCGAAGGTGTTGGCGCCGATAACCGGCCAGGACGCTGCCAAGCGTATCAGCGGCGAGGCCGCCGAGACGGCGCGCTATCTGGGAGCTTCCTACGCTGAGGCACTCAATGCGCACCCCGAGGTGCAGGGAAAGCTGGACCCCGAAGTCGTGCGTCAGGCCACCGATCCTTCTTTATACCTTGGTAGTAGTCAGGCCCAAGTGAAGCGTGCTATCGCCTGGCTAAAGGGCGCATAACCATCTGAAATATAAAATATCACAAGGCACTATGGCAGGGATGGGAAGCGATTTCTCTTGAATACCCATACTCTGTCGTTTGACGCTGTCTGACTCTGGTAAGTATTTTGTTCGCATCACAAAATTATGTTCGGCAAGTGGGTTTCTGACTCCCTGCATCTGCGGCGTAGCGCCGTTGGTCGTTCCCGCGGCACTCTAGCCACTGTGTCCCGACGACCTGGCGACCATTGATTCAGAACACCTTCACTTTGCGCTCCCAACAGTGGGTGTGGGGCAGGGTATCGTTTGATTGAAGCGGGCCAAAGCGAGCTCGCGGAATAGCACCTAAGACGGCAGTTTGAGCTCGACGACTTTTACAGTTGCAACGAACGGAGTGACCTAATATGGCATTTTTAACTATCCATGGCCGCAGTGTGGCCTATCGTCTGCTCGGCGCCGAGGCCAATCCACTGGTGGTGCTAGCTCATCCGCTGGGCATGAGTCAGGCGGTGTGGGATGACGTCTTGCCCCTGCTGCTGCCGCGTTACCGCGTCCTGACCTGGGACCTGCCAGGCCATGGCGCGAGCCAGGCTTGGGGCGAAAGGGTGATAACTCCGACCGATCTAGCAAACGAGGCCCTGACGCTCGTCGACCATGCGAGCGTTCGCCGTTTCCATTTCGCCGGTACTTCCATAGGCGGAGTGGTGGGTCAGCAGTTAGTGGCCGAGCACGGTGAGCGCCTGCTCTCTGCCACTCTGACTAACACCGGAGCAGTCATCGGTAATGCCGAGCTGTGGAGTACTCGCGCTGGGCGCATTCGTCAAGAAGGGCTAGCAGCGATGGCGGGGGAAATCGTGCCGCGCTGGTTTGCGCCTGCCCGTATCGAAGCCGAGCCGGACCTGGAGGCGGGCTGGTGCACCCAGATGGGACGTGGCGACGACGAGTCCTACGCGCGGCTGTGCGAGATGCTGGGTCGCGATACGTTCACTGGGAAGCTTTCTCGGAAGGGGGTGAAGGTTCAGCTGCTGGGGGGGAGTGAAGACCTTTCTACGCCGTCTGCCACCATGGAGGCGCTGGCCGCAGAGCTAGATGGCGCGCCATTAGAGATCTTCGACGGCGTCGGCCACGTACCCTCTGTGGAGGTGCCAGCGCGGTTCGCCAAGAAGCTCTTGGTTGTGATGGGCAACGACTTTGGTGATGTGGGTGAAAATGGTGTGAGCTATACCAACGGTCTCGAGACACGCAAGCAGGTGCTTGGCGAGGCCCACGTGGCGCGCTCCACCGAGAACGCTAACAGCCTGGATGCGCCTTTCCAGCAGATGATCACCCGCCTGGCGTGGGGCGAGCTCTGGAGCAATGATGATCTGACCCGCCGCGAGCGCAGCATGATTACCACCGGTATCCTTGCCGCACTGGGTCGCGAGGAGCTTGAGCTGCATCTGAAGACTGCCAAGCGCATCGGTCTTTCTGAAGCCGAAATGCGCCAGGTGCTGATGCACGTGGCCATCTACGGTGGTGTGCCGGCGGCCAACCATGCGTTCGCGTTGGCCAAGGAACTGGGCTGGGGCGGTATGGAATAGTGAACCGTTCAGCTGCTGTGTCAGAAAGCGATGCTTCTGCTCGGTGGTGCCGAACCCTGCTGGTTTATGGCCTGCTGTGGTTTCTTGGGCTATATCTACGCCTGACGGTGCTGGTGGTGCCACCGCTGATTCCCCAGCTCAAGTCTAGCCTGGGCTTCACCGGTGGCGAGGTGGCAATTGCCACCAGTCTGCCGCTGGTCACCTTGGCCTTGGGAGGGCTCGGTGCCGGCTGGTTGCTGGCGCGCGTAGGTGTGCTGTCTAGCATGCTGCTCGGGTTGGTGGTGATGGCCGGTGGCAGTGCTCTACGCAGTGTGCCAGAAGGTTTCCTGGCGATGATGGCGGCGACCGTCATCATGGGCGTGGGGATCGCCTTCATGCAGGCGGCGATGCCGATATTGGCCAAGCTGTGGTCGCCGGGACACATCGGCCGAGCGTCGGCGGTTTATACCAATGGCCTGCTGGTAGGCGAGCTGCTGGCCGCCGGGGCTACCGGCCCGATGGTGGCCGTCTTGCTGGGCGGTCAATGGCAGTGGGCCTTCGCACTTTGGGTGGCTCCGGTACCTTTGCTGATGTTGGCCTTGGTCGCCGGCAGTCCTCTGCTGCCGGATACAGGCCACCGCTCCTCCAGCGCCGAGCTGGTGCTGCCGGACCTGCACGATGCTCGCATGTGGCGACTGGTCGCTCTGCTCGGTGCCGCCGCAGCGCTCTACTTCACTGGCAACGTCTTCTTGCCGCCGCTGCTGGAGGCTAGCGACCGTCTGGCGCTGCTCGCGCCCAGCTTGATCACCCTCAACGGCGCTCAAATATTCTCTTCGGCGCTGCTGATAATCTACGCTGACCGGCTAATGGGTCGCCATCGCATAATGGTGGGTATTATTGCCTCTGCTCTTGTCGCGTTACCACTGATGCTGTGGCTGCCGGGACAACACGTGGTGTGGGCGGCGGGAGTGTTCGGTTTCTTTACCAGCGCGCTGTTCATCTTCGTGCTGGCGTTGCCCGCCTGGCTGGTACGTGTCGAAGCGCTACCGCGTTTGATGGGTGGAATGCTGTTTTTCGGTTACTTGCTGGTTTTTTTCATCACCGTGCTTGGTGGTTGGCTTAGCGACTTCTCGGGTACCGTGGCACTGGCTTTTCTGCCGACCCTGATGATCAGTTTGGCAGCGATGAGGTGTATTCCCCGGCTGTTCGTCTCACACCAGCGGGAGGTCTGAATGCTCAATCCCCGTATCAAGCTTCGCCATCTTCAGGCGTTCCTCGAAGTCGCTCGACAGTGCAGCTTCGGGCGTGCCGCCGAGCACCTGGCGATTACCCAGCCGGCTATCTCCAAGACCATTCGAGAACTCGAGGAGGTTCTGGAGGCTAGCCTGTTCGAGCGCACGTCGCGAGGGGCCTCGCTGACTCAGGCGGGCTTGACCCTGCTGCGCCACGCGGGGCCGGCAATCCGCGCCTTGGAAGAGGGTGTCAAAGCAGTGGGGGAAGGGCACTCTGGGGCCAGCTGGCTAAGAGTTGGCGCCCTCTCCACGGTGGAGAGTCGGCTGCTGCCCGCAGCGATTCAACGTTGGCAGATGGATATGGAGGGGGAGTGCGTGGTCAACGTGATCACCGGCTCCAGCGCCTTTTTGCTCTCACGCTTACGTCGGGGGGAGTTGGATCTGGTGGTCGGGCGCATGACCGAGGCCCGGGAGATACAGGACCTGACCTTTGAGCACCTCTACTATGAGCGGCTGCTGCTGCTGGTTCGCGTGGGGCACCCGTTAGCCGGCCAGGATGCGCTCCAGGTCTCCCAACTGGCGGGCTATCCTTGGGTGCTGCCGCCGCCGCAGACGACCCTGCGCCAGCGGATGGACAGTTTTTTCGTGCGCCACGGCCTTGAGCAGCCGGCTCATCGGCTTGAAACTCTTTCATTGACGCTTAGCCGCAGCTATGTCCTGAGCTGTGATGCTCTCTGGGTGGCTCCCGAGGAAGCGGCTCGGGAGGCGGTCGCCGATGGCCGGTTATATGAGCTGCCTCTACCGCTGGAACAGCAGGGCGGTTCCGTTGGCCTATGCATCAACGCGACCATGCAGCCACTGCTGGCTTTGGAGTCGTTTTGCGAAACCTTGCGGAGTCTAGCGGCAGAGATGGCACCAGCTTTGCATAACCTATAGGTTATGATCGAGGTGGGAGACGTCAATTGGCAAGTCTGCACAATGTCGCCAGACTAGTTAAGACTTATCAAGCCTCCCTGAAATAGAGAAAGCAATCATGCAGGATAATAGCAAGCGCTTCGTAGAGCGTGACCGTAACTGGCATCCGCCGGCCTATGCCCCCGGTTACAAGACATCTGTGGCCCGTTCGCCGAGCCAGGCCCTGGTTAGCGTGCAGCACGCCACTCCTTCAGAGCTCACCGGCCCGGACTTCCGCCATTTGCGTATGGGCCTTCGTGACAACGATCTGCTGCTCAACTTCAGCCAAGGCAAGGGGCTGCCAGTAGGTGAGCGGATGATCATGTTCGGCCGTGTGGTCGATCAGTTCGGCAAGCCAGTGCCGCACACTCTAGTAGAAATGTGGCAAGCCAATGCCGGTGGCCGCTATCGCCACAGGAACGACAATTACCTGGCGCCGCTGGACCCGAACTTCGGTGGTGTGGGACGTTGCCTGACTGATGATCAGGGCTGGTACCGCTTCCGCACCGTCAAGCCAGGACCTTATCCCTGGCCCAACGACGTGAACAGCTGGCGCCCCTCCCATATCCACGTCTCGGTAATGGGACCGGCGATTTCCACGCGGCTGATTACGCAGATGTACTTCGAGGGTGACCCCTTGATTCCGAAATGCCCCATCATACATACCCTCCGCGACCCGGAGGCGGTCCAGACCATGATCGGTCGCCTGGACATGGCACGCAGCAATCCTATGGACTGTCTGGCCTACCGTTTCGATCTGGTAGTGCGTGGCGAGCTGCAGACCTATTTCGAGAATCAGTGAGGGAGAGCGATATCATGCAACAACCCAATACCCAATCCTGTGACGCCTTGCTGCTGCGCGAGACTGCTTCCCAGACCGCCGGTCCCTACGTGCATATCGGCTTGGCATTGGCCGCCGCGGGAAACCCGACCCGGGACGAGGAAGTCTGGAACGAGATGGCCAAGCCCGAAGCTGAGGGCGAGCTTATCGAAGTGGTGGGCACCGTGATCGATGGCAATGGCGATCTGGTGCGTGACGCCTTCATTGAGGCCTGGCAGGCGGACAGCACAGGGGTCTATCAGCGTGAGTATGATCTCAAGAAGCCGTTCAATAGCTTCGGACGCACTGCCACCACCTTCGAGCACGGCAGCGAGTGGACGCTTAAAACCGTCAAGCCGGGGCGCGTGCAGGTGGGCGGTATCGATGAGGAGCACGGCGCTATTGATGACAAGGAAACCGACCTGGCGGGTGCCCGCAGCTCACTGAGAATGGCGCCGCATATCAATCTGGCGATCTTCGCTCGCGGCATCAACATCCACTTGCAGACACGTCTCTATTTTGATGATGAGGTCGAGGCGAATGCCGAGTGTCCGGTGCTTTCACGCATCGAGTCTCAGAGTCGTCGCGAGACCCTGATCGCTAAGCGCGAGGAGGCTGGTGGCAAGGTGCGCTATCGCTTTGACATTCGCCTGCAGGGTGAGGGTGAGACGGTGTTCTTTGATTTCTAACTGGTGGTTTGAAAGATAAGCCCAAGCAGTAAACGCCGCCACCGAGCGGCGTTTACTGCTGAATAGACCGTTATTTTCCAATTCTGGACTATGCAATTCTCCGGCTCAGTGGAGTCCGTATTTCTTGAGACGATACGCGTAGGCAGCGCGGGTCATTCCTAGCTGACGAGCTGCTCCGGCGATGTTGCCGTCATTTTGGGCATGGGCTGCCTCGATCAGTTCTTTCTCCACATCCTCCAGCGTCATGCCGGCTTCTAGCAGCGGCTCAATACGCCGTCGCGGAGTGACTTCGTCACTGCCATCTTCAGGAGCAGGCATCAGCTTTCCAGAAGCGTCGAGCCCCTGGGCCTTCTCTCGCTCCAGGGTGGGCACCCGGTAATCGCCGAACAGGGCTTTTTCGGTAATGTGCTTGTAGTCGGCAGTGAGAATCACGCCGCGCTCTACGGTGTTCTTGAGTTCGCGGATGTTGCCTGGCCAGCGATACTGGATCATGGCCGAACGGGCCTGGTCGGAGAAGCCCCGGGTGCGACGCTGGTAGCGGTGCTCGAAGAGGGATAGGAAGTGTTCAGCAATCACTATGATATCCTCGCGCCTCTCGTGCAGGGGCGGCACGCTCAGGGTAAAGGCGTTCAGGCGATAGAAAAGGTCCTGGCGGAAGTGGCCTTGTTCCACGCGCTCGAAGAGATCGGTGTGTGTAGCGGCGACGATGCGTACGTCCACGTCTATCACTGATTCGCCACCGACTCTCTCGATCTGATGTTCCTGCAGCGAGCGCAGCAGGGCAGCCTGGGCTCGTGGCGAGAGCTCAGCCAGCTCGTCGAGAAACAGGGTGCCGCCATCGGCTCGTTCAAAACGTCCCTTCCGCGACTGAGCTGCACCCGTATAGGCCCCTTTTTCTACGCCGAACAGCTCTGACTCGATCAGCTCCGGGGGGATTGCTGCACAGTTGACAGCTATGAAAGGGCCCTTGGCGCGTTGACTCTGGTCGTGCAGGCGGCGGGCCAGGATTTCTTTTCCGGTGCCGGTCTCGCCGAGCAGCAGCACGGGGACTTCGGCGGAGGCCGCGCTGTCGAGCATGGCGAGCATGTCGCGAAAGGCCGGTGTCGAGCTGATGGGCCCCCAATCCTCTTGATCCTGTGTATGAGACAGGTCGCCTTCCAGCGTGGCAACGCGTGCCTGGAGCTCATAGAGCTCGTCGATTAGCGGTGCTTCGCGAAACTGCTCCGCAAACGCCTCGTGGTCGGGCCACTCCTCGGCCAGTTTGCCGACGATGCGGCATTCTGTGTCACCGCAGCCGCGGCAGCTTACTTCACGGAACTGCACTTCACGGCCCAAGAGGTGGCTGGCATAAGCACAGGCGTAGCCGAGCAGGGTCCAGCATACTGGCTCTGCTTGAAACCCATGGGAGCGCCAGATATCCACTTCATAAGAACCCTTCCAGGTGAACTCGCTGTAGAAGCTGTCATTCTTCAAGTCCAGCTCTAGCTTGCCCGGCACCGCCTGAACATGGCCTTGCAGGGCGTGCAGCTGAGGGCCTGCCAGATAGATTTCCTCCAAAGTTTCGCCGCTGCTCCTGAGCGACATGCCCAGTTCAGCATCCATCAGGCCCGAATAGTAGCCCAGCTGCATAAAGAGTCCGCGTGCGCGCTCCATACCCAAGGTATGGATCAGCTCGTTACGGAAAAAAGAAGAAGCCGCCAGCGGTATCAACAGCATGCGCTGCTCGCCCAGCCAAATCTGTCCCTCATCGGGCAAGAAGCGCAGGGCATCCACCAAATCTCGGGCATTAGGGTAGTCGGGAACGGTAAAGGGCATGCTTGCTCAAGGTTGCGAATAAGATCATGAGAATAGCATCGGTGTCGGGCAAAGGGGGAGAAGTGGTTGCGGCCACTCTTGGTCGAAACTTAACGGTTTGGTCAAGGGGTCATTAAATGGTTAATCGCGATAATCGAACATGGGTGCGCAAAGCGTACATGACGTGTTGGAGATTTTTACTTACTACCTTGATCACCTGAACTTTCTCTATTCTGGCACGATTCTTGATAGGTAGAGCTAGAGTGCGTCCTTCACCTCTCGAGCTAAGCTAGTGTCTGGACGTTGGTGAAGCAGTGCTCGATGGCAATATGTCCTTGACGAACAAACGGGTGGCATTGATATGCGGAAAACAATAATGGCGTCTTCTCGACACCTTCCATCACGCGGGCTTTGGGTCCTCGCACTCCTCGGAACTCTGTTTTTGTCGCCTGCGGTTTTGGCCGCCTCCGGAGATGAACAGGAGGCGCGCGAGCCCGCCGAGGTGTACCGGCAGGTCTGTGCCCACTGTCACGAGGCGGGCGTTGCCTTCAAGGTGGCACCGATCACCATGGCATATCCCGAAACAGCTCAGGAAGCTCGCGGAAACTATATTCGCATGACCGTGCGTAACGGCCGAGCTGCGATGCCAGCCTTTCGTGGGTCGGAGGTCAGCGATGTTGAGTTGGATTCTCTGATCGAGGCTTTGATGGGTGGTGAGCTGGTGAACACCGCCGGCAGCGAGGAGTAAAGCGATGAACCTGACACGTCGACAACTTCTCAGGAACGGCTTGGTGCTGGGCTTTGCAGCGCCGCTTTCCATGAGTACAGCCTGGGCCAGCCAGATTGGGATGGCTGCAGCACCGCTTAGCGGTGAGATTCATCTTTACGGCATCGACCGCTCCACCTCCGAGCTGGGTCTTGGGTTGAGCCAACAGGGTTTGACACCTCGCTATGAGGGACGTCTGGATCCGTTGGCTCTTAACACTTTACCCGGCGGCACCCTGGCCACCGGCTTTACCGATGAGGCGGGCCTGGTGCTGCTGACCAGTTTACTGGCCGGGCGCGGTCGAATCCTGGCGCTGGGCCGCCACGAGGCGGGACGCCACCAGTTATTGAGCCATCGCGGTCCTGTGGTAGCGCCGCTGGCGGTAGAGGCAGGTAGCTGGCAGGCCGCGCTGGGACGTGAGTTTGCCCGGTTGGCTCTGGCCGGCAGCACGGCCCGTCACGCTCGGCAGTTCACTCGGCCCGACGATGACGCCGTGAATGCCCGTGAGCTGAGCTTTCTGGTTCGGCTTTGAGCCCTGATCACAATAATTGAGAGACCCATCCATGAGCACGACACAGCGCATTCTTCCCAAGGGCCTGAGTGAGGCAGACTTCGATGCTGCCCTGGCCCGTTTCCGCGAGAACCTTGGCGCCGACAGCGTCCTGACCGAGAGCGACCAGCTGGCGCCCTATACCAAGATCATGATGGCCGGCGACGATGCCGATTACATCCCGTCCGCGGCACTGTTGCCGACGACGACTGAGCAGGTGCAGGAAATCGTGCGCACCTGCAATGAGTACAAGGTGCCGATCTGGACTATCTCCACCGGCAAGAACCTGGGCTATGGCTCTGCCGCCCCCGGCGAGACTGGCCAGGTGGTGCTCGACCTGCACCGCATGAACCAGATCCTCAATGTGGATCCCGAGGTCTGCACGGCGTTGCTTGAGCCCGGGGTGACCTACCAGCAGCTCCACGATTACATCAAGGAGAACGATCTCAAGCTGTGGCTCGATCCGCCTGCGCCGTCGGCGATTGCAGGCCCGGTGGGTAACACCCTGGACCGCGGTGTAGGCTATACGCCCTATGGTGAGCACTTCATGTTCCAGTGCGGCATGGAGGTGGTTCTGGCCAACGGTGAAGTGATACGCACTGGCATGGGGGGCATCGAGAACTCCAGCTCCTGGCAAGTCTTCAAGTGGGGCTATGGGCCCTACATCGACGGTCTTTTCACCCAGTCCAACTACGGCATTGTGACCAAGATGGGGCTGTGGCTGATGCCCGAGCCGCCGGCCTATCGCCCCTTCGTGATCCAATATCAGGATCCCGAGGATATCGAGGAGGTCGTCGATGTGCTGCGTCCGCTGCGCATCGCGCAGATCATCCCCAATGCCGTGGTAATCGTGCATACCCTCTGGGATGCGGGCACCCACGTAGAGCGCAGAAAATACTACGATGGTACCGACTCCATTCCGCGGGAAGCCATCGAGCGCATCAAGCAGGATGAGGGGATCGGCGAGTGGAACGTCTATGCGGCACTGTATGGCACCCCAGAGCAGATCGAAGTCAACTGGAAGATCGTCGAGCAGGCCTTCGGGGCTAGCGGCAAGGCGAAGATCATGTACGGCGAGGAGGCCGAGAAGCGCGGCGGCGGCTTCGAGTATCGCTCGGCGCTGATGAGAGGCGACATGAACCTGCAGGAGTTCGGCCTCTACAACTGGCGCGGGGGCGGTGGCTCCATGTGGTTCGCGCCCGTCTCCCAGGCCAAGGGCAGTGAAACCAAGGATCAGACCGAGCTTGCCCAGCAGATCCTCGGCAAGTATGGCTTTGACTACGTGGCGGAGTACATTGTCGGCTGGCGCGACATGCACCATGTCATCGACCTGCTCTACAACCGTCAGGATCCGGAGGAAACCCAGCGTGCCCATGACTGCTTCGAAGAGTTGATTGATGAATTCGCCAAGCGTGGCTACGGTCTTTACCGCACCAACCCCGAGTTTATGGAGCAGGTCGCCAGCACCTTCGGCGAGCCGCTGCGTGAGGTGCACAGGACTTTGAAGAAGGCCCTGGACCCCAACGGTATCCTGTCGCCCGGCAAGTCCGGTATTCGCTTGTAACCTCACCTGATAAGGACGCAACGACATGAGTAGTGCATACAGTGACTTCCATCTCCAAATGATCGCCGGCGAGTGGCGTGAAGGCAGTAGCGAGCGCCGCACTGGTGTGACCAACCCCTATGACGGCAGCGAGCTGTTGACGATCCGCCTGGCCGACCGCGACGACCTCGATGCCGCCTTTACCGCCGCCGAACAAGCCCAGACCGATTGGGCGGCGGCTCCTCCGGCCGAGCGTAGCGCTCTGCTGCAGCGGGTGGTGGGGATCTTTGATGCTCGCAAGGAGGAGATCATCGACTGGCTGATCCGCGAGTCGGGCAGCACCCGCCTCAAGGCCAATGTCGAGTGGGGCGCCGCCCGCGGCATCACTCAGGAAGCCGCCAGCATGCCGGGGCGCGTGCACGGCATGACGCTGGCCTCCAACGTGCCAGGCAAAGAGAACCGCGTCTACCGCAAGCCGCTGGGCGTGATAGGCGTGATCAGCCCCTGGAATTTCCCGCTGCACCTCTCCCAGCGCTCAATCGCCCCGGCGCTCGCCCTGGGCAATGCCGTGGTGGTCAAGCCGGCAAGTGATACACCCATTACAGGTGGCCTGCTGCTGGCCAGGATTTTCGAGGAAGCCGGCCTGCCCAAGGGCGTGCTCAGCGTGTTGGTGGGTGCCGGCA
>ERZ1032895.128-NODE-128-length-18636-cov-8.402562_pt1 | contig 18636 bp, 13 predicted proteins | sample MGYA00516687_ERZ1032895 | MGnify/ENA primary metagenome ERZ1032895 (study PRJEB33719, sample SAMN04261600) | wastewater metagenome | biome: rural village; feature: latrine urine exit; material: soil | place: El Salvador | collected 2013-01-14 ... | reverse complement strand
GATCTCCACCGCGATCGCATCGGTCACCCCGCCCGCGACCGGCGATGCCAGCCGCACCGCTTCGCCCCGCAGCAGGCGTTCGCCGGCCGCGCGCTGCAACAGGATCCCGCCATCGGTCTCGAAGAAGCAGCCCAGCGCCTTCAGGCCCGGGCGATGCGCATCGATCATGTGCAGCGGCTCGTTGCACGCGAAGGCCACCTTGCCCGCCACCGTCTCGGCCAGCCCGTCGTAATGGTCGTCCGGCACCAGCAGTTCCAGCTCCAGCCCCGCTTCCCGGTACCAGCCAAGCTCGATCCCCGCGATCAGCGGCAGGTGATCGGGATTGAGGAACCATTCCAGGGACAGCTGGAGCTTCATGGGCGGCAACTCGCGGATATTGGGGGGCCGAATTATGTCATGCGGCTCACGCGGCCCTGCGCGGCCGGCAGCCGCCGCGCATCAGTGGCGACGCACCCAGTCCACCGCCGGCAGCGCCAGCGCCATGCCCGGCAGCCACAGCACCCCGACGGCCAGCAGCATGGGAAGCGCCGACTCGACATGGAACAGCGCCCCGTTCTTCGACATGCACACCAGCCCCCAGGTTGTCTGGGAGACGCCCGGCAGGGTCATGGAGTGCTCCAGCACGAACGGATCGGGAAACGCCTGCGGGCAGACCAGCGGAGGCTGGCGATTGTTACGGCCCTGCGGACATGCCCGGGCACCCAGCGCGGTATGCTCGCCGCTGATTCCGGGGAGGAACCTGACATGCACCGATCCATGACCGCAGGGCTCGCGGCCCTGCTTCTGGTTGCGTTGGCCGGGGCATGCACCCCGGCGGACGAGGCCAGCCGCGCCACCGCAGGCAGCCAGTCGACCGCCGCCCTCACCGATGCCAACCTGCAGGCCTACGCCCGCGCGCTCGAGAAGCAGGCCGAGATCATCCGCCGCCCCGGCCGTGGCACCCATTACGGCGTGTCCGTGAGCGCCCCTGCCTCCACGGGGGAGTCCGGCGAAGTGCTGGAAGCCGCTGGCATGACCATCGAGGAGTACCGGATGGTCGACCGCATGGTCGTCCCGGTGTTCACCACCCTCAACTTCCAGGGCGAGATCGGCCCGCCGCGCTCGATCAACCTGGACCTGGCGCCGGAGTGGAAGGAACGGCTGGAAAGCGACCCCTTCGACACCCTTCCGCCCGAATCCGCCGCCGCCCTGCGCCGGAACATGGACACCGTGGCACCCCGGTGGAGCGAGGTGATCGCCCTGACGGCGCAGCACGGGATGTAAGCCGCCATGCCCAAGGCCCCCGCGAAGAAACCGAGCCGCAAGCCGCCCGAACCCTCGAAAGACCACGCCGAAATCGCCGAGCTGCTGCGCAATGCCATGCCGGACCTGCAGCCCATCGTCAGCCACCTGGACAAGCTGATCCGCAAGACCATCCCCGGCCTTCATTACGCGGTGAAGTGGAAAAAGGCGCACTACGGCCTGCCCGAGCGCGGCTGGATCATCGAGATGGTGCCCTACGACGTCTCCGTGAACCTGGTGTTTTACGCCGGCGCGAAGTTCAATCCCGAACCGCCGCAGGGCGAAGGCTCGCGCTACGTGAAGATCCGCAGCCTCGAGGAAGCCAGGGCGCAGGAGGTGCGGGAGTGGATCGAGCAGGCCGCCAAACACTCCGGCTGGAGCTGAATGGCCCGGGCTCAGGCCCGCCGCTGGTTCGATCAGCTGGCCGAACCGGTGCGCAGTGCCTGACCCCTACGCCGCCAGGGTCTCGACCCGCGACTCAGAGCAGGAAGGTCCCCGGCCTGGTATCAGGCTCGCGCACGGGCCACTCCGGGCACAGCGCTTCCACCACCTCCATGAGTTCGAACAGTGCCACGAACGGATCCTCGTGCGCAGGCGCATAGGGCACGCCGCCCTCGCGAACGAGGACTGGCTCCGGGACCTGATCAGCCTCGCCCGGCTTCTGCGAGGAGTTCATCGAGCAGATCCTCCCGGTCGAACAGCTGGAAGTAGCGGACATAGTTGGCAACGTCGTCACTGCGATGGATACAGCTATAACCCAGACCGATGATCACATCGTGCAGACGGTCCGCCTCGTCCGCATCAACAAGGAAGTCGACGTCCTGCGTGGCACGGATCACGCGATGCGCCGCCAGGGCGAGGCCACCGATCAGGGCGGGATCTGCCTTGCTCCCGGCGAATGCGGTCAGCGCTTCCCTGATCTGGCCCAGGATTCGGCTCATGGCCCGCATGTTAGACCAAGGTGGCCGGATGGAAGGCCATGACGTCCGCTTTGCGCGGGCGTCGCCATATTGAGGTCCCTCGCTTCCCAAGGCGAACGTGGAAGACACCATGAACACGCTGCACAGCCCCAGCCCGACTCCGCCAAAGCCCACCCCGCCGGACGGGCCCCCCGGCCAGGTGCCGAATCCGGGCAGGGATCCCGTACCCGATCAACCCATCGACCCGGTGCCCGACCAACCCATCGACCCGACGATCCCGCCGATCAGCGACCCGGTCCCAGGTGATGATCCGGAGCCGCCCGTCCGCGATCCCGATCCGCACCCTGACGACCCACCCCGCCGCTGACGCGGGTGAGCGTCAGCCAACACCCTCCAGCTCCGGCGCCCCCAACGCCCGCAGCATCTGGTTGATCCGCTCCCGCACCGGCGTCAACAGCCCCGCCGACCTGAATACCCATTGGGCGGGATCGGCCAACCCTGCTCCAGTTGAAAAATTACCCTCTTAGGGTTACATTCGCTCATGCCACTGCATGCCCCAAGGAAGGGAAATGCCCGCCACCTACGACTTGCCCGCTGTCTTTGACATGACCCGCGACAACACCCACTGCATGGAATGCGGCCAGTCCGACAGCCTCGCAGCGTTCCGTGGCGAGTCCTTCACCGTGACGCACAAGAGCGAAACGATGGTTGTCGAAAACCTGGCTGGCCAGCGTTGCAGCGCTTGCGGCGAGGTCTTTTTTGACGAAGCCAGCGCCACCGCCTATGCCGCCGCGGGCGACGCACTGGTAACCAAGGCACGCCGGAACGTGGCTGCACACCTGCGCCGCGTGCGCATCAAGCTGGGTTTGACCCAGCGCGCTGCGGCCGAGCTCACCGGCGGCGGTCACAACGCGTTCTCCCGTTACGAAAATGGCCAGGCGACACCGGTAGCCGCGGTGGTCAACCTGTTCACCCTGCTGGACCGTCACCCCGAACTGGTACACGAGCTGCACGCTCTCCAGCGCCAAGACGCACGCCCATAGGCTTCAGCTCCGCCCCCTCACGACCCGAGCAGGGCAACTCAACGAAGCTCGCAATCATCCAGAATCGGCGACCCCATCATCAGGCCCGCGCCCGTGCACTCGGCCGTGATCTGCTGGCCCTTGTGCAGCGGGCAGCCCGTTGGCGTGCACGCTCATGAGCATCTCGCCCACATCAAGCTGGACGTAGATCTTGTCCATGAAGTCCTTGTCGATGCTGTCCACCGTGCCCGAGACGGCCAGGCGGCTGTCCTTGTACAGCTGGTCAGCCGACACCTCGTTCGCCTCATACGCCAGGTACAGCGTGCGGGCATCCACCTCGATGACTTCCTGCCACTCGGCCGCATCGGGATGGGCGACGGCGTCCGCCTGCGCTGCGGTTGCGGCCTTCGCGCGCTCCACGTAGTCGCCATAGGCGGCGCCGCTGGACAGGGCGACCGCGAAGATCGCAAGCCCGATGAAGTAGACGACCGGCGAAATGACCAGGGACATGATCAACGGCACCAGGCCGGCAGCCGTCCGGCCGCGCGACATCACCACGATCGCCAGGATGAACGCGACCAGGTTGAGCGGCCAGCCAACGAACAGGCCGGCTCCCGGGATCGGCACTACGAACAGCAGCCAGGCAAGGCCAAGACAGATCCACGTGGCAGCAACGGGCGCCGAGCGCGGCGCCGGCGTGACTTCGGTAACGGTGTTCATGGTTTCCCCTGATGACAGTGCTTGCATTCCCATGGCGCAATCCACCCCCTACTGCCACGGGTCTCCGGGTTGATTCTAGCCAGAATCAGCAGGCAGCCTGAGGGGCGCACGCTCACCCCGCGAGCCCGCTAAAGATCGCAATTCGGCGATAGCGTCACATTCCAACGTCGGGCTGCCGCCCGCATCCGTGACACCAGCTCTTCCAGACTGCCCCAGACCGGCAGCGAGACATCGTCCCCTTCCGGGGTACGAAGGCATACAAACTCGTGGAAGGCGTGGTCCAGGTCCGAAGGCCCCTCCCCGACCGATTCCCAGTGCTCGTTGCAGAGGCTCGGCACACCAATCTGCTCGGCGACGAACTGGTCGCCCCATTCCAGGCACTTCCGGATGATGCCCTCCGCCGCCTCATCCCAGCCGTCAAGAAGCAGGCGGCCGTGCGTCTTGAAGTTGCCGCCGTCGCGGTAGAGGTATTCAAAGACGCTGGTGGATCCATTCATTTGCCTTCCTCCTTGACGATCACCTACGAACCTTAGGCGCGACCTGTCGCACCCGCTGCGATTCCGGCATCGAGCCCAACGCGCTAACCTGAGGGCAGTACGAACAGGGGAGCCGCATGGCAACTGGGACGGACTGGAGTCGCGAGGAGGTTGAAGCCTGCGTCGCTGACTACCTCAGGATGTTGACGCGTGAGCTCAACGGCCAGAGGTACAGCAAGACCGCGCATGCCAACGCCCTCATGCAGTTGCTGAACGGACGGAGCCGTGCGTCTGTGGAGTTCAAGCACGCCAACATCAGCGCCGTGATGCTGGAGCTCGGCTATCCGTACATCGAGGGCTACAAGCCCCGGGCCAACTATCAAGCGATGCTTCTGGAAGTCGTCGAAGAACAGCTCTCGCAGAATCCCGACATCCACATCGCCGCCGAGTCAGCCGTGGTGCGCCCAGCTACAACCGTCGAAGTAGAGAACTACCAGAACGTCTGGGTGCCGAAGCCAACGGTGTCATGCCTTCAGCAGGGAACGCCCAATTACAGCCCCAGTTTCTCACCTGCAAAGCGCGACTACCTTGCGCAGGAAGCACGCAATCGTTCCCTCGGACAAGCCGGCGAGCTGTTCGTTGCAGAGCTCGAGTCTCAGCGCTTGCGGGACCTTGGTAAGAAAAAACTGGCCGGCCGTGTAGAGCACGTGGCTCGTACCCAAGGCGACGGCTTGGGCTACGACATTCTCTCGTTCGAAGCGGACGGCCGTGAACGGCTCATCGAAGTGAAGACCACAACCTTCGGTCAACTCACTCCGTTTTACGTCACCCGAAACGAAGTTGCACGCTCGGAAGTGGATTCTGAGGTTTACTATCTGTATCGCGTGTTCAGCTTCCGCAAACACCCCCGTGTGTTCGCGGTCCCCGGAGCGATTCCTGCTGCGTACGATCTACAAGCCGTATCGTATCTGGCGCGACCAGCTGATCAAACTTAATCTTATAGCTCTAGAAGCGCTGAGCAGAGGCAGGCGTCCGGCACCACCACGACGATGGACACTGGCGACTCAGGAGCGCGGATGACAAGGCTCGCCACCCACCGGACGGAGTGATCGTAAAGCAGACTGCACGAGCACTATAAGCCTCCCCATCGAGCACAGGTCGTGACCCAGCGGTTTCTTCACAGGCAGGCCGCTAGAACATACGCTTCAGCGGGCGCCTTCATGTCCGACGCCTGTGCAGTAAAACTGGGTCCCAGTCACTGGTCACACGCATCGCATGCTGCGGGGTCTTTAAACGGTGACGGGGATACGTTGTTCCTCAAGGCGCAGATGAGCCTCTCTGCCATCCCGTTGTGCGGGTGATGGACTTCTGCATCAGCCATAGCTGCGCACCAGACGCGCACAGTGGTAGCTGATCAGAGGTTAAGCCGTTGTCCGACCGTAGCAGTGAAGGCGCCGCCTCTTCGTTGTCAGACCTGTCAGGTTGAACTGGCAGCTCGCCTCGCTGTCACCACACGCGGCGGGCGCCGGGGCCGTTCACCCATGGTATGTGCCAACAGTTATTTCCCCCGATAGAACCCGGCCGTTGCTTCATCGTGTACAAGGATCGCGAGACGTGCCTTTGCCCTCGTGCACGCCACGTACAAGTCCTCCAGCGTGAAAGCGGGGTTGCCGCGATTCGGATCATCAGCGTCGATCACGATGACGCAGTCAGCTTCGATTCCCTTGAACGACTTGATCGTGGAGAAATACGCCTTCCCCTCGACCTGGAGATCAGCAAGGTCCATGGACAAGGTGACACCGTGCCCCTTTTCCGATCCCACGAAGGCGGATTTCTCAAGGACATAAGGGCTCAATATGGCGACGCTGTTCGAGGATCTCGCTCCCCATTCGCTTGCAAGCTGGAAGGCCCGGTTCGCCATCTGGGGCCTTTTCACCTTTTCCACCGTTACCGGGACGCCCCGCGGCATGCCTGGCATGGAGTCGATCGTCGACGCTACGAACTCATTCGTTCTCGAGTTGATCGACACCGTGTTCCTGCAGTTGTGCGACAGCCTGAACAAGACATCAGTCACCAGCCCGCCGTCCAATCCGGAGCCGTAGATATTCTGGCGCTGGTCGAGGAAGACGGACCAAGAACCGCCCGGCTTGGCGAAGGCGCTCAGCGCAATGAGCTGCGCCTCGCTAAGATCCTGAGCCTCGTCGACGATCACGGCGTCGAACTTCCTCTCGTCGTTCCATCCCGACACCTCGTCGAACACGTAGTTTGGCAACTCCTTCCGGTGGAACGAATCGAGATTACCTACTGGGCGACTGCCCGGGCAGGTCTTTCCAAACAACTGCGAAGCACTATGGATGTGGCCGGCAAGGCTTGGTTCCCTTAGCCGGAGGGCTTCCGCGAGGCGATTGTTGTAACAAACGTAGATTGCCCTTTGGCCCGCGCTCACCACAGCCTGGAGCCGCCACAGCGCCAGTACGGTCTTCCCCGATCCCGCTGGCCCCGCCACCGCGACGGAGGGGAACTCGAACACCCCTCGCAACGCCGCGAACTGTTGGCGGGTCAGCAGTTCGATCACCTCCTTATCGCTTGCAACTTCATCTTCTCCATCGGCGGGGAGAACCCTGAACTCAGCACTGGTCAGGACCTTGACGACGTCCTCCGCCCTTGCCATGGTGAACTCGTTGCCGCTGGAAGATGAGTCGCGTGCAAGCAACGCATCCCGGACGCTCGCATGGAGCTTGTCCATGTGTGCCCGGGTCGCCAGCGTCGAATGGTCGAACATGGCCGGAACCTGATTCGCTATGCCGTTCGGATACACGACGAGCCAACCAAAACGGCCGGGAAAAGTACTGCCGAGCTGCAAGCGCTCGCCCAGGATCTGCACCACGTCGTAAGAATTTTGGGTGGCCTGGGCAACCGGCGACGGAACTACGTTAATCCATCGTGATGCCTTGGGGTCGAATCGTTCCCAAACGGCGTCGCTAACACGGATTTTCGCGCTACCCTTTACCTCGACGACCAACAGGCCCAGGCCAGGCGCCAGCACCACCACGTCGGCCTCTCCGTCGCGCACCCCCCTCGCGAACCGCTTTGCCCAACGCACGCTCGGGATGACGAGCCAATCAGCCGGCAGCTGTTCCTTCAGCGCCAGTACCACCTTTGCTTCCGCCGAATTACCCGGCAGCCTACCCATCACTTTCGCCATGGCTTCCCAACTCTAGGTCTTCGTCGCTACTACTGTGATTTGGGCGACGCCCGGGCTATCCAAGCTACGGAAATCGTCATCCAAGCCGATCCGCTTGAACCGTTTCATTGGTCCGTTGACTTGCACTTGGAGACGGCAAATGGCCTCGGGGCCGACGTCGAAGGCTAGCCACGACCCGCTCTGGCCCATCACGGCCTCGAGGGGGGAGCTCTCGATCCGCTCCCAACACCCATCGCCCCACTTGAACTGCTCGCCCACTTCGAGGGCGAGAATCGCCTCGCGACCGGTTTCCGCCGTGGCGGCAACCGCTCCCACGCGAGATGGCACACCACCCGGGGACGTCGCTCCGTCAAGGGGGGTTGCCTGGAATTCCGACCCCTCGAGGATCCGGGACCGCACCCACGCCATGCGACGGGACAAGTTGAACGTATCCACCAAGGCCAGCTGACCACACCCCTGCGATGCCGCTAGCTCGCGTAACGCCCCGATCCCATTCAGCGGCGTTGGACTACTACTCCACAATGGATGGACGATGCCGGTGAAGCAGTGCCCGTCATGCCACCCCACGGCATCGTTGGACGAAACGACTTCCTGCCCCGGGAATGATCGGCAGTAGGCGGTTGCAAGCTGGCTGGCGACCTCCTTGAAAGCCGCCATTCCGACGCCGGGCGCATGGTCCGGTGACCGGAGGCACTCAAGAAGGTCGAGGCCGAGTTGGCAATCCAGCAAACCATGCAGGTGCCTGTTCCGGAATCCCTTGAGCAACCGGTCGGGCGAGCGCCATCCTTGGCCCTTTTCGAACGCGGCGAGCTCTTCTTGCACCAATCGTCCGAAGATTCCATCGCGATCGAGGCACTCCCGGATAAGCTCATCCCAGTGCGTGACCGCCCACGCGACGATCCCGGCCCCATTGGCGTGCGCATCGGCCAAATAGAGCTCCCCCGTCCGCAGATCGTCATCCCCTGTGACGCCATGCACCGAAGCGATTTCGATGTCCATGGAATCCACGTCCAAGCGCAACGCGATCACGCGCTGGAGGATGGTCGCGGCCGAATACCACGCGGAGCGGCCCCGTATAGTTTTGGATGGCTGCTCCCAGTTGAAGAATTCAATGCCCTCGCGCGGCTGCGCGCGGATCGCCAGGATATCCGTCGTCTTTGGTGAAGCAAGCGCCACGGTGTAGGCCGAAGTACGATCGCCCGTCTCCTGAACCAAGATCTGCTGCTCGGAGCCCTCTTCCCCTGCTTTTAACCAAGCCCCATCGGTCCTAGAAGGGATTCTCGTCGCCTTGTTCAAGCGGAAGAAATCGCCCCCGTTGGTGTTCAAGCGGATGACCTTCCGCTGTGGCGCCAGAGCAAGGCTGGAGCCGCCTGAGGGTTTCCATCGGGCGTCTTTGATAGCGGGTGACCCTATCGACGTCCGTCCGGAGTAACCCTTCTGTTCGCCCCGCATTGGTTCGTGGTAGTCGAGATCGGTTACGTAAGCATTGGGAACGAAGGCGGTGTATCGAATAGCTTGGCCGTTGCAGCTATCGCAACTGGCTTCCTCAACTGGCTCAAAGGCTCGGGCCACGCCTCCTTCGAGGACCTCTTCACGCAAGGCATTGCAGCTCCGGCACTGGGTGTAGGCATAGGCGGCTAGGATGGGCGGCTCCGTTGCCGTCCAGTCACGACCCCTCTTCATGGGGTTTCCGACAAGCCCGATCGGCCTCAAGCTACGCTTGTCCCAAGTCCTTTCCGCTCCCGGTGCGAAGTCCGCGAGCGCTTGGTCGGATTGCCGGTCGAGCGACTTTGCTTGCCTCCCCGTGGTCGAGAAATGGAAGTAGAGTTGCTTTACGACCGTCGGCATGCCGAACATCGGCAAGATACCCGCCTCGGCAAGCCGCGAAGCCAACGTGGCAGATATGAACGCGGGGTCCTTGCAAGCATTCGCTACGCGATCTGGCAGCTCCATCACCCGCTTCACCAGCGACGAGGCGTCTAGCTCCGTGGCCCGGGCGATGGCCAAAGCGAGCTCCACTACGCCATCCGCGTTCTTGGAGATCCACGCTGCTAGATCCGTGGCCAGCCCATCGACATCACCCGGAATGGGACCCATCTCTCCGTGGGTGTCGGATTTCTGGCTTGTCTCCGTCCATCCCACGCCCCGCTCAAGCAAGAAATATCTCCGCAAAAGCTCCTTTGCCATGATGCGATCGGCGAGGACCTGCTGCCCCGGGGCTACGGCTAGGCTTGGCTGGGGCGGGACGCCTCCGGTCATCTCGGCCGGATAATCAAAATGGAGGCGGTCGTGGGACTGGCCACGGGAGTAGGTCAGCACCGCGGAGAATGGTTGCCCGGCGCGTCCGGCCCGACCTGCACGTTGTTGGTAGTTGAACCTTTCTGGCGGCATATTCGCTTGGAACACGGCTTGCAGTGATCCTATGTCAACGCCGACCTCCATGGTCGTCGTCACCGAAAGGAAATCGATCTCGTCTACTACCTCGATCGCGTCACGTTCACCGATTTCTCGCGTCTTGTCGCCAGCGAGGAATATGTCCCTGAAGTACCGCTGCCGTTGGGGCTGATCCTGCGTCTGCCCGGTCAGCTCCTCGGCATGGAGCCGATAAGCGCGACCCAGCCTGCCGTAAAAGTGGCTTTGCCGGAGTTCATCTGCGGCCGCGCCGTTGGGCTCAGCGGGCAACGTATGTACACAGCGCGAACAAACACCCCCCGAGGCATGCCAATGGATTTGGTTACACCGCTCGCATTGCCAGCACAGGTCGCCGCCGTCCACTACATATGCCTGTACGACCTTGAGGTCGACGACACCCCAATCAGGATTCCCCGGGCCGACAAACGCAGCCCGAACCGTCTCGCGCAAGGCGTCGTAAGAAACCGAACATTTCTCCGAAACCCGCGACAAGTACGCGTACACCCGCCTCTTCGCCGCGTTTCGCGACTGGGCTGTTGGGTCGGTCTCTGGCCACGGGTCCGGACTCCCATCCCAAGGATAGGGCCTAACTTGGTTCTGCTCGGTCAGAATCCGAAGTGTGGAGTGACACGCTTGGGCGAATTTCGTGGCGTCCATCCCATGAGGCGGGGGCACTCGTGGCGACGGACCGAGTCCCAAGTGCCCAAGGCCCCTTGCCTCGAGGTCGTATAGCAAACGGCCCGATATTGCGCCCCAGGTCTTGCGCTTGAGACTTTCGTTAAGGCGGATGGCGTCGTCGGCTTGTTCTTGTCCAAACGCGATTCGCGGGACCTCGCTCGACCAATCCAATGCCGTCAGCCATTCGCGTGGGTTCTCGCCCTGGCCGAGATTACGCTCCTTGTAGGCCGGGCCACCCGGATTGGTGCCCAGTATCGTGAAATCCTCCCAAAGTGGCGGAAGGGCCTGACCATGAAGTGGGTCACCAAGCAGCTCATCGAGCCTTACCCACCCCGGCTTTGCCGCTTCGATGCGCTTGAGGTCTTCCTTGAACCCATCATCTAGCCCACGCTTCTTCTGGCGACGTGCTTTCGCAATGAATCCATCCAACGCCTCCTGAGCTCCATCGTCACTGATTTTGTCGACCATGGTTTGCGCTTCGTCGAGCCTGTCCGACTCAATAAGCGCCCATACTTGCTTCTTGAGTAGGTCCAACCCTTCGACCGATCGCTTGCCAAGCTCCCGATGGAGCATGGTGCGGAGCAGGTGCGCCCAATGCTCGCCCTCGACGTCCATCGCTAGCTTCGCAGCCGATTCCCGGCTGTCCGAGAACGCGACCAGCTTGCGACGATCGCCGGGGAGCTCTCCCATCAATTCAGTGGCCAAAAGATGCGAGACCTTGGCCAAACCGGTCGCAAACGCGCGAATCGGAGCTGGACGCCCCCCCCGTCTTCCGCTGTAGTCGATTCCACAACTGGGGCATTTCTGAGGCATCGCGGGCATATGCGTTCCGGTAACCTCGTCCGTACCGCCACCATTGATGTGGAACCAATGGCACGGCAGCCCGTCCTCCTCTGCTTGCCTAGTGCCGTCCGGATACACGGTGACGACGCCGGTGGATGGAATGATCCGGGCAGGCATCCAGCCGGCGCGCTGCCTATGGACCGGTACACCCCTTGCACCCGGCCGCACCTGCCGCTCTTCGGAGCCTTGCTTCCAATCCTTCAACCCCGCGCCCTCGCGGCCCATCCAAACCACGCCGAGAGCGTCGTAGCGTTGTTGGTCGGTGCGACCCCCAGAAGCCCGGTCCGGGAGTCCGTCTAGATCTGACGGGAAGGCCGTGAGCTCAAAACGCTGCGTTGGATCCACGCCACTTCCCGGAACTCCCGGGATGCTTCGTGCGGAGCTGCCACGCAACTGGGACTTGTTACCGCATAGCAACTGCGTACCGCAGCATTCGCAATACAGCACTTCAAGCAATCGATTGCCAGAGCCATGATTGCCTCGTTCAGCGAGTTGGGGTTCTGGTGACAGCTTGCCCACGAGGCGACGGGAATCTGCTGAGTCCGGCGGCGCGATCGTCGCCCAAACCCCGTCTATATTCCGCGCCATCCAATGGAACCGAAACCGCGGGAGAAGGGATGAAAGCTTCGCCTCCGACACCGCAGTCGCCATCAGGAATAACCCCTCGGCCGCCCGAGAGCGTTCCTCCTCCGGCAGCGACGGGAACCAGAAAGACTGGACCTCCTTGAGGGGCCTGGCCACCTGCCGGCCATCCCTCTCGAACGCGGCGAGCAAGATCGTCGGCCATCGCTCCCGCCCGAAGGCCTCGAAGGCTTCCAGCGCCTGAGCGCGCACGTCGGCCGCAGCCATCCCCTGAAACCTCGCGAGTTCGACCAGCTTGGTCGCGATCGCGTGCGGCACGCCACCCTCATGCGCTACGACGTGCGCCTTCTCGCCCACAATGATCTCGAATGCTCCGCGCGCGCGGCGTGGTTCGATTCCGAAGAAATGGCCGAGGAAGTCGTAGGCCTCGTCCCCTTCCAACGACGCACTCGAAGCAAGGATCCTGAGCTGCTTGCTATCCGGTAACAAGCCCAGCCGGTCGAGCAGCAACCGAACCAAGTACGCAACTTCCGTACCCGCCGATTCTCGGTATAGGTGGAGTTCGTCAACCACCAGCTGGAATACGTTTCCTTCGTCTGCCTCCAGCCAAGACTTGGTTTTTTCGAAGATGTCCGCATCCGCAGTGTCCCCACGAGGCACCAAGCTGGGCTTCGCATGCCGCATCAGCATGATTGATAGCATGCTGACGTTGGTCACCAAGATGTCGGGAGGATTGCGCTGCATCTCCCAGCGGTGGAACATCTCGGCTGCGTCGACCGACATCCGGGGCATGAAGTAGCTCGCCTCCTTTAGGCGTTCTACTTCCTCTTCGTCACCCGTGCACCTGATCGCCTCCTCGATCCCGGTGCTCTCCATGATCGCCGCCTCGATGGCGACGTCGCACTCGGTTTGCTTGGCGGTATTGGGCTTCCCATCGGGGTTGACTGGATGGCCTGACACCGGGGTCTTCCCGTTATATCGGCCGAACCGGATTCGGTTCCCCCCAAGCGATTCATCAAGGGCCGCCATTACCGGAGGCGAGTCCAGGGCCTTGCGCAGTCTGGACACCTGGTCTTCAACGAGGGCATTCATCGGATAAAGCACCAACGCGCGCATCGCTTCTGGACGCTCCTCGCCCCTTTCTCTGCGACGATCGAACTTCCACTTGTCTTCGTCTGGCCAGCCGCTCGCCGAACCGGTTACTGCAGGCCATTGACTAGCTGCTTCCTTGATGATCCGGGCGAAGACTGGAAGCAAGAACGCCTCGGTCTTGCCGGAGCCAGTCCCCGTGACCACGACGCAATGTTTGCCGCCTTCATCGTTGTTTGCCAGCGCCTTTTTCAACATTTCCTGCTGGTGGATGTACAGCGGATATGGGCCGTCGAAGAGCCCAGCCCCCACGACCGCCTTGAAGGCAGCGACTCCAGTCCCCAGCCCCGGAAGGTCGTCGCTATCTAGATCCGCGAGCTGCTTGCCGGAAGCGTATGCGGGAATCGGTTCGATGTACGCGTCTTGGAATAGCACCCCGTCGGTCTTGAGAAGCGCTTCACGTTCTTGTTCGAAGGATGGAGAGTCGGTCTTGAAAGCGCTCCTGATGTAGCGCCTCATCGCTTCCTTGATATTTTCGTAAGCCTGAATCGGGTTATCCACGCCTATGACTTCCTCATGGGTGTTTTTACACGGGCCGCAACTTGCTACGGAGCAAGTTTCCAAGGGACGCCGGAAAGTTCCTATAGCGCAACCACTTGCCCTTCGCGAGCCCGCCAAAAATAGCTTTGTCAACACGGATCCCTAGTTCATGTTGGGATTTCTCGAAGATCAGCTCCATGTGGAGGCCATCCTCACTTCCCGCGTCCAGCCGCATCTCCACGGCAGGGCTTCCCCTGGACAGGACGAACGCGCGCTCCATGAGCGGTGGCAGCCGGAGCCGACCGGGGACCCACAATTCCTGGGTCCGATCCGCCTCTCTTAGAACGAGAGGCGGCCTCCCCGGATTGGCCCTGCCAAGCGGGGCCAGCATAGTTGCGATCCACTTGGCCCACCGCACGTCACGGGCGATGGCGAAGCCCGTTGGGTTCGCGAGTACATGCAACTTCTTCCCCCGCACGAGGGGGTCATCGCATTGGTACAAGAGCACATCCCCGGCTCCGGCCAGAGGTCGCTCCATTCCACCGCGAACGCGGTTGAAATATCCCGAACTGGAGTCGAATAGCTTTACTCCCATTGGCCTGGCCACCGGCGGGTCGATGCTTACCCGAGTGAAGGCGTCGGCATAGACCTCGGACAGATTCGCCGACCACCGAGCCATCGCAAGCGATTGCTCGGGCAGCGTCTGGAACCCGGCGCCGTGGAGCCTAGCCGCGAGTTCGCCGTCCGCCAGCAAGCTGCTGATCCTAACCACCGGCAGTAATAGTCTCTGTCCGCCTTCCCCACCGCCATGCGCGAGGCCAATCGAGTGAACCCATGCGACGTGCTGGTCGGTGAGCGCTCGCCAGTGCGCCGTCGTAAGCGTCCCGAGGATCCCATACGCCTTCCTGCCGTCGACTTGGATTGGAAGCTCGTAGGCCGCTGGGGGAACGGAGTGGACAAAGGTCGTGGCGCCGTTCAAGCGCTCAAGCTCCACGTGCCCACGCAACCAGAGGTCGTCAAGCACCCGCCATGGCTCTGTTTCGACTCCTTCCTTGGCCATTAACCGCCCCAATTGGCTCGCCGCACTGCCGTAGGAAAGCCGCCCCCGAGAGTAAAGGGTATTGAGGAACAAGGCGGACGGGTTGCGCTCCAAGACGCCAGCTTCCTGATTGTGATGGAAGTCAACACCGGCCATCTGCAACAATTCCTTCGCGGCAACGGCTCCTCCCATCGCAACGGCCGGCGACCCTGAGCGAAATCCGCCACGCAATGCTTTGTCCGAGTACGTGAAGTCACCGAACCGATCGATCCCACCGGAAGCGCCTTGCTGCGGAAACGACAAGCCGTCGGGATCCTTTACCCGGATCGTTGCATCACTGCCCAAATGCCTGCCATTCGCATCGAAAAGCCGGAACGAAAAATCACCGCCGCCCTCGACAGATTCCGGAAGGTCGAAGTACGCATCGGGTGATGAAGTGCGAACGCCCTCCAGAGGCGTGTGTTCAGCGGCGATCTTATTGATGGCCTCCAGCCGTTCGCCATTGCATTCAACGTAAGCACCTTGGGGTGCCATGACCACGACTCGTGGCAGATCGTAATGCAGGTACTGGCGACTCCCGTCCACGCTAACGGTAGTTCCGCCCTCGAAACGCATGGCCCTTGGTCGTTTCCGCCCCGGCCCGGGAAGATCGAGCTGCTGGTCGGAAAGTTCCTGTTGCTCCAACCAGACGAGTCGCCAGCCTTCCGGAAGACCGTCAATAGGGACGTTTTCGTACTTCGGGCTTGTTCTGTCCAGATACTCGCCCAGTGCCTCGGCGCAAGTCAGGTCCGCGAGCAAGTACGCGTTTCCAAACGGCGAAAGCTCTCCCTCCCAGAACTCATGGACATGCCCATGCATGCTCTTTCGAAGGACCCAAACGACTCGGCGTGGAAGGCGGTAAGTCTGCCCAGCGACATCAATCGACCAAGCATCAAGTGACAGGAACTCCTTTGCTCTGCCCCGCTCCAGAGTGGCGACGACCTCACGATCACCACGGGCACTAAGCCGCCAGCCATCGCTTGCCACGAGCTCTTCAACTTCCGCTTCTTCGGGTAATTCCAAGCGTACTTGCAGCTGCCACGGAAGTTGTCCATCCGCGAAAATCCCGAGTTTGAGCGCCGCTGACTCACTCCCCCCCTCCCGGCGCGCCGGCGACTCTACCGCTCCCGTCCAGCCTTGGTGAATGTCCTCGAGGAGTGCGCGCACTTCGGCCACGTAGGACGCATCGCCGGCCGCTTGTTCCAAACCTCTCGACAAACGCTGCTCCCCCGACCCAATGGCGTCCAGCGCTCTGGCAAGCTGCTCACTTGTCAGGTGCTCCCCTGGGGTAGCACCAACCTGGTCGAAGAGCTGGTGGATGCCGGAGACATCGGTCGCGGACATGATTACCTGCGATTTCGGCAGGCCGATCAATCTGTGCGCCCCCAGTTGTCGGGCCACGAACTTGCCATATTTTCCTTCGGTTGAGCTCGTCCAGGCTTGCAGGTCGTCCCATGTCTCTACAACGCGCGACATCTGGGTGCTACTCCAGTTGTTCGGCAAACCCAGATCGGCGCGAAGCTGTGCGTAATAGCCGGATTTGTCGGCGACGGCCGCATTGCGCGCGAGAACCGCCAAATATGGCAAATAGGTCGGGGCGGACCTCGCCACTTCGCCAACGGGCGTATACGCAGGGTCATATCTCCAGGGGTCAACGTACGAAGGCCCTCTGCGGCCGCTATTAGTCCGTTGTTCGGTGAGGCGCCTGACCTTGGCTACGAACGAATCTGGCAGTGGCCAAGGGGGTCCCTCGACAACTGCGGCAAGCAGGCCGGCGTCTCCATTCAGGTCTGCTCCGATCCTGTTGAGCTCCTCCGGCGTCGCGCCCAGAAATACCTCCCGATCACCACCGCCCTCAAAGAAGTATGTTTGCAGCAGCCTAAGATTCCATGCCTCGAACGCGTTCAAACTCGCCAACCTCCTCGGAATCCGCGCCCTTTGAAACCAAATATCCTATCAAGCCTCCTAGGCATTGCCGCCAGGCGCGTCATGACAGATGCGCGCGCTCCATCTTGCGCAACAAAATGACAGGTCACGTTGATCGGCAGGCGGCCCCCACATCTCGCCCATGCAGTTTGCCATCAGAAAATATAGTTGTGTAGAAAAAGATTCCCACCTCACTCTTACAGATACTCTGGCCCCGCGCCCGCTATCTGTGGCCACGTATCAGCCGAGCTCCAACGAACATGCATCTTCGTGTTCAGACGAGGCTCCCCTCGACGATATAACCTTGTTCGACCTAAGGCGTTGACCATCCAGCACCTTCATCAGGCTCGCGCCTAAAGCTCTCCCCAAGAGGGGCGGAACCGCATTCCCAACCTGCGTATAGCGTGGAGATTCGACCTTTCGAAGATTCCCACCAGTGGTGTACTTGCCGCGGAACACGAACCAATCTGGGAAAGACTGCAATCGCGCATACTCTCGCACGGTCAAAATTCGCGGGTCGCTGTAATGAAGGACATCGTCTGGCAAAGTAGTCAAGGTGGGCGCCGGCGCATCAGGATCCATCGGCACTACGCGATGCTTGAGCATGTTGAGTGAGGTCCGGTGGTCTGCGCTCAGGTTTCGACCACGACGCCCTTGCGTTTCATTCAATATTCGCTGGAACCGATCCGCAACCAGCTTACTGTGTTTAGCCAACCTCATGCTGTCCATAGCAAGTGCTCCGCCATTCATGTGTAATTGGTAGACCGTCTTGGGCCCTCGATAACTAATCTGTTGATACCCTCGCGGGGAGGTTTCCCCTTCATATTCGATTAGCTCACGGCCTTCGTCACCGCCGATCGCGAGGTCTGAGATCGCCTCCTGAGCCGTTACTTTCTTAGGACCGAACCGCGCCAGCTGCAACTCGCCCTCGTCCTCCGCGCCTTTAAAGATGCTATCAATTAGCCCCAAGGAATTACCAACGTTCAGAGACTCCACCAGACCCGGTATTAATTCCCTCTTTACTCCAAGCACGACCAAGCGACGACGGCGCTGCGGCACGCCGAATCCTGCTGCATCGAGAAGCTTCCCTTTCGCGTCATAACCAATGACTTCTAGCTCGGAAACCAGCTTCTCGTAGAACGTTGTCCTCTGTGTCCCGCGCCCGTCTTTGTGGGCGACACCCATCCCAGGAACATTCTCGAGGATCAGGAACTTGGGGCGGACGAGATCCACGAATTCCACGTACTTCTGGAACATCTTGTTTCTCGGATCAGATGCATAGCGTTTGCCGGCAAACGAGAACCCCTGACAGGGAGGGCCACCGGCGATTAGGTCGACCTCGCCCTGCAACTCGTGAAGCTTATGCCCCCACTTTTCTAGAACTTCTTCAATCGAGAACGCCCTCTTTTCCAAATCTACGGGCCACTCGAACCTATGACGGCCTCCCGCCGAGAGGAAGTTCACGCGAAATGTTTCGAAGGCGTCAGTAGCTCTTTCGATTGCAAACCGACCCTTCCAACCGGCTTCACACAAGCCGAGCGATAGGCCGCCACACCCAGCGAACAAGTCAATGAACGTGGGGTGTTGCACTCCACCCTCCTGAAATTCCATAGAAATCCGCCTACGAACTACAAATGGAAAACCTTTGTCCTACCCATGTCGTTCATGCTCTGAGATCACTCACCAATTCGCGATCTTGTGCTTTAGCAGCCCAAGTTCTCGTTCCGCTCTAACTTTCGTCGACAATGAACACTCCCAGACTGTCAAGACACGCCAGCCGGCCTTGCGAAGGGCGCGCCGGGACCTCTCATCACGGCTTCGGTTGTTCCTAAACTTTTCCTCCCAAAAATCTGAACTTGTTGAT
>ERZ1032895.127-NODE-127-length-18704-cov-12.591560_pt1 | contig 18704 bp, 15 predicted proteins | sample MGYA00516687_ERZ1032895 | MGnify/ENA primary metagenome ERZ1032895 (study PRJEB33719, sample SAMN04261600) | wastewater metagenome | biome: rural village; feature: latrine urine exit; material: soil | place: El Salvador | collected 2013-01-14 ... | reverse complement strand
CGAACCGATCATCACCGCCGGAAACGAAGCCCGTTGCCGGCAGCGGATGCGTACTTTAAGCCGTCGCTCGGAACAGTGCAAGGGCTTTGTGAAAAAACAAACTGGCGCCCGAAGGCGCCAGTGTCCGCGACAGCCAAAAACATCAGAATGTCGTTTTCAGCGACGAACCTCGAGCCGAACCGTGCCACTGCCGGAGCCCCAGGCCGTGATGTTCACATCATAGCGGCCAGCCTCAAGGCGCTGGGTGATACGCGAGCCGTAACCGAGCCCATCGGCATCATCGTTTTCCACATCAACACCGTTACCGCTCAGACTCAGCACCGTGTCGATGGTGGACGATGTGGCCTCGAGAACAACGGTTGCGGCTTCATCCAGCACCAGCTCGTAGCTAAGCGGGCTTTCGGGACGCAGGTTGCCGAGAACGACCTCGTCGAGACCAATTTCGCCGCCGTTACGCAGCGCCCCTTCGAACGCATCGCCCGACACTGCGAGTCGATAGACCCCATTGCCCGAATAGCTCTGTGCCTCGACGGTATAGCTGCCGGGCTCAAGCACGGTCGAAAGCAGCGCGTTGAGGTTGCCCCCACTGTCGTCATCGCTGATGTCGATACCACTGCCGTGAAGTCGCAGCACGGCATCGAAGCTCGACGAATCAAGTGCCAACCTGATATCCGTGGTTTCTTCCAAGGTCAGGCTATAGCTGTTGGATCCGGTGCTGCCCAGCATGCCCTGCAGGCTGTCCCCCAGCGCAAGCTCGCCATCGTTGCGAAACTCACCGTCAAAGGCAGAACGGCGGACCTCGAGGCTGTAGTCTCCGCCCGATGCACCGTAGCCTGACACGTCGACATGATAACGACCCGGCATCAGCACGGTTTCCAGCAGCGAGTCGGTGCCATTGATACCGCCACCGCCGTCATCGTTGCTGAGATTCTGCCCTTCGCCACTGATGCTCAGCAGCGTATCGAATTGAGCTGAACCCAGGGCAATGGAAATCTCGGCGGCCTCGTTGATATCCAGGCTATAGCGATTGCGCGCCCCGCTTTCGAGCACACCGGTAATGCTATCGCCATCCCTCAGCGGGCCTTCGTTGCGCATCCCGGTCGCCAGGTCGTCGGAACTGGCCAGCAGCTGATAGGCATTGCCCACCACCAGGGTGTCATTTCCGCATCCGGCGTTGGCAGACACTGCCTTGCCGGAAGCTGCGGCCACCTCGACCTGGTAGTCTCCCGGCTCCAGATACGCCTGCAGGCGCTGCTCACTATCAACGCAGGACTGGGCGAGCTCTTCGCGTCCTTCGCCGCGCAGGGCAAGAGCAAGCCCGCCGCCGCTCGACAGCGCGAGGTCGACACGGCTGGCCTGTTCGAGGGTCAAGGCGTGGCTTGCCTTGCCGTCATCACCGAGCGCGCCGGCGAGCGGCGCATCAATCGTCAACTGCTCGGTTGATGCATGTGCCTGAGGCACCAGACGATAAGGACCAAAGGCCTGCGCATTGCTGCCACTCACCACGACCAGCGTGCAGTCCTTCTGGCCAGCACCGACCAGCAGCGACAGCGACGAATCCTTCTGCCCTTCGACGGCCCCCAGGAAACCTCCGTCGGCATCAAAGGCCGTCAGCACCCCGGCAAAAGGGGCGTCCAGCGCATAAGACATCACGCCGTCATCCGCCTTGCCGGGACAGATCCAGTGAGGAGAGTAGCGCGCACCATTATTGAGATTGACCGAGCTGGCCGTGGTCAGCTCCCCACTCAACGCATCACCGACTGGCGCCTCCGGGGCCGATACGAAACGTGCATCCTCGCGCTGTTGTTCACTGCACCCTGCAAGCAGAGCGAGTCCCGCCACAGCGGCAATTACCTGCCCCCGATAGCGAACCTGGCGACGAACCCCGGCTGCCTTGTCAATCGATATCCTATCCTGCACGCGCATACTCCCTTGGGTATCGAGGGTGTTGGTAAGCCCCTCGTTGGAGGTCGAATATAAACAAAGTGGCAATCCTGTGCACCTCAGGTATCAAACCCCTGATGGCAATTGGTAATACCAAAAAGCGCGCGCTAATATCGCCGCAGGCCTTGCCACCGCAGCAGGAGTCTCTGCCATGTCCTACCAGCCCGTGCGCCAAGCGCGTCTCGCCGACGCGATCACCGAGCGCCTGGAGTCACTGATTCTCGAAGGTAGCCTGAAGCCGGGCGAGCGGCTGCCCCCGGAACGCGCCCTGGCAGAGCAGTTCGGCGTCTCCCGGCCATCTCTGCGCGAAGCAATAAAGAAGCTGGTGGCCAGGGGGCTGTTGATCAGCCGGCAAGGCGGCGGCAACTTCGTTACCGAAACGCTGCACAGTGGCTATAGCGACCCCATGCTGGAGATGCTGTCCCGCCACGGCGAGTTTCATCTTGACCTGCTCGAGTTTCGCGATGCCATGGAAGGCCTGTCGGCCTACTACGCGGCATTGCGCTCCACCCCCACTGACAAGGCGATCCTGATCGAGCGCTACGAACAGCTCGAGGCCTGCTTTACCAGCCGCGACACCGTCAACCCAGACAGCTCCGCTCAAGAGGCCAGCCCCGTTCATGAGGCCAAGGCAGATGCGGCTTTTCACCTGGCGATTGCCGAGTCGGCCCACAACGTCATGCTGTTGCACACCATGCGCGGCATCTTTCATCTGCTGGAGAAGAGCATCGTCGACAATCTGGCGCACCTGCTGAGCAAACCGGGGGCCCGCCAGCACCTGATGACTCAGCACCGCGCCATGCTGGACGCCATCCTTCAGGGCCGTGCCGAAGACGCCCGCAACTGCGCCCACGAGCATCTGGCCTTCGTGGAGGAAGGTCTGCTGGAGGCCGCACGTGCCGAAACACGCGCCCAGCGCTCGCTGCGACGTGCCAAGGCCACTTCCGGCGCTGCCGACTGAGCCTGTGAGGCATATGTCACATCAGCCGCTTACCGTGCGCCAGCTGCGCTACCCGCTGATACTGCTGGCACTCGCTGGCCTGGTCATCTGCATGTGGCAGGCGGCGCAGCTGACTCGCACCGGCGCGCTCAACGACCTGCGCCGAGACGCTGGCAACGAGCTGAGGCTGTCGGCAGCAGGCCTCGAGGGCTACCTGTCGCGCCACGACTATCTGCCTGAGCTGCTGGCCAGCCGCGAGGTCGTCAAGCGCTTTCTTGCCTCACCGCAGACACAGGATGCGGCACCGCTGAACCGCCTGCTCGACCGCTTTCGCGCCACGGCGGATGTTTCGGATATTTATCTGCTCGACCGCCACGCCAACACCCTGGCCGCCAGCAACTGGCAGCGACCCACCACCTTCATCGGCGAGAACTTTGCCTACCGCCCTTACTTCCAGCTGCCGATGCGGGAAGGCCGCAACGGGCGCTTCTTCGGCCTTGGCACCACCTCTGGTGAGCGCGGCTACTACTTCTCGGCGCCCGTCTGGCTCGAGGACACCGCCCCCAGCGCCACCCCGGACGGCGTCATGGTAGTCAAGGTAACGCTGGACCGCATGGAAAACAGCTGGGCCGAGCAGGATGCCGAGCTGCTGATCACCGATGCACGCGGCGTGGTCTTCCTGGCCAGCCAGTCGGCGCTGCGCCTGAGCTCATTGCGCCCTCTCGATGGCGCGCTGCGCCAGGCGCTGCTTGACAGCCGACGCTATGGCAATGCAAGGCTGCCGGAAGTCGGCCATCAGCAACTCGAGCAGCTGGACGCTCACACCCGACTGGTCCGCTTCGACACCGGCCCGCTGCACGGCCAGACCTGGCTCGGCATGAGTCGACCAATGCCAGACTTCGACTGGACCATGCACATCCTCAAGCCGCTGACGCCGGTCACCCATGCCCAGCTCATCGCGGCACTGCTGGCCGGCGGCCTCTACGGCCTGGTGATGCTGGCTGGTGGCATTGGCTGGCAGCGCTGGCGTCTGCGCCGCGAGCGCGAACGTTTCGCCGAGCGCGAGAATCGCAACCTGGCCAAGGCTCGGGATGAGCTGGAGCGCAACGTCAAGAGCCGCACCCAGGACCTGACCGCCACCAACCGCCGCTTGTCAGCCGAGATCGACGAGCGCCGCCGCGCCGAGCGCCGCCTACGCAAGACCCAGGACGAGCTGATACAGGCGGCCAAGCTTGCCGTGCTCGGCCAGCTGGCGGCGGGCATCAACCATGAGCTGAACCAGCCGCTGAGTGCGATTCGCGCCTATGCCGAGAACGCCCGCGCCTTTCTCCAGCGCCAGCGGCTCGATACCGCCGACGCCAACCTGGCCCAGATCATTGAGCTGACCCAGCGCATGGCAGCGATCAGCGCTCAGCTGCGGCAGTTCTCGCGCAAGAGCGGCGACAATCTCACCCGGGTTTCGGTGACCGCCTGCTTCGACTATGCGCTGCGCCTGTTTTACGCCAAGCTCACCGAGCAGTCAGTGCGAGTCGAGCGCCACTGGCCAGATGAGGATATCTGGGTGCGCGCCGACCCGGTGAGACTCGAGCAAGTGCTGGTGAATCTGATCGGCAACGCCCTGCTGGCCATGGCAGAAACACCGGCCCCCTGCCTCCAGCTGGGTATCGAGCAGCACGCCGATGAGGTGCACCTGCTGGTCAGCGACAACGGCGCCGGCATCGCCTCCGAGCGGCTCGGCAATATCTTCGAGCCCTTCTATACCACCCGCGGCAGCGGTACCGGACTGGGGCTGGGCCTGTCGATTTCGGCACGCATCATCGAGGACCTCAACGGATACATCAGCGCGGCCAATCGCCCGACAGGCGGCGCCTGCTTTACTGTGCGCCTGCCCCATGATCTCTCGCTCCCCGTCACTGCCCCCGAGGAGGACGTCACGCCCCATGGATGAAGCCACCGCCCTTCCCGTCATGATCATCGATGACGAAAGTCATCTGCGGGTCACCACCAGTCAGACGCTGGAGCTGGCCGGCTATGCGCCACAGCCCTACGAGAATGCCGAGTCGGCCCTGGCGGCACTGACCGCGAACTTCCCCGGCGTGGTGAACAGCGACATCCGCATGCCCGGCATGGACGGCATGGCCCTGCTGCGCGAGGTCAAGACGCGTGACCCCGACCTGCCGGTGATATTGATCACCGGCCATGGCGACGTTTCCACCGCCGTGGAAGCCATGCGCGAAGACGCCTGGGACTTTCTCGAAAAGCCCTTCGCCGGCGAGCACCTCGTGGAAGTGGTGCGTCGTGGAATAGAAAAGCGCCGCCTGAGCCTGGAAAACCGCGACCTCAAGGCCGAGCTGGAGGCCCAGCAGGCAGCCCCGGGACCACGCCTGGTCGGCCGCGCCCCGGCCATCAAGCGGCTGGCGAGCATGCTGCAAAGGATCTGTCAGGTCGAAACCGATGTGCTGCTGTTTGGCGAAACCGGCGCCGGCAAGGACCTGGTCGCCCGGGCCATTCACGAGCGCAGCAACCGATCCGGGCACCCTTTCGTGGCCATCAACTGCGGCGCCATCCCGGAGAGTCTCATCGAATCGGAGCTGTTCGGGCATGAAAAAGGGGCCTTCACCGGCGCCGTGGAACGCCGCATCGGCAAGTTCGAGCACGCCGACGGCGGCACGGTTTTCCTCGATGAGATCGAGTCGATGCCGCCCGCGCTTCAAGTCAAGCTGCTGCGGGTGCTGCAGGAGCGCAGCATCGAGCGGCTAGGGTCGAATCAGTCGGTGCCGCTGGATATTCGCGTCATTGCCGCCACCAAGATAGATCTCAAGGTTGCCGCCGACGCCGGCGAGTTTCGCGAGGATCTTTATTACCGGCTCAACGTGGTGACGCTGCCGATTCCGCCGCTGCGCGAGCGCCGTGAGGATATTCCACTGCTGTTCCAGCATTTTGCGGTGGTCGCGGCCAACCGCAGCGGGCTGGAAGCACCGGCGCTGGATGCCGCCGCCATTGCCAATCTGATGGGCCACGACTGGCCCGGCAACGTGCGCGAGCTGCGCAATCTCGCCGAGCGCTATGTGCTGCTGGGCAGCACCTGTGACTACCGACTGGATGTCTTGCTGGAAGGTGATGAGCGCGAAAACGGCGAAATGTCGCTGACCCACCAGGTAGAGATGTTCGAGAAAAGCCTGCTCAGCCAGGCACTGGTGCGTCACAAGGGCCGGGCATCAGAAGCCTGCACGGCGCTGGGCCTGCCGCGCAAGACCTTCTACGACAAGCTCAAGCGGCACGGGCTGCGCGCCGAAGACTATCGCCAGAGCGCCGAGCCATGACGCCACAGCTCGGCAAGGTCCTGCCAAGGCGGCAGCCAGGGCAGCAGCCCGATCACCAGCAACGCCATCAGCAGCGAATTGAAGGGCCGCGCATAGTCGAACAGCTTGAAGGCGCTGCCGAAGGAGCGCTTGATTCGCGCTCCGCTCAAGTCGACGCTATACAGCTCATCCAGTAGCAGATGGATAAGGCAGCCAATCACTAGCGCGCTACCATGTGCCCAGGCCAGCCACGCGGCCTGCTCCAGCAGACGATAGCTGACCGCCGTCACGGCCAGGCCGCATAGTCCTGTGGCCAGCAGCGAATGCCAGATGCCACGGTGAACCGAGAAGCGCTTGAAAATCGCACTGAGCACATAGCGCACCCCGATGTAGAGCCCACCGCAGGCCACCAGCAAGGTGCCGTCCTCAAACCTGGATCGCAGCATGAAGGCCCCGGCCACGACGGCGAGTACCGCGGTGACATTGAACACCAGGCGCACGGCGTGGGAATGATCCGAGTCGACATCCGGCAGAATGCCACCAAAAGCGACCAGCGCTGCGATCGGCGCGGCCTGTGCCAGGCCCCACAAGCCTGACTGCCAGCCGCCGAGCGCCAGCAGCGCGCCCGCGCCCACCGCGACCGTCATGTGAGTACTAAAGTTGGCCACTCAGGCTCCATATACTGGATAAAAAACCAAATTGTCGCCTGAAGCTACTAATAATATCAATCAGTTGAAGCGCCTACTTCTTGCTTATCCAGAACTCGCGACGAGATACTCATCCTTCAGCTTCACGTAGTTGCCCGCCGTGTAGGTGAAGAAGGCGAGCTCTGAATCCTTGAGCGGGCGCAGCGGACGTGCCGGATTGCCGGCATACACATGCCCGCTCTCCAGGTGCTTGCCCGGCGTGACCACCGCGCCCGCCGCAATGATGACCTCGTCATCGACCCGTGCACCGTCCATCACCATGGCGCCCATGCCCACCAGGATGCGGCTGCCCAGGGTGCAGCCGTGCAGGACCGCCCTGTGGCCGATGGTCACGTCGTCGCCGATGGTCAGCGGATAGCCGTCCGGATTGAAGTCGCTGGCATGGGTGATATGCAGCACGCTGCCGTCCTGCACGCTGACCCGCTGCCCAATGCGAATACGGTGCATGTCGCCGCGAATGACTGCCATCGGCCACACCGAGCAGTCATCGTCCAGCACCACGTCCCCCAGCACCATGGACTGCGGATCGATATAGACCCGCGCACCGCACTGCGGGCTGGCGCCCCGCCAGGACCTGATGTGATGGTTCGCACTCATGGTTGTCTCCTTGATTGCCAAGTCAGCCGTTCAGAAAAGCCCCGATGCCAATACTATCAGCGTCAGCGGGATGGACACCCAGCGCAGCACCCGACGCCATAGCTGAAAGCCCGCGTTGCCGGCGCCCAGCGCCTGATGCGCCATCGATGCCGGCATCACCCAAGCGGCAAAGATCGCGATAAACAGGCCGCCCACCGGCAGGAAAATCTCCGGCGGAATAGTGCTGAACAGCGCAAAGACGTTCATGCCGAACAGGATCTCGACATCCTTGATGGTCGAGAAGGACAGCACACAGGCAAGACCCGCCAGCCATACCGCCGCCCCGATGATTGCCGCCGCCTGACCGCGCCTGAGCCCCCAGCCCTGCAGGGTGGCGACCATCGGCTCGGCCAGATTGATCGACGAGGTCCAGGTCGCCAGCAGCAGCAGCAGGAAGAACAGCGACAGCCACAGCGGCCCAAACGGCAGATTGGAAAAGGCCACCGGCAGGGTCACAAACATCAATCCCGGCCCTTCGCCGGGGTCCATGCCCTGGGCAAACACCACCGAGAAAATGGCAATGCCGGCCAGCAGCGCCACGCTGATATCCAGCACTGCCACCGCCGCTGCTGCCCGTGGCAGGCTTTGACCTTCGGGCATGTAGGCCCCGTAGGCCATCAGCGCACAGGCGCCCACCGCCAGAGTGAAGAACGCATGCCCCATGGCCTGCACCAGCACCATGGGCGTCACCGCAGAGAAGTCCGGCCTGAACAGCCAATTCAGCGCCTGGCCGAATCCACTGGTGGTGGCGGCATGACCGGCCAGCACCAGCAGCAGCAGATACAGCAGCGGCATCAACAGGTTATTGAGCCTCTCCAGCCCCTTGGACACTCCGGACGCCACCACCACCATGGTCATGAATAGAAACAAGGTGTGATTGAAGGTCATCAACATGGGATTGGCCAGGAAGGCATCAAAGCCCGCGCCCACCTCGGCGGCACTCTTGCCGACGAAGTTACCGTTGACCGAGGCCACCATGAACTCGATCGACCATCCCGAAACCACCGAGTAAAACGACAGGATGCAAAACACGGTCAGCGCACCGAACAGGCCAAGCCAGCGCCACCGGGTGCTGCGCCGGGCCTCACCGGCCAGATAGCCAAGCGACGCCATGGGGCTGCGGCGGCCGGCACGGCCGATCAGAATCTCGGCCATCATCACCGGGATGCCCAGCAGCAACACGAAGGCCACATACAGCAGCAGGAAGGCTGCACCGCCATTTTCACCGGTGATGTAGGGAAAGCGCCAGATATTACCCAGGCCCACGGCGGCACCGGTCACCGCCAGAATGAAAGCACGGCGACTGCTCCAGCGCTCCAGCGTCTCGTTCATCACCTCTAACTCCGCGTCATGAATGCAAGGCGGGGCAGCCTAGCACATTGAAACCCGCCGCGGTCGCCCGCATCTATTACCCATCGCATTCATCGCCTGGTTCTGAAGTACGAGCCTGAGCCTGGCTCTGAAACCAGCTTCGACAATCTTGAGGTCTGCATGTCTACCAACCCCCTGCTCGCCATCCATTCGCTTCCTCCATTCAACGAGATCCTGCCCGAGCATGTGGTGCCGGCCATCGAGACGCTGCTGGCCGAGAGCCGCAGCGCCACCCAGGCCCTGGTCGATCGCGCTGCTGCCGAGGCACCGCGCTGGAGCACGCTGGCCGAGCCGCTGGAAGCGCTCAACGACCGGCTGGCACGCGCCTGGTCCCCGGTCTCGCATCTCAACGGCACCATGAACAACCCTGCCCTGCGCAAGGCTTACGAGCAGTGCCTGCCGATGCTGTCTGATTACAGCACCTGGCTCAGCCAGCATGAAGGCCTGTTCCGCGCCTGGCAGGCGCTCAAGGACGGCCCCGCCTGGGCCGAGCTGGACGAGGCCCAGCAGCGCAGCGTGAACAACACCCTGCGCGACTTCCATCTGGCGGGTGTCGACCTGCCGGCAGAACGCAAGCAGCGCTACGGCGAGATCAAGGCGCGGCTGTCGAGCCTGGCCAACACCTTCTCCAACCAACTGATGGACGCCACCCAGAGCTGGCACCTGGACCTTGCCGACGACAGCCGTTTAGCCGGCCTGCCCGAAAGCGCAATGGCTACGCTTGCCGCCAACGCCGAGGCCAAGGGGCAGCCGGGCTATCGCATCACCCTGGATTTCCCCAGCTTCCTGCCGGTCGTGACCCACGCCGACGACCGCGAGCTGCGCCGCGAGGTCTACACCGCCTTCATTACCCGGGCCTCGGACGTGGGCCCCGATGCTGGGCGCTTCGACAACGCGCCGATGATGGAAGAGATTCTGGCGCTGCGCGGCGAGCTGGCCAGGCTGCTGGGCTTTGACAGCTACGCCGACTACTCGCTGGCCACCAAGATGGCCGATTCCCCCCAGCAGGTCATCGGCTTTCTCGAGGACCTGGCCGCCCGTGCCGTACCCCAGGCCCGCGAGGAATTCAGCGAGCTCAGCGCCTTCGCCAGCAGCGAGCTGGGCATCGAGGCGCTGGAACCCTGGGACGTCGGCTATGCCAGCGAGAAGCTGCGCGAGGCCCGCTACGCCATTTCCCAGGAGCAGCTGCGCCCCTACTTCCCCGCCCCCACCGTGGTCGCCGGCCTGTTCAAGGTGATCGAGCGGCTTTACGACCTGAGGGTCGAGGAAGACGAGGCCGCACCGCGCTACCACCAGGACGTGCGCTTCTATCGCCTGCTCGAACAGGGTGAGCCGATTGCCGGCTTCTATCTCGACCTCTACGCCCGGGAGGGCAAGCGCGGCGGCGCCTGGATGGATGAGTGCCGGGTGCGCCGCCTCGACGGTGACGAGCTGCAGCTGCCGGTGGCCTACCTGACCTGCAACTTCACACGCCCGGTGGGTGACAAGCCGGCGCTGCTGACCCACGACGAGGTCACCACCCTGTTCCACGAGTTCGGCCACGGGCTTCATCACATGCTGACCCGCCAGACCATCGCCGATATTTCCGGCATCAATGGCGTGGCCTGGGACGCCGTGGAGCTGCCCAGCCAGTTCATGGAGAACTACTGCTGGGAGCGCGAAGGGCTGGACCTGATCGCCGGCCACGTGGACGACGGCGCGCGGCTGCCTGACGAGCTGTTCAACAAGCTGCTGGCGGCAAAGAACTTCCAGTCGGCCATGGGCATGGTGCGCCAGCTGGAGTTTTCGCTGTTCGACTTCCGTCTGCACCTGGCCGAGCGCGCCCCCGATGCGGCGGGCATTCAGACACTGCTCGACGAGGTTCGCGACGCCGTCTCGGTGGTGCCCAGATCCGAGCTCAACCGTTTCCAGAACGGCTTCAGCCATATCTTTGCCGGCGGCTATGCGGCGGGCTACTACAGTTACAAGTGGGCCGAAGTGCTTTCCGCGGATGCCTGGAGCGCCTTCGAGGAGGCCGGCATCTTCGATACCGAAACCGGCCAGCGCTTCCGCCACGAAATTCTGGAACAGGGCGGGCTGCGCGACGCAGGTGAGCTGTTCCACGCCTTCCGTGGCCGCGAACCCAGCGTCGAGCCGCTGCTGCGGCATAGCGGCATTCGCGCCGCCTGATTGCAGCGCTCGACCAGGCACTTTCATGACCGCCGGGCCTCGCCCGGTGGTTCTCTTGCAGGGAGACAACATGACCAGCCCCAAACGCTTTATCGCCGGCGCCGTTTGCCCTCGCTGTGCCGAGATGGATCGCATCCGCGCCTGGGAGCAGAACGGCGTGCGCTACCAGGAATGCGTCAGCTGCGATTTCTTCGACCAGCAGGCCATCGAAGACGAGAGCACCTCCGAGCTTGAAACCCGGGTCAACCGCCAGCATCCGGAGCAGCCCGGCGATGAGCTGCAGACAGTGAAGATCATTGATCCCGGAAAATCGTGAAAAGTGAGGAGTGAGGAGTGAAAAAAATGTGCGGCTTTCCGCACAGCTGACCACTCAACCGTGCGGTAACCCGCATGAGGCGGCATGAGCGGCCTTTGACTTTCGTTTAACTTAAAAATTGCAATCAACTGAAATATAAGCATAACTCTCAACGTGGAACATGATTTGCTTTGTCTTATCGTTGAGCGAGGTGCGATCCATCGCCCTCATTCCCGGATACGCACAACGAAGACACCACCGGAGAGTTAACATGATGTCCAAGCGCCTTTTGACCGCCACCTTGGCCGGCTCCATGCTGATCGCCGCCGCGGCCCAGGCCGACCGCAGCGAGTGGCCGGAAAACTTCACCGTCGGCACCGCCAGCCAGGGCGGCACCTATTTCGTCTACGGCTCAGGCTGGGCCAACCTGGTCGCCGACGAGCTGGGCCTGTCCGGCGGCGGTGAAGTCACCGGTGGCCCGACCCAGAACCTGGCGCTGGTGCACGGGGGCGACGTGGCCTTCGGCCTGACCACCATGGGCCCGGCGGCCGATGCCGTGGCTGGCAAGAGCCCGCTGGCTCCCGGCTTCAAGATGGACAACGTCTGCGCGCTGTTCCCGATGTACGAGACGCCGTTCTCCATTACCGCGCTGTCCTCCAGCGGCATCACCTCCATTTCCGAGATTCCCGACGGCGCCCGCATCGGCTTCGGCCCGGCGGCATCCACCTCTGACACCTACTTCCCGGCCATCCTGGAAGAGCTGGGCGTCAACTTCGAGCGCCGCAACGGCGGCTGGACAGACCTCGGCAGTCAGTTGCAGGATGGCCTGCTGGACGTGATCGCCTTCGCCGCCGGCATTCCGATTCCCGCCGTCAGCCAGCTCGAAGTGCAGACCGACGTGAACATCATCGAGTTCACCGAGGAAGAGCAGGCACAGGTTCTCGAGGCCTTCCCGGTCGCCGCTTTCCAGATCCCGGCCAGCACCTACAGCACGCTGGATGAAGACTCGCGCGTCGTCTCCATGTGGAACTTCGCCATCGCCGGCTGCGACCTGCCGGAAGACTTCATCTATGAAGTGACCAAGGTCACCATGGAGAACAACGACAAGATGCGTAACGTGCATCGCTCTGCCGAGACAACCATCCCGGAAAACATCGTGCACAACACCGTGCTGCCCTTCCATCCCGGTGCCGCGCGCTGGTATGAGGAAAACGGCTACGAGATCCCGGCTGAGCTGAAACTCGACTAGGTTCACCCCGGCAATCACCGTGCGGCGCTTGCCGCGCGGTGATCCGATTGATCTTGCTCCTCCCGGAAGGTAATTCCCATGTCCCAGCAACCCGATTCCCGCCATGATGCGGCGGTCGATGAGCCCGTCGAGGCCATCCTCGCCGAAGGGGTCGACGAAGACGCCATCGAGTCCAACCGCCGCCTGTTTGAAGGTTGGCAGTGGTGGCTGATCGCCACCCTGGCCGTGATCTATTCAAGCTTTCACCTTGTATCGCTCAATATCTATCCGCTGGAAACCTGGTCATTTCGCATCATTCACATCTGTGGTGCCCTGATTCTCGGCTACGCCACCTACGCTGGCAGCAAGTTTGCCGACGAGAGCCGCCGCGCCTCACCGGCCTGGCTCAGCGCGGTCAGCTACGCCCTGCTGATTCCTGCGGGCTACGCGCTGGTTCAAGTCATACTGATGCAGCGCAGCATGAGCGCCGGTGCCCTGCGCATCGAGCCTGCCATCGAGAACTGGCATTTCGGCGCCCCGCTGCTGATCACCACCGGCATCGCCATCGTGCTGTCCTGGTGCTATCGCCAGTATCGCCACCGTCTGTCGCCGGCGGATCTGGTGCTGATGGTCTGCGCGCTGGCCAGCACCGGCTACCTGCTGGTGATGTACAACAGCCCGCTGCGCGCCGCCACCGGCACGCCCTTTGCTCCCATGGGCATTTCCTGGGCCGCCATCGCCGGGTCCGCGCTGATCCTCGAGCTGACCCGCCGCGTGGCCGGCATGGCGCTGGTGGTCATCTCGGCCATTTTCCTTGGCTATGTGTTCATCGGCCCCTGGCTGCCGGGTTTTCTGGGCTATCCCGGCCTCTCGCTGGGCCGCTTCTTCAGCCAGGTGTATACCGATGCCGGGGTGCTCGGCCCGACCACCGCGGTGTCATCGACCTACATCATCCTGTTCATCATCTTTGCCGCCTTCCTGCAGGCCTCCAAGGTCGGCGACTACTTCGTCAACTTCGCCTTCGCCGCCGCCGGACGTACCCGCGGCGGGCCGGCCAAGGTGTCGATCTTCGCCTCGGGCCTGATGGGCATGATCAACGGCACCAGCGCCGGCAACGTGGTCTCCACCGGCTCGCTGACCATCCCGCTGATGAAGAAGGTCGGCTATTCAGCCCGCAGTGCCGGCGCCATCGAAGCCGCCGCCTCCACCGGCGGGCAGATCATGCCGCCGATCATGGGCGCCGGCGCCTTCATCATGGCCGAGGTGACCGGGATTCCGTACACCGAGATCGCCATCGCCGCCATCATCCCGTCGATTCTCTACTTCGCCTCCATCTATTTCATGGTGGACTTCGAGGCGGCCCGCAAGGGCATGCGCGGCATGCGCAAGGAAGAGATTCCGGTGTTCTCGGTGCTGGCTCGCCAGGCCTATCTGTTCGCGCCGATCATCATCCTGATCGTGGCGCTGTTCATGGGTTATTCGGTGATTCGCGCCGGCACCCTGGCGACGGCGTCGGCCGCCGTGGTCAGCTGGCTCTCGCCCAACCGCATGGGGCCTGCCGCCATCCTCAGGGCGCTGCAGCTGGCCGGGGTGATGTCGATCCAGATCATCGCCGTATGCGCCTGCGCCGGGCTGATTGTCGGCGTGATTGCGCTGACCGGCGTCGGCTCGCGCTTCTCCTCGCTGCTGCTGGGCCTGGCCGGTTTCAGCCAGCTGCTGGCGCTGTTCTTCGCCATGCTGATCTCGATCCTGCTGGGCATGGGCATGCCCACCACCGCGGCCTATGCCGTGGCCGCCTCGGTGGTGGCACCGGGGCTGATCGATATCGGTATCCAGCCGCTGATCGCGCACTTCTTCGTGTTCTACTTCGCGGTGGTTTCGGCCATCACACCGCCGGTGGCGCTGGCCTCCTACGCCGCGGCGGGCATCTCGGGCGACAACGCCATGGGCACCTCGGTGGCGTCGTTCAAGATCGGCCTGGCGGCCTTTATCGTGCCGTTCATGTTCTTCTACAGCCCGGCCATGCTGATGGAGGGCGACTGGCTGCAGATCCTGCGCGTGGGCGTGACCGCAAGCCTGGGCATCGTGCTGCTGTCTGCCACCGTGCAGCGCTGGTTCTTCGGCCCGGTGCAGCAGTGGCAGCGGGTACTGATGCTGATCGGTGCGCTGTGCATGATCTACGGCGGCATCTACAGCGACATCGCCGGGCTTGGCATCGGCGCCGTCATGCTGTTCCTGCAACGTGGCCGGGGAGGGTCTGCGCCGACACCAGAGCCGGCCGTTTCCGACTAAAGCTTCACCTCATGTCGCCCCGATGCAAACACCCCGCCAGCTGGCGGGGTGTTTGCGTTTCAGCCTGAAACCTAATTCAGCGCTCAGCCGGTGATATTGTCCACCACCTTCAGCGTCGGCTCGGCCTGGTTGAGGGTATAGAAATGCAGGCCCGGCGCGCCGCCATCCAGCAGGCGCTGACACAGCGTGCTGATCACCTCCTCACCGAAGGCGGCAATGGACTCGCTGTCGTCGCCATAGGCTTCGAGCTGCTTGCGAATCCAGCGTGGAATCTCGGCACCGCAGGCATCGGAGAAGCGCGCCAGCTTGGAATAGTTGGTGATCGGCATGATGCCGGGCACGATGGGCGCCTCGACGCCCAGCGCACGGGCCCGCTCGACAAAATGAAAGTAGCTGTCGGCATTGAAGAAGTACTGGGTGATCGCCAGGTTCGCACCCGCATTCATCTTGCGCACGAAATTCTGCAGATCGCGCTCGAAGCTCTCTGCCTGGGGATGCGACTCCGGATAGGCCGCCACGGCGATCTCGAAATGATTACCGGTCTCGTCGCGGATGAACTCCACCAGTTCGTTGGCATAGCGCAGGTCACCGATGCCGCTCATGCCCGAGGGCAAATCACCGCGCAGCGCCACCAGACTGTCGATGCCATCCTCGCGATACTGCGTCAGCACCTCACGCAGCATCGCCTTCTCGCTGCCGATGCACGACAGATGCGGCGCGGTGGTGATACCGCTGTCGCGCACCGCACGCACCGTGCTCAGGGTGCGCTCCTGGGTCGAACCGCCGGCACCATAGGTTACCGAGAAGAAGCGCGGCTTGCGGCTGGCCAGGGCATCTCTGGTCATGACCAGCTTGTCGCGCCCGGCCTCGGTGTTGGGCGGAAAAAACTCAAAGCTGATACCCAGCGGATGCTCTTGCACACTCATTGCCTACGTCCTCTGTTGCACGTCTCTGCGTGATGGTGTTCTGCGCGTGTTCCTTGAACAGGGGTCATGGCAGCCAGCGGTTGCCCGTCACGAACCCATTGTGACGACTCCTGCCCGCGACGAACAATGAAAATTTCGCGATGCTGCATCAATTCCATTCATATAAGAATCGTTTTTAATATTCCTAAAAGCCATAAAAGACCCTGGGCTTGCTGACAATGCCGTTCAAGTCCAAGACAGTCGACCGCTGCCAAGGCATCATGCGACATCACTTTCCTGTCGCTACGGTTGCACTGCATGACTCTGGATCCCTCGACATTGCTCGGTCCGCTGTGGACGCTGCTCGCCTACGTGGCGCTGGGCATCTTCACCGCCCGCCGGCTGGCGGTCGACCCGCGCCCCATCGCCACCCTGCTGATCTACCTGATCGCCCCGCTGACCTTCTTTCGCGGCCTGGTGCTGGGCGGCCCAACGCCAGCCTACCTGCTGATCACCGCCGCACTCTTTATTACCGCCTGCGGCGTGGCGCTGCTGGTCAACGCCGTGGCCCGTCATCTGCTGCCGGCCGACGAGAGTGCCGTACTGGCGTTCTCTGCCGGTACCGGCAACACCGGCTATTTCGGGCTGCCGGTGGCCATCGTGCTGCTGCCCAGTGAAGGCGTCACCCTGTATCTGTTCGCGGTGCTGGGCGTCACCCTGTATGAATTCACGCTGGGCTTCTATCTCGGCGCCCGGGGCCGGTTTTCGGTGCGCGAGAGTTTGCTCAAGATCACCCGGCTGCCGCTGATCTATGCCTTTCTGGCGGCCTTGCTGGTCGAAGGCATCGGCCTCGAAGTGCCGGCAAGCGTGATGCGCGGCCTCGAGGTCTTTCCCTCGGCCTATACGCTGCTTGGCATGATGATCATCGGCATGACGCTGGGCCGCGTCTCGCCGCGGGAGTTCGATCTGCGCTTTATCGGCGCCTGCGTGGGGGTGCGCTATCTGCTGTGGCCGGCGCTGATGCTGGCCGCGGTGCTGGCGCTTCAGGCAAGCATCGGTCTGTCGCCGGAGCTTGCCATGGCGCTGCTGCTGATCGGCGTGGTGCCCATGGCCGCCAACGTGGTGGTGGTGGCCATGGAGCTGGGCATCGCTCCAGAGAAAGGCGCAGTGGCGGTGCTGATGACCACCTTGCTGGCGCCGCTGCTGATCCCGCTCTATTTGGAATTAACGCTGCCGCTGGTGGCCGGCTGAACGCTCGTCTGCGCGCGGCGCGCGTAGCGCTGGGCCAGCACCGCGCATACCATCAGCTGGATCTGATGGAAAATCATCAGCGGCAGCAGCGCCGGCCCGATGGCGCCGCCGGTGAACAGCAACTGGGCCATGGGCACGCCGGTGGCCATGCTCTTCTTCGAGCCGCAGAACACGATGGTGATCTCGTCTTCACGATTGAAGCCCAGCCGCCGCGCAAGCCAGGTGGTCAGAAAGAGCACCAGCGCCAGCAGCGCACAGCACACCAGGGTCAATGCCACCAGCTCACTGGCCGACACGGTCTGCCACAGCCCGCCCACCACCGAGGCGCTGAAGGCGGTGTAGACCACCAGCAGGATGGAGCTTTGGTCGACACTCACCAGCCAGCTGCGGTTGCGGTTGATCCAGTCGCCGGTCCAGGGTCGCGACAGATGCCCCAGCACAAAGGGCAGCAGCAGCTGCACACAGATCTTGACCACCGCATCGAGACTCGTCGCGGCCTGACCGGCACCCTCGGCATCCAGCAGCAGGATCAGCAGCAGCGGCGTCAGTCCGATGCCGATCAGGCTCGAGGCCGAAGCACTGCACACCGCCGCCGAGACGTTGCCGCGGGCAATCGAGGTAAAGGCGATGGCCGACTGCACCGTACCCGGCAGCGCGCACAGATAGAGCATGCCGATATACAGCGGCAGCCCCAGAAGTGGCAGCAGCAGCGGCCTGAGCGCCCAGCCGATCAGCGGAAACATCACGAAGGTGCAGGCGAACACCAGCAGATGCAGCCGCCAGTGGGTCGCGCCGGCGATGATCGCCTGGCGCGACAGCTTGGCGCCGTGCATGAAGAACAGCAGCGCAATCGCCAGCCGCGTGAGCCAGACGAAAAACACCTCGCCCGCGCCCTGAGACGGCAGCAGGGTCGCCACCGCCACCACCGCCATCAGCAGCAGCGTGAAGGTATCGAACAGGGTTCGCAGTCGCGACAGCATGGCATCACCTTAGTTATAAAACGGCGCGATGAAAGAACGGCATGACCGAGCGTGTCGCGACAGGCTACCCTGAACGGAATCGTCGGTTTCACGGCAAAATGACATGAAGTATCGTAAAACGGACAAACTGCCAGCCGGGGTGCCAGCCAAGGAGCCAACGCGCCTGGCCGATCTCAGGCAACTGCCCCGGCCGCTGTATGGTCATCGCGAATCGCTGCCCAACCGCGCCATCAGGCAGCGTCATCGCCACCCCTGGGCGCAGCTCTCCTATGCCGTGCGCGGCGTGGTCGAAGTGGAAACCCCAACCGGGCGCTTCATGGCACCGCCCAGCCGCGCCGTGTGGATTCCCGCCGGCCACCCCCACGGCGTGCGCTGCTCTCGAGACACCGAAATTCGCAGCCTCTATGTGGCGCCAACGGCCTGCGGCGAAGACTGGCCCGACTGTCGGGTACTCAAGGTGCAGCCGCTGTTGCGCGAGCTGATCCGCGCCTTCAGCGAGCTGCCCGTGGCCTACGACGAGGCCGGCCCCGAGGGACGGCTGGTGGAGGTGCTGCTCGACCGGCTCGCTCGTCAGGCCGCGACCTGACAGACCTAACGCTTGTGCAGTTCCGGCGTGACACATTGGTTCCTGGAGCGACCGATGTGACACGCCAGAATCGCACGAGGGTTCAGTTTGCCTCCAGC
>ERZ1032895.126-NODE-126-length-18973-cov-9.993445_pt1 | contig 18973 bp, 9 predicted proteins | sample MGYA00516687_ERZ1032895 | MGnify/ENA primary metagenome ERZ1032895 (study PRJEB33719, sample SAMN04261600) | wastewater metagenome | biome: rural village; feature: latrine urine exit; material: soil | place: El Salvador | collected 2013-01-14 ... | reverse complement strand
CCCACGCCCGGGCCGTAGATGGACTCGGGGCCGGTGACCAGCTCGCCCTGACGAGAAAACTCGTTCGCCTCTAACCCACAAGCAAGTGAATCCACCTGCTCGGAGGGCTAAATCAGGGCTTACAATAACGATGAAGCGACCTTCAAAGAAGCCGCTTTATTGCTCCTTTTCCAAACATTAGCTCACTTCATACAAAGCGATATCCGTTGGCCATTCCCCCGAGTTCAAAAGTGAAACACTGTTCCAGCTTTCTAGCATTTGCCTGACCTGACCTTCTACCGGTTGAGTGAAATCAAAGCGCTTTACCCCATGGGTCATGGCATGGCACTGCCAATACCCCATTCCCTGATCAAAGGCCAATTTCAGTTTATCGCCTGACTCAAGCTCTAGCGTCAGCACTCGCCGATGGCTGACATCTGCCAATGAATCACTAATGTTAACTAATGGCTTAACATCCAAAATGGCAGATAACCATTGCGTTAACACTTGTTTCATGTCGTGCTGATTAATCCAGTTATCCCAGAGGCGTGAACCTTGACGACTATCAAAGGATCCCACGATATCGACAGTGACAGAGTCAACAGCATCACTCGGAATCATCTGCATAAAACCTGCAAGCAGCATGACCGCCCACGGAGAACGAAGATAGCGATCTTCATAACGGATAGAAACAACCTTTTCGCTTTGAAGCCGCGCAATAAACCCAGGCGCTTTTTCCGAGAGCAATGACCTGAAGCTCTTCGATATTCTCTTGATGGGAACATTAAGCTCCTTGGTCACTTCGATGACAGTGGCGCGCTCATATATTCCTAGCCAGTTTTCGGTATTGACTGGCACCAGTTCCCACGCGGGTAGCTTTTCTGATGTTATCCAGACACTTGCACCTTGCGCTTGTAACCAGTCACTACCAGGTATTACCGAATGATGACTGTCAGTCATCAATGTGACAAAAGCACCGTCTTTAGTAATTAACTGAATCGGAGACAGAACGTCACATGCATCATCAAGGATGCTTTGCTGAGTAACGCTAATACCAAAGCGCGCTAAAAGTGCAAGCTCTTCCTTGATAGTGACAGTCAGGTCCTGGGTTTCAAGAACGACATTTACCTCACAGCCGTCAACTATCTTCCAGGCGATCAACTGCCGACGAAACGCGGGTGAACTCAGATCCCATAGCTCAGGGTTACCCGCCAGCCGTACAGAAATTTCTTTAGCTGATCGATTGATCCAGTGACGTATAAAACGCTCAGGATCATAAGGCCAGTAGCTCGCACCGACTATGGCATTGAAACGGTCCGGCAGCGCCAAGTGCTGGTTGAACCGCCCCCTCTGCACCCACTCAAGTGCCATTCGCCGGTTCAATTGCTCAAACTCTACACGGCTATCTTTACTGGCAAGGCATGAAGAACAGACGGTTTCACAGTCAGCCGAACACTCCAACTTTGCAAACGCTGCTTTCAACAGGCCAGTCATATTATCCAAGGCCGTCAGCACAAAACCTGCCCCACCAGAAACATTATCGTAAACTTGTACAATATAACGTTTTTCACCTGTTTCCAGACTACGGTCAGGGCGAGCGCCAAACCCCATTTCACTGCTGGCAATGCCTAGCTGGTCTGCCACTGCGTCACGTAGCGCAACAGCCAATGTCATCGCAATTATGCGTCCATTCTCGTTTTCCGGAATCCACCCCCCTGTTAAAGGATTTTTCAGCACCCACTCCACCACATGAGTTCTTGCCTGATAACCCAGATGAATATCACGTAGAACTGCCTCGTTCGAACATTCTTTCTTAGGTTTACTGCCCACAGCGCCACCAATGGGACGATGGAGCTTGTCAGGCTGCATATTATCGGGCACATCCTTGCTAGCGGTCATTGACTCGGCTCGCCCACAGCACATGCATATCGCAAAGCCATTGCCGTTTTCTCCGCCGGAGCGCACGACAATCTGTCCATCTTCGCCAAAACGGACATAACCACAAGCAGGGTCAGGCAGCGCAATCACAGAGCCACTCACATACACCAGAGGTCGCTCAGCAGGCATGAATTTCTGTGTCGACACATCATTGGTGGTCGACTCATAGAAATCGATGACAAATCCCATGGGCCGAAGCACTCTCTTGATCTGAGCACTCGGAATAGCTGCTTCACATCGCGGGCAATGCAGGTCATCAGCATGCGAGTAAGCATAGGCCTGGTAGCCTGGCATACCGCAGCTCATACACTGCCATGCAACATCAAACTTCTGGTTACTGCCAGCGGGCCCCTCCTGGTAAGCCTGCATCTTGATGCCCGCAGAACGGTAAACACGGCCATCAATCACAATCTGGGCGCCGGGAGCATATTCCCTGATAGCTATATCCAGCCCGCGAGAAGGCTGCTCCTTATAGGTGAAAATATTGTCTTCACGATCGGCTTGATTGTGGCGAGGCTGACGCCTGCTTTTGAAATCTTCAATATTATGGATATTGAGCGCCACCACATTTGTCGGAAATCCATACCCTGGCAAAAAAGCTTTGGTTGCAAGCTCTTTGAGCAGATATTCGCCTTCGTGACGAGCTTTTTCCCGTTCAAGCGCTCTTTTATAGCGCTCTTCAGTAGCACCATTGAGGCGATGATTAATCTGGTGATATTCTTCCAGCCACATTGTTGCCACCTGCCGAATGGCCTCCGCGGCATGGTTTGCTAAGATAGCAATATTGGTAAGTTCTAGCGAAGTTCTCCTTACAATACTTCTCACACCTTTTTCGAAAGTACTTGCATTACTTCCTAGCCAGTCAACAAAACGGTCAACCACCCTTTCATCCGCATTAAAGAACCATTTAACAGTTAGCCGGGTACGATCACCTTCAGCTGGCGAACTTGTCTTCAGAAAGACTGAAAGAAGATAGGAGTTAACATGACGCTGCACCAGAGGATGAGCATTCAACGTTATCACCGGAGCGGGAATTTTCGTTTCAAATGCCCATTTCGGGTTATTGAAAATACGGCTATTGTGGGGATCAGCCTTGCACAGCGTATAAGCAGCTGCCCTGGGCTCACTTCGGCGCCCAGCACGCCCTGCCCGCTGTAAATAATTGGCCGGGTGAGGAGGCACATTATTCATTACCACCGCAGAGATTCCGCCAATATCGACGCCCATCTCCATGGTCGTTGAGCAATTCAGAACATTGATCTTGCCGTTTTTAAAGTCGTTTTCATATCTCTGCAGTCGCTCTGCTGACTGCTGGGCAGAATGCTCTGCAGTGCGATAATAAAAACCACCTTCAACGGTGCGGTCGGAAATATCACCCCATAAATTTTCCTGGCGAAGCTGCTGAATCATATCATTGCGGGCTATTTTTTCCCGAACGGCCATCAGTGCTCCCTCTGCTTCGCCCCGGGGTGCCAACGACGTAAAATCAGGCAGGATAACAGGCTGGCATTCAATCTTGGCCCGTTCAGTCTTCCTGGGAATATAAGGTGTTAATCCCCTGAAAACCGTATCCAACAGTCGGTAACTGATGGGGCATACCCAAGCCTTTTGTGGCAATGCAAAGTTAATGACATGCCGGTTAAGGGTATATCCACTCCCGCCTTGACTTTGTAAGATTTGTAAACGAGTGAGCTCCGACCATGCCGCCTTTAGCCATTCATTGATCTTGTCCCTTGCAATAGAAGAATCAAGGTCCAGTGCTGCACCCTGTAACAGCAGCTTGATCAAGCGCGATGGCGATCTACCACCTGGTTTGAACTGCGGCCAGGATTTAACGCGGCCCGTGTCATGGTAATCAATGTTTGGTGCCACCAGCTGCTTGGTAGAAAACTTTGCCCCTAACCACTGACGCTCGTTTTCGTTAATCACGAAAAAGGTATTTTCTCGGACATAAAAATCCAGTGCTACCTTCAGGAAATCCTTCCAATCCTGTAAAGAAAGAGCCTCTTTCAGCTGGGGATTCCCCACCTTTGGCACTTGGGTTTGCACCCAATGACGAGGTACATTTTTAACCTGATCCAGCCCCTGATAACCGACCTGAGCCAGCGCCAGGGTTTCTGAACTGTTCTGATTTTTTGGCCGACGTGTGAACTCTCTCAGTAGCAGCAAACCGGCTAATGTCAGAGTGTTCTCATTGCCACCAAAGAACTCAGGGTTAGCGTAGCGGTTATAGTCCAGAATCGAGTGCTTGATATCGTCGGCAGCCGCTAACTCATTGACTAACTCATGCCAGCCCAGTTTTATTTGGGGCCTTCCAGAAAAAGGCTGCTCCATCGCCTTAGCCTGATCCCGCCTTTGCTGAGCAAAGTCGCCCATGCCCATACTTTCAAGCTGCTCTGCTTCCCGTAATAACTCTTCAACGGACTTTTCAGGCAAGTCAGGAGCTTTCATATCTTCCACGGCTTGCCGGTTACGTAGCGCTTCAAACACCAGCCCTCTAAGCCGTGATCTCTCCGCGTCCTGCTGCATGCGCACCGCCATTCGTGCCGTCCCTTGGCGACTATCGGTAAAGGTAATAAGCTTGCGGCCTCGTCCTGGGAGGCTTTCTGGTATAACTCCCTCCGGATCAGGGCAGAACTCCAGCACGGTTGGTACCGCATTGCTTACGTAGAAAGGCGCTCCCAGGTAGCATTTCCTCAGGAAGCCGGCGGCACCACGCCCTGCCTCTCCACATTGCACGCATGCAGCCTCTGATGCAGTGGCCCGATTAATAGTAACCACTGACGCTCCGCTCAACACCCCCAGTTCTGCAGACTCAAGGTCCAGCGTTACGCATTCGTAAACATCCTCAGTTGCAGGAGCCAATACAACAGCCTGCTGATGACTGTATTGAGTGCCTTCCTGCTCTGGTGCCTCCTCCCCTTGGTCATCCTGAAGCGAAAACTCATCACCTGCATAGGAGCTTGCCTGTTTCAGCGTACCGCCTGCATCTTCAGCCACCAGGTGAGGGGTTTTACAATCGTTACAGAAAGCCACTTCATAAACCGGTGCAGAACATTCACAACGGGGGCGTTGAGTAACGTACACCTTACCGAATGGCCATTGCCTGAGATGACTTGGCTGGGCACTGCAGTCTGGGTCAACACAGCTCCAAAGCCCGTGCAACATGCGCTGATGAAGGTGACAACGCAGCTTGAGAAAAGGTGACTCATCCTGCGAAGGCAAGGTACTGGTCATCAGATCAAGCCACTGCAAAAGCTCCTGCTGACGAGATGCTGCTTGCTTGCTTTCAAGTTGCGGCAAAACAACCTCAACCAGCTCATTCAGATCCAGTGGCTTTTCATTGCTCACTACGGCCTGTCGTACTCGAGACGCTAAAGGGTGATTAGCTAGGACAGCATAGCGTTTAGGGGATACAGTGTTTCCCGGATCAATGTCGCAAATGTCTTCAAATGGGCGGTTATTACTGGCGCCTAGAGTAATATTAGGCACCTGACGCGAACCACCGATTACCACCACCCGATCATCCGGCACACCAGCCAGCGATGCCAGATACGTCTGCAGTTTTTGTACCGCATTTTCACCTGCGATAGTGGCTGAGGTGGCCACAAAGCGAATGTCGCGGGCTTGCTTTCCAAAGGCTTCCACCACCCTGCGAAGTAGCAACGAAAGCTCAGCGGCCTGTGAGCCGATATACGTATGCGCCTCATCCAGCACAATCCAGCGCAGCGACTGCTGCTCACGTGATATCCGCAAAATGGGCTCATCCACCTGCCGTACCAGCATATATTCCAACATGGTTGCGTTAGTCATCAAGATGGGTGCCGGCCGCCGTCGCAGTTGCTCACGCGATAACACTTCATTAGGGCGTTGGTTTTGAAGACGCTGTGCGATGCTTTCTTGGGTATTGCCGTTATACAGACAGAAGCTAATACCATCTTGAAAGGGCGATGTCCATGCATCAAGCCGCTCACGCTGGGAATTGATCAAAGCATTCAGCGGATAAAGAAATAGGGCTCGAACGCCTACCAGAGGGCTGCCATTTTGTTCATACTCACGCACCAGATCTTGCAGGATGGGCACCATAAAACATTCGGTTTTTCCTGAGCCGGTGCCAGTCGTAATCACCGCTGACATGGGCTTATCGGCCAACAGCGTTTGCCAGCTTTGTAACTGGTGCTGGTAGGGGTACATATCCACGTCGAATCCGTATTCTCCCTCTGCCGTCAGTGCCCCTAACACTGACTCAGACAACAAGCTGCCCTTCAGATCAGCCAGAGTGACACTTCCCGGCTGCCAACCAAAGGTATGCTCAAAAACTGGAGGTGCAAGAAAGCAGCCCTCTTCGCCCATGCGGTCATGCATCTGCTCAGCCAGATGCGTCCTGAGCCCAGCCTCATTGATTCCAAGAATGGAGAGCGTAGCTTCACGTGAACGATTTAACGACTGATTGACCAACTCCTGAAAACTACCGCTCATGCATATTTCCCCTTGGCGTGAAGCAGACCCGATAGCGTGGCCGAGTACATGGGCTCGTACCATCGGTTCCTATCAAAATCAGTTAGCACCCGAAACCCAAAACGCCTCTCGACATCGTCGACACCCAAAGCATTCAGGTCAGTCTTGCCAGCAGTCAGACAAGCCGCAAACACCGGCATAAAAATAACGGCGTGTGCATACTCTGGCGTTGTTACTTCTTTGAGCCACGCATAGTCTTCCTGCGTCTGAATCCATCGACCCAGCGGCCCACCCATACAGGTTGGCCATACCCTATCATCATGATGAGCACGCAGCACGTTCAGCCAAACAGGCAATATTGCTTGCAAGGGCGGTGCGCCTGGCAATGCCTGCCCCGCATCACACAGCACGCCTGAAAAATCTTTGAAAACGGATATTTGCATGGATAACTGCTGCATGCGTTCGTGTGCTTTTTTTTGCACTACCTGCTCTGCAAGCCCGAACTCATGGGCTATCCCCGTTACATACTGTTTAACAGCTGCTTGCCACTGCTCGACCGTGATGACTTCCCATACCACTGCAAGCTCATTAGTCAGCCGCTCGGCAAAGGTATGGGACATTTCCAATCTGAACACGGCCAGCGCCATGGCTTGTGGGTGGCGCGCCAGGTGTTTCCAGCTTTCCAATGCGGAAAGTGATAAATGCTGATACCTGTGTTTAAGCGCTACCAAGTATTGCCAGCCGGGATGGAAGAATTGGTCCGCCATCTCATCCAGCACGCCATCAAAGGCCTTCGGGCAATATTGAGGATGATAGAAGCGGGCAGCTGCACTCAGGGTGCCGATGGGTGTGTCTTCATCGACATGGCACACACTTGAGTCTGGCACATGGATAGTAGGCCGAAACACAACTGAAGCACCCTCGGCAGGGTATAAAAGCCAAGGACCGTCTTCATGCAGGACATCAGGCAGTTCATAAAAACCGGTTACTACCCCATTTGGCGCACTCGGTGCGATGGCCACAGGCTCACTCTCGGGGCTGGCCAGTTGCATCGCCATCACAGTGGTACCTTCTGAGAGATACATCAAGGGCCTTGCGCCGTGGTCAACCAACTCAAAGAACTCACGAACTTCGCTGCTAAACCTGACAGAGGCTTCATAGCGATAGATGTAGAACTGCTTGTGTAACTGGGACGTTTCCACACGACAGCGAACGGTAGCATCCTGCTCAGCACTACAGCTCAGCAAGGAAAGAATGTCATCGTAAAGTGAATATAAACTAATCTCTGCTGTCTTATTCTGCACGCGGTATTGGTACTGTCTGGTTAAGCGAGTATTTTGCTCTATCAAGTCTAGAGAAACAAAGAAAGTACGGGCAATATCCGGTGGAGGCGTCAACGTCAGGGTCATGCCCAGTATGTCATTTAGCGTCAACCCATTACCCGCCAAGGGCTGGCCACTTTCGTCCACAAGCTGGACACCTTCTTCAGGGTAGGGGACACGTAACACCACACCTTCTATAGTGCGGGCATCACGAATTTCCAGCTGCACCTGTTCAGGCAATTGCGGACCTGGTTTCAGGTGAACCCATGTTTCAAGGCCATCTCGGTACACCTGTGAACGCAAATTTTCATTAAGCAGTCGCACTTTAAGCGCTTCCGCAGTGCGAATTACCAAACGCGCAGGCACCATGGAAGATGCAGGGATAGCAGTTATTGAAAAATCCCGCGGCAATACACCCAGCTTACGGCGAGCCACTACACGCTGCTCTTTGCCAAGCACCTCAACCTTGAAGCTGCCTATACCGGGCAAGGTATCTAGCGTTCTGACGAGTTGGCCATTAACCCTGAATGCCTCTGGCGACTGCCCCTGATCACTTGCATCAACCAGCAGGCAGCGAGGCCAGCCCCGCCAAGTAGTGACAGGTAAGGTATTGTAGGACGACATCGCCCCCTGCCATTCCACTTGTTCAATATCAGCTGTCTGCCCTGGCTCAATGACATAACGTGCATCATCCTCTATCAGCACACAGCGCTCATTGATGCGATACCAGCTCCCTCCTCTGGCATCAGTGAGCAGTAATTCGGCAGACGGGGGCTGGATTCCTTCCGGCACACGCAACAGTAACTCAGTTGCCTGACACTGCACTGAGGCAATACCTACCAGACGCGTGATACCTTCATCTTCTATAAACACAGTCGGCAGTTGCTGCCAGTCGAGCTCACTGGAGTGAATGGTTCGTGTGTCCAGACGCTCCCCAGCACAAGAAGCCACCAAAAAAAGCGGAGTTTCCGGTGACTGACGACCCAGCGTAGCTACCTCCACTGGCATTTGAATTGTCAACTGGTCGTCTTCTACCCGGCCATAAGCTATACCTAGCTTTAGCGCCAAGCGCTCACCTTCATATAGGGCCAGTTCAACACGGCTGTTGCTAATGGAGCGCCCATCCAGCTGTATCTGTAATGATGTACCCAGCCATACCTTAGCAAGCAAGCGGGCTGATGCCATGCCGTCATCCAGTCGATGCTCACAGGTAAAAATACGCGTCATTTCTCGGGCTCGCTTGCGCTTTTCAAGCTGCGCCCCTGCATCCACAAGCCACTCGTTGACAAGGGCTACGCCGTTGTCTTCCTCAAGCGGCAGAGGAAACTGTTCACGCCAATTTGGTGCGTGTCGATTAAGATAGGCCGCTGGGTCATCATGTTGATTAAGTCCATGCAGCTCTGCCAGCATAATCAGCGTGTCCAAAATTTTGGCAAGCAACTGATACTTTTCATCATTCTGAAAAGATTGGGGAAAATACTGGCTGTATTGGCGGATCACTGGAGCCAGATCTAATCCTTCCCGCTTGTATTCATGGTAATGCTTAAGACCTGCTTTGATTGCACGGCCAAAGCCATGTTGTTCGTTCTGCAACAGCCGCCATGGCAATCCTCCCTCAGCGAAGAGAGACCCTAGGTAATCAGCACGTCGAGCACGATAACGAAGTGGTCGTTCCCAGAAACTCAGCCCAAACTTAACCAACTCCGCCCGTTCACTTGGTTCAAAGGCAACTCCCAGCTCCTCCTCAAAAGCTTGCCAGGACCACTGAGCCTCATACTTCCGCCGATAGGTATCCGCTACAAAGAGGCAATATCCCGCCGCCCAATAGATTCCATAGGACGGGCTGTGGCGCTCTTCCGCATTATTGGCTAATAACGCAGCAAGGAATAATCGTTCGCTCTCCTTCGTTGCATAACTAAATAACGGCTGACCAACGGGGTTTGAAAAGCCTCTTCTTGCAAGGTATGCCCTGATCCAGTCCTTCGTTGTGCTTCTAGCGGCAGGGTGTGGCATAGATGGGCATCCTTTACTCTCGGGTATGAATAACTGTTCAGCCTTTTTCTTCTGAAAGTACCTGCTCAAATTGGTGGCAAGCTGAGCGCCATCACACCATGAAGGTTATCTGCCCAGACTAAATAATCAAGTCAAAGCCACTCCTACACTTTCGTCATTCAAACAGCCACATGCTGCGATGCCACTCAATGCAGCATGACTCCCCCACTCAATCAACATGCCTCAGGATTTTTTCCATCACACAGCGACTTGACGGTAAGGTCACGTACGTATCTATCACGGCATTAATTCCTGAGGAAAACCGATGAAAGCGGCCAACCGTTTGACGACTAGCATACTAATCACAGCCCTGCTTGCCGCCCCATTGAGCTGGAGCGCCGCAGCGCTGGCCGATGAGCCGGCGGAGGTGCGTTTTGCCGTCCCCGCCTGGCCGGGGGTTACCGTGAAAAGCGAACTGGCCGGGCAGCTACTTGCCGTTCTGGGCTACGAGCCCCAACTGCTCGCGCTTGGCTCCACCATCACCTACGAAGCGCTCAACCAGGGCGACGTGGACGTCTATCTCGCCGCCTGGCTGCCCGGCCAGGGCAGCACCTATGACGCTGCCATGGAGAAAGGCGTAATCGCGGATCTGGGCAACAACGTCGACGGCGCGCGGCTGGGATTCGCCGTGCCCACCTACGTCTTTGATGCCGGCGTGACCTCCGGCGCCGACCTGGAAAACCCCGAGCTGCGCGAGAAGTTCGACGGCACCATCTACTCCATCGAAGTGGGCTCGGGCATCAGCGAGATCCTCAGGCGCGGCGTCGATGAGAACATCTATAGCCTGGCCGACTGGCACATTTCAGAAACCTCGACGCCGGGGATGCTGAGCTCGGTAGAAGCCGCCATCGATCGTGAGGAATGGATCGTGTTCGGCGCCTGGACACCGCACTGGATGAACGTCGAGTATGACGTGCGCTATCTCGACGACCCCGACGATCTGTGGGGCGAGGAAGGAGGCCGCAGTGACGTGCGCACCCTGGTCACCCAGACCTTTGCCGAGACGCACCCAAACGCCACTCGGCTGCTCGACCAGCTGTCGTTCAGCGCCGATGATCAGAGCGCGATGATCTTCGGCTTCAGCGCCGAGGAGCGCCCCGCTGACGAAGTGGCTTTGGAGTGGTTACGCAGCCACCCTGAGCGGGTCGAGGCGTTTCTTGACGGCGTCACTACCCGCGATGGCGACCAGGACGCTTGGCCGGTGGTTCAAGAGGCGCTACAAATTTCAGCGCACTGATCACTATCGGCGAAAACTACGCGACCCCGCCGCCGCTGTGCGGCGGTTTCGCGGCGTAAACGCCACTTCTACGTTTTCTCCATTCAAACAGCTACATACAGCAGTTTTTGTGGGAACGATATTTACATCGTAAAACTGCCGCGCAGCAGCAGACTTGGCTTCCGTCAATCCTCTTCTGCGCGCCGGTCCCGGGCCTTGCGCGCCTTGTTGCGGCGATAGTGGCTAACCAGCGCGATACCCAGGGCGCTGGCGACCATGGCTGCCAGGGTCACGGCCTGCCAGGGGCGCGCAGCATCGCCCATCAGGGTTTCCAGGGTGATGATCACGATAAAGCCCAGCGCCTGGCTGGCAATTGCCAGCGCGCGCAGAGTGTCGAAGGACTTTTTGGCCATGTCTGCTCCCGTGCCGCTTTCGCCAGGTGACGGCCCCCCGTGCCTACTCTTCTTAAAGTGACAGCTCGGTGCGGCGACACTAGGCTTGAAGATCGAGTTTGAGAATCAAAGGTGCGCCCAGTGTAACCGTCCCGGCGCCCGCCGCCGAATATCAGGAGTGTCGCTTCGCCATGGATGCCTTCGCCTTGGGCCCTGTGCTGATCCCGCTGCCGCGTCTGTATGCGCTGTTGGTTGGCGTTTGCCTGCTGGGCGTGAGCGTGGTGCTGCTCGGACTGCCGCGCCGACGGCATATCCGCTGGTTCAGCGGCCTGGTCGTGGCGTGGCTGATCGGCGCCCGCCTCGGCCATGTGGCGCTGAACCTGGAAAGCTACGCGGCCAGCCCGCTGGACGCGCTGCGCCTGTGGCTGCCCGGCTTTGACGGTGCCTTCGGGCTGCTGGGAGCGCTGCTGTGGAGCGCCTGGACGCTGCGCGACCGGCTCGGCGCCATGCTGGGTGCTGCGGGACTGTGCATCACGGCCGCGCTGATGTGGCTGGCGCTGGCGCACCTGGCGCCCTTTTCCAGCGGCATGACGCTGCGCCAGCTGCCCGAGCTCAGCCTGACCAGCGTGGAGGGGAACAGCGTCGTGCTCAGCGAGCTGCAGGATCAGCATGTGGTGATCAATCTGTGGGCCAGCTGGTGTCCGCCCTGCCGGCGCGAGATGCCGCTTTTGGCCGAGCTGGATGCCCGGGACGACGTCACGGTGGTAGTGATCAACCAGGGCGAAGACCTGCTGTCGGTGGTGCGCTATCTGGATGACGGCGGCCTCCTGTTTCGCCATGCGCTGCTCGATCCGCGCCAGCGCATGATGGTCGAAAGCGCCGCACCGGGGCTGCCCACCACGCTGCTGTTCGACGCCCAGGGGCGCGCCCGGCGCCAGCATGCGGGCGAGCTGAGCCGCGCGATACTCGATGACTGGATGAAGGCGCCCTGAGCCCGAGTTTTCAAAGGACTTAAGGCATGCCGGGCTTTGCTGTACCATACCGCGCCCTGCCGCTGCCGAGTCGGGCATGGACAGCGGCACACGACCCGAATCCAAGTATTCCTGAGGCATCATGAGCGATTTCTCCCCCGGTCAGCGCTGGATCAGCGATGGCGAGGCCGAACTCGGCCTGGGTACCATTCTCAGCTGCGACAAGCGCAGCGTCACGGTGCTGTTTGGCGCCAGTCAGGAAACCCGTACCTACAGCGCGCAGCGCGCGCCGCTGACCCGAGTCGTCTTTGGCACCGGCGATCGTGTCCGGTCCGCCGAGGGCTGGCAGATGGTGGTCGATGACAGCAAGGAAATCGACGGGCTGATCATCTACATCGGCGAGGACGCACAGGGCGAGCCCTGCGAGCTGCCCGAGGCGCGGCTGGCCGACAGCATGCGCTTCGACCAGGCGCGTGACCGTCTGCTGACCGGCCAGGTCGACCGCAACGACTGGTTCGAGCTGCGTTTTCGCACCCTGCACCATTATCACCGCACCGAGCAGAACCCGGCCATGGGTCTCGCCGGGCCGAAGATTGATCTGATTCCGCATCAGCTGTATATCGCCGATGAAGTCTCTCGCCGCCACGCGCCCCGGGTGCTGCTGGCCGATGAGGTTGGCCTGGGCAAGACCATCGAAGCCGGCCTGATTCTGCACCGGCTGCTGCTCTCGGGCCGCGCCGAACGCGCGCTGATCCTGGTGCCGGACAGCCTCACCCATCAGTGGCTGGTGGAGCTGCTGCGCCGCTTCGCGCTGGAAGTCACGCTGCTCGACGAGCAGCAGAGCCTGGCTCAGGCTGGCGACAACCCCTTCGACAGCGGCCAGCTGGTACTGGCAAGCCAGGACTGGCTGTTTGCCAACCCGCATCGTCAGCAGCAGGCCGAAGCCTGCCACTGGGACCTGATGATCGTCGATGAAGCGCACCACCTGGAATGGTCCGATGACGGGATTGGCCCCGGCTATGCCTGTGTCGAGCGGCTCAGCGCCAGGGTGCCCGGCCTGTTGCTGCTGACCGCCACGCCGGAGCAGATGGGCCAGCAGAGCCATTTCGCCCGCCTGCGCCTGCTTGACCCGGACCGCTACCACAGCTTCAGCGAGTTTCAGGAAGAAGAGCGCCACTACGGCGAGGTGGCTGGTGCCATCGATGCCCTGGAGCGCCTGCCCGGTACCGATGCTGACCGCGATCTGGTCGCCGCCGTGGTCGACGATCCGGACAGCCTCGCCCTGCTGGGGGTGTTGACCAACCCCGAAGGCGACGATGAGCAGCAAGCCTCGGCGCGCCTGCAACTGCGCGATCAGCTGCTGGACCGCCACGGCACCGGACGGGTGATGTTTCGCAACAGCCGCCGCCACGTGGGGGGCTTTCCGGAGCGTCGCCTGAACGTCGCCACCCTGGAGCTGCCCTCGCCCTACCGCCGGGAGCTGCGTCGCCTGGCCCGGGACGAGGATCGCCTGGATGACCTGCTGATCCGCACCGGGCTCGATCATCCCGATATGCTGATCTATCTCGACGACATGTACCGGGCGCTGTCCGACGACCCGCTCAACACCGAGCCCTGGTGGCAGTTCGACCCCCGCGTCACCTGGCTGCTGGAAAAGCTCACCGAGCTTGGCAATGACAAAGAGCGTGACAAGGTGCTGGTGATTGCCCACCAGCGCGAGACCGCGCTGGGGCTGGCCGAAGGGCTCAGGGTGCTGGGCGGCATGCATGCGCCGGTGTTTCACGAGGGGCTGTCGCTGGTGGAGCGTGACCGGGCCGCGGCGGCCTTTGCCGACGACGAAGACGGCTGCCAGGTGCTGGTGTGCTCCGAGATCGGCTCCGAAGGCCGCAACTTCCAGTTCTGCCGTCATCTGGTGATGTTCGATCTGCCGCTGCATCCGGACCAGCTGGAGCAGCGCATCGGACGACTGGACCGCATCGGCCAGCGCCACGCCATCGAGATTCACGTACCGGCGTTCGAGCACAGCCCCGGCGAGCAGCTGCTGCGCTGGTATCAGCATGGCCTGGAGGCCTTCGGCGCCCCCCACGGTCTGGGCAACGAGCTGTTCGACGCCTTCGGCGATGAGCTGGCCGAGTCGCTGCTCGACCCCGAGCGCATGGACGAGGTCATCGTCGAGACGCGGGCGCTGTTCGACAGTCGTCTGGCCCAGCGCGATGCGGGACACAACCGGCTGCTTGAGCTGAATGCCTGCCGTCATGACCAGGCCGAGGCCACCATCGATGCCATTCGCGAGCTGGATGCCGACAGCGCCCTGCCGCGCTATCTGGAGCTGGCCATGGATATCTTCGGCGTGGATACCCGCGAGCTTGGCGGCGGCCTGCTGCATCTCAAGCCCGGCGGGCAGATGCTTGACGGTCTGCCGGGCCTGGCCAAGGGCGAGGATGGCTTTACCGCCACCTTTTCCCGCCGCCGCGCCCTGGCCCGGGACGATGTTCAGCGGCTGTCCTGGGAGCATCCGCTGGTGCGCGAGGTAATGGGCCGCATTCTGGACGGCGCTATGGGCAATACCGCCCTGGCACTGCTCAAGCATCCGGCCATTCCCGGCGGACGGCTGATGGCCGAGCTGGTGTATCGCACCTATTGCCCGGCCCCCAAACGGCTGCATCTCAACCGCTTCCTGCCACCCACCGCGGTGCGGGTGCTGCTCGATGCCTCGGGGGCCAACCTCACCGACAAGGTGTCCTTCGCCGGTCTGTCGAAGCATCTGCAGCGGGTCAAGAAAGCCCACGCCCGGGAACTGATCAAGCACCATCAAGACAGCCTGCGCGAGCTGATCCAGCAGTCCGAGGCCGAAGCCGCACGCGAGCTGCCGAGCATTGTCGAGGCCGCTCAGATGCGCATGCGTGCCAGTCTGGACGGCGAGCTGAGTCGCCTTGAGGCGCTGGCGCGCAAGAACCCCTCGGTGCGCGACGACGAACTCAACGCGCTGCGCGAGGAACGCAAGGCGCTGGACGAGGCGATCGAAGCTACCCAGCTGCGCCTCGATGCCATCCGCCTGATCGTCACCGTTGATCAGGATTAGAGGGGCAGAGGTGTGAGGTGTGAGTGAAACAGCTTCACCGGTATATACCGGTGAAGCTGTTTTTATATGGCTCCTTGCCGATTGGCTCGAAGCAGCGGCTTTAGAGAATATCCTCCAGCGCTTCTTCAAGAGTGGGGTAGCGGAACGTGAAACCCTCGTCCTGAAAACGCTTGGGCAGCATCTTGGCGCCGCCCAGCAGCAACGTCGACATCTCGCCCAATCCCACCTTCAGCGCCGTCGCCGGGATCGGCAGCAGCGCCGGCTTGCCCAGCTGCTTGGCCAGCACCCGGGTAAAAGCGACGTTGGTCACCGGATGCGGCGCGCTGCCGTTGAAGGGGCCTTCCAGATCATCACGATTAAGCAGCATCAGGATCATTTCGATCAGGTCGCTGCGGTGGATCCACGGCATGTACTGCCGGCCATCGCTGATCCGACCGCCCAGCCCCAGCTTGAAGGGCGGCAGCATCTTGGCCAGCATGCCGCCGTCGCTTTCCAGCACCAGTCCCAGGCGCAGAATCGCCACTCGGGTGCCGAACTGCGCCGCTTCCATGGCCGCGGCTTCCCAGTCCCGGCACAGTCGATGCGCGAACTCGTCGTGGGGTGGCGTATCCTCGGTGACGTCGCGCTCGCCCTGATCGCCGTAGTAGCCCATGGCCGAGGCCGAGACCAGCACGCGAGGCGCCTGCCCCCGCGAGGCCTGAAGCTGCTCACATAGCGCAACCAGGTCCCGGGTCGTCTCGAGCCGCGACTCAAGCAGGCGCTTCTTGCGCGCCTCGGTCCAGCGTCCCGAGGCGATGGGCTCGCCGGCCAGATTGACGATGGCTTCCGGCGGCAGGTCGACGAAATCGCTGGCCCAGCGGCGCACTTCGGTTCCGCTCGGCAGTCGGTCCAGTACCTTGTCCGGGTGACGCGAGGTGACCAGCACTCGGTGCCCATCGTCGTGTAGACGGCGGCACAGGGCCTGTCCGACGAAGCCACTGCCGCCAGTGATCAATATGCGCATGCCACCTCCCGTGTCTCACGACGTTATACAATAACTGTACGCCTCTGCTAGTCTAGCGTTAAATCCCAACCATCGCATGAGAGCATCGAGTCTCAGCAACTGGAGACACCCATGACCCGCGCCCTGATTCTGCTCGCCCATGGTTCAAGCGACGCCAACTGGCGCGCGCCTTTCGAGTCGCTGACAGCGGCTCTTGAGCAGCGCTTGAGCACTCCTCCGGTGCTCGCCTACATGGAAATCAGCGAGCCTTCGCTGGAGACCACGGCAGCTGCGCTGGCGGCGCAAGGCATCAAGCGCGCCGATATTCTGCCGCTGTTCTTCGCCGCCGGTCGCCATCTGCGCAAGGATGTGCCGGCACAGGTCGATGCCCTGATGGCCAAGCACACCGGCCTTGAGCTGACGCTGCTGCCGCCGGTAGGCCAGCATCCAGCCTTCGTCGAGGCACTCGCCGCGGTGATTGCCGAACAAGCGGAGCAGACCGACGCCTCAGTCTGAAAAACGGTGTGGCGCGACACCTGCGTGCAACGTCTGCCTGCATGGAAGCATTCAGGCCCAGGAGGTGCCCATGAGCAAAGCGGTGAACCACCCTGCCGACACCCCGCTGTATCCGATCCGCGAGGTGTCGCGGCTGACCGGCGTCAATGCCGTCACGCTGCGCGCCTGGGAGCGCCGCTACGGACTGATCAAGCCCAAGCGCACCCCCAAGGGCCACCGCCTGTATGCCCGCGAGGACATCGAACGTGTGGAGCAGGTGCTGCAGTGGCTCAATCGCGGCGTGCCGGTAAGCCAGGTTCGCGCGCTGCTCGACCACACGGAGACAGCCGCAGCGCCAACGCCGGATATCAGCGACTGGCCCAGCCAGCGCGCGCAGCTGACGGCAGCGGTGGAGTCGCTGGATCAAAACCGTCTGGAAGCCCTGTTCAGCCAGTCGCTGGCGCTGTATCCAGCGCCGCTGTGCGTCGCCGCGCTGTGGGAACCCGTGGTACGCGAGCTGGAAGAAGGCTGGATCGGCCAGCTCGGCGACATGCTGCAGCGCCGGCACCTGGAAGCCTTCCTGCGCACTCGCATCGGCATCCGGCTGTTTCATGCCAACCCCGTGGCCCCCGGCCCTACCCTGCTGCTGATGCCAGCACCTGACGACACCAACTCCCTGTGGGTGCTGCTGACGGCGCTTGTCGCCAGCGACCACGGCTATCGCGTGCGGCTGTTCGATGCCCCGCTGCCGCTTGGCGAGCTGCCCTTGGCCGTCGCGCGCGTTGCCGCCGATGGCCTGCTGCTGGCAGGCGGCCAGGCCGGCAAGGCCGAGCTTATCCGGCACCAGCTGCCGCAGATCATGGGCGTCGATGGCGCAGGCATCGTCGAGCAGGTGGCCGATGGCGAGACCCTGCTGCAGCCGCAGCAACGCGTGCTGTTGCACCCGGGCGTGGGCGGCGGCCGCGGCGTCGTTGAGGGAGCGGCGCAGCTCCGCCTCCAGGTCGTCGATGATCGGCAGCGCGCCGGCGTTGACGATCCCCATGTCCAGGCCCGCCCTGATGGCGTGGTACAGGAACACGGCGTGGATCGCCTGGCGCACGGTCTCGTTGCCGCGGAAGGAGAACGACACGTTGGAGATGCCGCCCGACACGTGGCAGTGGGGCAGGGTGCGGCGGATCTCGCGCGCGGCCTCGATGAAGTCGACCGCGTAGTTGTTGTGCTCATCGATCCCGGTGGCGATGGCGAACACGTTCGGGTCGAAGATGATGTCCTCGGGCGGGAAGCCGACTTCCTCCGTCAGCAGCCGGTAGGCGCGGGTGCAGATCTCGACCTTGCGCCTGGCGGTATCGGCCTGGCCCTCTTCATCGAACGCCATCACCACCACCGCGGCGCCGTAGCGCAGCACGGTGCGGGCGTGTTCCAGGAACTTTTCCTCGCCCTCCTTGAGCGAGATCGAGTTGACCACGCCCTTGCCCTGCAGGCACTTCAGGCCGGCCTCGATGACGGTCCACTTCGAGGAGTCCACCATCACCGGGATGCGGGCGATGTCGGGCTCGGCCGCGATCAGGTTGAGGAACCGGGTCATGGCCTTTTCGGAGTCGATCAGGCCCTCGTCCATGTTGACGTCGAGGATCTGGGCGCCGCTGGCCACCTGCTGGCGGGCAACTTCCACCGCCTCGTCGAAGCGGTCCTCCTTGATCAGCTTCTTGAACCGGGCGCTGCCGGTTACGTTGGTGCGCTCGCCAACGTTGATGAAGTTCAGCTCCGGCGTGATCACCAGCGGCTCGAGGCCGGACAGGCGGGTGTGGCGCTGCAGGGTCATGCCGCCGCCTCCTGGATCCGCTGCAGCTGGCGCGGCGACAGGCCTGCGACGGCTTCGGCGATGGCGCGGATGTGCTCCGGGGTGGTTCCGCAGCAGCCGCCGATGATGTTGACCAGGCCCGCCGCGGCGAATTCGCCGAGCACCGGGGCCATCTCGTCGGGCGTTTCGTCGTACTCGCCGAAGGCGTTGGGCAGTCCGGCGTTGGGGTGGGCGCTGACGTGGACGTCGGCGATCTCGGCAAAACCTTAGATCGGAAGAGCGGTT
>ERZ1032895.125-NODE-125-length-19157-cov-6.151398_pt1 | contig 19157 bp, 19 predicted proteins | sample MGYA00516687_ERZ1032895 | MGnify/ENA primary metagenome ERZ1032895 (study PRJEB33719, sample SAMN04261600) | wastewater metagenome | biome: rural village; feature: latrine urine exit; material: soil | place: El Salvador | collected 2013-01-14 ... | reverse complement strand
CGGTATCGAAGAACCGTTCTTTATGCCGGACGTCGACGGGATTACCGCTACCGGTCAGCTCACCGAAGCCTTTAGCGACGACGTTGCGGCGCTCATTCTGACGACGTTCGGTCGTGCCGGATATTTACAGCGGGCCATGGCGGCTGGAGCTTGCGGGTTCATGGTCAAAGACGCCCCGGCCGAACAGCTTGCTGAGGCTATTCGCACGGTGCACGCAGGTGGTCGCGCAATCGATCCGATGCTGGCGGCCGAGGCCGCGCGGATGGCGCAGCAAAACGGCTGGCTCTAACGCTTCGTTAAGCTTTCTTACGCAGGTGGAAGATCCCCCAGGACAGCAGGCCGCGGTTGCGTCACGAACCTCAAGCGTCAGATTCGACAGCAAGATTTACGATGTTATGGTGAAGAAGCGCCAACGTGTCTCTCCCGAGCGCGCTGTGCCAAGCGTCGGGATCAAGCTGTAAAGGGAGGTGTCCTTCACGATGGACGACGGTTTATGTTCTAGTACCGTGCTGGACGCCACCCATTTTGCTCACCCAGTTGTCGCGTCAGGTGAGTAATCAGGTTGAGGTCCATTGAGACCCTCACCCATGTGTAGTGCTCCAGCAATCAATATTTCGGGAATCTTCACGCGACGCGTTTTTAACGAAAGTGATTGTTGTGGCTATTACCCAAACCCAAGATATCCAAGAGCTCATCAGCTCCATCACGGACGCTCTGCACAAAGAAAATTTGACGACGGTCGCCCGCCAAATCAACCTGCTAAAACCCGCACAACTCCTCAAAATATTTGAACGGCTCAGCCACCAACGCAGAGCCATCGTCTACCGGTTGTTGGATAAGGATCTTGCGCTGCGTGTTTTCGAAGGTCTTTCACCAGTTTTACAAAGTGACCTGGTGAACGCCCTTCAAGAACACGACACCACCGAACTTTTTAACGAACTCGCCCCTGATGATCGCGTCTGGTTGCTCGATGAACTCCCCGCCACGGTAGCTTCGCGTCTGCTGCGCGGTCTAGATGACGGCGAGCGCGAAGAAACATCTACTTTATTGGGCTATCCGGCAGATTCTATTGGCCGCCGGATGAGTCCGCAGTTTGTGACATTGCGACCCTGGCACACCGCGGCTGAAGGGCTCGCTCGCGTTCGACGACGTTTAGACATCGTAGAAAGTATCTATTATCTGCCCGTGATCGATTCGGGTCGGCGAGTTGTGGGCGCCGTGAGTTTGCGACAACTTTTGGGCGCCGACGACCCCCAACTCGTGGAAACCTTGATGGAGCCAACCATGACAGCAGAGGTTTCCGAAGACGAAGAGGTGGTGGCCCGTCGCACTGCACGGCGTGGGCGGTTTGCAGTATCAATTGTGGACCATGAGGAACGCCTGGTTGGGGTTTTCACCCTCGACGATGCCGTACGGATTCTCGAGTTTGAAGAATCCGAGGATGTGTCCCGCCAAGGTGGTGTTGAACCACTTCGTCGACCGTATCTTTCCACTCCGGTCTCGCGCCTTGTCCGTAGCCGGTTTACCTGGCTTTTGGTCTTGGCTATCGGTGCCACCCTGACCGTGCAAGTCATGGCGGTATTTGAAGAGACGCTCGAGGCAGTCAGCGTATTGGCATTATTTGTGCCGTTGCTCATTGGTATTGGCGGCAATACCGGCAACCAGGCGGCCACCACAGTGACTCGTGCGCTGGCCTTGGATGATATTCAGCCTCGCGATATTGTCCGAGTATTCACCCGCGAATTACGCACCGGGTTCATGCTGGGGGTCGCGTTGGGAGCACTCGGGTTTTTGATTGCGTGGGCTTTCTTCGCGTTAAATGTCGGTGTGGTCATTGGGCTCACGCTGTTGGCGATCTGCACCGTAGCGGCCTGTGTCGGTGGTGTCATGCCTACGATTGCTAGCGCAATTAGAGTCGACCCCGCAGTGTTTTCCAACCCTTTTATCTCGACATTCGTGGATGCAACAGGCCTCATCATTTACTTTGTGATTGCCCGCGCGATTCTGCAAATCTAATTGTTGTCTACTGGATAATTCGGGTGGACACTTTCCATAAAACATCGAGAACAGTTGCTATCACTGTGATCCGGGCGCGAAGCACCCACAAGCTGACCTAGCCTAGGAGGAGTTCAGGCCGTCTCGTGCGGCCAAGATCCTCTAGCGACACGCGTCTGACATGCTTCGACGTCTCGTCGCGCTGGGAGGGCTACAGTGAAAGTGGCTACAGGTTCAACAGTTCGCAGCATAGGTGTGCAGCGTCGAAGGAGCACGGCATGACCATTGGTTCGCCGCCTCGGGTCTCGCGATTCTGGGGATGGCTGACCCAGAAACACTCGCAACGCTCGGCTAACGGGCTCATTTTGTGGCCTACTATCATCCTCACGGGTCTTGGGGTGGTGATGGTGCTGTCGGCGTCGTCGGTAGAGTTGATTGATGGTGCCGGCTCTTTTTCTTCATTGACCTCGCAGGGCGTGTATGCTGTGGTGGGCATCGCGATGCTTTTTTGGATGAAGCGCTGGAAGCGGCAAACCATGCATAAGCTTGCCGTCATCTTGTTACTTGTTAGCATCGCGCTGCTGATTTTGGTGGTGTTCACACCCCTGGGGGTGGAGATCAATGGTGGCCGACGCTGGATCCGTGTGGCAGGGTTGTCTTTTCAGCCGTCCGAAGCCGCAAAACTTGCCTTTTGTGTGTGGGCGGCTTATGCACTGAACCAGAAAATCAAGACTCGGAGCTACGGGACTGACTTGCTGATCCCGGTCATCTTCCCCTTTGGTGCACTCCTGGTGTTGCTGATCCTGCTGGGCAAGGACATTGGCACTGTGATGATCATGCTGACCATCATCGCCGTGGTGCTGTATCTAGGTGGCGTACGGACCTTCTACCTCCTGGTCACCGCAACGATCGGCTGTATCGGTCTGGTGCTGATGACGATGCAATCCGGCAACCGGATGATGCGCATCAATGCTTGGTTAGGCCAGTGTGACCATCCAGCTGATCCCTGCTATCAGTATGAACAAGGCATTTATGCGTTAGCCTCGGGCAGCTGGTTCGGGGTGGGATTGGGACAGTCTCGACAAAAATGGTCCTACATTCCAGAAGCGGGAAACGACTTAATCTTCGCTATCTTGGGGGAGGAGTTAGGTCTTGTGGGCACGCTGTTGGTGTTGGGCCTATTCATGGCCCTAGGGCTCGGCATGTTCCGAGTAGCATATAACGCCCGCGACTATTTTGTGTTGATCTCCACCGGGGCGATCATGACCTGGCTGTTGAGTCAGGTCTGTATGAACATTGCTATGGTCACCGGCCTGTTGCCCATTATCGGTGTGCCACTGCCGTTCATCTCGGCGGGAGGTTCTGCGCTGTGGATGAGTATTTTAGCAGTCGGTCTGGTCTTATCGTTTGCCACGGACCAAGCACGCGACACAGACTCTCCTCTCTCGACTACTCGACACCACCCCACCGCACCTTCCACAGCTCGCTGAGTCATTTTTACCTACCGCGAGGTTCCATTTTGAGGTTTTAGCCTCATTGACGGAAATCAGTATCGGAAGTCAGCCGGCGAGGGTCCTTGTCACCAACAACAGCTAACACCACAAACTGGGTTGCCATTAAAGCACCCAGCACACCGAACATGCCCAGCGTGGCCCCAGCAAGGACATCATGAGGATAGTGATGTCCCGCAATGACACGAGAAATCCCTTCAACCACAGCCAGCGGGTAGACCAGATACGCTAACCTCGGCACCGCGAAGGCCAGCCCCGCTGCCAAACCAAAAGCGATCACCGTATGATTCGAAGGGTACGAGAAATTACCGATCAGCGGACACTCAGTTGCTACTTCTATGTGGTGGCAAGGCCTGATTCGTTCGTATCTGTTCTTCAGTAACAGGTTCATCATGTATATCACCACTGCGAAGGTACCGCCGGCGACCAACTGTCCCAAGAGGAAACGATTTTTGAGTGCCCAAGCGCGCACCATGACGCCCACATAGAGGATCATCAGGACCAACATGATGATTGTGGACACCATGACTCCGGTCGGCGTCAACTCGTCAGTGACAACCCAAAGAAAGGTCTTCATGCTCCAGACCGGTGTTTCGTGGAGCAATGTGATGACTATCCCAGCCACGATCCACATGACCAGTGCCCAAAATAGCTTCGACAGATGTCTCACAGTGTCTCACATTCTGATAAATCCTAGTGAAACTGCTCAATCTTACCCTGTTAACACGTGGCACGATGTTTCATTTCCATCTCTTCAGCGCGGGGGCGCTTTCGAGTTGGTTCTGACTGGCCCATCATGACGGTGCCGTCGCCGCCCTTATCTGCCAGGGTTGGATATCATCAGCGGCCTAAAAGAGCGCACCGCCGCCGGAAACTCCGGGGGCCTTGCCGGCATAAGCTCCCCAAGACATGCTTTCAGGTACTTGATCCTGCCTGAACTAGAGCAACCGGTAGTTCCCGGCCTTGGCGATCGCAGCCTCCAGGTCGGCCCGGTCGATCGGTTCGGTAGTTTTGTGTTTGAGGATCATCCGAGTATCTTTGCCCTCTTGCACCTCAAACGAGATCCCGCCGACCCGTGGCACCTGATACACCTGACCTTTGATGATGCGCGTGGCCTCATTCGATAAGGCGCCTTCAAGGACATAAATGGTGCTGGCGATCATTGGCCCTCCCGGTATTAGATCCGTCCGTTGAAAGCTTGCATGGCGGAATCTTCGCGGGTGCCGCCCCGTCCGTCACCAATATGCGCATAGTCTTCAACCCACTGGACTTTCCGAACCCATTTAACCATCTTGTACCCGTGGTTGGATTCGACGCGTAATCGAAGGGGTGCGCCCAGATGGTCTTCTAGCGGCTCGCCGTTGCGTTCATAGGCCAGAATCGTGCCCTCTTCGTCGATATCGGCCAACGGTATGACGGCGTAGAACGGTTCACGCGGCCGGTTATCGTACATCACCTGAGCCAGCCCGTGGGATTCGATCAGTACGTAGTTCGCGTTGCCCGGTCGTGGTCCTAACAGCTCCAGCACGTCTTTCAGTCGCACACCGGCCCATTTCGACGTCGCCGTCCACCCTTGCATGCACGAATGCGTGGCAATATATTCGTGCTTTGGCATGGCTTTGAGCTCCTCGAGGCTCAGCTGGAGGGTTTTGTCGTCCAGGTCGCCACCAACCTCGAGACGCCAATCGGCCCAGGTTGTGTCCCGGTGTGCCAGCCATTCGGGTGACTCATCTTCGGTGGGCGGCAGCCCGTTGGTCCAGTGGAATTCCGAAATGTCTTGTTCCGTGAGGCCTTGGTCTTTCGCCAGGCGCGGGCGCATCCAGTTCAAAAAGAGTTTACGCGCCGGTTCGGTCACCGCGACCAGGAAGCGTTGTGCTCGCGGCCGGTTCGCCAGACTCCAGTAGCTCAGCCCAATCAGTAACCCAATGACGACGACGATCGTGCCCAATGCCACGGTGAATGCTTGAGCATGATATTCCGGCTCGTTGGCTTCCACGCCCAGCATCATGTGCGGCAGGTTGTATTCCGGATGCACCAGAAACACCAGGCCCACATGCATCACCATGAAGACTACGAAGGCTGCGTGGCAGATGAAATGCAGCGAGCGCGCACCCTGGGGTCCGCCGAAGAGTTTCACATACCAGCTATACCTCGCCCTGATGGCCGGCGCCATGGCCAGTCCGGTCAGAATCATCAGCGGTGCCAACACAAACACCACACCGGTGTAGGTCAGCATCTGCAGGGCATCGTAGGGTTGAAAATGCTCAATTGAGGGCACGCCGAAGCCGGCGTAAATTTTCATGGACTCCCAGGCCTGTGGGAACACGTCCCACGACGTCGGAATGATCCGAGCCCACAGTCCGGTGGCAAATAGCATGATCACGTAGACCAGGCCGTTGAGCACCCATAGCATGACACCCAGTCCGTGCCAGTGCCGACCCAGGCCAATATTTTCTTTGCCGGGTAGTGCCAGCAGCGGCGACATCGAGCGTTCATCCATCAACGAGGTGTAGACGCCCTCTTCGCGGGGCAGCTTGCGTCTGGTGAAGCGTAACCATTCGGTGCCGGGTTTGCAGTCGTTGCGCCACCACAGCCTGGGCAGCGAGGCCAAGATTTCCCATCCGCTGCGGATGAGAATGCCCAGCAGGACAAAATTGAAGAGGTGTGTGGCGCGTAACCAGAACGGGAAATCAGCTTCCACAACGGGCTCCTTCCGGGCTCGTTTTGGTTTTCAGGCTGGTGTTAATGCAGCGTAGCAATCCCCTAGTCAGCCGACAATAGGTCAGCTTGCTTGGGCGATGACGTAGGCGTGCGGGCTTGTAAGATTTCGGTGTTGTTCGATGACGTCAAAACCGGCATCCGCCAGGGCTTGGGTCATGTCGGCAAGCGGCCAGCGGTAGGCGGTTGCTACGGGGTGGTCGAATGGTTCCAGCCGTGGCCCGGTGAAAAATGACAACAGCAGTGTGCCGTCATCTACCAGAGCACGACGCAGGGTCGTTACGGAAGCTTGGAGTTGGTCGGGGCCCATGTGGATGACCGAATACCAGGCCAGCATGCCCGCCCATCGCTGTGTGGTGCCGGTCAGGTCAGCAATCGAGCCGACACAAAAGCGCGCCGCGGGGTGCGTCTGGCGGGCCAAGGTGACCAGGCGTTCGGCTGGTTCCAGTCCGGTCACGTCGTAGCCCAGGTGTGTCAGGTGTCCGGTCCAGCGGCCGGTGCCGGCACCCACATCCAGGATCGAGCCGTCTACGGTTTTGGCCCACGGTTCGATGATCAACCGATCGGGATCATCCGCGGAGACCGTTGTGCCCAGGATCTGCTCGACCGGCCTAGCGGGTGATCCGTATGCCTTTGCGATGTCATCCATGGGCAACCGCCTCTCTGCGCTTGGGCACTGTGTTTAGGGTTCAATGACGACTTTGCCAGCGGCATGGCCCTCTTCTACCGTGGCGATCGCCTGCTGCGCGTCCGCCAGGCTGAAGCGTCGGACAACGTTTGGGGTCACCAGGCCGTATTCGGCCACTTCGGTGATCTTTTCCAGGCCTTCTTTGGTGCGCTGCACACCCGTGCCACCGAGTTCTTCAGCCGTTGCTGGATCCGCGGTGGACACGATGCGGTTCGGTTCTTTGGCCACCGGGGCAATGTCGCGCAGGGGTTGACCGCCGACCAGATCGATCACCAGATCTGCTCCGTCGGGAGCAATGGCGCGGACCCGCTCGGCCGCCCCGTCGCCGGATTCCACAAAGGTCGCACCGGTGGCTTCGATCAGTTGTTGTTTGGAGGCACTCGCGATCCCGATGACATTAAACTCGTGTACTTTGCCGATTTGGGCTGCCATCAGCCCCACTCCCCCACCTGCGCCCAGGATGACCATGGTCTGGCCGGGTTCCAGTTCGATCTGGTGGGTGACATCGTAGGCGGTGGCACCTGCCACAGGCAGTGCAGCGGCGTCGGCGAAGCTCAGCTCGTCGGGTTTAGGCACCGTGTTCTTTGCGTTCAACACGGTGTGTTGGGCAAAAGTGCCGTAACCTTTCGCGGCCAATCCCAGCACTTCGTCACCGACGGCAAAATCTTCGACCTTGTCGCCTACTGCGGTCACAATCCCTGATGCTTCCCGCCCCATGGGTGCTGGCAGTTTCCAGTGATCACCCATCTGGCCGGCACGGATCTTCCAGTCCGCAGGATTCACGCCCGCAGCTTTGACCTCAATTGCTATCTGCGAGCCCGTGGGTGCCGGGAGATCTCGATCAACGAATTGTTGAGTGTCTGGACCACCAAATTCGGTAAAAATCAGCGTCTTAGTCATGGGTTCCTCCAGTCGTCCGTATGTAGTTTAGGCCTGGGGTGGCTGATCTTCGCCCGCGGCTTCCGCGGCGTCGGCCTCTTGCCTGGTCGTATATTCGGCGTCGGCGGCATGCTCGGGTGGGGCATAAATGGTGTATAACACCAGTGGTTCATCCCCGGTATTGCGGAAGTTGTGCTGTGCTCCTGCGGGGACGGCGCACTGATCTCCGGCCTCAATGGGGTGGGTTTCACCATTGAGGTCGGCTTGACCGGTGCCCGAGATGAAGGTCAGGATCTGGTCGGTGTGCTCGTGGACTTCGTCACCGATCTCGCCGCCGACCGGCACGGTCATAATCACAATCTGAGCGTGTTCACCGGTCCACAGGGTTTTACGGAAATGCGGATTGTCCTTGGCAATGTCGGCGATGGTGAAATGTTCGATATTGCCTTCGATCGAGAAATGTTTCTGGGTCATGACTACTCCTTAACTTGTTGAATGTGAATTTAGGCCTTGATCTCTTGATGCTGCTGGGCTGGTGTCGCCGGGTGACGCTCGGTCTTGGACATGGCACTTGCATATTTGTCGTTGCGCATCAGACGCATCGCATTAAGAATCACGACCAGCACGGAACCTTCGTGGACCAACATGCCCACCGACATCGTGACCCCTCCGGCGAACACGCCAATCAGCAGCGCGACGACGGTGGCCAGGGCAATGAAAATGTTCTGGCGCATCACGGACACGGTGCGTTTGGCGAGGCTGACCGATTCGGGCAGCTTCATCAGGTTGTCCCCCATCAGCGCGATATCGGCGGTTTCAATCGCCACGGCTGAGCCCGCGGCTCCCATGGCCACGCCAATATCTGCGGTAGCCAGTGCCGGGGCGTCATTGACGCCGTCCCCCACCATGGCTACGGTGTGACCGTCACGCTGCATCGCAGCGACTGCGTCGAGTTTGTCTTCGGGCAACAGCGATGCATGAATCTCATCGATCCCGGTGGCTTTACCGATCGCTTCGGCAACCAGTCGGGTATCACCGGTGAGCATCACGACTTTTTCCACACCCGCATCGTGCAAGCTGGCCACCATGTTGGCGGCATCAGCACGGATTTGGTCGGCGACGGCGATGACCCCGATGACCGTGTCATCAACGGCCACGATCATGGGCGTTTTACCCTGGGCGGCCAGCTCATTGGCCGCTGCATCCGCTCGGGTCGTGTCAACGACGCCGTATTGCTCGAGCAGCGGTGCGTTGCCGATCAGCACGCGGCGGTCATCGACCGCGGTGGCTATGCCCTTACCGGCCACCGGGGTGACTTTGCCGGGTAACCCTGTCGGCCCCACGCCTCGGTCACGTGCAGAATCCAAGATGGGGCGAGCCAGCGGGTGCTCGGATCCGGCTTCGGCGGCAGCGGCCCAGCGCAACACATCGGTATCAGTCATGGTGTCATCGAGCACCACAATGTCGGTCAACTCCGGACGGCCCTCGGTCAAGGTGCCGGTCTTATCGACGGCCACAGCAGAGATCTTGGCGGAAGTTTCTAAGTATTCGCCACCCTTGATGAGAATCCCGTTGCGAGCGGCGCGTCCAATCCCGGCCACGATGGCCACGGGAATAGAAATAACCAGCGCTCCGGGGCAGCCGATGACTAACAGGGTCAACGCGAGTACGACGTCTTGGGTGATCAGCCCGGCCAACAGGGCCAGAATGAACACCGCAGGGGTATACCAGGTCGAAAACCGATCAATAAAGGCTTGGGTACGGGCTTTAGCATCTTGGGCTTCTTCAACGCGGTGAATGATCCGCGCCAGGGTCGTATCCGCGCCCACTCCGGTGGCCAGTACCTGCAAAAAGCCGCTGCGCGAAATGGTCCCGGCAAATACCGAGTCACCTTTGGTCTTTTCCACCGGCATCGACTCACCGGTAATGGAGGCCTCATCTAATCCCGCGTTGCCGGCGACAACCTGGCCGTCGACCGGGACTTTGGCGCCGTTTTTGACCAACACGATTTCGCCCATCCGGACCTGGTGGGCTGGGACTTCGTGTTGTTCGCCGTCGCGCATGACGACGGCGCTGTCGGGGGCAACCGCGACCAGCTCAGCCAACGCCGAGCGGGTCTTATTCATGGTGGCCGCTTCCAGCGCGTGGCCCACGGAGAATAAGAAGGTGACGGCCGCAGCTTCCCAGAAGTTGCCAATGATCACCGCCCCGATGGCAGCCACCGAGACCAACAGGTCAATGCTGATCATCTTGGTGCTCAAGGCACGGATTGCGCTGAGTACAATGCCGTAGCCGGCCACCACGGCGGCGGCCAGCATGAGCAGATTGGCCAGCGTAAAGGTATGGCCAGAACCGTGGGCGTGCTCACCTGCATCAACCCACCACTGCGGGGTCAGGGTCGTGTTCCAGGTGCCCCCTGCGAGGTGCTCGATTGCAAAGGATGCCAGGATGAGCACGCCCGATATCACGGGCACGGCCCAGTTGCCGTACCACCATTTTCGTATCCAGTTCATTGTGGGTCCCTCCTAGGCCGTTTTCTAAAATGCGGAAGGAGTGGCTGTGTAGCCGGCCTTGGCTACGGCGTCCACAAGATCATCAACCGAAGCTTTGGACTCGTCGTGATCAACTTCGATTCGGGCCGTGGCGAAATGCACCTTCACCGCATCGACGCCGTCAAGACGGCCCACGCGTTTTTCAATCTTCTTGACACAGGATGGGCAGGAAAAGCCTTCGGCGCGTAAGAGTGTGTGGGTCATGGTGTTATCAGTCATGGTGTGCTCCTCACGTTGAGAACGGTTAAGATAAATCCCTGATCTTTTCAGGTTCAGTTTTCACCGTACCGATGTACACCGCATCCCGCCTTGACGTTGGTCAAGTGGATGTAAGGTCTACGAAACATGACGTCGTTGCAGCACACTCTTGCTGATACCCCTAGACCTCGCAAGGATCGATTTGCGAACTTCTAAATACGTTGAGTAGACGATTCGGATTGCCCGATCCGTTTCGGAGCCCGTGATGCTGAGGTCGGGTGCTACTTGGCGGCGAGGTTGTCGTTGATGCGTTCTAGATCCGGATCGATCTCGCCGGTGAAATTATCAGGCAATAATTGAGCTGTATACGTGCCCGCGACTGATTCTGATTGAACCCAAACCCCGCGTGCAGCGAAGTCTTCTGAAGATGTGCAACTCGATGCCACGGCCCAGTCATCTGGAGAATTCGCTGGTGGTTCGACATCAAGCAGGACACACCAATGGTCGTCGCAATCACGAGCCGCGAACACGCTGAAACCCTCACCCTCGCCCACGTAGGTGATATGTTCCAGCTCAATATGGTCGGATTCTGCCACGTGGACCGGGACGTCTACCTGTGCTTGTTCATCGTTCATGAGCGATAATTCTGGCTCTTCACCGACCGAACATCCGACCAGGAACAGCCCGATAAGAGCCATGGTCGATAAGAGCCGTTGTTTTCTCATATGCCCTAGTCTGGACTGTGCCTCCCGTGGAAACAAGACACCATCGAAGCTTGGATCGATTCATGGCTGGTGTTGCTACCCAAATGCACCGCTTGGTATGGCGAGCCTGTGATTATTGTTTTTTGGTTGACGGTTTTCACGAGTTAAGCGGTCATGTGAGCCGTGGCTATTAGTGGCCTTTTTCGTATTCCTGATCAAACAGCGCGTCGATCTCATCACCTTCTTCGGCCAATACTTGTCCGATGGCAACTTGTTTCGCTGCTTGATGCGCTCGGAGGATCATCAACCCCGTCACCACAAGGGTCGCGACAAGAGTGCCTAGTGTGTAGAACGATACGATGAGATCACTGGGTGGTGACTCCCATTGGATAAGCCAAATACCCACAGCAAGCGAAACCACGGCGACGGCTGCTAGCAACCAACTGTAGAAAATGCCGGCGCGGTGCCCCGCACGCCATGCTTCATCAGAAAACAGTGTGGACCATAACCTGATGCCAATGAGGTCATTTCGAGCAGCCTTTTTACCACTCCCGGAGTAGCAGGTGGCCACGACAATCAGCGCACCTTGCATGAGCCCACCCGGCAAAATCAACAGCATAGGGTCCATACGTCCCACCGTAGCGCACCGAGAGATGAGCCACCATGGCTGGAATTGCAACATAGCGGCTGGCTCTGATTCATGTACTTAACGGGATACACCTATGTTTTGCTTATAGTTGACCTGGGTAGACACCTGTGATTGCTAGCTTCGGATGGCGTTTCTATATGATGCGAGGACCAGCATGACGGGGGCAGCTTCTGATAGTGCCAGCTTTGTAAAAATTACTCTTGATCACAAGTAGATCGAGACGACTAGAGACAAACCGGTCACGAAGAATGCGACAGCCAGCACCTCTTGTGGTACGTCAGTTTACGCTCATCCTATCGGGCGACTTAGCCCGCCCTTTGTCAGAACGGGTATATCGTTTTTGACGCGGTCGGTGATATTCTGCCCCAAAAGATCGACTCTCATGTTGATGGCAAGGTGGTTGTCGTGAGGGTTGAGCGCAGTGGTGATTCACCTGACCAGTAAGGGGCCAAGTAGATGAATAGCTCACCTTCAATATCACGTATTGTGGAGCTTCTGCTGGCGGGTCCGCGAGGCCTGAGGTTTTTATTAGAGTATGCGTTGGCGTCTGAGCTGGAACGCAATCCGGTACGGACCGACGAGACGTTTGGGCAAGCGGTTGTCTATGCATCGCATCGGCTGGATCCAGATGAAATGACTGCTAGTGCCGTGTTTGGTTGGGTCACTTCGGACGGGCAGCCATTTGAGGTCACAGTTGACGAGGTTGCACAGCGGCTTAAAACACTGGAGCTCCTGGAGCCAACGCCGTGGCGACTGCGGCACGCTGTGGGGGCAGCGGTGGACAGCGCCCGGTATTGGCAGGAACCGGAAGGTGCAGATATTTTGGCTGCGACTCCTGAGATGTTGAGCGAACTACACCGCGTTGCTGCCCATATTGCTCCTTCGTCTTTCATCACGTGGTGGTGCACGCCGATCGATAGGTCGGGGCAATATGCTGTGCGGTGGCAAGAAACACCGCTCAAAACGATTCCTGAGAATGTTCAGGAAACGTTGTTAGCAGCACGTCACCAGATCCGCACCGAAGAGCGCCGGGCTCAGGCAGAACGGGACGCAGATCCTACTGCGGAAAGTAGTGGCGAATGGTGGTCTCATCCCTGTTTTACCCTGCCATCATCGACGCGTTTGCTTTCTGGAGACCTCCCCGCAGGCCTACGGTTTGTCGAAGACAGTCTGGGATGGGAGCATGCCGACAGTGTGGAGGTGATTGTTCCCCAGGGTCTGAGGGTCTTCGAAATCGAAGACGCTGCTGACTGGGTAGAGCTGTGTACCCGGTTCCCTATAGAGGTCACGGCACAAAAACGTCACGATTGGTACTTGACCACCGGACACACCGGTCGTTGGGTGGTGCCTGATTGGGTGCAAGTAGCACAACACTATGATGGCATACATCTTCAGGTCGGTGCCTACCTGGCCGCAGCCGGGGTCGCGATCCCAATTGATGACAGCCCAGGCACCGCCAGTATGATCGCCGGCTGGAACCCTGATGAAACGTACTGGTTGTCATCAGACATCACTTATGGCCATCTACAGACCCAATGGGCACTCGTAGACGCTGGCACCGACGTAGTGTGGAAACCCGCAGCAACCCGCAGGCGTCAACAGTCCCGACGACATAAGGAGGGGTCCGAGTAGCGCCCGTAAGGGATCACAGGTGTCAACGCGGGTATACCCGTGATGTGGGTGGGCGGTGCGTCCGTGTAGGCCTGCAGGAGCGAAGTAGTGTCTGTGAGGTGTCGAAAAGCTCTGACCGTGGGTAGACTGCTGGTGTTCGCGCCCGGTTGTGGCGAAGTTGTTTTTGTGAGGAGCGACGTGGCCGTGAGGGCTCGCTTATTTCCCATCGTCCTAGTCTTGCCGTTGTTGGCGTTGGCGGGATGCGCCAGTGAGGCGTCTCCGGCTGCTGACTCCTCGGATATCAATCAGAGCAGTGCTGCCTCGTCGCCGGATGCGTCGTCTCCTTTTGCGCCCGATCCGGTGACCGGTGAGATGGACTATGCCGGTCCTGAGATTGATGCCCCGCCAGTGGAGCCGTGTCCGTATGCGGCTGAGGTGGATGCGGTGGCCTTTGACGACAAATTCCAACGGGCCTTAGACCTGGGGTGTGAACACGATATCCACGGTGATATTACCTTCACTGAACCCATCAAGGGACCGGATGGAGAGATGCTGGGGTTGCTGAGCCCTGACCATGCCCTGAGCATGAAAGAAATGCACGAGGCAGGCTACATCAGTGACGCGGATTTCCAAGAGCATCTGGAATTCGTTGAATACACTAAAAACCGCAATCAGCAATGATCCGCACGGACCGCTCCAGCCAGGTCGTGGCGACGAGGCGTTATAGCAGTGAGAATGGCGGCAACCCGGCGGTAAAGCAAGGCGACGATGGGTGATAATATTTCGACGTCGAACCCGTCTTTGCCCACCAAGGTGTTTTTCAAGACGCTCTTTGGCGTAGTTGCTGGCGTCATCAACGGGCTCTTTGGCGCGGTCTTGTTGACGCCTACCGTTTTAGTGTGCCTGTATCTTTTGCATCTGTGGAGCATCATCAGTGGAGGCCACCCCGTCTTGGATGAGGGCGAGGGGCTACTGATGATCCCAATATTTATCGCGTGCCTCATAGCCATCTTGTTGGTAGTCTTCGTGAATGTCGCTCTCGGTTGGGTAAGCAACCAGGTGTATAAGGGCGCAGGGACCCTGAGCAAACCCCTACACGGCGTGATCGCCATCGCCGGTCTAGCGGGCGGGATGGTCATCGCATCGTTTGAGCTCTACGACAGATTGATTTTCCTCCCACAGTAAGAACGTTGCGGTGACTCGCAACGATGTTTGGCAGTTTCTCGCAGCTTCATGTGGCGGTCTGCCCGGTACTTCTCGTGGTGGTACCCAAATGCACACCCTGACGTTAGTACCTAAATGCACCACTCGGACGAACGCTGAGATGTGTCAACGCGGGTGTAACCTCTTACACATTGACCACCCCGACGAGTGTGAGCTGCACCTTCGTTTCACGGTTTCTGCACCATCAGTTAGTGGTCCCCGCTTGTCGTCGTTGAGGTTGTGTATGGTCGTTGGCCACGCGTGCATTTTGAGGTCAATACTGGTGTGTCTCAGGAGTCGAGAAAGCTTCACAGCGGCGGTTGTTGACGTTCACCTCGCTGCACGGTGCTAGGAGAGGGCGACGGCCGCCACCCTATTCGTAGTCACCCTTCGAGTACAGGATGGACGGTGAGTCGGCGTCTCGATCGTTAGTGGTCGGTGCGAATCATGCACCATGCTTGATCGAATTGACCGCTTCGAAGGTCGCTAGCACGCATCCAGACTTCAAAGTTTCCGGCGTCGCCAAACCACCCGTCAAAATGTGTCCAGCTTTCCACACTGAGCACCAGCATATAAGCGTCTTCGGATCCCGTCAGAGGACGCACCTGGTGGAGGATATCGTGGGCGTAGGTGGTGCCAGCATCGCTATGGCCATACACGTGCGATGTGGGGATCACCGGGTCGGTCACGGCCTCGACGCCGCGTCGCCACGCCATCCACGTGGCATAGAGTTCTTCTTGCACGCGTTCGGCCGCCGCAAACCTCGCCTCATCTGCATCGACAAAATCCACACTTCGCGGCAGGCTCACCCCAGCTCCCAACAGCACCGGTTGGCACACCTCGTGGGGAAGATCCAAATCATCCGGGGCGCTGATCAGTGGTGGGAACTCCTCCCCGGGAAATGGGACGTAGCGCACTAGCCAGCTGGCAGTGTCATCGTCTTCGGGGTTGCCGTAGGTGCCCAGGTGATGAAACACCTCCAGGTAGCCGCTTCCTGGCAACCGCGCAGAAGGTTCTGGCCAGTCAGCTTCGGTGAAATCATCCGATTCCAGCAAGGCTTGGGCTTCACTGAGGTGAATCGTCGCGATATGCGCCAAGGGTTCACCATCCACCGTGCGGGGCCACTGTCCCAGCGGGCCAAGCGCCGGCCCACCAAGCCACGATAGCTCCCCGAGCTCAGCGCGTTCGGCAAGAATCCGATCCACCCCGGGCTCATACTGATCCAACAACACCAGCGAAAACCTCAGGTCGTTACTGAGGAACCCAGCATCAATCTCCGGGGACGCCAACCACTCACGAATGCGCGCTCGCGACGTGCCGGGCACATGAGTTCGAGGTAGCTTTTGCACTATTAGGTCCTTCCGAGCGGGGTCTCCAACCCAGCTTAGAACCTCACTCTGACGTGCAGAAGTTTCAACGCGGATATACCGAGCATGACGCGGTCGGTCGTATTCTGCCCCAAAAGAGCTCCTGTCATGGTGACAGCTTCCTGGTTGCACACAGGGCTGCTCGCGGTGGTGAGTCACCTAACCAAGTAAGGTGCCGAGTTGTTGGATAGTCCACCTGCAGCATCGCATATGCGGATGGCCGAACACCTAGCCACCACCAAAGACCAGCCCGCTGGCAGAACCACCATGGGCCACATGTCATGGTCTTGAAGGTTGCCACAATTCATGTCACGGTGGAAGATTACACTCCACGACTCGCGCACCTCCAGGAAGGAACGGCCACGACCCATGAATACGACTCTTCGGACATCCCCCAAACGCATCCTGTGGTGGGGCATTGGATTCCTCATCTTAGGAGTGCTTGCGCAGGTGGTCTCCACCAGTTTGAGCATCCAAGCGTCAATGGTGTCTGACCCGATAGGTAATCCTTTGTACTACTGGGCGTTCTCTCCAGTGTTAATAATTATTCAGAACGCGGCATTTCCCTTAGGAGCTGCGTTCATCGCCGCCTCAATTGTGATCCGGTACTTTCAGCAAGCCCAACCAGCGCTGCGTCAGCAGCCTGGACCGCGGTGAAAGGGTCCGGTGATGGCACATCGTAGACACCTCGCCCTCGTCGCAGGAGCAGGGCTCCTGAGCACGGCCCGTTCGCAAGCGACCGCTGGTCAATGCCTGACAGTTTTAGACAACAAGACCTCGGTCTCACCCTGCGTGAACTAGTCGCCTATGCAGCATCAGGCACCTCAGAGATCATGGCCCCCACTCGAAAACAAACGATGGGCCCGAATTGGCGCAAGTATATGCTTTGCGATCGGCACGCTATGCATCCTTGCGTATTTTATAACGTCACCCACGCACGGGTGGGGACCGTCCATTCTTCTGCTCTATGGCCCGTTACTGCTAGGCGTCACGGGCATCATCTTCGGGACCATCGCTCAACGCTGGTATCTTATTGCACTCAACGCTCTGCCGCCGTTGGTGTTTCCTGCAATCATGCTCTTTGGAACACTCATACTTGGTCCATAAGAATTTCCTATAGGTTTCCCACCACAACGATGTCCTTCGCTTTCGAATAGAACTCCTATTCTTAAAGACCGCTAATCTCAGCCCGGCCTTATCCTCATGCGATCCGCTGAATAATGCCGTAGCGCAAGGCTCGGGGCGACTATACTTTGCGCATGCCCATCTCTGCTCGCCTCACCCCTGCGTCACTTCGGATACTGTTCAACGGTATTCTCGGTGCAGTGCTGGCCATCGTGCTGCTCACCGGTTGCGTGACCAATGAGGAACAAGGCAACCCTGAAGGATGGCAGGAAATCGTACCTGCTGAGAACCCCGAACTTTCCGCTTTGGTCCCCGAAGAGATCGCGGCGAAGGGGCACCTGAGCATGGGCACCAACCCGCCATTTGCGCCGTTCGAGTTCAAGAATTCGCAGGGCGACATTATCGGTCTGGAAATCGATCTGGCCCGCGCATTGGCCGGTGTGCTGGGGCTTGAGCTGCGCATGGTCGAACAGGATTTTGCGATGATCCTACCGGCCGTCTCCGCCGGAACCCTGGATTTTGGTGGTTCGGGCTTCACAGATACCGAAGAGCGTCGCAAGAACTATGATTTCGTCAACACGCTGAACGCCGGTGTCCTCTGGGCCCAGCGCTCCGACCGGGAAGATACCATCGACCCGAACAACGCCTGCGGTCTGACGGTCGCCGTCCAACGCACCACCGTGTCAGAAACCGACGACGTCCGCCCAAAGTCTGAAGAATGCATCGCAGCAGGCAAACCGGCCATCGAGGTGCTGTCCTACGATACCTCTGATACTGCCGCAACGGCTCTGGTATTGGGGCGCGCCGATGCGTTCTCGGCCGACTCACCGGTGCTGTCCTGGGCGGTGGAACGCTCCGACGGCCGCATGGTTGAAATCGGCGAGATGTTCCAGGCCGCACCCTACGGCTTTGCCGTACCCAAAGACTCTGAGCTGGGAACCGCGCTGGCTGCGGCCATGGACCAGCTGATTGCCGATGGCACCTACGAACAAATACTCGCCCAGTGGAACATCACCGAGGGCTTATTGGAACACGCACAAATTAATGGCCAACCGGTGGCCGAAGTCGAGGGCTAAGAAAGCACCGATATGTCTCAGAATTCTTCGTCAGCACCCGCCACGGTTCAGCCCATCAAGGCTCACCCGGTCCGTCACCCCGGTCGTTGGATTGCGGCCACCGTGGTGCTGGTGCTCGCAACACTGTTCGTGATCAGTGCGGTCAATAATGAAAACTACGGCTGGGATGTCTACCGCCAGTACCTATTCGACACCCGCATTGCCACCGCAGCACTGCACACCCTGGCGCTGACCGTGTTATCGATGCTGATCGGCGTCATCCTCGGCGCAATCCTTGCCATCATGCGGATGTCGCCGAACCCGGTGTTGCGTGCGGTGGCCTGGGTGTATTTGTGGATCTTCCGCGGTACACCGGTGTATGTGCAATTGGTGTTCTGGGGCCTGATGGGCTCGCTCTACCAGACCCTGAACCTGGGCTTTACCGAAGTTGATTTGCAAGGGCTGCTGAGCAATATGTTCTTGCTGGCCGTGATCGGCCTGGCGCTCAACGAGGCCGCCTACATGGCCGAGATTGTTCGTACCGGGATTCAAGCGGTCCCGGTCGGCCAACTTGAGGCCTCCCAGGCACTGGGCATGAGCTGGTGGTTGACCATGCGCCGCACCGTGCTCCCCCAGGCGATGAAGATTATCATCCCGCCAACCGGCAACGAAGTGATCTCGATGCTCAAAACGACGTCGTTGGTCGTGGCCGTGCCGTATTCGCTGGAACTTTACGGCCGATCGATGGATATCGCCAACGCGCTGTTTGATCCGGTGCCGATGTTATTGGTGGCAGCGACCTGGTATCTGGCGGTGACCTCGGTGTTGATGGTCGGTCAGCATTATCTGGAGAAATACTACGATCGCGGGGTCACCCGCGAGCTGACCGCCAAGCAATTGGC